>JAAUYE010037653.1_pt1 | contig 10850 bp, 10 predicted proteins | sample 7278081 | NCBI WGS metagenome assembly JAAUYE01 (sample SAMN14350131, study PRJNA611818) | marine sediment metagenome | isolation source: surface marine sediment (0.6m) | place: French Polynesia: Moorea | collected 2018-08
GACCTGTGCGACCTGGTGCTGATCGCGCAGTACCACGCGATGATCGGCACGCCGGCGATGAAAAAGCTGCCGCCGGTGCCGACCCTGCCCGCCTTCGCCAAGCTCGGCATGGGCGATCTCGATGTCGATCAGATCATCGAGTTCCTGAGACGCTCGCGCACCGAAATCCAGGCCATCGAAGCCCACCTCGGCGCGATCTAGCCGCCGCATGGCGTCATTCCCGCGAAAGCCTGCGCGGCCCGGCGGGAATCTTGCCATTACTAAGTGATAGCCATCTCGAGATCCCCGCTTTCGCGGGGATGACGTTCCAGGTTCTCAACAAATCGAGGACACTTATCATAAATTCGATGGTGTACAATCCGCGCATGGTTGAACTGGGTCGCTACAATCGTTTGCGTGTCGTCAAACGCGCCGATGTCGGGGTCTTTCTCGACGGCGGCGAGTTTGGCGAAATCCTGTTGCCGCGCAAGTACGTGCAGGACTCGATGCAGGTCGGCGACGACATCGAGGTGTTCATCTACAACGATTCCGAAGATCGCATCATTGCAACCACGCAGCGCCCTAAAGCCCAGGTCGGCGAATGCGCTTATCTGAAGGTCGTCGGCACCAGTAAGTTCGGGGCTTTCCTCGACTGGGGGCTACCTAAGGATCTGTTGCTCCCTTTCAGCGAGCAGCAAAAACCGGTGCAAAAGGGCTATTCCTACACCGCCTACCTTTTTGTCGACGAAGCGACACAGCGCATCGCCGCGTCGACCAGGCTCGAAGATCACCTGTCGCAGGACGGCCGCGGATTCAAGCCGCGCCAGCCGGTAGAGCTGCTGATCTATGGTAGGAGCGACCTCGGCTTCAAAGCCGTGATCGATGGCACGCACCTGGGCCAGTTGTATGAAAACGAGACCTTTCGGCGGCTGCACCACGGTGAACGGCTAAAAGGCTACATCAAGCAGGTGCGCAAGGACGGCAAGATCGACCTGATGCTGCAATTACCTTCACACCTGGAACGTGACCGTCTCAGCGACGCCATCGTCGCGCACCTGCGGCAAAACGCGGGGGTTACCGCGCTCACCGACAAGAGCCCACCCGACGATATCTACCAGGTGTTTGGGGTCAGCAAGGCTAGTTACAAGAAAGCTCTAGGGCAGTTGTACAAACAACGCGTTATCTCGATCGAAAAACACCAGATCAGGTTATTAGATGAATCGATCGAAGAGCTTGCAACTCGTGATCGATGAGTGATTCAGCTGCTATTTGTCGAACTTGCTCGGAGATCCCGAGCCCCTCGAGGGCGTAATCACCGATACGACAAGCACAATGTTATAAGGTCCGTGATGATTAGCTAGATGGAAGCATCATGCTTCCTGGCTTTTTTAATCAGCTTGCGAATAACCTTCAGCTCCTTGCGTAATTCACGATATCTGTCGCTAGTATCATCGGCTTTACCCGCTGCGATCAATTCGGCTTCGAGCCGGTCTTTTTTCTTCTCGAGCTTGCGCAGAATTTTTTCGAGCTTGTGGTGTTTCTTCTCCTGATTATGCTTCGACAAATCAAAGAAGTCCTCGAGTTTTTGCAGCAGGCTATTCGTACTCATACTCGTCTCCCAGTTCCTTGATCTCCTCATCCCTGACCCATAATATGACCGCACATTTGAGCAACTTCTTGCTGATACTGCGGGTAAATCCGATGTCATTGATCAAAGAGGATGCCGTGTAGGAATCGATTCTGTTATCTCTGATCAGGCCATCGATTCTCTGATTCATCAGAGTCTCGCTTTCCCTGGACGATTCCTTCTGGATCTCAATCTGGGTTAATACTTCTTCCTCATCGCCCTCGAAATGCCTGATTTCCTGTATTTTTCGTAACACAGATACCAGCTCGACCCTGAGCTGATTGTAGCTGTCAACTATGTCATCGTTGTTACTTTTTGCATAAAGGTTCAGATTCTTTTGCAGCTCCCTGATGTCCTTGACCGCTTCGACAATATGCCTGGCGGCAAGCCTCAGCTCGTAGATTTCATGGTTTCCGGTTTCATCCATGTAGCCCTGTGAAATGGATGAGTACTTGATAATCTCGCCGTACAGGTGCTTGATTTCCTGCTGGTAGACCTGGTCTATGTCGATCCGGATAGTCTCGCGCGAGCGTTCGACGATCCTTGCGGCCTCCGCATCCGAGAAAATATCGTGGCGGTGCAGATTCATCGCGTGGACGATCGCCTCCAGCGACTTGTCGTAAAGATGGACGGTTTCCTTGCGGATCGCGGCCAGCGCGGCCGCTGGAATCTCCATGACCTCGTAGGTCAGGTATTTCACGTTACCCCGCCCCTCTTCCCTGGTGCGGAACAGTGTTTCCAGATAGCGCACCATGCGACCGATGAATGGCGTCACCACGAGCACGCCAAGCACGTTGAAAATAGTGTGGAACAAGGCCAGTTTCATGGCGTAGTCGTCGGAAGCAATGGCAAGCATCGGCGCCAGCCGCTCGACCAATGCCTGCAGCTGATAGATCAGCATTACCGCCACAATACCTGTGACGATGTTAAATATGAAGTGCGCCACCGCCAGCCGTTTGCCATTCCTGTTGGAAGCCAGCGCGCCCAACACCGCCGTTACCGTGGTGCCGACGTTGGCGCCGATCGCCAGCGAAAGCGCGTTGATATAGTCGATCTGCCCACTTGCCAGCGCGGTAATGATGATCGCCATGGTGGCGCTACTGGACTGGATCACGACCGTGGCCACCGCGCCGAACAGGATGTAGACGAAAACGCCGAGATAACCTTCCATCGCGTACTCGGCGAGGTCCAGTCCGTCCTTCATAGTCTCGAAGCCGTCCTTCATGTATGCGATCCCGAGAAAAATGAAACCCAGCCCGATCAGCACGCTGCCGAGACCCTTGTAGGCGTTTTGCTTGGAAAACTGCATGACGACACCGAAAATCAGCATTGGCAGCGCGTACTGGGCGATCTTGATCTTCAACCCGAAGGAGGAGACCAGCCACGCGGTCGTGGTAGTGCCAATATTTGCGCCGAAGACGACACCAACCGCCTGCGTCAGCCCGATCAACTCCGCCGACAGAAAAGAAATGATGATGACCGAGACCAGCGACGAGCTTTGCACCACCGCGGTAGCAAGAAAACCGGTGCCAATAGCCTTCAGCGTACTGCTGGTAAATTTTTCCAGCACATGCTCGAGCGTGCCGCCGCTGAACAGCTTGAAACCGTCCTCCATGTAATGCATGCCGATCAGGAAGATGGCAATTCCGGCAATAATCGTCTTGGCGTCTTCGTTGGAAACGATGATCCACGCGAAGAACAGGAAAGCCAGGGGACTGATGATGCGCTTAAGCATGAAAAACCTGCATTCGTCCCGAGATTGGGTAATACCGGGAAAGTACTTTTAAATTTTGGAAAGTACAAGGCCCTGTTAAAATAAAGCGTGTTTACCCAGGAACCGGTGTTTGCGCCGTGCGCAGTGGTTCCGCGCTATGGTCAATACCGCAGGTTTATGCAATTTGACAGCGACGATGAGCGCAAAGCAAACTATCGCCAGGTTATTAAACAAATCCATAATGAACCGGACGAATCGCCCGGGATTGATCGATAACGCCTGCCATACCGCTAAATTCAAGACAGATGTCAGCCGGCGTTTTTTGTTATTAAACTGTCACATAGGATTTATAGGCTGCTGCTTAAATAGCCAGACCCTTACGAGATGAACATCATCGTTGTTGAAGACGATCGCGACATTCGCGAAATGGTATGCCAGTCACTAGCGCAAAACGATTTCAATACCATCGGTTGTCCCGACGTGCAGGAAGCGAAACGGACGATCCGGGAAAACAACCCCGATTGCCTGGTCATCGACTGGATGCTGCCCGACGGTTCGGGCGTGGAACTGGTACGCTGGTTGCGCCGCACAGAGCCCTACCGTCAAACCCCGGTACTAATGCTGACCGCACGCGCCCAGGAAAGCGACATGATTACCGGTCTGGAATCCGGGGCGGACGACTACCTGACCAAGCCGATGTCGCTGCGCGAACTGAACGCACGTGTGAAGGCCCTGCTGCGCCGCCCGCCAGCCTACCAGGAGCAGAGCGACGCCCTTCGGGTCGGCTCGATCAGCATGAACACCCGCACCCACGAGGTGCACGTCGCCGGGCAATCGATCGACCTGACCAAAACCGAGTTTAATTTGCTCAGACTATTCCTGCAGAATCCCGACAAGGTCTTCAGCCGCGAGCGGATCCTCGATGCCGTCTGGGGAACGAATGCCTATCTCGGCGACCGTACCGTCGACGTGCATATTCTGCGTCTGCGCAAGCTATTAAAACCGTACGGGGCCGACAAGATGATCGTTACGCTGCGCGGCAGTGGCTATCGCCTGTCGCACAGGATTCAGTAGTCAGGACACAGTCGCGCGATGGCTAACATCTGGTCCACCGAAACCTGGGCAATCCTAATCGCAGCCTGCGCGTTGATCATGATCGGCGTACTCACCGGTAACTGGTTTCTCGCTTGCGCGGTGACGCTGGGTTCATATATCGCGTGGTTGTATCGTCGATTGCTAAAGCTCGAACACTGGATCCGCCAGGGCACCAAGGCCAGCCAGGTGTACGACGACAGCGGCTTCGTCGGTATTATCATCCGCCAGCTTTACCTGCAAAAGAAGGCTCAGAACAAAAGCAAGCGGCGTACCAAGCGCCTTTTGAGGCGCCTTCATCAGAATATATCGGCTCTGCCCGACGCCACCGTCCTGTTAGATGGTGATTTGCAGATCGAGTGGTGTAACGAACCGGCCCGATACCTGCTAAACCTGCGCTCACCGCAGGATCTCGGTTACAAACTCGGCAACCTGATCCGTGATCCGGAACTGGCGACGTATCTGAATGATCCAGACAGTCGGGAATACATCGAAATCGTCTCGCCGATCGATCCAGCCGTGGTTCTTCAGATCAAGATCGCGGCTTTTGCCGGCAACCAGTTTCTTTTGATCGCGAGAAACGTCAGCGATCAGAAAAAGTTCCAGGAAAGTCTGAAAAACTTCGTCGCCAACGCTTCGCACGAGTTGAAATCCCCGTTAACCGTGATAGCGGGACACCTCGAAATGCTCGAGATGGAGGATAAGCTGAGCGAATCAGGTCAGCGTTCGCTCGAAATAGCCGCGCGGCAGACCAAACGAATGAAAGAATTGATCGAGGGTTTACTACTGTTATCCCAGGTGGAAGGTCGCCATCTCGATCTCGGCGAAGGAGAAAATATTTCGATCACGGAACTCATGGTCAACGCCATGGCGGCGCTCGAAAAGTACGATAACCAGGACCGGGTCGAATTGGAGCATCCCGACGGCCTGTATTTACTCGGTGTCAACACCGAGATCGAAAGTATTTGTATCAATCTGATCGAGAATGCAATCAAGTACTCTACCCCCGGAACGCCGATCAAGGCGCGCTGGGAAGTCTCACTCAGCGGTGAGTATATCTTCAGCGTCGAGGATCAGGGCCCGGGAATAGAGGCCGATGAAATACCCAGGATTACCAAGCGCTATTATCGGGGCGCCAGGAGCAGGGTCGAGGCCCCGGGGTCGGGTCTCGGGCTTGCGATCGTCAAACATGCGGTAAACAAACACGGTGCTACGTTGCGGATCGAAAGCGAGCCCGGCCGCGGTAGCCGCTTCCGTGTCTCCTTTCCGAGCTACCGCTGTCGGCACGAAGCGCGCAAATCCACCCGCATCATCAAACTCTCGAACTATTGAGCTTCGGACTATTACTTTTTGTGAAAGTTGTAATATTGCGGTCATCCTCCGGTTACACACTTCAGCCTGAAATTAACAATCCCGACCGCCGGTATAGTCATGAGAATCACCCCAGATGATTCCTGGCAGCAGGCTTGCATCCGTTCCTGACTATTGATTGTCTAGCAAAGCGATCTTATCGTGGTCGATGGCGGCCGGGATACTGATTTCCGAGCAAAGAACTGCGCTTTATCCTGGTCACGGGTTGAGGCAATTTTACATTTCGATTGTTTTGTAACACGAATGACATATTCAAGGCTTAATGTGACATACGTCAATTCAGGCTGGTTCAGGTTGGATAGTATCAAATAATAATAAAAGGGCTTCGATCCTGCTGATGAAGACTTATCAGTTACTATAAACGAGGACGTAAGACATGAAATTAGCAAGGTTTATTGCCGTCTCAGCCCTGGCCGGCGCCGTTTTCAGCGCGCAGAGTCTGGCTGCTGATACACTGATTCAAAATAAGGGTTCAGACACCCTGGTCAACGTTGCCCAGGCCTGGGCAGAGGAATACAAGGCAGCGAAAGCCGATGTTGCCGTTGCCGTATCCGGCGGTGGTTCGGGTACCGGCATCGCGGCCATGATCAACGGCACGGTCGATATCGCCAACTCCAGCCGCAGCATGAAGGACAAGGAAATGAAAAAGGCCAAGGAAATGGGCCAGGATCCGGTCGAGCACGTGGTCGGCTACGATGCGCTGGCGGTATTCCTGCACAAGGACAACCCGATTAATGAACTCAGTTATAACCAGCTCGGCAAGATTTTCGGCCGCGGCGGCGACTTCACCAAGTGGTCCGATCTCGGCGTCAGCGTGCCGGGTTGCGGCAGCGATAAAATTGTCGTCGTCAGCCGGCAGAATAATTCAGGGACCTATGCCTACTTCAAGAAAGCGGTACTGAAAAGCGCGGCCAAGGCCGGCGTTATCGTCAAGGGCAGCTTCCGCCAGGGCACGCTCGACATGCACGGTTCCAAGGACGTGGTCGACCTGGTCGAGAAAACGCCCTGTGCAATCGGCTATAGCGGGCTCGCCTACGCGACCGATCATCTGAAACTGGCCTGCGTATCGAAGGATGACGGCGGCGGCTGTGTCATCCCGACCGTCAAGACCGCAAGCGATCGCAGTTACCCGATCGCGCGGCCGCTGTTCATGTATACCAACGGCAAGCCCGCGGGTGCGATCAAGGAATACATGGACTGGATCCTGTCCGATACCGGTCAGTGCATCCTGAAGAAGAAAGGCTACGCCCCGGTGCGCGACGTCAGTTGCTCCTAGGGGATTGAACAGGGCCGGGAGAGTTGTCGCGCAACGACCTGCTCTCCCGGTTTTACCATTAACCGGGAATAAAAATGTCTCATCTCGAAGAACGCCTGGAACACGATTTAACCGAAATCCGCGACCATATCGCCAAAATGGGCGCCGAAGTCGAGAAGTCGCTGGATAGAGCCTTCCGTGCGCTGGAAAAAAACGACGACAAGCTGGCGTTTAAAACGATTCTTTCGGATTTGCCGATCAATCGGCACATGCGCCAGATCGATCGCCTGTGCCATGCTTTCATCGCCATCCACCTGCCTAGCGCCGGGCATTTGCGCCTGATCTCTTCGGTCATTCGCGCCAATATCATTCTCGAGCGTATCGGTGACTATGCCGTCACCATCGCGCGCGAGGCGGTGCAACTGGGCGACGTGCCCGAGGGTTACATGTCTTCGGAACTGAAAAAGGTCAGCGCCGAGGCAATGGCGGTGCTGAGCGAGGCGATCAGTTCGTTCAATTCTTCGAACGCCGAGCGCGCGCGGCATGCGATCACGATGGCCAAGCAGGTCGAGCACGAGATGGACGGGATTTACGCCCAACTGCTCGACGCCGGCGACGGCTGCAGCCGTAATACGATGATTTACCTGATCATCTTCAGCCAGCTCAAGCGGGTTGCAGATCAGGCCAAGAACCTCGCCGAGGAAGCCATCTTCATCGAAACCGGGGAAAGCAAGCAGCCCAAGGTCTACCGCATCCTGTTCCTGGACGACGAGAACAGCTGCCTCGGCCCGATGGCTGCCGCCATCGCGGACAAGGCTTACCATGACCAGGGGCAATTCACGACTGCGGGAAAAACACCGGCGGACAGCCTGGATTCCAACATGGTCGCGTTCATGCAGGGTCGCGGATTTAACCTGTCCGAGGTAACCCCGCGCAGGCTGGACGCGAGCCGGGAGGCGCTGTCCGAGTTTCACGTTATCGTCGGGCTGAACCAGAAAGTCATGAAGACGGTCGGTAAAATTCCGTTCCGCACCTCGGCGCTGAACTGGAAAAACCTCGAGATTCCCGCGGACGACAATGCCACCGCGTGGGAGTCGCTGTACAAGAACCTGGCGTTGGAAATCAGGGAATTGATGGAACTGCTGCGCGGCGACGAGGCGGCCTGACATGAGCGGGGGCGCGCGTCAAAGTTCCGGCAACATGCCCGATATCAACCAGCGCAACGCGGACTGGTATATCGACAAGCTGGTGCAGTACCTCGTATTTCTGAGCGGCATTTCGGCGATCGTCCTGATTATCGGCATCTTCGTTTTTGTCACGATCGAGGGTTTCGGCTTCCTGCTCGAGGATTTCAGCTTCCGCGAATTTTTCCTGTCGCCCTGGTGGGAGCCGACCGACGAAGACGAACCGACCTACGGCATTCTCGCGTTGATGGCCGGCACCGCCAGCGTCACCGGGCTGGCGATGCTGGTAGCGATTCCCTTCTCGCTCGGCAGCGCGATTTACGTCGCCGAATTTGCCACCGGCAAGACGCGCGAATTTCTCAAGGTGCTGATCGAACTGCTGGCGGCAATCCCGTCCGTGGTCTGGGGCTTCATCGGCCTGTCGATCATGAATCCGCTGATCATCGACGTTTTCGATGTCCCGGTTGGACTGAATATTCTGAATGCCGGCATTATCCTCGGCCTGATGGCGGCGCCGATCATGACCTCGATCTGCGAGGATGCGCTCAAGGCGGTCCCGGACCGCTACCGCGAAGCCGCCGAGGCATTGGGCGGAACCCGCTGGCAGGTGATTTACAAGACCGTTTTGCCGGCCGCCAAGAACGGCCTGCTCGGCGGTGTTCTACTCGGCGTCGGCCGCGGTTTCGGCGAGACCATGGCGGTGCTGATGGCAACCGGCCACGCAATCAATATACCCGGCAGCGTATTCGATTCGGTGCGCGCGCTAACCGCGACCATCGCCGCCGAGCTCGGCGAGACCGCGGTTGGATCACCGCACTACCAGGCATTATTCACCATCGGAATTTTCCTGTTCACGATTACTTTTATCATCAACCTGACGGCCGACCTGATCGTCCGCGGCATTCGCAAGAGCTAGGAGCAATCATGAGCACACCCGAAGTCGTCGCCAACCAGTTCCTCGAAACCAATCTCAACGCGAGCGCCAAGCGCACAGAAAAACTTTTTCAGATATTGTTTATGGTGATGGCAGCGCTGTTGATACTGCCCGTGGCGATCATCCTGACCACCCTGGTGGTCAAGGGCGGCTCGGTACTATCGCTGGATTTTTTACTCTCGGACCCGACCAACGGCATGACCGAGGGCGGCATCTTCCCGGCGTTGCTGGGTACCGTATGGCTGGTAGGCGTCGCCCTGCTGATCTCGGTACCGGTAGGCGTGGCCGCGGCGGTTTACCTCAGCGAGTATGCCGCCGACAACTGGTTTACGCGTGCGATCAACCTTGCCATTATCAACCTTGCCGGCGTGCCGTCGATCGTACACGCATTATTCGGCGTCGGCGCTTTCGTCCTTTTCTTCGGCTTCGGCACCAGCATCCTGGCGGCGAGCATGACGCTAGCGGTCATGACCCTGCCGATAATTATCGTCGCCACGCGCGAGTCACTGCAGGCGGTGCCGCCGGCTTTCCGCGAGGCCTGCTGGAACATGGGTGCGACGCGCTGGCAAACGATACGCCGCGTGGTTTTGCCGAACTCGATCAGCGGCATCCTGACCGGCGTCATTCTCGAAGTCTCACGCACCACCGGTGAAACCGCGCCAATCATGTTTACCGGCGCCGCCTTCTTCATTCCAGTGTTGCCCGCGAGCGTATTCGACCAGACGATGGCGCTGTCGCTGCACCTGTTCGTGGTTTCGACCCAGGTGCCGAACGTACCGGAAGCCCTGCCCTATGGCGTCGCCCTGGTGCTGATCATGCTGGTACTGCTGATGAACAGCTTGTCGATCGCGTTGCGCATGTACCTGCGGGGTAAAAAGAAATGGTAAGCACCGCCGCTGGAACAGACACGAACCAGGCCGCGCAGGGGACCGCGACCAAGTTGCAGGTAAACGATCTCGCGATCCATTACGGTGGGCAGACCGCGATTTCGGGTATCAATCTCGATATCAGGAAAAACGAAATATTCGGCATCATCGGCCCGGCAAACGCCGGCAAGACTTCTTTCCTGAAGACGCTTAACCGCATGAACGATTTCAATCCGGGCATGCGCGTCGAGGGTGAAATCCTGTTCGACGGGATCAATATCCGCGATGTGCGCAACGTTTACGCGCTGCGTAACCGCATCGGTGTCGTTTTCCCGCTGCCGGTCGGATTGCCGCTGACGATCTACGAGAACGTGGCCTTCGTGCCGCGCCTGCGCGGTATCCGCGACAAGGCCGAACTCGATGTCATCGTCGAGCGCTGCCTGACGCGCTCGGCGCTATGGGACGAGGTCAAGGACCGTCTGGATTCGCTGGGCAGCCTGCTGTCCGGCGGGCAGCAGCAGCGGCTGACCATCGCACGCGCCCTTTCGCAGGACCCGGAGTTGTTGATGCTCGACGAATTTTCGATCGCGGTCGATCCGGTAACGACGATGCGCATCGAGGACGTACTCAAGGAATTAAAACATGAAATGACGATTATCCTGGTAACCAACCTGGTACAGCAGGCGCGCCGCCTCGCGGACCGCACCGCGTTTTTCCTCGAAGGTGAATGCGTCGAGATCGGCGACACCGAGGATCTTTTCACCGGCCAGGTGCAGGATTCGCGCACCACGGACTACATCGAAGGCCGCTTCGGTTAGAGGAAATGAC
>JAAUYE010182152.1_pt1 | contig 10850 bp, 9 predicted proteins | sample 7278081 | NCBI WGS metagenome assembly JAAUYE01 (sample SAMN14350131, study PRJNA611818) | marine sediment metagenome | isolation source: surface marine sediment (0.6m) | place: French Polynesia: Moorea | collected 2018-08
CGCCAGGTGCTGCGGATCGTGATAGACGCGATGCGGCTCCGAATAATGTCGTTCGACCTTGGACCAGGCGACCTCGGCATCGGCCAACGCGCTCTGAGGAAAACAGTTCTGCCACAGCCGAATGAAACGTTCCTCGAGCAGGGAGTCGCGGACAACGGTGCGTGCCGCGGCAAAGGGGTCGGGTTGACTCATTGGAAATTGGGCCTCTAAAACAATAAATTTTTGTTTTTATTAGACTTATTCCCGCGCCCAATGGTTCGGGTGAGCGCTTCTGCGGCGCGTCTCCTAAGCTTAGTCGCCACCATATGGCTTGTCCAAGTTTAGCGGTTTTGGTCCATCGAACTTTAACCGACGGTCGGTGCGAGTTACTCGCGGTGGTGAACTCTTGGGCCGAGAAATCGCATCGGCTAAGCTCCACTAGGTGTCCGACAGACTTCAGCGACGAACCTGTTGCTGATCAGAATAACCAGGTCATTCGTAATGGCCGGATCTCCGGGAGGAAAATTTCAATGCACTCACGTTTATCGGTTCTTCGGTGGCCGGCGGTACTCGTCTCGCTGGTCGTGATACTGCCCGCATTATCAGTCGCTGCTGAGGATTCGGCCAAGAGCGACCTCGATCTGATTGATTGGGGAAAGGCGCAAAAGCAGATGGCAATGCTCAGTCAGATGGGATATCACCCGTTCCTGATGCCGCTGATCATGGAAAACCGTGACGCGATCGGACTGAGTAATGAGCAGGTCAAAGTATTCCGCGAATGGCGCAACAAGAATCGCGTGCCATTGATTCATGCGATGAACCGGATTATTCAGGAGCGTACGGCGTTTCAACGCATTGCCCTGAACCCGAAGACCAGTGAAGAGGTCCTGCGCGCCAAGCAGGAGCAGATCTTCAAGCTGCACAAGAAGGTGCTCGAGTATCAGCTGTCGTGCCGACGCAACATCCTGGACACCTTCACGGATGAGCAGTGGGAAGAGTTTCGCTTCGTGCTGACCGAGAGCGGGTACGACCTGGATTCGTAGACAACGGGCCGCATGCGGCACAAGAAAACAAGAATCACCAATTGAGGAGACTCGTATGAAGATCTGGCGAATTGCATTGTTGACAATGCTGTTGAGCGGCCCTGCATCGGCGGTGATGCAGCAGGAGACGGTGAATTACAAGGATGGGGATGTCGAGCTGAAAGGCTACGTCTACTGGGACGATGCATTCACGGGACCACGTCCCGGCGTGCTCGTGATTCACGAGTGGTGGGGGCTCAATGACTACGCCAGGCTGCGGGCGGAGATGCTCGCCGAGACCGGCTATGTGGCCTTTGCCGCGGACATGTACGGTGACGGCAAGATGACGCGGCATGCCGACGAGGCCAAGGGCTGGATGCAGCAGATCACCGCGAACATCGATGCCTGGCAGCGCCGCGCGAACCTCGCGCTGGAACAGCTGAAGGCGCACCCGCAGGTTGAGGGCGAAAAACTGGCCGCGATCGGCTATTGCTTTGGCGGGGCCACCGTCATGCAGTTGGCCTATGCCGGTGTAGATCTGGATGGTGTGGTGAGCTTCCACGGCTCTCTACCGCCGGCCACGCCCGAACAGGCCGGCAAGGTCACAACGAGGGTCCTCGTCGCGCACGGCGATTCGGATACCTTCGTGCCGGCAGAGCGTATCAGCGCCTTCAAGAAGGCACTGTCGGATGCCGGGGTCGATTGGGAGATGAACATCTACAGCGGTGCCAGGCATGGCTTCACCAATCCCTACGCGGATGGATACGGCATGGACGGACTGGCCTATGCGGAGCAGGCGGACCGGCGCTCGTGGCTGCGGATGTTGGCGTTCTTCGAAGATATCTTCGGCGAGGGCCTGTAGAAAACTCGGCATGATTTCTGCCGTCCATGGCGACCCGTCAATGCCCCATCAGGGTGCCTGACGGGTTTCTGTGCCTCGTGATGGGGCATGTCTTCAGCCGTCGATGACGCAGCCATGCGGTGTGCAGGCTGCGACCAGTGGCGGGAAAGCCCAGCGTAGTCTGCCGGTTCACCGATTCGCCTGCCTCGGCGGTCTGTTTGCGCCCACCCCGGGCCGCGTTTGGTACTTTTTTTGCTGACGAATGGGTTAGCGAAACGCCTTGTGCGCTGTCGTTCGGCCTCCGCGTCGCCAGGTCTCGCGCGAGATGCCCCGCCACGCACCAGCAAGGCAGATGATCATTTCCGCACTCACTGAACACATACGAAAGGTGGTTTGATGTTGGGCAAAGCATTGGGGGCGTCTCCGGTCCAACGCTACCTTGAGCGGCTGCATGCAGAACTGCTGGAGGTCACCGGTGGAGAGGTCGCCAGCTACATACCGGAGCTGACCCACGCCGACCCGGGCTGGTTCGGCATTGCGCTGGTCACGGTCGATGGTCATGTCTACCAGGCCGGCGATTCGCGCCAGGACTTCACGATTCAGTCGATCTCAAAGGCACTCGCCTATGGACTGGCCCTCGAGGACCGGGGTCTGGACCATGTCGTCAGCCGGGTAGGCGTCGAACCCTCGGGCGAGGCCTTCAATTCCATCAGCCTGGAACCGGATACCGGCCGACCGCTGAACCCGATGATCAATGCCGGCGCCATCGCCACGACCAGCATGATCGCCGACCAGGATGGGGGCGGGGCCATGTCGCGGATGCTCGGGGCGTTCGGCAAATTCACCGGGCGTCAGCTCGACATCGACGAAAAGGTGTATCGCTCGGAGAGTGATACCGGTCACCGCAATCGCGCGATTGCCCACCTGTTGTACGGCCACGGCATCATCGAGCGGGCGCCTGAAGAGGCACTCGATCTCTATTTCCGGCAATGCTCGATCCTGGTCACGGCGCGTGACCTTGCAATGATGGCGGCCTGTCTCGCGAACAACGGTGTCAACCCGGTGACCGGCGTCGTTGCGCTGAAATCGCGTTACGTCGAAAAGGTCCTGAGCGTGATGAGTACCTGCGGGATGTACGACTATTCCGGCGGCTGGGTTTTCAACATCGGGATGCCGGCCAAGAGTGGCGTGGGTGGCGGGATCATGGCCGTACTGCCCGGGCAGTTCGGGCTCGGTGTGTTTTCGCCGCCGCTGGACGAAAAGGGCAACAGCGTACGGGGTATCGAGGCGTGCCGGCGCCTCTCCAACGACTTCAGTCTGCACCTGTTCAACGTTGCACGTTCGACGTCTGCGTCGATAGTGCGCAAGGTGCACGATTGCGCCGAGTTTCCATCGCGGCGTCGCCGTAATGCGAGTGAACTCGAGGTCCTGTCATCACGGGGACATGGCATTCGCGTCTATCAGTTGCAGGGCGAATTGTTGTTCGGCAATGCCGAGTCGGTGATCCTGGATATGCTCGATGACCTCGCCGAGGTCGATTATCTGGTGATCGATTTCAAGCGTGTCGTTTCCGTTGACCGTTCCTCGGTGAGCATGCTGAAGGAGCTGGTCGCGCAGATCGCGGCCGAAGGAAAATGGTTGTTCTTCACCGATTGCGAACACCTCTATCAATTCCGGCGCCAGGTGCAACACGCGTGCGAGGCAGGCGCGCCCCAGGTGCCGGCCTGTCTGGATTTCAGTGACACGGATCATGCCATCGAATGGTGTGAGAACCGATTGATCGCCGCGGCGGAACCCGGATCGTCCGGTGTAGGTGAGGCGTCCGATCTGGGTCAACAGTATCTGTGCAAAGGGATGACACCCTTGGAACTGGATAGCCTCCGAGAGGTTGGCATCGAGCACCATTTCGCGGTGGGCACGGTCATCGTGCACACCGGTGACCCGGCAGATTGTCTGTATTTCATTTTGAGTGGCGAGGTCGAGGTACTGGTCAAGACTGACGACGGCAGCCAACTCCGCCTGACGACGCTTGGACCCGGAACGGTGTTCGGGGAAGTCGCGCTGGTCAGCCAGAAAAAACGCACCGCCGATGTCGTCGTCGCGCGGGATGCCACCTGTCTCCAGGTCCGTTTCGATGCCTTGCCTGACGACATCCGTACGAAGATGCTGATGAACATGGCCGGGCATTTCGCCAACAAGATCGAACAGGACACCCGGTTGATGCGTCACCTGGGTTGATTCGCCCGGGAATACCCCCCTTGCCCTGGCAACGCGGCTCGCCAGCCTTTTTGCCGGGTGTGGCATGACTTCTCGGTGTATCGTCTTTGCCTGGGTATGTAGCGACAGAGCCTATCTCCGTTTTTGGCCATGCGTGTGACTGGGAGGCGTTACCCGATGCACAGTACATTCTCCGAGCACTGGTTGGTACGGGACCTCTCTCCCGAGGGCCGGAATGCGGTCTACACCCTTGGGGAAATCCAGGAATTGATGCCCGACGAGGTGTTGATCGAGTCCGACGTGTCCAATAACGCACTGTTCGTATTGCTCGAAGGGGCGTTCAGGGTCAGCGTGCCGAAACGTCAGGATCGGGTTGGTCGCGGTACCCTGGGTCACCGGGGTCCCGGCGACCTGCTCGGAGAATACTCGTTCATCGATGCAAGCACGCCGTCGGCGCGGGTGGCCGCCTCGACCAGGGGCCTCGTACTGCGCATTCCACATGAGCCGCTGCGTGACCTGCTGGAAAACGACATCGCGATCAGTGCCGTCGTCTATCGCAACCTGCTGCACTATCTCGTCAACCGGCTGCGATCGCAGGACGACGAGCTTGACTGCCTGATGCTCTGAGCATCTCTGATCGCCGGACCAGCGGGGGTCTGGGTAGATCGGGGGCTGGAGACAGACTGTTTCTGTCTGAAATGGCACTGAAGTAAAAGGCCAGGTGCAGCACAGGAGACGGGGCGGCTCGGTCGACTCCCATCTGTGATCCTGTACCGCCAGGCAGGCGCCCGGCCGATCAGTATTCGTTTTGGCGTTTCTTGCGACTATGCTTAGCCTAGTCCGGCAACTTGATCGACCCGTGTCAACGCTCGAATCGACCACTGATCTGCAACGACTGACGACACTGTTCAGCGCCGCCTTGGGTGCGATGGGGGTCACACCCTCCGGGGCGCAATTAGAGCACTGGAGTATTCTGATCCACACCAGTATGTCCGGTGGAGAGCGGGATTATCATGGTGTCCAGCATGCATTCGACGTCGCCGAAGGTGCCGGCCCGGTCGAGACGCTTGCCGGTTTGTTCCACGATACCGTCCATGTGCAGGCCGACGGCTATCTTTCGCAGCAGCACGAGAAACGCTTTGCCGATGTGATCGACAGACAGGATGGCGGGTTCGGCCTGCGTCCCTATGATCCGGCGCAGGACCGCCATCGTGCCATCGTCGAAGCGATCTTCGACGTGACGCCGCATGATGTGCTGGTGCCAAAGCAGGGCCTGAGCGAGTTTCTCAGTGCCCTGCTGGCAGTGCGCTGCCTGGAGGGCACGCTGTCGGACGAACGGCTGACACAGGTCGCCGCCGCTATCGAGCTTACGATCCCCTTTCGCGGTCCCGATTCGAACAGCACTACGCCAAGCGAAGTCTTGTTCGAGAGGCTGTTTACGGTCAGCGAGCGGTTCGCCCTGCAGATGACGTCTGCGGATCAGGAACAGGCAGTTCACCAGGCAGTGGCGGTGGCCAACCGCGACGTGGCCGGTTTCGCTTTCGCTGATACCGGTAGGTTCCTCGACTACACCTGGCAGTTGCTGCCGGAGTCGGTAATGGCTTTGCGTAGCAGAAAGACCTATACGCTGGGCGAATACCGTCTGGGGCTGAGCAAGATGGCGAGGTTCTTTACCCACCTGGTGCCGCAGACCGTGTTTTGCCAGTTTCGGGGTGTACCGAGTGACGATGAGCTTGCTGACCTGACGAGTCGTGCCGCGGTCAATATCGAGCGGGCGCGTCGTTACCTTGCGGCAAAACTGGCGGCGAGCACGGTCCTCTACGCGATAGCATTGCGCACCGGCGGTGATGCACCTGCGTCGCTGTTCATGGGCGATCTGCCTTCGCCGGATCGCAGATCCGTGCGCCTGGAAGATTTCCTGCCTGAGGCAGGTCCCCTGCGTGATGGCGAGGACGCCACTGTCTTTGCGCTACTCGCCAAGGGACGGCAGAACGAAAGTGCGTTCGACATTCGCAATTCGCCGCTCGCCGCCTATCTCTATTCACGGCTCGGGCAGCAGGGTGTCGAGGCCCTGGCCGCGTGCGAGGTCGACCCGGCGGATCGTGGGTCGTTGGATCGCACACTGTCCTTGCTGCCTGCGGAAGTGCTGGATGGCGTTCTGGCGGCATGTGCAAGGATGGCGATCACGCGGACGCAGCAATTGACGGCACTGATCACTGGTGCGGCTACGTGAGGCGTTGGGAAGCCTCACATGAAGATACGAAACCTGCGCATCGCAGGTATAGGGTCGAGCGCATGTCGCTTCGTCACGTCGTTATGCTCTCCAACGAGCTGCCCGCCGGTTCTGGAGGCTGACGAAACTAGTGGCGTAGATTGGCCTGATCGAAAACTGATTGACGGCCTTGGATCCGATAACGCAGTCGCCGAGGTGCAGTATTGGGCGCTACGATTCGGAATCAGGGTTTGCAGGTCAACGCAAAATGGCTTCAACAGCGTGGCATCGTGCAAAGACCACGAGAACGGCTGCTATGAAAACAGGTGTGTCCGCAGCTGATCCGGTAAGCCAACAGCATCAGTCACCTATGGTCAGGTCGACGCTGTTGGACATTGGCGATACCCGTTGATCCTGACCGATGGTCTGTACGGCGACCGAGAAGGAAACCGGCTCAGTCTGAGTCTGTGTTGCATTGTCGCTGGGCTCGGTCAGCGCGGACAGGCTTCGGCTCCAGGCGGTCCTGAGTTCCTTCGGCGTCGCGACCTTGCTGATGACAGTGTTGCCTTCGGCAAATCTGGGGCTGGTAGACACGTGTAGCAGAAAGACCGATGGGTCGCCGAAGATCCGCAGATCCGGCGGCGATGCGCGTGACACCTTGGTAGCACCCACGCTGAGGAGGGGAGGCTGAGGCCGTTCGTTACCGGTCGGTCCGCCGGCGGGCAGCTCAAGCTCCCTGTTGGCCAATGTGGCAGTCAGCTTGGCCATCAGTTCCTCTGTCTTGACGATCCGGTCCGCCATCGATCCGATCCGTTCCTCCATGGTCAGGATGCGGTCCGCCATGGTCCCGATATCGTCGGACAGCTTCGAAATCAACGTGGCGCTCTGATCCATCATGGCGGTGGCGAGTTCACCGCCCTTGTCGATGGCCTTGTCCACTACGTCACCGCCCGTCTTTATGAGTCCCTTCAGCGTGCCTCCACCTTTTTGCCGCTTGTCCTTCTTCATTCGCCGGGCCTCGTACCTGGATATACTGCGGAACTTGACTGTCACACGGCACCACTCGACCGCGCAGGGCCTCGTTGGCTCGAACCGGCACCCTGCAGCGGTGGTGGTCGTGAACCTCACAATGCTTGACGGAGGCAAATTAGCATGGTCCAGGACGTGGAGAAAATGATACAGGCGGCCCTTCGGGAGATCGAGACGACGCTGGACACCAAGCGTGTTGTCGGTGAGCCGCTTGAGGTCGGCGAATACACCTTGATCCCTCTGGTCAGCATCGGCTTCGGATTTGGCGTCGGCTCTGGCAGCGGCAAGAGCGAGGATCTGATGAAAGGCGAGGGTACCGGTGGTGCCTCGGCAGGTGGCGGGGGCATCAAGCCCATTGCCGTCATCGTCATCGGTCCCGACGGTGCGAAGGTGGAGCCTCTCAAGGGCACGACCGCATCCATGATCGAGTCCCTGGCCGCTACGGTCATGGAGGCCCGGAAGAAGCCGGAGAAGAGCGGCGACTGACAGTTCGAGATGCTGACGTTCATCGGCGCGGTACTGGCGCTGACGATCTTCCTGTTGGCCGTGCCCGTCAACCTCGTTTATGCGCTCAGGAAGGACGACGTCTGGCGGGGTCGTCTCGTCGTCTACTGGATGTTCGGCCTCGTCCGGGTGAGCCTACGTCCGGGACGCAGGAAAGCGCCGCGGCCGTCGAAGCGCCGTGACGTGATCGTCTCGGGCGCCAAGGGTGCGCTGCGACGGCGTCGTGATGTACTCGCGATCCTGCGCATGGGCGGACTTCTGCGAGGGCTGATTCGCTTGTCAGGCGACCTGCTGCGCTCACTGAGGCCTCGCCGTCTGCGGGTCGACCTCGTCATCGGCCTGGAAGATCCGGCGGACACGGGGCGCCTCGCGGGTATGCTCGCGCCACTGCGCCTGCTGTTCGGCAGGCGGACCGTCGGCAAGGCGTCGAGTGTCTCCATCGACGTGACCCCGGATTTCTCCGGTCCCCGGCTGCAGGGATACAGTTGCGCGAGCGTGCAGTTTGTACCGCTCAAGCTCATCGCGATCGTCATCGGCTTCCTGTTCTCCGCGCCGGTATTCAGGGCGGTGAGGCTGATGGTGCGGCAATCCCTTGCCTAGCAGTCTGTCGGACTTATCGGTGTCAAATTCGGTAAATTGGACGGCATGAAGAATTTCATTCAAGCCGATCGCAATCAACCCCTGTTACTGCCGATCGACCTACGCGAGTGGGTGCCGGCCGACGACATGGTGCATTTTGTTCTCGAGGCGGTCGAGCAGGTGCCGCTGGATCGCTTCCAGGTCAATGTACGTGGCAGCGGGTCGAAGCAGTACCACCCGCGCATGATGCTGGCGCTGCTGATCTATTGCTACGCCAACGGCGTGTTTGGCTCGCGGCGTATCGAGGCGGCGACCTACCGGGATATTGCGGTGCGCTACCTGTGTGCGGACACGCATCCGGATCACGACACGATCTGCAAGTTCCGACGGGAGAATGTCGATGCGATCAGCACGAGTTTTGTGCAGGTGCTGCAGTTGGCTCGGGAGCTGAAGCTGTTGCGCGTGGGCACGATCAGTGTGGATGGCAGCAAAGTCGATGCCAATGCGAGCAAGCACCGCAATGTGCGTTATGACCGGGCGGGAGATCTGATCGAACAGCTGGAAGCGGATATCGACGCCTTATTGGCCAAGGCGGAGGAGGCCGATCGCAGTGAGCGCGAGGTGGGTCAACAGTTACCTGAGGAGCTGGCGCGGCGGGAGAAGCTGAAGGCCGAGTTGGCTGCGGCACGCCGGCGGCTGGAGGATGAGGCCAAGGCGCGCGCGGCCGGCGAGCAGGCGGACTATGAGCGCAAGGTGGCAGCGCGCGATCAGCGCAAGGGGCGTCGTAAGGGCAAGAAGATCAAGCCGCCGGATGACACGCCACCGCCGTCTGGGCAGAGCAACCTGAGCGACCCGGACTCGGGCCTGATGCGCAAGAACAAGGGCAGTGAATACCGCCAGAGCTATAACGCACAGGCGGCCGTCAGCACCGACGGCAGTCAGCTGATCGTAGGAAACCGGGTCAGTACCTGTGCGGCGGATCGTGGTGAACTGGTCGCGGATGTCGAATCCGTGCCCGAGGTCCTTGGTCGGGTCAATACGGTATTGGCTGACAGCGGCTTTGCCAGCGGGGAGCAGATCGATGACCTGGAGCGGCGGCATAGGGAGGTCCTGGTGGCAACCGGTCGACCCGATCAGCGGCCCTACGACTTTCGCCCGCCGAAGCCGGCGCTGGCGGAGGCGGCTGATCCGCAGCCCTGGGTCAAGCGGATGAAAGCCCGCCTGCAAAGTGAGCGTGGTCGAAGGCGATACCGACTACGCCAACAGACGGTCGAGCCGGTGTTTGGGATCATCAAGCAGGTGATGGGCTTCCGCCGGTTTATGCTGCGAGGCATTGAGAAAGTCAGTGGTGAATGGCAACTGGTGTGTCTGGCGTACAACTGCAAACGTCTGCATCGACTGTTACAACCCGCATGAGCAGCGATCGGCCCGTGATCGCGCATGTTTCGGCCCACGGGCCACTGACGAATCGGCCTTCAGCGCGCAGAGTGCGGTTCTGCGACCGAAAATGTCGATTTTGCAATACCCGTGTCGACGCTCACACATGAAACCTGTGGTCTGAACTATGTCGCAGTATCGATGCTCAGTCCGACAGACTGCTAGCCTGCAAATTGCACCAGTCGATCGCAGGCGGGTTCGTTTGAGTCGCAACGGATGCGACAGATCTCAAAATCACCGTAGAGCACAGCGGGTGTATTTTGTAACTCGCCTGTGATCTATCCGGGCCCTCGCTTGTTCAGGCACGCTTGTACTTGCTCTTATGCTGCACATCCCTGTGCAGCACCCTGCGGGCCAGCCAGAGGCTGTTCGAATCCGCTCCAGGCGGATTCGTCACTCAAACCATAGCTACGGCTATGGTTTTCGCTCCAGAGCGGCGTCCAACCGCACCTGACCGGCGCGATCATCCCGGATACTGTTGCAATTTGCAGGCTAGTCGCCGGAAGGCTCCGCACTGCGACCCGTTGCCGTGCGCTGTGTGTTACAGCGGGGAGACGGCAAGGTAAGCCTCACGAGCGCACGAAATTTCACTACTTTTCACCCGGTACTGCCACTTGCTCTCAGCAACCGGGTAGCTCAATCTGCATGCGACATGTGTGAACACCGAGTGTTCGCCTGCCTGGCAGTCCGTGGGTCGCGCGGTTTCGCTTGATGTTCCCTTGGTGCCTCAGAACCAGTTTATCGACTAAGGCGAGAACCCAATGCCGAAGTATCTATTTAGTTATGACCAAAGTAACAGCAGTTTTCCGGAGCGTTACCGGGTGGTCGGCGCCGACGAGGATGCAGCGTTCTTGTGTAAAACGGAAAACTTGTCGGGTACCGTCGTCGATTCCGAGGCCATTCAGTTTCTTGAGGCGATGATGGCCCGCTACCAGTCCAATGACTCGATCACGGTAGAGTTCGTCGACGCACCGCACTGGAAATTCATAGAGCTTCGCTTTAACCCCGCCCAGGCTGAGGCGGCCGAGCG
>JAAUYE010082225.1_pt1 | contig 10847 bp, 2 predicted proteins | sample 7278081 | NCBI WGS metagenome assembly JAAUYE01 (sample SAMN14350131, study PRJNA611818) | marine sediment metagenome | isolation source: surface marine sediment (0.6m) | place: French Polynesia: Moorea | collected 2018-08
AGTAGATCGTCATATAAGCCTTTCCAGTAAAATCGTTGCCTAATTAAGTGTAACAGACTATGGAATCCTCTGTGACTTCCATGAAGTCCGTGATGAAATAAACTAGTTATTCTAAATCGATGTTTGGCTGGCAAGACTAATTGATAACACATCCTATCTCCTGGTTTAGGGTAGAATTTTCTGTACAGTAATCCACTATCTGTCAAATAATATTTATCTTCTTCGGCTACAACTCTTTTAGCTAATTTAATTGCATCAGGTAATATTTTCTGTAATTTGTAAGCATACATATCTGCTGAATCCTTATCTGCGCTTTGTTCTGCAGCTAAAATTCTAGCATTCTGTAGTACATTGCTATAAACATTAAGGACTTGTTGTGCCTGAATGCCTTCAACATCCTCAAAGTAGATTGTGTCCTCAGTATCAAGGAACATATCTAATTTATCTCTACCAGTGTTCTTATCCTGTGGTTGCATTTCACCTTGGTTATTATCCATCTTTTCTTCATTATCATCTGATAATTCATTATCCTGTGTGAATGGTATGTAATCAGCCTTCTCTATCTCATCATATTCACTCTCACTATCAGAATTCTGATCTTGTCTGTAGTGTCTCGAGCGTGCATTGTTCTCCATTGTCATTTCCGTTGGTGACTCTGGTGGATAATTGTGCTCATCAAACACGTCAAACATGCAGAATCCTCTGTGTCTTGGGTTTCTAGCTTCATCTTTACTCACAGGCGCTATATAGCTTCGCCCTAGTTTGGTAGGTTTTCTTTTTCCTGATATAATATCATCGAAAGGACTATGTGCCGAACTAATTGCACTATGTTTGTCAGGCTCCTCTTCATCAGATACTACTGGTTGTCCTTTATATTTGATGCGCGACATTAAATCTGCCACACAATTCATTTTACCTTGTTTATGTTGTACCCGTATGTCAAATTTCACTAGGTATAAATGATATCTGAATAATCGTCCTGACCTCTCTGCCATTTTGTGTAGATACACGTTAGTCAAATTGTCAGAAAAGACTTCAAGTTGCGGTCTGAATCCCATCATGTTTTGGCAAAGTTTCAGACTTTCCACTAAAGCTAATGCTTCTTTATCGTTTGAATGATATTTCTTTTGACAATCATTCAAAGTTTTAGACATAAACAAACATGGCCTGATCAATCCATCATCTCCCTTTTGAGAAACTACTGCACCTACTGCCTCATCACTAGCGTCTAGCCATACTATAAATGGTTTCTCAGGGTCAGGGGAATACAACACAGCATTTTTCAATAATGCCGTCTTAAGTGCATCCAGCGCCTCTTGTCGCCGCTGGTCCCACACAAAAGGTTCTCCCTGTCTTAAGAGCTCATTTATTGGTTGGCTAATTTTGCTATAGTCTTTGACAAATCTTTTGTAGAAGTTGAGTGCTCCCATTACTTCTCTTACTTGTCTAACATTCTTGGGAGAGGGTAATTTGACCAGTGCCTGTAATTTTACTGGGTCTGCTCTTACTCCATTTTTATCAAAGATGTACCCCAAGTATTTAACTGATGATTGTAGGAAGGTGGCTTTGGCTGGAGATATCCTCAGACCGACTTGTCTTAATCTCCATAATAGTTTATTTAACACTGCCAAGTGTTCCTCTACTGTCTCTGTCATCACTATAATATCGTCCAAATAGTTAAGTACTTGCTTATTATTAAGCACTCCTAAGCATCGAGACATTAAACTACTAAATATCTCTGGACTATTTGAACATCCCATTGGTAAACGATTAAAACAATACTTTTGAGTTCTTGTATTAATAGCACATATTTCTTTGCTATCTTCAGTTAACTGTACAGCATAAAATGCTGATGCCAAGTCTAGAACTGAGAATACTTTGTTTTTACCGGCTGCTATGTGATCTATGACTTCGTTTGTCAATGGTATGGGTGACTTTGCCCTAACAATCATTTTATTAGTTTCATGGAAATTAAGTACTAACCTAGGTTTGATAGGTTGATTATCATTATCTCTACGATAGACAATAAAAGCTGGTGCGCCCCAAAGACTTCCTTCGCTGGGTCGTACCACTCCTGCTGTTAGTAATTTTGTTAGCTGTCTATCTAGCTCTTTCTCACTCTCTGGAGGCATTCTATAGGTCCTGACATTAACTGGTGTTGCATCTGCTTTAAGGTCAATCCTATAGTAAACTCCCTCCATTATCGCTATTTCATTTAAATCTGCTGCAAAAGCTTGTCTGTGACGTTTTAATATTCTAAGCAAATCCAACCTATGTTCTTCCATTTTTGGTTCAAGTTTAATGATTTCATTCCAATTAATAGGCTGAAATCTCTCTATCCTAGTTTGATTTCCAATATCTACCTCAGCTTGACATGCTACCGTTCTTTTTCCTGATTCTATTTTATCAATCAGTACTGGCGGACAATACGGCTGTTCTGGCCATAAAATTCTAATTCCCGCTACAATGTCATTCCGATATGAATATACGTTAGGTGCTTCATTTTGTGGCTCTCCAGAGCTGCTTATATCCACTGATACGTATACAGGCTCTCCCTCTTCATTGTAATCTTTACAAGGGTAATCTGGTGGCCTATCTAAACAGTGGTTTTTCTCTAATTTAACACATGAAGGTAGCTTGTTAGTCCACTTAAGGAAGGATTTATGTGTAAATTCTGCATTAGTCACTCGCTCACCACTAATTATCCTCTTGGATTTAGAGCTGGCATTCATTATGCATATTGGATATAACCCATTATCTTGTCTAAATGCTACGCTAGGTTTAACTATTAACCCTTTATCTTTGTGTGCATTATCATTTCCAGAAACATCCAACATATTTGCTTGGTTTAGTGATGCAGTTCTGTTCTGTTGACTAATGTCATTTATGGTCGCAAAATTAGGTTTACAATATATGATTAAATCTGAATGTGGTGGAATTTCCACATCATCCACTGTGTGTAAATGCACAGTTTTATAGATTATCGAATTTATACCGTTTCTTAGCTTTGTCTCTCTGTAATCTAATATACCTCCTATTTGTACTAAGAACGGTGTTCCTAGTAAAACTGGTGATGGTAATGATCTAACTATTAAACATGGCACTTGTAAATCTTCTCCATCTAATTGTATTGGTAACATTAATGATCCAAATACTGTGACAGGATTATCTTGTGCATCCCTAAGCATTCTATCATAGGCCATTTCTACCAAGTAACTCAATCCCAATGATTTGACATAGTCCTGCTCAATGCAATTGACTCCTGCTCCCGTATCGAGCATAACCATACATATCTCTGATTGCAATAGCATTGGAACCCTATTCAACTGATCCAAAATGTGTACTTTCTCCGTTCCGTCTGGTAAAGTCCAAATAAACACTCCCTCAGGTTTCTTAGATCCAAACAATTCAGTCTTCAATGTAGCCTGAACTAACGATGGGGTGTCATTATGCGCCCCTGTGATGTTTTCCCGTGCGTTCTGTATATGTGCCATCTGGTGGCCATTTTGAGAACTGGTATTATTCAATGTATGAGCCTTACTCTTAACAGCTTCAGCATTTGTCATTGGTTCCCTATATTGTAACATACTTGTACTCTTTGTAGTTATACATGGAACATACAATACATTATCATTAACATTGCTCGGTGTCATTAGATTGTCATTATACGTACATTCAATGTCATTATTACAACAATTACTCTCATTCAATTCATATCTCTCATTCATTCTCAAAGGAATATGCAGCCTGTCCTAGTGTGCTTGTTGCGCACCAGGGCCCCTTGCCGCACCGTTGCTTTGAGCTTGATTGGCATTCTGTTCAGCGTTAAGGAGTCCATTACCTCTCAGTATTGCTAAATGTTCTTTTAATAGGTAGCATTTTGCTACAATATGTCCTTGTCGCTGACACCATTGGCATGTTTGCAGTTGATTTCCATTTGCTCTATTATTCAACCTTCTAGATCTATTTTGATTATTATATGGTCCTTGTCTTATGTTTCCAGAGCCGCCGCCGTCGTGCGCCATTGGGCCAGATTGTTCATAATACGGAGCAGCTCTTCGAAATCGTGACGGAACTGATCTAGGTAAGCTTGGGCAATGCCTTTTTATATGCCCTTCCAAACCACAATTAAAACAAGTTCCTTTAGCTGCTATTGGAGTTTGACTCTTAGTTCTTTTAATCTGTTTCATGTCATCCTTAATTTCGGATATGGAGCTCATGAGATCATTTAAATCAGTCTTAGCTTTCTTTACTTCGCTTTGTTTAGCTGGTTTAGTCTCTTGTCTTAAAGCTTTGATTTCTTTATTCATAGGCTCTATCACCTTTTGAATTTCTGGTATAAGTTCTTGCCTAATACTTGCTGCATAGTCATTTTTGTATTCTTTATCCATATGACCTGCTGTTGTAGCGGCTGCTAGCAATTCATCCGCGTTAGTGGGATTCTTAATTAAAATGTGGTCTCTAGCCCTTGGCTTTACACCACCTGTAACTACTGATCTAACATCAACAAATTGATCTGTTGTTAAAGGCTCACCGGCTGGGCACTTGAATAAGTTCCTGAAAGCATCAATTACTTTCTCTGTGAACTCCTCACATGTGTCCCTGCCTTGTACCATTTCGTACAGATGTCTTTTATATGTGTACATGTCAGGCTCTTTAACGCCAAATTTCTCCAAAAATGCTTCCCTGACGAACTGAATTGTGTCCTCTTTATCAGTGGGGTTAACCTTTAGTTTAAGTTTGCCTATTCCTGATCTATGGAACCATTTGGCTCCTGCTTTACCTAGATGAAATGGGAGGTAGTTTCTTTTGTTTTCCACTGAATATCCTTGGATATCACAGAAACTATCATATGTATCCCACCATTCAATTGGATTCATGTCCGGTTCATACAATGGAATTTTAATGTTCTTCTTAACTTTCTCAGCTGCCTCTTGTGCCATACACACAAATTGCTCGGCTGGGGGCTGAATAGCCTCTAAGACACCCCTTACTGGGTTGTCTTCTCCATGTGGATTGATAATATGTGACAAATCCACTGGTTGATTACTGCTAGGACTGCCTTTAGCATACATTTTACTTTTCTTACTGCCTTTTCCTGCTTTAACATTCTCATCTATTACATCCTGGACTCTTTGAGCAAAATCTTTCAAGTCTGCTCTAGAATTTCCTGTTGCTTCTTGCTCTCTGCCTAAGCCTTCTGCTACTTTATGCGTCAGTTCTGCCCTGTCTCTTGCCATACTTAGTAATTCTTCTATTTTATCTTGAGTTAATGGACCTTCGGCCATTGCTTGATTTAATGTTGACATAAAATCTCTGTTTTCACTTTGACTAGCTGGTGTCTCTATTGACACATTATTTGTAATATTAACAGAAATTTGAGACTGGGGCTGTTGCTGCATTCTATTAGCTACAGCTGATATCGCCCCTTCTAAAGATTGAGCTTCTCCTGAAGCTCGTATACGCCTTAATAAGCTGATCAAATCTCTATACGGACTAGAAAGTGAATCTCCCGGCAATGGAGTACCAACAGGTGATGCCACGGCTAATGCCTGTGCATCAGAATCCTGAGAATCATCCAATGATAACTGACTAGTGTCTAATGGTTCACAAATAGAGGTCTGACATGCAAAGTCCTGAACAGAATGCTCAGAATCATCTCGCAGCGAATCAGTGTCATGCACAGGAGAGTGAGGTAATGGTGACCAACCTGGTTTAGAAGCTCTGTCATCCTGTGTATCCTGTGTATCCTGTGTAGAACTCGCTGGTGAAGATGCCGCCTCATCATGTGAAGACTCATCAGTGTCTTGTGGAACGTCTCGAGATTCAGAATCGGATGTCGTAGCTGGCATAGTTTTAGTTGATTGATGCGTGGTAAAACATCCTGCTGGCAAAGCCTTATATTTGCCAGGTCTGCCAGGTTGAATACGTTGTAACACTACTTTAGGAACTGGTTCATGGGCAGATTCATGTGTAGATTGCTGTCGATCATCTTGTGCTGATGAGGAAAATGGCTCATTTAACTTATCATTGTGCTTTTCGTCTGTTTGCAGGCTGGGAATAGACTCATCACGAACAGCAACATCAGAAGCTGCAGAAGCCCCTGGAGGCCGTTCACCTGGAAGCCGTCTTCCCTTCACCGTCTCCAAATATTTTGCCAACTCCTCCATATCAACACCTGATAGACTATCCAAACCTGCCTGCCTTATTGCATGAGCAAAGGCCAGGCCTTCATCCACATCAGTATCTAGAAACACACCCTGCATCGCCAAGGCTTCTAGCTGTTCATCTGTCAGAGTGACATATTGATCAAATAAATCCTGATGTGAATCAGAATTTTGAGTTTGTTCTATATCTGTAGTATGTACGCGCGCGCTATCCTGTGTAAGATCCAGTGGTGTAGAATCCAGTGCTGCTGATGCTCCCTGCAGATCCATTCCAGAGATAGTTTGTGAGGATGGCACAGCCTGCTGGTCGCGTTGGCCACCAGCCTGCTGGTGTTCATCACTCACCTCTGAATTGGCATCCTGCTGAGCCTCATGCCGTACTTCAATATCAGATGCAGCTGCTGTTGCACTCGTAGTCTCTGTTGTACCATCACTGCTGAATGTAGAAATAGTGGTGTTGGCGCCATCATCAGAAGCTGGGACGTCCTCTCTGTTGCTGGTGCCGTCCATCTTGAAGTAGCAGTGTATGTAGTGGATCCAGTAAAGACTCCAAGTAATATTCTCCACCAAATTATTATGGGGGCGCTAACAGTATTATGCTTAAATCAATACTTCAGCACTCCTCACAATGTGTAACCTGCTGGTTTGTTGCTTATCACTTGGGGGTCGCGTTGTCAATGAATTACTTCCCAGTTTGAAGTGCTGTTACTAGAATGTCACTACTACTGCTAATGTCTACTACTTGATGAAATCTCCAGTTCAGTTGTAAAGATAACAACTCGTCTCGCTCTGCTCCAACGTCTCGGTCTATCACTCTGGTAGGAATGATGTGAGGTACCCAAACCTTTTGGGTCAAAGACAACGCTATAAGAATAAGCTAGCTAATCAGTGAGTCTGTAATCAGCTCACACACTTTCCCTGGTTAAAGCTTCCACTGTTGCCAGTTTCAGGTCGCTTTCCTAACTATTAGAATAATTAAACTTAACTTTAAATTGTGCTATGTAAAACGTCAGCACTCTCTGCATATATCAGAGTAAGTTGTAAATCATGAACTCTCCAAGTCCAAGTCTCTAAGTGCTACTGCGGTCCTCTATATGTGCTGGCCCTCGGATGTGCCTGGGTTATATACAGTCACCTCCTCGGCCCCCTGAATCTATTCTTAGCACATTACCACTTCCTGTGACAATGTCGGAGTACCTATTTTTAGTACATTACCACTTCCTGTGACAGTCGGAGTAGCTATAAATAGCATATGACAACTTCCTGTGACCGTCGGAGTAGCTATAAATAGCATATGACAACTTCCTGTGACCGTCGGAGTAGCTATAAATAGCATATTACAAACTCCTGTTAGCGTCCCTAGGAGCGTTTCACTGCTTCCTGGGCCCATTTCATAAACTCCTAATATCTTATATCAACAGATCTGAGCGATCAGCTGTGTATCTTGTACTATTAATAGAACCTAAATCCAGTAGTTTGTATTTACAGATAATGCTGTAACTTAAACAACTCAGGCTATAAATAGCCTTCGTTTGTTGACCAGGGGAGGCTTTGCCTCGACCTGTGTCCTATTATTAGACTGTACCTGCTCGTACACTATAATTACTCATTGATATTATGTCTATTACTAGTCTCAACAAAATCCATCAAAAACCAACCTTAAAATGCACTTTACTTTGCATTACTTTACTTTACATAAGTTAATCATTGAGCTCCGTTTGTAAGTGTTACTTTGTGAACACATCTTACATCATTGTACATCATGATTGATTGGGTTTACTTTGGCGTTTGCATCATTTGTAGCAACATCACTTTATTTGACGTAAAAGTGTATTAACTCAGACTTTGCTACATAATAATCGCCCTCACTAAGAAGTCAAATCTCCGACTTTGACAAAGCCTACTTCTTAATGTTTACTGTTAGCCAATTAACCTTATCAATCATTCATTAAGCAAATAAATCTCTCATTAATCAAAACGATTAAGCTCAAAAAAAAAATTGTTTGGTTGTTTTTGTTGGTTTTGTTGCTTATATGCGTTGTCAATGTTCGCCCTCACTGAAGGATTTGCATTCCCAGGCAAATTACCTTCACCGTCGTCACAGTGCATTCCTCCATTGTAATGATCATAGGCGTTTTCTTTTTATTGTTTCAAATACATCAACATCATAGAAAAATAAATCATACATGATCATTACAATTGACAAAAATATAACAACAATACCAATTTACTGTGTTCATATAGCTCTGATACATTAAGTAAACTTTCAGCGGTCTCTATGCAAGCTGGTGCGTGTAATCCGTTGTTTACACCATTACTCTCTGAAGTGTTGGAGCTAATCAGGTGTTAATGTTTAAGTACACACTGGTGGGTACTTACAACATTTCCTGATCTCAAACACGTGCTGTGTACAGTCTGTACACTCTCAATAATCACATTACCACACTTAATTAGCCTCTCAGCGTGTGTGTCCACCTCTTTACACACCGTCTTCCGTTGTATATAGGCTAACGTACTAGTGATATATGTGGTTTAGATTACTAAATGCCAGGGATCAGCTTTTGATCCCTGATCCCGTTTTCTGTCTTCATACCACATTATTTTCTGCCTTGCTTTTCACATTTTGCCTTATTCACCGCTGCATATGTCCTTGTATCAGGTCCTTTATATTGATTTATATACATCATTTTGTTCATATTCAGTCTAGATCAGTGATCAAAGACATAGTTCATCGCATGTTTTCAGTCCTTCAAAACATTCGAGTTCAATTTCATATATATATCCATATGTATATGTATACATATGTTCAACACTTGTGGTCACCATCATTATCACTACAAGATGCATATTCCTTAAGACAATGTTGGATCCAGTATCCAACTGTCATTTCATTCATTCTCACTCTCACTCACATATAAATATATGAAATAACAACTTGACACCATGATGAGCAAACAATACATACATAACAATATTTACACAAGTATCATATCTATGTCATACTATTATTGATAGGTTAGATTTGGATCACTCTAGTAAAGCTATAGCTCACTATTATCTTTCAAGCCGAATCTCAACTCAATTTCTGAGGCAAGGTGGGATACAATGTGGGTTTACTAGCCGCTCCAGAGGATGGTCCGTCGGCCATTCCTGCTGGTAAGACCCCTGTTTCATCAGTTTCTGATGCAAATTCTCTAAGAATTTCCGCAACTAGACCCTTTAATTTTCCACCGAACCTGGGAACTGGTTGTTCCTCAGAATTAAGGAAACTCATCTGAAAGTCTGGAGTGTCCTCCTCATTTTCCTGTTTTTCATTACATTTATTACATAACTTGCTTCCCCATCCATTCTTGTGTCCCTTATAAACTATGAGAATAATCAAGCTTAAAACTGCTGAAATGCTCATACTTGTAGCTAAATAATAAGTCCAAGTGTGAGAATTTTCCTGCATGGAGTACCTTTCCATTGTGAACGGTGAGAGCACACTATCCTGTTTCAGTTTACTTACAGCTTGGTCTAAGTCCATTCCAAAATGATAATTTTCATGTAAACTCAGATTTTTCGCTAAAGGGTGTATATTTAATTTCATATCTGGAATATCCTCTTCATTACCCATATATCGCTCATGAGATATTTTCTTCAGCTGTTCATTGTCCAGTAATCTGGATAACGCTGGATAGTTGATTGGATATTCTACTTTCTGCATCAATTTATCACCTTGACATCCTTCTAGACTAGGAGTCAGTGTTATGGCCTTACTATTAATATCTGATGCAATTAGGCCACACGAGCAGGACTGCACCCATATGCATTTATTACATCCTTTTCTTACTATGGCTGGCCGTCCTGGACATTGAATGGATACACTGGCTGCATTGCTAACTAGTACTCTCCCCGGTGCCAATGATTCTAGGCCTAAAGTTGTTTTAGCTGCTTCCATGCGGTAACTACATAATTTATGTATTCCCTCACTGTCATTCTCAAATAAAGCTAATAAACAGCTTTTATGGAAGACATCTCTAATAACAATTGCTAATTCGCATCGTATTGTCTTAGCTAGCGTACAAGCTTGCAAATCCTCGTTCTTCATTTCTAAGAAATTAATTCCATCGTAAGAGATTCCAAATATTTCTTTGTTAATTATTGGTCTCGTTTCTAGACTATCATTCCTGTCTACTGGTATGCTGAAAGTGCTTACCTCATACAGTTTAAATGCCGTATTAGTAGATCTTAAAGGAATCGTCAAATACACTATCAATGTATCATTTTCCCAACTATATACCGGTTCACTGTATTTGTAATAATACACCGGTTCCATTTCTGCTATCCTAAATGTACCATATTCGTCTATAATGTGCTCCTGCAGATCAGCTAATGCTGATGCTAACATGTCTTCTGTCACTAATTCAATTGACAATTCACGTCTTTGCAGACTTCTTAATCCTACTAAAAATTGATCTATCTCCTTCTCTACTTTAGCTATATCCTGCATTAGAGTTAGCAACATTGAAGATGCAAATGCCGCAAATCTGGTGGATGATAGCAAATCTAAATATAGACTGCTAAATAAGTTAACAAATTTACCATCTATCTCATTCATTAATTCTGTCATTCTATGCAAATGTGCATTGGTCACGTTGGCTACTGCAACTACACGTTTTTCAAAGGTTTGCAATCTAT
>JAAUYE010177159.1_pt1 | contig 10833 bp, 10 predicted proteins | sample 7278081 | NCBI WGS metagenome assembly JAAUYE01 (sample SAMN14350131, study PRJNA611818) | marine sediment metagenome | isolation source: surface marine sediment (0.6m) | place: French Polynesia: Moorea | collected 2018-08
CGATGACGCGACCCCGCTCGGCTACGGCAAGGGAGTGCGCCCATGTCGCTTCGCCTTTTACAAAGTTCCGCGTGCCATCGATCGGGTCCACTATGAACACTCTGTCCGCGTCCAGTCGGGCGGTATCGTCTTCGGTTTCTTCACTAACCCAGCCATAGTCGGGTCGGGCAGCAAGAAGGCGCTCCCTGAGGTGGCGATCGACGGCGAAATCGGCTTCGCTGACCGGATCGTCCGTGCCCTTGTCCCAGACCTGCTGATCGCCGCGCCAGAAACGGCGTGCGATTTCTCCGGCTTCCTGTGCCGCTTCGGTCAATAGAGCGAGGTCATGCGCCGGCAATCGTCAGACCTTCTACAAGGAGTGAGGGAACGACGCGAGAAGCCCAGACGCGCGCATCGTTCGCAGGTCGGATCGATGCCAGCATCTGGTGGAGATTTCCGGCTATGGTGCATTCGTTGACCGGATAGGCCAACTCGCCATTTACGACCCAAAAGCCGCTGGCGCCGCGGGAGTAGTCTCCGGTGGTGGGATTGATCGATGACCCGATCAGCGATGTCACCAGAAGCCCGGTGCCCATATCGGATAACAGCTCATCGCGCGGCGCATCACCCTGCGTGACCGCGATATTCCCGACCGAGGGCGATGGCGGTGCGGACGGGCCACGCGCCGCGTTGGCGGTGCTTTCCAGCCCCAGCTGGCGCGCGGTTGCGAGATCCAGCGTCCAGCCCGACAGGACTCCGTCTTTGACAATGTGGCGTCTGGCGGTCGGCAGTCCCTCGCCGTCGAAGGGGCGCGAAGAGCCGACACGGGGGCGATGCGGGTCTTCAACGATCGATAGCGCAGCGGGCAGAACAGCCTCGCCCATACGGTCGCGAAGCCAGCTTGAGCCTCGCGCGACGGTCGCCCCGTTTGCGGCCTGCAACAGGTGTCCGATCAGGCTCGATGCGACTCTCTCGTCGTAGAGCACCGGAAAAGCACCGGTTGGCGGTTTCCTGGCCCCCGCGCGGGCCAGAGTCCGTTCGGCAGCGATCCGGCCAACTTCTTCAGGCGATGGCAGGTCGTCGCGATACACCCGGCTTTCGCCGTAGTAGTCCCGCTCCATATCCGTGCCTTCGCCCGTGATGGCGACGACGGACAGCCCGTGAGACGTCCTGTCATAGCCGCCGGTGAATCCGTTCGAGGCGGCAAGATGGATTCGAGAGCGCGAGAAATAGCCCGATGCGGACTGAACCTTGCTGATGCCGTCATGCACGAGTGCTGCCGCTTCGGACGCACGGGCCGCGTCCTCTAGATCGGCGGGGGAGGGCTCGTCGCCCGGATCGGCGAGGTCGAGCGCCTCGACATCCCATGCGGTGGCGATCTGCGAAGGGTCGGCCAGCCCGATATACGGGTCTTCGGGTGCAATCCGGGCCATTTCGACGGAGCGCCCGGCAATCTCTGTCAAGGTTTCGGGGCGCATATCAGAGGCCGACACACAGGCCTGTCGCTTGCCGATCAGAACGCGCACCCCGATTTCCAGTCCTTCGGCGCGCTCGGCATGTTCGAGGGCGCCGTCACGCACCTCGATCGCAAGCGAAGTGCCGGAACTCGCAATGGCATCGGCAGCCTCGGCGCCCTTTGCAAGGGCGGCGTCGATCAGGTCGGCGGTCAGGCGGGACAGGTCGGTCATCTGGGCATCCGGACTAAAGGTCCTCTGCACCTAGTTCGGGTGGCCGTGCGTCGCAAGGGCGGGACGTCAGCCGCCCCGCCGGTCGTTCAGTCAGAGGTCACCGAATGCGCTGACCATTGGCCAGAACCTGGCCGTCCTCGGTGACTTCGATATCGGACACAAGCGTGTCCTCGCCCTCTGGTCGGGCAAAGAGACCCAGCATCATCCGGGCTCCCATGGCCTGTTCTTCGGGCACCAACCCCATGCCGACAAGCCGGTCGAGCAGGGCGTTGCCGCCGATAAGCATCAGGCGGGCGGTTCCGGCCGGCATGGGCATTCCGGACTCGTTGTTGAAGATAAAGGCACCGTTGCCGGTCAGTTCCGCACCCGCCACCGACAGCTGCAGGGCGTTGACATCCAGGCTTTCCAACTGGCCGGGCGCTTCCGCCATCTCGCTTTCGGCGAACTCGGGCGACGTGAAATCCTCTGACATGATCGCCGTGCCACCAAGGTCTATGACCAAAGTCGCCGGATCTCGCGGCAGCGCCGACATCGGGTCGAAGATCGACCAGAGCATATCGTCGACTTCGAGATCCTGCATCCTGACGACCAGTGCAAAATCCTGCGGATCCTCCCCCGGGATCAGGGGCATTCTGAAAAGGCCGCCGGATTGTGCCATGCGCAGGGTCACAGGCGGAAGCGGAATTTGCGACCCGCCCACCGTGACCGTCACGTTGTTCGTGGTCCCGCCATACTCGAGGCCGGACGCGTCGAGACCTCCTTCGATTGTGCCGCTTTCCGCGGCGGCCGCCATCTCGAACGACCCCTCCGGGCCCGCGAAGGACACCGAATAGGTCAGGGGACCGTGGGACGCAGTGCCGGTTTGCCTCAGGCCCGCCGCGGCCATTTCGGACAGCGATGCTCCGGGGTTGAGGGTCGCGATCGCGCCGATGGTCGTCTGCTTCAGGTCCGACATCGACAGTGCAATCTCCCCACTCCCGGGATTTTCGCCATCCATCTCGTCGAAGGCCATATTGAGGGTGAAGGCCTCGACGGCGGATTCGCTTTCATAGGTCCGGGGATTGTCGCCTGCCAGATCGATGAAGCCTGACATGTTGGCCAGCGTCATATCGAAGGTCAGCGGCAGATCGTCCGGAACATCGGGGCCTGACATGTCAAAGTCGCCCATGCCAAGGACCGGATAGTCAAAGTCGTACCGCAGTTTGTCGGCGCTGCCGCTGGCGGTCATTGTCGCGCCGGGCTGGGTCAGCGTGAAACTGACGACACCGGTTTCGCCGTCATCGCTCGTGATCTCGATCCGAAACGGCAGCTCGTCCGACATGTCGACCCGGACCGCGCCATCGCCGATGTTGGTGAAGGTGATGTCGCCAAGAACCATATCGAAGGCGCCGTCGGGCATCTCGGAAGATATTGTTACGTCCGTGACGGTCAGGGACTCTCCGGCGCGGGTTTCTTCTCCCATTTCGAGAGTGGCGCCGTAGTTCTGAATCAGCGTCTGCCAATCGGCCCAGACTTCTTCGGGCGTGATCGCAAGTGCCGGTGCCGCAGAGAGGGCAATCGAGGCGGTCAGCGTGGTGGATTTGAGGAATGACATAAGACTATCCGGGAGTTGTTGGGGTGGAACAATTTCGGTGGTCAGATTTCAGGTCGGTTCGGGCACGGTCAAGTTTCGCCTGTCCTGCGCGGGGGAGAGCCGGTAAGCGTGACCCTGATAGCACGCAACATGGCAAAAGAGAGGCAGAAATGACGGTTTCGGGCAAAACTGTGATGATCACAGGCGCCAGCCGGGGCATCGGCGAAGCGGCGGCGCGGGTCTTTGCCGACGCCGGTGCAAAGGTGGTGCTAGCCGCCCGAGGAACCGACCTGATCGACGCAATTGCCGGGGACATCGGCGCTGCGGCCCTCGCGGTTCCGTGTGATGTGGCGGACTACTCGGCGGTCCGGGCGGCGGTCGGGCAGGCCCGCGACGCGTTCGGACCGGTCGATATCCTCATCAACAACGCGGGCGCCATCGAGCCCATCGCGCATTTATCGGCCTCGGACCCGGACGCGTGGGGGCGGGTTGTCGATATCAATCTCAAGGGGGTTTATCATGGCATGCGCGCCGTGCTGCCTGACATGATCGCGCGCGGATCGGGCACCATTCTGACGGTGTCTTCAGGCGCGGCGCACGGGCCGGTCGAGGCCTGGTCGCACTATTGTGCCTCCAAGGCCGGCGCGGCCATGCTGACCCGTATGGTCGACAAGGAGAACCGGAGCGACGGGATCCGTGCAATGGGCCTTTCGCCCGGGACGGTCGCCACGGAAATGCAGCGCGAGATCAAGTCCTCCGGCGTCAATCCCGTCAGCAAGCTTGACTGGTCGGAACATATTCCGGCGGATTGGCCGGCACGGGCGCTGCTCTGGATGTGCGGACAGGATGCGGACGAGTTCGTTGGCGAGGAAATCCCGCTCAGGGACGAGGGTATTCGCCGCCGGGTCGGACTGATCTCATGATTGCCGAGCGGCGCGAAGGTCCTGTTGCCATCCTGACACTCGACCGTAAGGACAAGGCGAATGCGTTGACACGCGACATGCTCGTGTCTCTCACCGAGGCTGTGACGAGGCTCTCTGCCGACCCGGACGTTCATGCGTTTGTGATCACAGGCGCGGGGCGGGTATTCAGCGCTGGCGCGGACCTCGACGCTGCGCGCGCTGGACTGGCGACCGATCCGATCTGGGAGGACTTGTCGGGGGCCATCGCACAGTCGCCCGTTCTAACGATTGCGGCCCTGAACGGCACGGCTGCCGGTGGATCGCTCGGGATGGTCCTGGCCTGCGATCTGCGCGTTGCCGTTCCAACCGCAACGCTCTTCTACCCTGTCATGAAACTCGGCTTCCTTCCGCAACCGTCCGATTCAAAGCGACTTGCAGCCCTCGTCGGGCCGGCTCGGGCAAAGCTGATCCTGATGTCGGGTGTCAGGATGAATGCTGAGGAGGCCCTTGCGGCTGGCCTGATTGACCGCGTCTCTGATGACGTGATCGCCTCGGCATACGAACTCGCCGAGGCGCCATCCACTGCCCTGCGCGATTACGTCACCGCCATCAAGGCAATGATCTAGGTTGGGTCTTCTATCCACGCACGTGCGCTCTCCTCCTGGGCCAAGGGAAAGGTCCGCATTACCAAGGGCATGACCAAAGCTGCGGCGCTGGTCATGAAGCCGACCCACGGAATATCCGACACAACGGCCGCGTGGCTGACATCCTTGAGGTGCTTGATATCGAACTTCATGCCGTCGAGAATTGTTGTCGGATCAAAGCCATCGAAACGCTCAATCACCTCAAGGAGACGGATAGTACCGTGCTTTCCGATGAACGCCTCTAACCTTGGGATAATCTCGTCCATATCGCGCTCTGTCACGCGCCCGACAACGCGAAGTTCGACAATCGGCAACGTCTCGTGCTCGGTATATATGCAGGCCACCACATGTCCTCCCCATCTCGGGCAGAGTTTTCCTGATTTTCGTCCATATTGCCTTGATCCCGATCATCTCGCGGTGCGATGTGATTTTGCTCGATGCCATTCCCGTGGCGCTTCTGCGGGTGGTGGGCACGCCCTCTGGCGGCACCGAGGCGCAACCCTCGGGGGGAGTTCCGGATGCTGAATCTGATCGTGGGCCAGGTCTTCTGGGGAACCATGTTGCTTGTGGTCTGTTCGATCATTCACGTCGGTCTGATCACGCTGACCGTTCGCGCGATGCCTCATGTCGTGACGTGGGGAAAGCGGCTAGGCGCGCGGCTCCGCATCGGCCTTTGGATCGGAGTGGCCTTTGCAATGATTGTGGGTGCACACTTCGTACAGGTCGCGGTCTGGGCCGTCGTTATGATCTTATTTGGCGAGTTCGAGACGTTGGAGCCGGCAATCTACTTCGCTCTGGTCACCTACACGACCCTCGGATACGGCGACATCGTCCTCGCTCCGGATATTCGGCTGTTCGCGACCTTTGCCTCATTCACCGGGCTTCTGACCTTCGGTCTCAGCACGGCCTTTCTGGTTGGGTTGTTCCAGCGGCTGGTCTTTGCTGATAACGCTCTCAAGGACCTCTGAACCGGAAACGCCGCAATGCCGGAGATCTCTGCGCCAGTGCCTGCCGTTGTCGTCGGTGGAGGACCAGCCGGGCTGATGGCGGCTGACTGTCTGTCTTGTGCGGGCCACAAGGTACTTCTGGCGGAAGCGATGCCGAGCGTCGGGCGCAAGTTCCTGATGGCCGGCAAGTCTGGCCTGAACCTGACCAGGGCCGAAGACATCGAAGACTTCGTAAGGCACTATGACGGAAGTGTTCCGGGGTTGAACGCGGCGGTCCGGGCGTTCGGCCCTGACGACGTTGCCGCCTGGGCCGAGGGGCTGGGTCAGCCGCTTTTCACGGGGTCCACCGGTCGGGTCTTTCCAAAGGTGATGAAGGCGTCGCCCCTTCTCAGGGCCTGGCTGGGCCGGTTGGCCGGAAACGGCGTGGATCTCAGGACCCGATGGCGCTGGGTCGGCTGGGAGGGCGACAATCTGGCGTTCGACACGCCAGGGGGTGCGACATGCATTCCGGCAGAGGTGACGTTGCTGGCGCTCGGCGGGGCGAGCTGGCGCCGGTTGGGATCGGATGGCGTCTGGCGAGAGCTGCTGCGGCAGGACGGCCACGATGTCGTCGATTTTAGGCCCGCAAATATCGGCTTTCGGGTGGATTGGTCGGATCACATGCTGCGACACGCAGGTCACCCTGTCAAAGGCACGCGGCTGACCGCCGGCGGTCTGGTGAGCCGTGGGGAATGGGTCGTCACCACGTCCGGCGTCGAGGGAGGCGGGATCTACGAGGTCTCGCGGGCGGTACGGGATGGTGCGCGGCTTTTCGTCGATCTTGCCCCCGACCGCAGCGAGGAGGATGTTCGCAGGCGTCTGGCGCGTCCGCGCGGCAAGGCGAGCCTTTCCAACCATCTGCGGAAGGCGCTGGGCCTGTCGGCGATGGCGCGCAGTCTTCTGACTGAATGGGGGCGTCCGTTGCCCGGCGAGCCGGCGGCATTGGCCGCACGAATCAAGAGGCTGCCCGCGAGGCTGGAAGGGCCGCTCGATATGGATGGCGCGATTTCGACCGCAGGAGGTATCGCCGGTTCGGCGATCGACGGCTGGATGCTCAAAGCGCGCCTGGGAACATTCGTCGCTGGCGAGATGCTGGACTGGGAGGCGCCAACGGGTGGCTACCTGCTGACGGCGTGCCTCGCCACGGGGCGGGCCGCCGGTTTGGCCGCCGCCAAATGGTTAGAGAGGTCAGTCTGACCAGTCGGAGCAATGCGGCGCGGCGGAGCGCGGCTATCTGAGCTTGGCCCTGTGCCACGCGGCCCTTGACGAGACCCTGTCGAAGTAAGCCGAGAGCGCTTCGGTCGATCTCTCGAACCGCGCGGGTGTCGTCCAATCGGCCACGTGCCCGGCCACGATATCCGCGATCGTGAAGGTCTCGCCGCAGAGATAGGGCCCGTCTCCGAGAAGCAGCGCGAATTTCTCTTCCGCCTCCCGGAAGTCGGCGCGAAGCCACGGTTTGATCTCGGGATGGCGGCGCACCTCGGGCAGGACATAGCTGTGCCGCGCGGCGAGCCAGAGCGGCGCTTCCATCTCGGTCAGGACAAAGTTGATGCGGGCATCCATCCGCGCGCGCGCTATGCTACCGGGCGGAAAGGTCAACCGGCCCGCCCGGTCGGCGAGATAGTACAGGATGGCGAGCGAGTCCGTCAGAACCGTTCCATCTGTCTCGAGAGCCGGAACCTGCCCGAGCGGGTTCACCTCGGTGATCTCGGGCGAGCGGGGGAGAACATCGACCACGTCGTAGTCGAGATCGAGTTCTTCCAGGCACCAAATGACCCGAAAGCTGCGCCAGCGCGCTGACCCGTATACCCTCATCGCCGCCCCATCCATGCCAGTTTTAGTAGCGCGCGTTCCATGACGGCCATTTCAGGCACGCGCGCCGATGACCGGAGTGTCAGGTCCGTGTCGAGCAAAAGCGTGAGGGCACGCTCAAGTTTGAGCATGCCCCAAGCCGAGGCCTGCCGCTGGATGCGGTCGCGGCGGGGGCCAAAGACCGGCGGACGGAGCTTGCCAATCCCGCTGCCCGGTCCGCCCGGATCGGAGGCAACCGCATGCAGTGTCCGGAAATGCCGGGTGGCGTTGATGCAGAGACTGACCGGACCGACGCCCTGTGCCTCGAGCCGCCGTAGAACAGGTCCGACCTCGTGCGCCTTGCCATCGGCCGCGGTGTTCAGCACGTCGTCGATGCCCGCCTCCATCGATGACGGCGCCATCAGCGCCACCTCTTCAGCGGTCAGGGGCGTGTCGTCGCCGAGCTTGTAGAGCGCCACTTTTTCAAGTGTTTGCCGGAAATCACCCGGATCGAGGTCGCGTGCGAGAGCGGTCAGGGCGGCCATTGCGTCCTGCGGGACACTTGTCAGGCCAGCCTGCGCAAGCGCAGATTCGATTTCCGCGCGTCCCGGCGGGTCGTCGTAAATGCCGGTTGCATAGGCGTTGGGTGCGTCCTCGAAGAGCTTTCTCAGCTTCGACCGCGCGGCGAGCTGACCTGCCGTGACGATCAGGGTGGCATCGCCGCTTCGCCACTCGCCAAGTGCCGTGGCAATCACATCCGTCAGGCCGTCGCCGGCCTCTTCGACAAAGGCGGCGCGGGGGCCGGGAAAGAACCCTTGCGCCTTGATTGCGTCGAGGAGCAGCGCGCCGTCCTTCCGGAGGTCGGACGCCGAGATTCGAGTCAGCCTCATTTCGTCGGCCCCCTCCGGACCGATAAGCGCCTTTATGACCTCCTGCCGTCTGAGCGCCACCCGCATGGCATCTGCGCCGTAGATCAGGAGACCGGCCTTTTCGGGATCGGGCCGGGCGAAATAGGCGGGCGCGTCACGGCTCGAAAGTTTCATGCGGCCGGCACGCGTACGAGCAGATCGGTGGTGATTCGGTCAGCGATGCTGACCATCAGGCGCCGCCGCGCATCCCGCTCGGCCGCTGTCGTGGCGACCGTTGTCGATGTTGCCGAGTAGCTTGTGAAGCTCTTCTCGCTGCCGGAGAGGGCGAGACTCTCGTCAGATAACCTGATCAGTCGCCAGTCCACACGACCCAGCACATTGTAGCGACTGATCGAGCCATCGGGCAGAAAGCCGCGGGCCTCCTGCGTGATGTAGATGTCCGCCAGCAGCTCGAACTCCGCTGCTTCGCCCCGGCCCAGCCGCTCTTCCAGACGACGGACGAGCGCAAAGCCTTCTTCGTCTTCCGGGTCAGCAACCGCGATCCGCCCTCGCAGTCCTTCGGCGCTGCCGCCCGGTCCGTAGGCCGGCGTGAATCCGCACCCGGCCAGCGCGGTCAGCCCGATCAGAAAGAGACGGCGGTCAGATGACGACATTCACGATGCGGCCCGGAACAACGATCAGCTTTTTCGGCGCCCGTCCTTCGAGCGCGCGCTTCACAGCTTCGTCGTCTAGCGCCAGCTTTTCAACCGCGTCTTTCGGAGCATTCTTGGCGACCACGATCTCCGAACGGCGCTTGCCATTGATCTGAATTGGCAGGGTGACGGTGTCCTCGACCAGAAAGGCCTCATCGGCCACCGGCCAGTCGGCCTCTGCGATCAGCCCCTCGCCGCGCTGTTGCGCCCAGATATCTTCGGAGAGGTGCGGCGTCATCGGCGCCATGAGCTGGGCCAGCGTCATGATCGCCTGTTGCTGGACGGCCTTGGTCGCTTTCGATTTCGACAGCACGTTGGTGAAAGCATAGAGCTTGGCGATTGCCGCATTGAAGCCAAAGCTCTCGATGCCCTTGGTGACATCATCGATGGTCCGATGCATCGCCCGAAGCAGGTCTTCGTCGCCCTCGCCGTCGGCATCGTCCATGCCGGCGATCCGGTCCGAGAGGTTCCAGACCCGGGTCAGATGCTTGAACGCCGCTTCGGCGCCTGCTGCGGTCCATTCCACGTCGCGTTCGGGTGGCGAGTCGCTCAGGACAAACCAGCGCGCCGTATCGGCCCCGTATCGGTCGATGATCGCCACGGGGTCCACGACGTTCTTCTTCGACTTCGACATCTTGGCGGACGGGATGGTCTCGACCTCTTCGCCGGTGGCGCCAAGCCGCGCGCCACTCTCGTGGATCTCTACGTCCTCGGGGAAATGATAGACCGGCCGGTCGTTTTCATCGCGTGTGACATAGATCGCGTGTGTCACCATCCCTTGCGTAAAAAGCGCGTCGAATGGCTCGATGGCGGATCGGGGCAGGTGCCCGCAGATGTGCATCGCGCGAGCGAAGAACCGGCTGTAGAGCAGGTGCAGGATCGCGTGCTCGATTCCACCGATATACTGATCAACATTCATCCAGTACTCGGTGTCGGCCAAGTCCGTCGGCGTGTTCGCGTGCGGCGCGGTGAACCGCGCGAAATACCACGAAGAATCGACGAATGTGTCCATCGTATCCGTCTCGCGCTTGGCCGGTTTGCCGCAGGACGGGCAAGGCACGTCGCGCCAGGTCGGATGGCGGTCGAGCGGGTTGCCGGGTACGTCGAACGTCACATCGTCGGGCAGGGCAACCGGCAGGTTCTCTTTCTTCTCCGGGACGGTCCCGCACTCATCGCAATGGACGACCGGGATCGGGCAACCCCAATAGCGTTGGCGGCTGAGCCCCCAGTCGCGCAGCCGATAGTTGGTGACACCCTTGCCCCAGCCCTGCCGCTCGGCGAAATCGATGGTCGCGTCGATGGCATTCTGCCCTGCGGCGATATCGAGGCCGGCAAAGTGATTGATCCAGCGTACGGGTTCGGTTTTCGGCGGCACAAAGGCCTCGGTGTCGACCGGCGTGGCGTCGTCGAGCGCAAAGAACGTGTCGATGACCGGCAAGTCGTACTTGCGGCAGAAATCGAGGTCGCGCTGATCGTGCGCCGGGCAGGCAAAGATCGCGCCCGTGCCGTAATCCATCAGGATGAAATTCGCGATCCAGACCGGCAATTCCCAATTCGGATCAAGGGGATGGCGGACGCGGATGCCGGTGTCGAGCCCCAGCTTCTCGGCTTTTTCCAAAGCCTCTTCGGTGGTGCCGCCCTTGGCGACGTCGGCGCTGGCCGAGGACAATTCCGAGGTCGCGGCCTTCCGCGCCGACGTCGCCAAGGGC
>JAAUYE010169233.1_pt1 | contig 10828 bp, 10 predicted proteins | sample 7278081 | NCBI WGS metagenome assembly JAAUYE01 (sample SAMN14350131, study PRJNA611818) | marine sediment metagenome | isolation source: surface marine sediment (0.6m) | place: French Polynesia: Moorea | collected 2018-08
AGCCGACGTAATACTTGAACACGTTGCTGACGTAGGTCACGGTCTCCCGGCCGATCCTGCGAGCGGCAATGATCTCGACGTTGTCGAACCAGCGATCGGGGTCGTAGCCGTTGTCCGCGGCCTCGCGCCGATAGCGGTTGATCTTCGCCGGACCCGCATTGTAGGCCGCGAGGCTGAACAGCCACTGGTTCAGGTCGCTGAAACGGTCGTCTGAGAAATACCGGTCCGCGATGAAGCGCATGTACTTGGCCCCGGCATGGACGTTACCGTCCACGGTCGAGATGTCGTCGACACCCACGTTCCTGTCCGCGGCCGTGGACGGCTTTATCTGCATGATGCCGACCGCCCCGGCCGGGCTCCTGCGGTCCTGGCGCAGGCCCGACTCCTGGAACGCCTGCGCGGCCAGCATCAGGTAATCGAAATCGAACTGCTCGCCGTATTTCTGGAACACGTCGACCAGTGCCTGCAATTCCCGCAGGGCCTTCCTGGTGTGGGAACAGCGCACTCGCGCGGCATCCGACAGGTAACGGTTGTAGGTGTCGTTGCCCACGAGCGTGCCACGCCCGTATTTCCCCAGGAAGCCCTTGACGACGCCGGCGAGCTTGGGGCTGTCCTTGCGCATCGCCCAGGCGATCGAGCCGCCCTCGTTGATGACGAGGTCGTCGCGCACGACGATATTCGGAAAGACGCCCGCCCAGAAATTCGCCTTGTAATCGTCCATAACCGTGATGCCGATCAGTCCGCCGTTCACCATTTCCAGCAGGTCCTCGGCTTCGAGGATTTCGTCGGCGACCCGGATTTCCGGCGGCTCGAGGCCGCGTTGCGCGAAGTCGGCGACCAGGCCCTGCAGGTGTTCGTGGTAACTGCTCGATCGGCGGACCACGACCTGGCGGCCGGCCAGGTCGTCCAGCGTGCCGATCGGTGCCTCCCCGGGGCCGGTGACAACGACCTCGTCGATATCCCTGAGCATGGGACGGGCAAAGTCGACCTGCCCGGCGCGTTCCGCGGTGATCGTCAGGTCGGCCGCCACCAGGTCCGCGTGCCCGTTAAGCAGGGAGGGCAGCAGTTCATCGCGGCTGAGGGGTATCGCAACCACGTAAACCTTGACGTTGCGGCGGCCCAGTTCCTTGTTGATGTGTTCCTCCAGGCGCTGCAAGAGGTCGTAAGAGGCCCCTTTGGGCAGGCCGTCCACGTAGTAGAACTGGTAGCCGCCGAAGGGAACCACCGCCCGGATGATGCGGCGTTCCACCATGCCATCGAAGTCGCCCTGCCATGGCTCCCAGATCACCCGGAAAGGCATCGGCAGGATATCGCCCGCCGAGGGATTCTCGTCGAACGCGAGGTACCCCGGCCGGACGTCGACGGTCTCCTCCTCGGCGTCTTGCGTACTGCCGGGTTGCTCGGCCGCCACCGGCGCGTCCGCGCCCGCGGCGGGATCCTCCGGGTCGCTATCGCTGCCGCAGGCCGCGCTGACGAGCAGCGCCAGGAGAAAAGCAGCTCGTAAGGTCATCCATCACCGTCAATCCGACTGACCGTCGAATTCTCTCAGGAGCCGCGCGGCGATTCCAGAACAGGTCCGGCGCTTGACGCCCGTCGGGCGTGCGGTCGAGACTGTGCCGATGACCGAGACGGATTTCAGCACGGTGGCCGCCGCTGCCCGGGATGCATCGACGAGGATCGCCAGCCTGGTCCGGGAGACGCCGCTCGACTACTCGCACCGCTACAGCGCAGAGATTGGCGCGGACGTGTACCTCAAGCTGGAGAACTTTCAGCACACGGGCTCGTTCAAGCTGCGCGGGGCCGCGAACCGCCTCATGACGCTGCAGCGGACACAGCGTCAGGCCGGCTGCGTGACCGCTTCCAGTGGCAATCACGGCGCGGCCGTTGCCTACGCGATGCGGAACCTGGGCGTCGGCGGCGTAATCTTCGTGCCCGAGAAGACGTCCACGGCGAAAGTCGATGCGATCAGGAACTACGGCGGCGACGTGCGCTTCTTCGGCAATGACGGCCTCGATACCGAGCTGCACGCGCGGAAGTATGCCGGGGACAACGGCATGTTCTACGTGTCCCCCTACAACGATCCGGAGGTTATCGCCGGGCAGGGCACCTGCGGCATCGAGATCCTGGCGTCGCTGCCGGAGGTGGATACGCTTTACGTCGCCGTCGGTGGCGGCGGGCTGGTCGGCGGTGTCGCGAGTGTGCTCAGGTCCGCCAACCCGGGCATCCGCGTTGTGGGTTGCCAGCCGGAAGCGTCGGCCGTGATGGCGCATTCGGTAGCCGCAGGCCGCATCGTCGACGAGGCGAGCCTGCCGACCTTGTCCGACGGGACCGCGGGTGGCGTCGAGCCGGACGCGATCACCTTCGAACTCTGCAGGCGGCTGGTCGACGAGTTCGTGCTCGTCAGCGAAGAGGAGATTGCAGCCGCGATGCGGCAGTTCATCGACTACGAGCACCAGCTCATCGAGGGCGCGGCCGGCGTCGCGCTGGCGGCGATGAACAGGCAGCGCGATTCACTCGCAGGGCGTAAGGTCGTGGTACTCGTTTGTGGCGGCAACGTCAGCCGCGACACGCTTAAACGCATACTCTAGTCCGGTCTTACGCGTTGCCGAGGGCGGGACGCGGTACTACGCTTCCTTAAGGGTTGCCCGGAACCGCGGAGGCAATTCGCCCTCGAACATCGAGGAACCGAAACAAAGACGTCGCAGGCAGGCCCCCGATGAACCGCTATTCTCTCTTGTTCTTATCGCTCGTCGCGTTCGGCGCCGCGGCGGATACCACGGCGTTCCTGAACGTCAACGTGGTCCCGATGTCGGAGGAAACGGTCATCGCACAACAGACGGTGATCGTCACCGACGGCATCATCGCCGCCATCGGCGACGTCGAGACGGTGCCGGTACCCGAGGGGGCCAGCGTCGTCGACGGCACCGACCGCTTCCTGGTCCCGGGGCTCGCCGAAATGCATGCACACGTGCCGCCGGCGGACTCCCCCGATCTCGAGCGCGACTTCACGCTGTTCGTCGCGAACGGCGTTACGACCGTCCGCGGCATGCTCGGGCACCCATCGCACCTCGACCTGCGCAGCGCGCTCCAGGAAGGCAGGCGCTTCGGGCCGAGACTGGTCACCTCCGGACCGTCGCTGAACGGCCGTTCGGTAAGCGGTGCGGCGGACGGCGAGCGCCAGGTTCGCGAGCAGCACGCGGCCGGTTACGATTTCATCAAGATCCACCCGGGGCTCGATCGCAGGGAATTTGCGGCAATCACCGCGACGGCGGAAGAACTGGACATGCCGGTCGCCGGCCACGTTCCGGCTGCGGTGGGTCTGGATCGGGCACTGGCGTCGGGCATGGCCAGCATCGATCATCTCGACGGCTACATGGCGGCCCTGATGCCTCCGCGCTACGACGCGTCCGGCGGCTACGGCGGCTTTTTCGACGTGCTGCTCGCCGACGAGGTCGACCGGGACAGGATTGGCGAGCTGGCCGCGGCGACCGCAGCGGCAGGGACCTGGAATGTTCCGACCGAGACGCTCGTGGAGCAGCTTGTCAACGAGGTCCCGGCGAGCGAGCTGCTGAACCGGCCCGAAATGGCTTACGTGCCGGCGGCCACGATCGATCGCTGGGTCGCGGCAAAAGAACGGCAGCGGCAGGAACGCGGCTTCAGCAATGAGACCGCCGCGAAGGCCATCGACATACGCCGCTCGCTGATACGGGCGCTGCACGATGCCGACGCCGGCCTATTGCTGGGTTCGGACGCGCCGCAGGTCTTCAACGTGCCGGGCTTTTCGCTGCATCGCGAGCTGGAGCTGATGGCTGCAGCCGGACTGACGCCCTACGAGGCGCTCGAGGCCGGCACGGCGAACGTCGCACGCTTTCTCGGCCTCAACACGGGCACCATCGAGGTCGGGCGGGAAGCCGACCTCGTGCTGCTCGATTCGAATCCACTGACGGACATATCCAGCACGCGCCGGATACACGGTGTAATGCTCCGCGGGGACTGGTACCCGGCAGCTGATATCGAGGCGAAGCTGACGCGATTCAGGCTCGACGAGCACAATTAGACGCGGCGCCTTGCAACCAAATCGCCGCCAGAGGCGTCTTACCGGTAACTTTGCAGCGAAAAAGAGCTCCCGGGGAGTCAACAATGCGCGGATTTATCGTAATGGCGATGTTTGTGGTGAGCCTGTCACACGCCGGTTCGCACGAGTACACGGAAGTCAGGAATCTCGATCTCGACGCCAGCGGGGTCTCGGAGATCTTCATCGACGCCGGCGCCGGCGCCATGCTCGTCAGTGGCGTCGGGGACAGCGACGAAATCGTCGTCGTCGCGACGATCACTGTCGACACCAGCGATGCCGACGAGGCTGCGGAATTCGTCGAGAAGCGGCTGCGCCTCGAGCTCGAGCGAGACGGGGACCGGGCGGTACTGAAGGCAGGCTTCGAGCCCGGCTGGGGCTGGGACACTGACGCCGCGGTAGACCTGGACGTGCGCATTCCCGCACGGCTCGCCGTCGAGATCGATGACGGCTCGGGCCCGGTCACGGTCCGCGACGTCTCGGGCAGCGTCCGGATCGACGACGGCAGCGGCCCGATCGAGCTGGCGAATTCGGGCGACGTCGACATCGACGACGGCAGCGGCTCGATCAGGCTCGAGAACACCGGCGCCGTTAAGATCGATGACGGGTCGGGGTCGATCACCATCGTCCGCGCGACCGGCGACGTCTACGTCGAAGATGGTTCCGGGACCATCGAAATTCGCGGCGTGAGCGGCAGCGTGACCGTCGACGACGGCTCCGGCGACATCGAGATCGATGACGTGGAGCACGATCTGATCATCGAAGAAGAGGGCAGCGGGTCGCTGCGCTACACGAACGTCCGCGGTATCGTCCAGAAAGACGACTGAACGCTCCGACAGCGCGAGCAACGATCCCCTCACGGCCCGGTTCACGATCATCGGGCCCGCAAAGCCCGCCGGCGATGGCGGGCTTTGTCCTGTCACGCTAGAATGAAACCGCACCCGTTCACAAGACGCGCCGCGAGCCGGCGCAGATAACAAGCCGTTAGCGGCAAGACAAGGGGGGAACGATGAAACTGGTCAAGCACCTGCTCGACGCGAAGGGCGGGAACCTGCTCTCCATCTCGCCCGACGCCTCGGTATTCGAGGCGATCAAGCTGATGGCCGACAAGTCGATCGGTTCGCTGGTGGTTCTGGACGAGGGCGGCAAACTTATCGGCATCGTCACCGAGAGAGACTACGCTCGAAAAGTCATCGTCATGGACCGCTCGTCGAAAGACACCCCCGTCCGGGAGATCATGACGACGGACGTCCAGACCACATCCAGGGAGCACACGGTGAATTCCTGCATGGAGCTGATGACGAAAAAGAAGATACGACACCTGCCGGTCGTCGAAGACGGCAAGGTGACTGCCATGGTCTCGATCGGCGACCTGGTGCAGGCCATTATCGCCGACCAGCAGGAAGAGATCGAACACCTCGAACATTACATCAGCGGCTGACGCGTGAGCAGCGATCACGAAATAGACCGCCGCATCTGGAAGCTCTACGACGGCTACGTCCACGGTGCCATTACCCGGCGCGAGTTCCTCGACCGGGCGGCGCGCATCACCGCGAGCGGCGTAACTGCCGCGACGTTGCTGACGGCGTTAAGCCCGGACTACGCTTTGGCACGGCAGGTCGATCCCGAAGACCCGTCGATCACCGTCGCCTACAAGAAATACGCCTCGCCGAAAGGCGCCGGCGTCATGCGCGGCTACTTCGCGCGGCCGTCGCAGGCCGGGCACAAGCTGCCGGGCGTGGTGGTCATCCATGAGAACCGCGGCCTGAACCCGTACATCGAGGACGTCGCGCGGCGACTCGCGATCGCGGGTTTCATCGCGTTCGCGCCGGACGCGCTGACACCGCTCGGCGGCTATCCCGGCAACGACGATGAGGGCAGGGAACTGCAGCGCCAGCGCGACCGCGAAGAGATGACGGAAGATTTCGTCGCGGCAGTGAATTTCCTGCGCGACCACCCCGATACCACGGGCCGCGTAGGTGCCGTCGGTTTCTGCTTTGGCGGCGGAATGGTGCTCGAACTCGCAATCCGGCAGCCCGACCTCGATGCGGGCGTCGCGTTCTATGGCCGCCATCCGGCCGCGGACCGGGCGGCTGTTATCGAGGCGCCGCTGATGCTGCACCATGCCGAGCTCGACGAACGGGTCAATGCGAGCTGGCCGGCGTTCCGGAAAGCACTCGAGGCGGCGGGTGTCGAGTACGTGAACCACGACTACGACGACGCGCAGCACGGCTTTCACAACGACACCACGCCACGCTTTGACGAGAAAGCGGCTGAACTCGCGTGGGCCAGGACCGTCGAATTCTTTAATCGACATCTCGACACCGACGGTTGAGCCCGGGTTCGCCCGGCGGACCGGGAAGCTATGAAGACAGCCCGCCTGTTACCGCTGCTGTTGCTGCTGGGTACGACGGCCCAGGCCGCCACGCAGGCCGACACGCCCGCCAAGACGGTGCTCGGGCCCGGCAACGTCGATCTCGCCGACGGCGCCGAGGCGCTCCGGGTCGGGGATGCGGAGGAAGGCGTGCGGCTGACGCAGCGCGGCCTCAGGTCGGGCGTTAGCGGCAGGGATCGGGTCGCCGGCTATTCCAATCTCTGTGCCGGGTTGATCCTGCTCGAGCGGCTGGATGAAGCGCTGGAGGCCTGTAACCATGCCCTTGAACTCAATGAGCGCCACTGGCGCAGTTACAGCAATCGCGCGCTGGCGTACATCAAGCTGCAGCGCTATAGCGATGCACAACGCGATATCTCGATGGTCGAGGAACTCAACCCGCACGCACGTACGCTGAAGTCGCTACGTGCGATGTACAGGGACGCCGTGGATCCGGTTTCGCCGCGAGTCATCATCGACGACCGGCGCGAGGCGATGCTGGGTGAAGAGGGAAGTTAGGAGCGCCTTGTCCGCGATCCTGTTGCTTGCCGCGAATGCTGCAGCCGAGGAGCCACGCGTCACTCATCTCGAAGATGGCAGCCACGAACGCGTACCGACGAATACCGTCGCGCCCGCGTACCCCGCTATCGCGCGCCGCGACCGGATCGAGGGCGACGTGCAGGTCTGTTTCAACGTGGATCGCAAAGGCCGGCCGTATCGAATCGCCGTACGCAACAGCAGCAACCGCGTGTTCGAGAAGCCGGCGATCCGCGCCGTCAGGGCGTCCCGCTACCAGCCGCTGCCGAAAGACCAGGAGGTACCGGCGATCAAGACCTGCCGGACGTTTCGCTTCCGGCTGGAGCCCGCGGTGAAGGATTGACTCAGCCGTCGAGTCCGGCGGCGAGTTTCGCCGAGCGTAGCGTGTTCGACATCAGCATCGTGATGGTCATCGGACCGACGCCACCGGGCACCGGCGTCACGGCTTTTGCGACCTCGCAGGCTTCTTCGTAGTTGACGTCGCCAACCAGCTTCGACTTCGTCTCGCCGTCGACCTCCATCTCGACGCGGTTGATGCCGACGTCGATAACGACCGCGCCCGGCTTGATCCAGTCGCCGCGAACCATGCCGGGCCGCCCGACCGCGGCAACCACGATGTCGGCGCCACGCACAACGCCACGCAGGTCCTTCGTGCGGCTGTGCGTCATTGTCACGGTCGCGTTTCTAGCGAGCAGCAGGCTGGCCATCGGTTTGCCGACGATGTTGGAACGGCCGATGACGACCGCGCCAAGCCCGGACAAGTCCTCGCCGAGGTGATCTTCGATCATCAGCATGCAGCCGGCAGGCGTGCAGGGTACGAACGCGTCGCCGGTATCGCCGGCCGTGAGCTTGCCGATATTGATGTAGTGAAAACCGTCGACGTCTTTCGACGGCAGGATCGACTGCGTAATGCGCTGCTCGTCGAGGTGATCGGGCAGCGGCAGCTGCACGAGGATGCCGTGGATGTCGGCGTCCTCGTTGAGCGACGCGACCAGGTCGAGGACCTCCTGCTGTGACACGTCGGCCGGCAGCGCGTGTCGCACCGAGTGGAAGCCGCAGGCTTCGGCGGTGCGCTTCTTGTTGCGCACGTACACCTGGCTCGCCGGGTCCTCGCCGATGATGACGACCGCGAGGCCGGGCTTGATTCCGTGATCGCGCGCCAGCGCGGCCGTCTCTTCCGTGATCTTCTCGGACAGTTCGGCCGCCTTGGCCTTGCCGTCGATGCGAATAGCAGTCGCCATGGCTCGGATTCCTTCAGGGGACGGGCGCGCATGGTAACGCCGGTACCAGTTTGCGTAAACTGCGCTTTGTACCTAGCTCGATCGACAACGGAAATGTAACGATGACCGAATCCTGGCTGGAACGCTGGCGCGAAGGCCGCATCGGCTGGCACGAGGAAGACGGCAACGCCAGTCTCAGGAAGCACTGGCACGCCTCAGGCAAGCGCGTGCTGGTGCCCATGTGCGGGAAGACCGTCGACATGCTATGGCTGGAGGAGCAGGGCAACAGCGTCGTCGGCGTGGAACTCTCCGAGCTGGCGGTACGGGCATTCTTCGAGGAAAACGGCCTGGGTTACACGATTCACGAGGGCACGTTGCCGGCCTATACCGCCGTGGAGCGCGACATCACGATCTACTGCGGCGACCTGTTCGACTTCGACGAAGACGGGTTCACGGGCTGGTACGATCGCGGCGCGCTGGTCGCGACGACCGCAGAGCTGCGCCCCGCCTACGCGGCCCATATCAATACCCTGCTTGCACCGGGCGCCTCGCGGCTGCTGATCACGCTCGAATACGACGACGACATCGCGACGGGCCCGCCGTTCTCGATCTCCCGCGAAGAGATCCTGCGCTACTGGCCGGACATGGAAGCGATCGATCGTTACGACGACATCGACAACGGCCCGCCGAAATTCCGCGAGGCCGGGCTGACGGAGATGTTCGAGACGATCTGGCGCTGAAGTCTCTTCTAGATACCCATCTTTGCGAGCAGGTCCGCGATCTCGCGGGTGATGCGCGCGGCGACGGGGTGCGTGGCCGCAAAACGGGATTCCAGCTCGCGCGCGCCGTCGCTCAGGGAATCGGTGCTGCCGGGGGCGATCTCGTCGAGGTCGTCATTGAGCTTCGACAACAACCCGCGAGTCTCCGCGTCGATCTCACCCGTCGATTTCAGTTCCTTGTCGAGTTCCGCGAGTAGTGTGCGTATACGTTTGCTGCTCAATGAAATGCTCCCGCAACGGCGTCAAGCCACGTCTTCGACGTCTCTCAGCCGCAATTCGTGTTTGCTGACCGGCAGCTCGCGAATGCGAATGCCCGTCGCGTTGAATATCGCGTTGGTGAAAGCCGGCGCTATAGGCGGCGTGCCGGGCTCGCCGGCGCCGCCGGTTGTCCCACCCCCGTCGACGATGTAGGTCTGCACGTCAGGCGCCTCGTCCATGCGCAGCATGCGGTAGTCGTGGAAATTCGATTGTGCGACAGCGCCGCCTTCGATCGAGATCTCGCCGTACAGCGCCGCCGTCAGGCCGTAGGCGATGCCGCTTTCCATCTGCGCGGCGAGATTGTCCGGATGCACGGTGAAACCGGGGTCCACGGCGCACACGACGCGTGTCGCTCTCGGCTTGCCGTCGGCGATCTCGACGTCGACGACCTGTGCGACGATGGTGCCGAAAGAGCGATGGATGGCGATTCCCCGTCCCTTGTTCTCGGGCAGGCTGTCACCCCAGCCCGCTTTCTCTGCCGCGAGGTCGAGCACCGCGAGGAATCGAGGGGCGTCGGCAAGCAGCTCGCGCCTGTATTCGTAGGTATCGCGCCCGGCGGCAACCGCCAGCTCATCGATAAACGACTCGGTGAAGAATGCGTGCAGCGAATGGTCCACGCTGCGCCAGAAACCCCAGGGCACGTGCGTGTCGCTCTCGCTGTACACGATCGCCTGGTTCGCGATCGCGTACGGGATGTGCGGCGCTTCCTCGGGGTCGTGCTTGTTGACGTAATGGTTGTGCCACGCGACGGGCCGGCCCGCGTTGTCGAGGCCGCCGCGGAACCGGCTGATGCTGGCCTGCCGGTAGTGGTCGTGGCGCATGTCCTCCTCGCGGGACCAGATCAGCTTGACCGGGTAAGGCGCGTCTGCGGCGAGCCGCGCCGCCTGTATCGCGAAATCCTCGAAAGCGCGCCGCCCGAAGCCGCCGCCCAGGTACTGGTTGTGCAGTATCACCTGCGTCTGGTCGAGCTCGATTGCCTTCGCGACCTTCTGCGCGAAGTCCAGCGGGTTTTGCGTACCCAGCCAGAGTTCGCAACGATCGTCGTGCACCCAGGCCGTGCAGTTCATCGGCTCCATGGTTGCATGCGCCAGGAACGGGACGCGGTACTCGGCTTCGAGCAACTCCGCTGCGCCATCGAGTGCGGCGCCCGCATCGCCGGTCACGAAGTCCTTTTTCCCGCTGCCTGCCGCCGCATCGAGGACGCCGGAGAACTGCTCGAAGATACTTTCCTGCGTCGAAGCGGCGTTACCGCCGTCGCTGAATTCGACCGCGAGCCTGTCCAGCGCTTTCTTCGCCTGCCAGTAGCCGTCTGCGATGACGGCCACAGCATCGCCGAGGTTCACGACTTTGCGCACGCCGGGCATATCCTGGATCGACGACTCGTCTACCGACACGACGCGGCCGCCGAACACCGGCGCTGCCTTGACGGTGGCGTATTTCATGCCGGGAAGGGCCGCGTCGATGCCGAATTTCGCGCTACCGTCCACCTTCGGCGGCACGTCGATGCGGGGCGGCGACGTGCCCATGATGCGAAACGCGTCGGGAGACTTCAGCGACGGCTTGTCGGGCAGCGGCAAGGCCGCAGCGGCAG
>JAAUYE010011714.1_pt1 | contig 10825 bp, 7 predicted proteins | sample 7278081 | NCBI WGS metagenome assembly JAAUYE01 (sample SAMN14350131, study PRJNA611818) | marine sediment metagenome | isolation source: surface marine sediment (0.6m) | place: French Polynesia: Moorea | collected 2018-08
CCCTCGCGGCTGTAGTTGGCCTCCTGGCCACCGGCTGAGCCGGCGGCCAGGGTCGTCAGCATCGCAATTGCGATGAATTGTATGAGCAGCCTCATGGCAGCAACCTACCTCCGGTTAGTTCAGCGGGAAGTCGCGTACGCCATGAACCACCTCGACGTCGGCCGAGCGGCCTTCTCCATGGCAGAGCTCGCAGGTCTCTACTCCCGAGGAGATCAGCGTGCTGTCCGCTGCCTTGCCGGCGTTGAAATCACCGCCGTTCTGGACCATGTGGTTCCTGGCCAGGTCGGAGACGTGGCATGCGGAGCAGACGGCCGAGTTCGGCGAAATGGCGACGTCATCGATCGGCGTCGGGTCATCGCCAACATCAACAGTCGTACCGAGAACGGCGCTCGGATCAACCGGGAAGTACGTCGGGCTCTGGCCGCGTCCCAGGTCTTCCCTCGCGATATGACAGCCTTCGCAGTTATTCAGGCGGCCCGGGTACGTGAAGTCATACGTATGCACCGAATTGCGGTAGCCGCAGACCTCGTAAGGCACGCCCGTTGCTCCGGAAGCATGGATCGCGTGGATCATGTACTTCATGTCGACCGAGACGTCGTCATCACCAAGTACGTTGACGCAGTCGACTGGCGGATCCTGCGGTTCGGCGACCGGCACGCGCTGCCGCGCATCAGTCGCGTTGGGGTTGTGGCAGGTCACGCAGACCTGTGGCTCGTCAGTTCGGTTGTTGCCGTGCAGCGAGAGCTCCTGGTGGCAGTTGTCGCAGTTCGCAATGTCGACAACCGCGCGCCGTGCGCTCGCAGCTCCACCGTCGATACCAACGTACTCAACGACGTTCTTGACCGGAATGCGCTCGACGTTGCCATCGATCGTCAGGGCCGGATGACCGTCGATCGTGACAGCCGCCGTGCCGGTCGCATCGGCGGGCAACGGATCGGCCGCCGTTACACTGAACCAGCCAGGATTGGCTGCTACCGGCGTTGCGCCCGGGTTGCCGAAGCACGCCAGCGCGTTCAGGCCAGCCGCCATCGGCTGCGCCGGGTTCGAACCGCTGTTGGTGTTGGTGTAGTCATCCGTGTTCCAGGCGATGCCGATCTGCAGGCGGCTGGCGCCACCGGCGCAGGTCGTGAATGCCGGGTCATTGAGGATGTCGTAGAAAGTGCCGTCGTTCGGGTTGGTCACCGAGAACCGAACTTCCGGATTCTGACCAACCGTCATGTTCAGGACTTCCTCGATGTTGTACTGGAAGTTCTGGCTCGCCTCCTGCACGGGCAGGTTGTGCACAACTTCGACGCGCAGGGCGCCGCCGTTGATTGTGGACTCGGGACCGTGGCAAGACACGCAGGTTGCATTGTCGTTGATGCCGCCCGGATGGTCGCCAGCCGCAAAGTCGATGTTGTCATGGCAGGTGCCGCAAGTCTCGGTGTTCTGGACTTCGCGCCAGTTGCTGGCCTGCGGCGTATTCGCGTCGGACTCGTCGTGGCAGGTCGTGCAATTCCGCACATCCTGCGGGAATACGACGTTTGAATAGTCATGTACGGTGCCGCCAAAACCGACGATGAAGTAACCGTTTGTCAGGTTCTCGCCATAGTGGATCTTGTGGATCATCGCCTTCATGTCCACGGTGCCGCCCCAGGGCTCGTCAACGGTGTCGCCGTCAATCGAGGACGGGTTGTGGCACGTGACGCAGTAGTCGATATCCGTGCGCGGTCCACCATGGAAGTTGATGATGTCGTGGCATGCGAAGCAGGTGTCGTTATCGACGATGCGGCGCTCGAACAGCGGGTCACCGCCGACCGGAACGAACGTAACGATGCCGTTCGACGAAATCGGAGCCTGGCCGCGAATCTCGATGCCGAGCCGATGCGTCTTGTTCTCGTCATAGGCCGGGCCGGCCGGATAGGCTGTCAGCGCCTGGGCAAATGTGTACTGATAGGTGCCGTCGCCGTTGTCTACCCAGGTGCCGGCCGAGCCGCGCTCGGCGTTGGCCTGCGCATCGGGAATGCCGCCACTATCGCGGGTGACGTAGGACTGCCACTCGCTCGAGTCGCCCCCTGAGCCCGGCGAAAGTTGCGAAATCACGAAGCGGATGTCGCCGGCAGGCAGGCCGAACAGGCCCTGGGTCAGGTCGTTGGTCAGTGTCAGTTCGACAACGGGCGCCCCGCCGCCAGCAGGAACGGCGATGCTGGTCACATCGATATTGATCAGGTCGGCCGAATCAACCGGCACGCCCTGGCTCGGCCCCGCCGGGCCCTGCGGACCCTGTGGCCCCGTCGGTCCGGTCGGGCCTTCCGGCCCTTCGGCGCCGTCGTCGCCGCTGCAGGCGGCGAGCGAAACACCAAGCACTGCGATGGCCGCAAAGCGGGCCCAGAAGCTCTTAGGAATCAACATGTTATTTCACCCTGGTTAATTTGAGCGGCGACAACAGATTAGCCGCGATTCTTTTCCTGCTGATTACGAATACTAGTTAGATAGAGTCTAACCCTATATCGGGACCGACCGTGCGGGGCTTCGTACATCTACTTATAGAGATTTCAGGCAAAAAAAGGCCGGGAGATTACTCTCCCGGCCTCAGTCTTGCTCTCCTTTTTGGTCGGGCGGGGCAGGCCCGAGGGCCTCCCCGCTGGTCGATTTTTAGTCTGCTGCGTCGATGATCGTCTGACGACCCTCTGGGAACTCTTGCGGATCCCAGCTGTTCTGGTACGCGTGTCCCTTGCTTGCACTGTCGGCATGGCAAGTGACGCAAGCAGTTGCTGTTGCGCCCTGGAGCACATCATCGATCTGGTCTTCCCAGACCTCGCTGCCGGCTTCTACAGTCGTCGCCATGGCCTTGGTCTGGTCAGGCTGGACCGGCAGACCTGCCACGTGGCAAGCCATGCAGTCGTTGTAGGCCCGCGGGTAGGTCGCGGAGTGGAAGTTGTGGTTGGTGACCACACCATCCGAACCGAAGACTTCCTGCTGACCCGTTCCCGGCCAGTTCGGCACGTCGGATTCATCGTTCGCAAAGGCGTAGATGCCCCGGTTCCGATAGATCACGTATGGCGGTTTGCCCGGCACTGCTGCAGTGTGGATCTGATGCAGCATCGTCTTCATCTCGAAGGTCTCGCCGGAGTTGCCGTCGTAGGCCTCGGATGCATCGACACCCATGCCAACGCGGACACTCTTCTCGTTGGAAGCCGAGTTGTGGCAGACGAGGCACATGTCGACGTTGTCGACGCGGTCGCCACCGTGCTGATAAAGCGAGCCGACGTGGCAATCCAGGCACAGGCTGGTGTCGACGATTGCGCGGCGATCCGGTGCGGCGCCGCCAACGCCTACGAGCCAGTCAAATGTCGGCGTCGGGACGCGGGCTTGCATCGTCTCGGCCGGATCAAGGACGCTGACTACGAGCGGCTTGCCGCCAAGGACTATACGGCCCTTCTCAGCAGCGACAGCTTCTACCGGGATAACGGTCGTTGCGACATTGGCTGCGCAAGTCGTGTTATCGACGGTCACATTGACGCGGGTCGGCTGACCTGGCGCGCTGGTGGACGTGCCCATAATGAAATCATCGCCCTGAGCGTAGCTGCGATACGTGCGCAGGCTGCCGTCGCCGGCATGGAATACCGGTGCGCCTGGGCCGACAACATCGTTACAGGGGTCGACGCCAACGCCGTCGTAAGAGGCCTGCCAGGTGATCGTCAGGTCGACGCCGTCATCGGCGACGTCCGTGATCAGCCAGTCAAACTTCGCACCTTCGACGAGGGACGAATCTTCGCCATCAAAGATGATGCCACCGCGTCCCGTGGTCAGGCCGTTGTGGAAACCGGTGACGGTTGCCGGTGCAGTGTTGTCATCATGGCAGACTGAGCAGTCAGCCGTTTCCGGATCAGCGATGTTGAGATGGAAACTCAGATCCTCGCCACCCGGGCCGACGAAGTCCCAACCGTCCATCGAGCCATGGCACGTGAAGCATGCCGGGCCCGAGACTGCCATCGAGTTAGCCGCGGTAAGCTCGGCAGGTTCGGCATGGCAGACGCTGCAGTTGGTCATGTAAGTCGGGTAGCTGACTTCAACAACCACGCCATCTTCTTCCCAGATACCGCTGTGGTAGCCATGGGCTACTTCCGCGAGGGACGCGACAGGCTGGCCGCTCCAGGGAGCCGGACTGCCGTGGCAAACCAGGCAAGGCTCGGCGCCGTCTTCAGCAGCGTAGTAGCCGCCGTGAACGTCAATGCCTTCCGGACCGTGGCAAGCCGTGCAAGCGTCCGCGCCAACGACCGGCGTCGCAAACGCAGGTGCCGGGAAGTCACCCCAGGCGTAGATACGCGTGTCCCTTTCTCCGCCCTTCGACACACGGAACAGGTAGCGATTGTTGCCCGCCGCCAGGTTTCCGTCTGTGATGGTGAAGCTATAGCTGCCGTCACCATTGTCGGTCAGAGCACTGAAAGCGTCGAGAACAATAGCGCTGTCCGTTCCGTTTTGCCGATAGCCGCGTTCGAGCGTGTCGTAGCCCACGCCCGGTGCTCCGTCGACCGCCAGGTCGAAGGAGACCACGAGGTCGTTACCATTCACCGCGAAGGCGACGTTGCTGGCCAACTCAATCGGCCCAAGCGCATGCGCGGCTGGCGCAGAAACATATGAGCCGTCGTCATGGCACACCGAACAGCTCTCGAGCGGCGTAATGGAAGCGCCTGGCCCCTGCGGCCCGGCTGGCCCCGTTGGTCCCGCTGGACCCGCTGGCCCGGCAGCGCCGTCAGTACCGTCAGCACCGTCTCTGCCATCGTCGCCCGAGCAACCACCCAGTGAGAATGCCAAGGCACTCACGACGAGGATCGACCAGGCCCAACGCTTAAAAAGATCGAACCGGTTCATTTAAAACTCCTCAGATTTTCGCGTGTTGTACACCCGGAACCCGCTTGTTTAGGCATTAGTTATGGGCGGTGCCCCGGCATCTCGGCATAGGGTAGGTGCGGGGCTGATTCCCGACACTGACATTTGTCAGTTTCGAGGTGTTTTTGCCAGGTGGATGATGCGTATACAGGTAGCGGCTTCCGAGGGTATTCGGCCGTTCCGTGGGCGCGATCGGCAAACTGACAATTGTCAGTTTGGGCTAGGTAGAAACCGTTAAACAAACGCGGCACCTGGCTATCGCATCCGTCTCGCCAAGACGGTACAAAAAAACGGGGGAAAACCAGGGCCCTATGAACTGCTCAAACTGCCATTGTCCGTTTTACGAGTTCCCGGCTAACGCGCTACAGATCGCCGAAGACGATCTCGACTGCGTCATTTGGGACTGTGTCCACGAGGTCGAATTCGACCATGGGGAAACGTTGTTCATGCAGGGCCAGCCGAGCTCGAACCTTTACGCCGTGACCGAGGGTATGGTCAAGATTTGCGCCAACACGCCCGACGGGCGGGAGCAGATCGTCGGATTGAGCTGCCCCAGCAACCTGCTGGTCGGCCTGCAGTCGCTCAACGAAGATCGCTACGCCTATACGGCAGTCGCGGCGACGCCGGTCAAGGCCTGCCGCATCAATCACCATGCCATGCTGGCCAGGGCCCGCGACCATGGGGACATCGCCGTGCGGCTGATTGAAGCCATCAACGCTCAGCTTGCCCACAGCCGGGCGCTGATGGAGGTGATGGGTCATCGCTGCGCAGCCTCGAAAATCGCCTCGTTCCTGCTCCTGCTGACGCCGAAAACCGCCAAGCCCAATGGTAATGGCAGCAGCAAATGCAACATCGAGATGCCGTTCTCTCGCGTTGAGATGGCCGGCCTGCTGGGCCTTAGCGAAGAGACAGTTTGCCGGTCGATGGCCATGATGAAGCGCATGGGCGCCATCTACGCCCCGCGTGGGCGCGTCGAGATTCGTAACTGGGATCGCCTGCAAGCCATTGCCGACGAGTGCTGTGGAGGCCAGATCATCGGTTGAGGCACTGTGGCGTCTACCTATTGGCGTCGGCTTCCCCCTGTGGCACATAGATGCGGGTTACTTCGATACCGTTCATAATCTGTTCATCCGTGGTCGTGTATACAGGACCATGGGACAGGGTGTATTTCAGCAGGAAGGGAATGTCATGAAGAACTTCTATCGCACTGCAGTATCACTGGCGCTCGGTTTGTTCGCCGCTTCGGCCTTTGCCCAGGACTTCGACGCGATCGTCGAGACCTGCAACGGTTGTCATGGTCCCGATGGCGTCAGCCAGTCAACCGACATACCGACGATTGCCGGTATGCCGGAGTTCGTCCATGCGGACGCATTGTTCGTCTATCTTGACGGCGCGCGCCCGTGTGCCGAGAGTGAATTCCGGCATGGCGACACGAGTCGGCCCGCCACGACGATGTGCGACGTAGTCGCCGATATCGACGAGGGTACGCTGGAGGAACTCGCCGCCTATTACTTCGAACTGCCATTCGTTCCGGCCAAGCAGGACTTCGATGCCGGGCTGGCGACCGCCGGCAAGGCCGTGCACGACAAGCAGTGCGAGAAGTGCCACTCCGATGCCGGAACCAACCCCGACGACGAGGCAGGCATCCTTGGCGGCCAGTGGATGGGCTACATGGAACGGACGTTTGCCGAGTACATGGCGGGCGATCGCGAGCAGCCCAAGGCAATGGCCGATAAGATGGGCGCGCTCTCGGAAGACGACGTCAAGGCTCTGCTGCACTTCTACGCTTCTCAGCAGTGAGCGCTGAGACCGCAGGAATTGACCTCGACAAGCTCTTCGCGTCCATCGATGGGATGGATGCGGAGAGCTTTGTCAGTTTCCTGACCGAGGGTGGAACGTTCCGCTTTGGCTCTGCGCCTCCAGTAACGGGACGTGAGTCCGTCAGAGCTGCCGTCGGCGGCTTTTTTTCGTCTATAGCGGCGCTTCGCCACACCCTGCAACGGGTTATCACCGAGGGCGACACGATCGTGTGCGAGGGTGAAGTGACCTATACGCGTACCGACGGCAGCAAGATCACGCTGCCATTCTGCGACGTCTTCGAGGTTTCCGGCGGCTTGATTTCCGCCTACCTGATCTACATGGATATCGGTCCGCTTTTCGCCCAGCCCTGATCTTCCCCGACGCGCTACAAACCTGCGGGAAACCCCAATAGATATAGGCTGCGCCGCAGGTTACTAAGCACTTTTACCGCAAGATATTAAGGGACGGCGACATGCGCGCGGGCGTAAAACTGGCTTTCGTTTCCGGGATCCTCATCGCGACGGTGATGTTCCTGTTCATCGGCACGGCACAGGCCCAGGATATCGACTGCTTCGAGTGCCACGAAAATGTCGACTTTGACTCACCGGCGCACCCGGACATCGAGTGCCGTGAGTGCCACTCCAATGTCACCGAAGAGCACGAGGGCGACGACCTCGAGCCGCTGACCGACGAAGACAGTTGCGTCAACTGCCACTCGCGCACGCAGCGCGAGATCGGCCGCAGCGCGCACGACGGTGAGGCGGGATGCAACGATTGCCACGGCGACCCGCACCACATTCATACGATTGATGATTTTCATTCGACCGTGACTGCGGCCGGACAGGTACAGAGTTGCGGCGGTTGCCACGATACCGAGGAAATGCCGCTCGAGCTGTACGTGACGAGCGAGCATGGCCGCGCCGTTCTGTTGTCCGGCCTGACCGCAGCGCCCGGCTGCAGCGATTGTCACGGCTCCCACCGCGTTCTTGCGGTCGATGACGATCGCGCGCCGACGGCTCGCGAGAACTCGCCCGAGATGTGCGGATCCTGCCACGAACTGCTGTTCCATGACTGGCAGGACACGAGCGCCCACGGCATGGTCTGGGTCGCTGGCGAGGAAGGACCGGTCTGCGTCGATTGTCACGCGACGCACGAGGTCGTCGACCCGACGACAGCCCAGAGCCGTATCGACTCTGCCGATAACTGCGGCGACTGCCACGAGGAATACCTGGGCACGTTCCGTGACAGCTTCCACGGGAAGGCGACCGACCTCGGCATGTCGCAGGGCGCCGTCTGTGCCGACTGCCACACGCCACACAAGAACCTGCCGGCGTCGGACCCGCGGTCGAGCGTGCATCCGGACAACCTGATTGCAACCTGCGGTCAGTGCCACGAAGGCGCAAACGCGAACTTCATTGCGTTCCAGCCGCATAACGACCCGACGAATCCCGACGATCATTTCGCCGTTTACATCATCTGGGTGTTAATGACCGGGCTGCTGATCGGCGTCTTCGCTTTCTTCGGCGTGCACGACCTGCTGTGGCTGCAGCGGTCCTGGGTTGGCCTGAAGCGCGGCGAGTTCGACGCGGAGAAGGCAACGAGTGACCAGTGGGTCCGCCGCTTCAACATGATGAACGTGCGCACACATGCCGTCATCATCACGACCTTCCTCGTGCTGGCGCTCACCGGCCTGCCGCTGAAGTTCCATGCAGCACCCTGGGCACAGACACTGATGAACATGCTCGGCGGCGTCGACATGGCGCGGGCGCTGCACCGCATCGCGGCCGTCGGTACGTTCGGCTACATGCTGTTCCACGTCGGCAATGTCGCGTGGCGATGGATAGTCAAACGCGAGAAAGGCATGTTCTGGGGTCCCAATTCGATGATGCCGCAGCCGAAGGACGTCAGGGACTTCGTCGGCAACATCAAGTACTTCCTGTACCTCGGTGAAAGGCCGCAGGGCGACCGCTGGACGTACTTCGAGAAGTTCGACTACCTGGCGGTCTTCTGGGGTGTCGCGATCATCGGCCTGTCCGGCCTGATGCTTTGGCTGCCTGAGTTGTTCTCGACGTACCTGCCAGGTTGGGTACTGAATGCGGCCCAGGTTATTCACAGCGACGAAGCGCTACTGGCGACCGGGTTCATATTCTCCTTCCACTTCTTCCATACGCATCTGCGTCCGGAGTCGTTCCCGATGGATACCGTGATCTTCACGGGCAAGATGCCGCTGGAACGCTTCAAGCACGAGCGGCCGCTCGAGTACCAGCGGCTGGTGGACAACGGTGAGCTCGAGAAATACCTGGTGCCGCCGCCGCGGCCGAGACAGTTGCGCCGTGCCTATATCTGGGGTTCGATCGCGCTGGTCACGGGCATAGCGCTCGCAATTGGTATTATCTGGGCGCTGCTGAGTCACTGAACAACAATGCAACTAACCGGGGAGTAGCATGTTCAAGTATTTCTTTGCGTCGATAACGCGTAACGCGCTGAGCCTGGCGGGCACCGCGCTCGCTTTGGGAAGCCTGGTGCTGATCATCAGCCTGGTCGTGATCCAGCTACTGGGTTACGAGGGCGGTCCGTACCTTGGCATCGTCACGTTCCTCGTACTGCCGGGTCTCGCGATCGTCGGTTTAATCATGATCCCGATCGGCGCGCTGCTGTGGCGCCACAAGATGCGCAAGCAGCCGGATGGCCAGGACATTTCGATGTTCCCCGTGTTCGACCTGAACCAGGGCAGGACACGCAAGTGGGCGCTGATCTTCGTTGGCATCACGGTTGTCAACGTCGTCATTCTTTCCGGCGCAACCTACAGCGGTATCCACCACATGGAGTCGGTCGAGTTCTGTGGTCTGGCATGCCACTCGGTGATGGAGCCGGAGTTCACGGCTCACGCGCTGGGCCCGCACTCCCGGGTCTCCTGTGCGGGCTGCCACATCGGCCCTGGCGCCGACTGGTTCGTCAAGTCGAAACTCGACGGCGCCTGGCAGGTCGTTTCTGTCAACCTGGGGCTCTACCCGAAACCGATTCCGACGCCACTCCACGATTTGCGCCCGGCGCGTGACACCTGTGAGCAATGTCACTGGCCGACCAAGTTCGTGGGCGATCGCCTCAAGGTTATCAAGCACTATGAAGAGGACGAGGTTAATACCGAATTGACGACCGCGCTGCTCATCAAGGTGGGTGGCGTCAACCTGACCGAGTCCCACGGCATTCACTGGCACGTCGACCCCGATCACCAGATTCGGTACCGCTCGGACGAGACCCGCGAGGAAATCTACGAAGTCGAGTTCACCGACGTTGATGGCTCGGTCAAACACTATGCCGACCGGCGCGCTCCCGAGGAGGGTGGCGTGTGGCGCACGATGGACTGTGTCGACTGTCATAACCGTCCCGCCCACAACTACAAGTCCCCCGGCGACGAGGTCGACCGCGCGATCACGGAAGGCCTGATCGATCGTTCATTGCCGTTCGTCAAGCGCGAGTCCATGCGAGTTATCCAGGAGCAATACCCGTCGCACGAGGAAGCGCGAGCCACGATGACTGCGGAGCTGCAGCAGTTCTACGCCGACAACTATCCTGACGTTGCCGGCCAGCAGGCAGACGCGATAGACGCAGCCGCCACGGCGCTCGGAGACATCTATGCGGCCAACGTATTCCCGGGCATGGAGATCTGGTGGGATACCTACCTCAACCACATCGGGCATACGCAGTCGGCCGGTTGCGAGCGCTGCCACACGCGCAGCATGCGCACTGCAGAGCGCGAGCAGATCGACAGCGACTGTGAGACCTGCCACGTAATCTTGGCCGAGGGAGAAGAAAATCCTGACATCCTGGCGGTGCTGGACGGCGAATGAACCTTGTGAAGGGCAGGAGCGCAGCGTCACGTCAGCTCATCTATGAGCTGTTGAGTGGTGGCACCGGCCTCGTGCTCGCCCTTTTCATGTGGGGCCACATGATCTTCGTCGGTTCGATCCTGACCGGCAGTACGGGTTTCAACTTGCTCGCGGAGATGCTCGAGATCTATTTCATCGCGCAGCCGACCGTCATCATCATCTTTGCGCTGTTCCTCGTCCACGCGGTACTCGCAGCGCGCAAGATTCCGGCGCAGCTTGCCGAGCGGCGCAAGATGATCGAGCTGGGTAAGGGGCTGAAAGGG
>JAAUYE010045239.1_pt1 | contig 10822 bp, 10 predicted proteins | sample 7278081 | NCBI WGS metagenome assembly JAAUYE01 (sample SAMN14350131, study PRJNA611818) | marine sediment metagenome | isolation source: surface marine sediment (0.6m) | place: French Polynesia: Moorea | collected 2018-08
CGGGCAAGCAGAACCCGAAGGACGCTGTCCCGCTCATCCGGAAGGCGATGGACAAAATCGACCAGGAAGGCGAGTGGTTTTCCCTCGGTCAGATCGGCCAGTTCATCCAGGCAGACAACCCCGATTTCGACACACGCACCTATGGAAAGGCGAAATTGTCCGACCTGATCGAGGTTTTGCAGGTCTTCGAACTCAGGAAAGATACCGGGCAGCTGCAGGCGCGGCGACGCGACTAGGCCCCGTCCGTCCCATACTGGCAGAGGAACATCTCGACGGCGCCGTCGACGACGCGTTCGATTTCTTCTTCGGTATAGCTGTCGCGAATGCCCAGAACCATGGGTAGATGCAGACCCGCCTTGCACAACTCGGGAAACTGGTCGGCAGCCAGTTCGACATCATCGATCCGGAGTTTCCCGTCTTCCACGGCCCGCGACAGGAACCTGATCAGGAGTTCCCGCACCATGGCCGGCCCGGATTTATAGAACTCACGGCCCACCTCGGGGAACCGCTGGCTTTCGCCAACCACGATCCGAAAGACCTGCATTCCGACGTCCGACATAAAGAACCCGACCATTCGCATCGCCGCGTCCTTCAGCACGTGGCGCACGTCGCCCGAGGCTTCGATCCGCGCGGCCGCCGCCTCGGACTGGGACCTGCACTCGATTTTGGCAACCTCGAGAAAGAGGAGGCTTTTATCGGGGAAATAGCTGTAGAGCGTCGCTTTCGAGACCCCCGCTTCGCGCACGATGTCATCGACGCTCGCGCCCTCAAAACCGTCGCGCATGAACACCGTCCGGGCACCCTCCAGCACCTGGTCCCATTTGCGTCCTTGCTTGATCACCTGACCGGGAGCGTTCATGTCCGCCTCTTATCCTGCTTTCCAGATATAAACTATCCAGTTCACTTTTTTCAAGGAGAGCAAATGCCGGGACAGACCCCCGCGGATCCCGTGCTGCGCCAAGCGAAGAAAGGCGATACCCCCCGGCCTTCGCCATCACCGGCGGGCGAACAAGGCCAGTCTGGACTTCCCAAAAGCCGGCACCAGCTTTCCGGCCAATCCCGGAAATCAGCTGATCGGCTCAGTTCCAGGGTTGCCGGCAGGGCGACGAGAAAGAAATTCCAAGGGATAAGTCGGCTTGTCGGCTTGCCTAAAGTCGCAAAGCTCTTAATTTAGAATTATTCTAAGAAGGCGCTCATCATGATTCCAGGCGTGACCTCCCGCAAGCGATTTTCGGACCTGACCGACAAGGAGATCCTCGCGCTGGCGATCTCTTCGGAAGAAGACGACGCGCAGATATATCGGGGATACGCAGAAAGCCTCCGCAAGGACTACCCGGCCTCGGCCCGAATCTTCGATGGCATGGCCGCAGAAGAGGACGTCCATCGCCAGCGTCTGATCGATCTGTTTCAAAGCCGGTTTGGAGACACCATCCCGCTGATCCGTCGCGAGCACGTCTCGGGATACTATGCGCGCCGCCCGGTCTGGCTGATCGAGAACCTCGGGCTAGAGCGGATACGCGAAGAAGCCGAGATGATGGAGCGCGATGCCGAGCGGTTCTATACCGCCGCTGCCGCGCGCACGACGGACGCAGCCACACGCAAGCTTCTGGGGGACCTTGCGTCTGCCGAGGCCGGTCACAGCGACAAGGCCGGCACACTGACCGCCGAACACCTCGACGACGCCACGCGGGATGCCGAGGCATCCACGGCGCGGCGTCAGTTCATCCTGACCTGGGTGCAGCCGGGACTTGCGGGGCTCATGGACGGCTCCGTCTCGACGCTGGCGCCGATCTTCGCAACCGCCTTTGCGACGCAGGACCCGTGGACGACCTTCCTCGTCGGGCTCGCCGCCTCGATCGGCGCGGGCATTTCCATGGGTTTCACCGAGGCCGCATCTGACGACGGTCAGATTTCCGGCCGGGGGTCTCCGGTGAAACGCGGTGTCGCTTCGGGCGTTATGACCACGATCGGCGGCCTCGGTCACGCCCTGCCCTATCTGATCCCTGACTTCTGGACCGCCACGACCCTCGCCATCTTGGTCGTCTTCGTCGAGCTCTGGGCCATCGTTTGGATTCAGAATCGTTTCATGCAGACGCCGTTCTTCCGGGCCACGCTGCAGGTTGTCGTCGGTGGCGCGCTCGTGCTCGCAGCCGGTGTCCTCATCGGATCAGGATAATCTTCCCGTTCTTCTTGGTGGATATATCCCGGGGAGCGCGAGGGGCTGGCCCCTCGCTATTTCGGATCGTCCGCGTCGTAGGCCTCGATGATCGCCGCCACCAGCGGATGCCGCACAACGTCCTTGGCGGTGAAATAGTTGAACGCAATATTCGGCACCCCGTCGAGAATGCGCTCGGCATCCCGGAGACCAGAAGTCACGCCGCGCGGCAGGTCCACCTGGCTCCGGTCGCCGGTGACAACCATCCGGCTGCCTTCGCCGAGACGCGTCAGGAACATCTTCATCTGCATCGAGGTCGCGTTCTGTGCCTCGTCCAGCACGACAAAGGCATTCGACAACGTGCGCCCGCGCATGAACGCCAGCGGGGCAATTTCGATCCGCTTTTCCTCGATAAGCTTCGCCACCTGCTTGCCCGGCAAAAAGTCGTTCAGCGCGTCGTAGAGCGGCTGCATGTACGGATCGACCTTGTCCTTCATGTCTCCCGGCAAAAACCCCAGACGCTCGCCCGCCTCGACTGCGGGGCGGCTCAGAATGATCCGGTCCACGTGGCCCTCGATGAACATGTTCACGCCGACGGCCACTGCCAGATAGGTCTTGCCCGTCCCGGCCGGTCCGATCCCGAAGGCAAGCTCGTTCCTGTAGAGCGCCTTGACATAGGCCTTCTGCGCCTCGGTCCGCGGCTCGACGAGCTTCTTGCGCGTCTTAATCTCGACCCGCCCGCCCTGAAACAGCTCCATCTGATCGCCGGGCCGTCCGCCCGGCTCAGCCTCCGGCACGCTTCCCATCCGGATTTCGGCATCGATCTCACCGGCATCGACATCGCGGCCCGCTTCCAGCTTCTGGTAGAGCCCCTCAAGCGTTTCCGCGGCACGCGCCCGCGCATCCCTTTCACCCATGATGGCAAGCTGGTTGCCCCGCCTCAGGATATGCACTTCCAACGCCTGTTCGATCTGCGCAAGATTGCGGTCGAACTCTCCGCAGAGATCGATGAGCAGGCGGTTGTCCGGGAATTCGAGAAGTGTCTCGGCGGCGTCTTCGGTCGTGTCGGGCGAGGTCAGCGCGGAAATGGCCAAGTACAGAAGCTCCGTGGATTCGGGTGCCGTTACACCCTGATGCTGCCAAGCCTGCGCCGCCACTGCAAGCATATCTCGTAAAATGTCACGTCAGTGTCACGACATATTGCGCAAACACAAGGGTATGTGCCCTCACGCGCTGTCTGCCGGTGACGGGGGTCGTAACGCCCCATGCCCCCTGTACCGGCCGTTACGCAGGCTACGAGATAAGTTCGCCCGCCAGCGAGTTCGCGTTCGACCGGACAATGCGCACCGGTCTCAGATCACCGGGACGGACATCCTCAGCGTCGACATGCACCGCGTGCAGGTATTCCGATTTTCCCACCATCTGCCCCGGCAACCGCCCCGGCTTCTCGAAAAGCACGCGGACCTCGCGCCCGACCATGGCATCCTGCGCCGCTTTTTGCTGGCCCGACAGCAGGGCTTGCAACCGCTGAAGGCGATCGTCTTTTTCGGCCTCGTCGACCTGCGCGCGCTCTGCCGCCGGTGTGCCGGGGCGCGGCGAGTACTTGAAACTATAGGCCTGCCCGTAACCGACCGTCTCGATCAGATCGAGCGTTGCCTGAAAGTCCTCTTCCGTCTCGCCCGGAAACCCGACGATGAAGTCCCCCGACAACAGAAGATCTGGACGCGCCGCACGAATGCGTTCGATCAGCGCGATGTACGACGCCGCCGTGTGCTTGCGATTCATCGCCTTGAGAATCCTGTCCGACCCCGCCTGCACCGGCAGATGCAGATAAGGCATCAGCTTGTCGACCTCGCCATGGGCGGTGATCAACTCGTCGTCCATGTCGTTCGGATGACTGGTGGTAAAGCGGATGCGCTCCAGTCCGTCGATCTTCGCCAGGTCCCGGATCAGTCCGGCCAGACCGCCCGCGTGCCCGTGATAGGCGTTCACGTTCTGCCCGAGGAGCGTGATTTCCCGCACCCCCCGTTCGACTAGGTCCCGCGCCTCCGTCATCACGCGGTCGGCAGGCCGCGACACCTCAGCTCCGCGCGTGTAGGGCACCACGCAGAACGCGCAGAATTTGTCGCAGCCTTCCTGCACGGTCAGAAATGCGGTCGGCCCGCGTTTCACCTTTGGTCGCGCCTTCAGATGATCGAATTTGTCCTCTTCGGGAAACTCTGTGTCGAGCGCCTTTTCCCCGTGCGCCGCCTTCGCGGTCAGTTCCGGCAGCCGGTGATAGCTCTGCGGCCCGACCACCAGATCGACCAGCGGCTGGCGCGCCATGATCTCGGCGCCCTCGGCCTGCGCCACGCAGCCGGCGACGCCGATCTTCAGATCGGGGTTTTCCGCCTTCAGCGGGCGAAACCGGCCAAGCTCGGAATAAACCTTCTCGGCCGCCTTTTCCCGGATGTGGCAGGTGTTCAACAGGATCATGTCCGCGTCGTCGGGCCGGTCTGTCTGAACATAGCCCTCGCCGCCCATGGCCTCTGCCATGCGCTCGCTGTCGTAGACGTTCATCTGACAACCGTAGGTCTTGATAAAGAGCTTCTTGGGCTCTGCCATCGTGCCCTCCTCGCGCGGGATCAGCCGGCGTCCTACACGGGGCGGGTCCGCTTGCCAAGCCTTCCGGGGCCATGGCATCAAGGCGCAGGGCAAGGGCAGGCACTACGGATAACGATGCGGTTCGCCGGGCTGAAAGACGCAACAAGGGACACAGCCGTCCGCGAGGCCAAGGGGCCCGTCGCGCTGATCATCGCCGAGGACGCGGTCGAGGTGGACACCACGATCCGTCACCACGCCTTTGCCGGCTTCAAGACGGTCTTCCTCTTCGCTCCGCCGGAACTCGACCTGCCCGACAGCGTCGGCGACATGGCGATACGTATTGACTGTTCCACACGCGATCCGGACGTGACCGAAACCGTGGTCAATGCAATGGTGCGCGCCCTGCCGGAAAAGACCTGGCTCTATTACTGCTATAACGCCGAATACCTGTTCTATCCCTTCGCCGAAACCCGAACCGTCGGCGAAATGCTGGCCTACCACGCCGAGGAACGCCGATTTTCGATGCTCACCTATGTCATCGATGTCTACGCCGGCGACCTCCGCGAGGCCGACAATGCCGTCTCGCTGGAAGACGCGCATCTCGACCGCTCCGGCTACTATGCGCTGGCACGGCAGGGCGCGGACGGCGCGCAGATTGACAGGCAACTCGATTTCTTCGGAGGCCTGCGCTGGCGGTTCGAAGAGCATATCGACGAGGCCCGGCGCCGGATCGACCGGATCGCTATCGTCCGCACCGCACCGGGGCTGACGCTTAACGCCGATCACACGTGGTCAGACCCTGAACTCAACACCTATTCCTGTCCGTGGCATCACAACCTGACAGCGGCCATCGTGTCCTTCCGCACCGCCAAAGCACTCAGAACGAACCCCGCCAGCCGGTTCGAAATCGACACCTTTCGCTGGCATTCCTCGATAGAATTCGAATGGCATTCGCAGCAGCTTCTGGACCTTGGCCTGATGGAACCGGGGCAATGGTTCTGACGCAGCGTCGTCACGGCTCCCGGACGGTTTCCCGTTCCAGGGCAAGCCGCCCCGCCAGAACCGCAAGCGCCAAGAACGCCAGAAACCCGGCGCCGGCATAGGCCGCAAGGATCGGGCGCATCGCTTCATAGGGCATTTCCCCTACACCGCGCGTCGCCCCCGCCGCCAGCCAGAGCGAGACCGCGAACAGGATACGGCCCGTCAGGCTTTTCAGGGAAAGATAGGTGGCCCGGCTGTCGTCCGACAATTCCGGCTGAATGCGCGCCAGAATGAACGGCGCCGACAGGGAGGACGGCACCATCCTGAGAAACAGGACGGCAATCGCCAGAACGCTCTTTGTCGCCGCCAGAACGGCCGCGATCCCGATCTGCATCGCAAAAGCCAGAAGCAGAATGCCTGCCAGCCCGAGCCTGCGCCGGATCGCCGGCGCCACCAGCGACACCCCGACAGACACCAGCATCATGACCGTCGTTACCGCGCCGCTGACCACCGGGGCCTGCCCGGCAAGCGACCAGTCCGCTAGGGCTTCCTGAATGAACGGCTGTCCAAAAACGAAAGGTATGTGGCTGTAGCCGTACATCAGGACGCTCAGAGCAAAGAGCCACATCAGGACCGGGTTCACCAGCGCCGTCCTGAGCGAGGCCACCCGGGTCCATTCCCCGCCCATGCCGATGTCGCCGCGCCGCCGCTCCGGCTCAACGAAGCGCAGCGCAATCAGCAGCATCCCCCCCTGCGCCACCGCGCTCGCCAGAAACGGATAGGTGAAATCAGCAAGGGACATCATGCCGCCGATAAGCGCGGACAGCGCGAAGCCCGTGAAACTGAACCGCCAGCCGCGTAGTTCCTCGGCCTCGACACGGTCGGTCCGCCCCGCATCTTCCAGAGATTCGTAGAGAAACGCGGTATCCGTGCCGGAAGCAAAGGCCGCTGAGGCGCCGATACACACCTGCCCCAGGACGAACAGGGCGAACGTGTCACCCGCGGCGAGTAGAAGCGTGCCCGCCACCGCGGCCGCCGCTGCCGTAACCAGCGTCACACGCCGGCCGAATCGATCCGACAGCCAGCCGGACGGAACCTCCAGGATCGTGGTTGCCAGATCGTAGACCGCATAAAGCAGGATCGCCTCTGCCGCCGACAGCGTTTGCTGGAAGTAGAGAAACCAGACGGCCTGCCAGAACAACAAGCTCTGGAAGAACCGGAACCAGGGGTAAAGAGCGATGTTCTGCTCGGCACCCCTCATTCAGAGAGTGCCGCCTCGAACGCGTCGACGGGGAAGAATGGCTCGATCAGAGCCCTCAATTGCGCGCGCTTCGGATGATTGGGATTTGCGACAGTGAAGCAGACATAGTCCTCGACAATCGCCGCCTGCTGTTCGTACCCGAAGGCAAGGAACATCGGCGCTTCATCCGTGCTCGAGAAATAGGGATCTGCCAGTTGCCAGCTTTCGGCGACGGCCCTTTGCGGCGCATAGCCGGTCAATTCGCGGTTCTGCCATTGCCAGACATGCGTCAGTTCGTGCGCCAGAACCAGCGCCTGCGGGAACCGGAGACCCAGCGGCCAGGGACGCGCCATGTCGCTCGAATACAACTCGCTATCGAAACTTATTCGGTTTCGGTAGGCAAAGGCCTGCGGCGGTTGCGCTCCGCGGGGCTGCGGAGTCCGGAGACACGCTTTCTCGGTCCCGCGCATCACCTGAACCGAGTTCGGCACCGTCCGGTAAAGTGGCGCGAGCCCCAGACCCTGCATCACCGTCACACTCTCGGTATCGAGCGTGTCGCCGAACAAGTCGTTCGCAAAGGCCGTCTCGTCGGGCGTCAGCGGACGGGAACACCCGGCGAGGCAAAACAGTGCCAGCGTCACGCACAGAAATCTGCGGGGTCCAAAGCGAAAGGGCACAGCGCGATGTCCTTTTTCTCTCAACGACCTGTCAGGCGGGTCCCGCCCTATAGCATCGATGGCACGACCAGGTCGGGCGGCCGGTGACCATCGGCAAAGGTCTTTATATTGATAATGACTTTCTCGCCCATTTCGATCCGCCCTTCGAGCGTGGCCGATCCCATATGCGGCAACAGAACCACGTTCTCGAGTTCGCGAAGGCGGGGATTGACCTCGTGGCCGTGCTCGAACACGTCAAGTCCGGCCCCGGCAATTTCCCCCGCGCGCAGCATCCGCGTCAGCGCGTTCTCGTCGATGACCTCGCCCCGCGAGGTGTTCACGATCACCGCCGACGGCTTCATCAGTTTGAGCCTGCGGGCATTCATCAGGTGAAAGGTCGACGGCGTATGCGGGCAGTTGATCGACAGGATATCCACCCGTGCAACCATCTGGTCGAGGCTCTCCCAGTAGGTCGCCTGCAACTCCTCTTCGATCTCGGGACGCAGACGACGCCGGTTGTGATAATGCACCTGCATCCCGAACGCCGCCGCCCGTCGGGCCACGGCCTGTCCGATCCGCCCCATGCCGAGAATGCCCAGTCGCTGACCGCCCACTCGTCCTCCGAGAAAGCCCGTCGGCGACCAGCCTTCCCAGTTCCCGCGCTGCATGACGGCAAGACCTTCCGGAATGCGCCGCCGGACCGCCAGGATCAGCGCCATCGTCATGTCGGCCGTGTCCTCGGTCAGGACACCCGGTGTGTTTGACACAAGGATGCCCCTTTGCCGGGCGGTCTGAACGTCGATGTTGTCGACGCCCGCGCCGAAATTCGCGATCAGCTTCAGGCGCTCGCCGGCCTGCGCCAGAAGGCTCGCGTCAATCTCGTCCGTGATCGAGGGCACAAGGACGTCCGCCCCCGCCATCGCCGCGACAAGCGCATCCCGCGACATGGGCGTGTCATCGGGGCGAAGGGTGACATCGAACAACTCGGACATCCTCGTCTCGACCACCTCGGGCAAGCGTCTCGTCACGACAACACTCAGGCGTGGCTCTGGCATGATCTCTCCCGGGGTCTTTTCGCGGCCTCGTCTCTGGGGCAAAGTGTCAAGGAACCGAATGCGGCACAAGAGACGCCTTGGAAAAGGGGCGCGACGAGGCCTGAAAAGTGAGATCGTGCGGGATAATGACCGGTAGGTTCTTAGGCGGCGGCTTTCTGGCGGCCTTTCTGGCGTGCTTTCTCGCCGCGTCGAGCGCCGTGCAAGCGGCAGAACGGGGCAAGGTCACGAATCTCCCGATCCCGCGCTACGTGTCGCTCAAGGCCGAGGAAGGCAACGTTCGGCGCGGCCCCTCGCTCAGCCACCGGATCGACTGGGTTTTCACCCGCCGGAATATGCCGCTCGAAGTCACTGGTGAATACGGACATTGGCGTCGGGTCCGTGACCGCGACGGACAAGGTGGCTGGGTACATTACTCGCTTCTATCCGGCGTCCGCCATGTCATCGTCAATTCCGATCTCGCGCCGCTCCGGGTCAAGCCGGACCCGGATGCGGTGGTGAATGCCTATGCCGAAGCCGGGGTCGTCGCCCGGCTCGGGGATTGTACACTTGACTGGTGCAGGATCGTTGCCGCCGGAAACTCCGGCTGGATCGAAAAAAGCGCGATCTGGGGGGTGGACCCGTCGGAAATCCGGGAGTGACCCCGGAGCGACTGCCGCCTTGCCGGCCGGCGCAACTTCAGGTCCACAGGTTTCTGACACAACCGGCGCTTGACGCGGCCCGCGCGACTTGGCACCTCGCGCGGCCATGAGCGAGACCAATCACAAACCCCAAGAATGGCGGAACTTCTACGGGCGCACCAAAGGCAAAGCCCTGAAGGACAGCCATAAAAGATACCTCGAAGACCTCGAATCGATCGGGCTGAGAAATGTCAATCGCGACGCGAATCCCGAGCGCACCCCAATCGATCTTGCTGCGCTCTTCGGAAACACACCGGTCTGGCTGGAAATCGGCTTTGGATCGGGCGAGCATCTCGTGCATCAGGCTGGTCTTCACCCCGACACGGGCTTCATCGGGGCGGAACCCTTCATCAACGGCGTCGCGACCTGTCTGGGAAAAATCCACCGCGCCGAACTGAGGAACATCCGGCTGCACCCGGGCGACGCCCGTGACCTCTTCGACGTGCTGCCCGACGAGAGCATCTCCCGCGCCTTTCTCCTTTACCCCGACCCCTGGCCCAAGACCCGACATCACCGCCGCAGGTTCGTCACGCCCGAGCATCTCGCCCCCCTCCACCGGGTCCTGACCCCCGGCGCGATCTTCCGCGTCGCCACCGACATTCCAGACTACGTCCGCCAGACTATGGAAGAGGTGCCCAAAGCCGGGTTCCGCTGGCTTGCCGAAGCGCCTGCCGACTGGCGCGACCCCTGGGACGACTGGATCCGCACTCGCTACGAGGCCAAGGCCGTGCGTGAAGGACGTCGGCCCCACTACATGACGTTCGAACGCCACTGACCCGCGCCAAAGCGGATAATTCCCCGAAACGCGCGTCAGGGCATTCCCACCCGCGCCCGTGTGCGCTAACGGTCCCGTGATCAGGATGGAGGAGCGGCCATGTCGGGCCACGGAAACCCCAGACCCATGACCGCCGAACAGGCCGGCCCGCTCAAAGGCGAGGCGCATGTGCCCGGCGACAAGTCGATCAGCCACCGGTCGCTGATCCTTGGCGCCCTGACGGTGGGTGAAACCCGGGTGCGCGGACTTCTCGAAGGCGAGGACGTGCTCGCCACCGCCGAGGCGATGCGCGCCTTCGGGGCGGAGGTCACCCGTGACGACAGCGGCGAATGGCACATCCACGGCGTCGGTGTCGGTGGCTTTGGTGAACCGGAAGACGTCATCGACTGCGGCAATGCCGGCACCGGCGTACGCCTGATCATGGGCGCGATGGCCACCACCGGGATCACCGCGACGTTTACCGGCGATGCCTCGCTCCGCTCCCGCCCGATGGGCCGTGTGACCGACCCGCTCGCGGGCTTCGGAGCCCGTGCCTATGGTCGTACCGGCGGACGCCTGCCAATGACCCTTGTCGGCGCCGCCAATCCGATCCCGGTCCGCTACACCGTCCCTGTGCCCTCGGCTCAGGTGAAATCTGCCGTTTTGCTTGCCGGCCTCAACGCCCGGGGCGAAACCGTCGTCATCGAGAAAGAAGCGACGC
>JAAUYE010005560.1_pt1 | contig 10821 bp, 9 predicted proteins | sample 7278081 | NCBI WGS metagenome assembly JAAUYE01 (sample SAMN14350131, study PRJNA611818) | marine sediment metagenome | isolation source: surface marine sediment (0.6m) | place: French Polynesia: Moorea | collected 2018-08
GGACTCAGCCAGGCGCGCATGGCTGAGTCCCGGGGCATGTGCGCGCGCGGCGCCCTGACCGTAGTCGTGCGAATGGGCATGGTCGTGACCGTGATGATGATCGTGGTGATGGTGGTCGTGGTCATTATCGGCGGCCGATTCCTCGCCCTCGATCCGGGTCTCACCCTGACCACAGCCGCAAACTGTGCACATCTGTCTCTGCTCCGACGGATAAGCTGTCGCCAAATGATACGCCCAAGTGTCATCCGGGCGGTACGACCTGCGTCAATCAATGCGGCGCACCCGGGGCGGTCAGCTCACTGGCAGGGCCCGGCCGGTGATATTCTGCAACAATCGCCGCTTTCCCAATCGGCCCGGAGACCCCGACCATGATCATGACCACCACGTCCAGCATCGAAGGCCAGAAGATCACCCAGTACCACGGCGTGGTCACCGGCGAGGCGATCCTCGGCGCCAATATGTTCCGCGACCTGTTCGCCGGCATCCGCGACATCGTCGGTGGGCGTTCCGGGGCCTACGAGAAGGAACTGCGCAAGGCACGCGAGATAGCCTTCGAAGAGATCCGGCAGGCAGCTACGGACCTCGGTGCGAACGCCGTGGTCGGCATCGACATCGACTACGAGGTGGTCGGCGAGAAGGGTGGCATGCTGATGGTCAGCGTCAGCGGTACGGCGGTCAGTGTGGGCTGACACGGATCTGGCCGGTTTTATCCCGCCACACCCCCGCGAGATCCGACGGAATAAGGGGTCGGTGACAATTGCGAATCATTTGTCACCGACCCCATTAGGCGATGGACTCAGCCGAACCCCAGCAGGAATCCCAGTGTCCAGGCGCCGCCCCAGAAAGCGGCAAAAATGATGGCGTTTTCGATCGTGCGGCGCGTTTTTCCCTTGATTGCGGCGTCCATTACTGCTTACCCCGTTGCGGATTGTTGAACGATTCGAGGGTAATAAAAGTATCATATTTAGGTATTTTATTAAATTATAATACGTTAAGTTATGGCTTCCGCGGAGGCTGCTGCGCTTCTTGGCAATAGCGGTCACGCAGTCCGACCTGACAGAGCCTCCGCCTCCGGTTACCGCACGCTCGATCTGCGACGCTTCCTGTCAGAGATCCTTGGTGTAGGTTTCGATCGTTTGGGCCATGCGCGCGATCTGCGCCCAATCGTAGGTGACGATGTCCTGCGCATGGGCAAGATTGTTGCGCAGCGATTCGAATTCTTTGATAACCCGCTTGGCGGCGGCCCTGGATTCGAATCCGAAGGCTCGCAGCTCGTCCGGCCCAACAAGCAGTATCTGTGCGAAATCGGAAATCTGAACGCAGTCGAGTAACTGACATTCCTGACCGCGCCGTCGGCGCTCATCGCGCAGGGCCTTGGCCTTTGCCAGCCTTGCTGCCGACATGCGTTCGGTCCAGACATCCCCGGGCCAGCGCAGCAGGGTCTGCTCGCGCAGCAGCATCTCGGTGGAAGTGATGAATCCGAACAACCACATCCGCACCAGCGGTTTCTGCATATCCCCGCGTTCGATCACCCCCACGACGTCGTCGAGGACACGTACGAAACAATAGTCGTGCCGTGTAAGCACCAACACCACATCGGTCAGCGATGCACCTCCGTCGATCACCTGGTCACGACGGAAAGGGCGCAGGTGATCATGGGCGCTGCCTTCCGCCAGCGCCGAGCGTGGCACATAGCCGGCGACCACACCCTGATCACGCAGCCCGGCTACGAGAATGCCGTGCTGATCCATCGATGCGGCTATCCCGACCGCTTCGAGCTCGCGATCGAAAGAGCGCAGGGGTTCGGCAATATCCTGTGCGGAAAAGGCGCGCATGAAGGCCTGTAGCGTACGCTGTTGACGCTTGCCGAGTTCCCGCTCCCATGCCGTCGCCTCCGATGTGACATCGGGCAACGTAAGGGAGACAGGTGGCGACAACGGAAGCGACAGTTGTGTCGCACACGACTCCAGCGTCCTCCCGGCACGCAGCAGCAGCTGTTCATTCCCTTCGACCAGGACCTCCAGCAGGGCCCCCATCTCTGTCAGGAACACGCGCGCGAAACGCTCATCGTGCTTACAGATGTCGCGGCAGTTGTCGATCAGGTCGGCCAGTTTTATCGTTTTCGCCCGGGCAGAGGCGCGTGCCGTGTGCGCCCTATCGATCGCCTTGCGTACCGCGCGATTGCCGTCGCCCGGCCGACTGACATCCGTCAGGTCGCTGACCATTCCGGCCACCCCGGCACCAAACTCACGCTCAATATCCTCCAGCGTCGCCGGCGTATCCTCGACGGTGTCATGTAGCCAGGCCGCCGCAATCATCTCCTGGTCATCGCTGACGGAGGCGACGATATCGGCAACGGCCTTGAGGTGGACCTCATAGGCCTGTTTGGAATACTTGCGGCGTTGATCGATTCTCCGATGCGCCTGGGTTGCAAAGCGGTATGCGCGTTGCACCAGCGATCCTGCATCTGCATCAGTTTGAATGGTCATATCCTCCGAGAAAGGGGTCGGTGACAAATGATTCTCAATTGTCACCGACCCCATTCACACATTCCAGAGGACGGATTTGACGAACGCCATTCATAAAAATTGCAGGGTTTTTTTACACTTCGCCGCCACCGCACGCGCCGGGCTCCGGGTAAACGACTAACAGAGCGGGACTTTTCCCATTTGGCGCGATCTTCGCTTTACAACCAGGGTGCCGCAGTCCGAACACGTAGGGGTGCCCGTGACCGAAGAAATTGCTGCCGTGGTGGATGACGGGCTCAAGCGCCGCTTGACAGATCGGCGCCGAACCAGGTTCCACAGCCTCGCATTCGGAGCCATGGTCTACGGCCGGCGGCGCGGGCCGCGCCGCCGAGACGACGCCCGCGCCTACTACGTCGACTGGTACGACGAGCGCCTGTTCATTGTCACGATAGGCATCTTCCTGCTCTGCTGCCTCGATGCACTTTTCACGCTGATTTTGCTGGGCATGGGCGCGGAAGAGGCCAACCCCTTCATGGCGGCCCTACTCGAGTACAGCGTTCCGACGTTTGTTTACACCAAGCTGGTGATGACCGGAATCGGACTGATTTTCCTCGTCATGCACGCCGCGTTCTGGATCGCCGGCACGATCCGCGTCAGTCACATCCTGTACGCCCTGCTCGGCGGCTACCTGACGCTGTTCGTCTATCAGCTTGATATGCTGGCCCGTGTCTCCTGATCGATTTGTCTGAATTGCGTCGAAGAACCCGCTGCTTGGACGGATGTGACATTTCGGCGGAATTCGTTGACTGCGGCCGTTTAGCGTCTATTGGCGCCGTTTCTGACCGGGTCGCGCCGCAGACACCCGCACGCGGCCCAAGGCCGCGGATCATTTCCCGATCTGCGCACACCTATTCCACCTCCAGGTCCTTGATCCGCATCTCCTCGCCACCGGTAACCTGCAGCTGGTATCCGCCGCATCGCGGACAGGCATCGTAGCGCTGCGCGACCTCGACCTCGCAGGCACACGGCAGACACCAGGCAGTACCCGGCAACTCGATGATCTCCAGATCTGCGCCTTCGGCCAGCGAACCGCGGGTCACGGCATCGAAACCGAAGCGCATCGCCTCGACCTCCACCCCGGAGAGTGCACCGATCTCCAGGCGGACCCGGATGACCTTCTCGAATCCCTGCTTGCGCGCCTCATCCTCAATGATCCCGAGGATCGACTCGCACAACGACATCTCATGCACCGGCGGGGGCCTCGCTGACCTCAACGCGCGACTCGACACAGGGATCGACGGCATCGACCAGCAGCTGCGCCAGCAGTGGCAGGTCTGCATCGACGGGCAGGGTCAGCAGCCCCTTCGCCAACGCGCCGCGTGGGTGAAAGTTCCACTCGGTCGGGGCCAGGATGCGGTAGTCAGTCACCCGGCCGGCATCGAGGTCGACGCGGTGCACCAGGCGCCCGCGCGCAGCCTCGATCTGGGAGATCCCGCTGCCAGTGATATCGGCCGGCGCACTACCCGGCTCCGTGGGCTCGAGCGCGTCGAGCAGCCGCCGTACGCGGTCCACGGTTGCGACCAACTCGTCGAGGCGCGCGACCTGGCGCGTCAACACGCTGTTGCCGTGAGCGCGCAGCAACGCCGCGACCAGCGGGCTGGCGGACTGACGCTGCACCGCACCGGTCTCACGCGCGGCACCATCCCACTCGGGCGCGGCGACAAAGGCATCCGCAGCGTCACCGGCCAACAGCGGCGCGATGGCGTCATCCGGGATGTTCGGCAGCGGGTCAACACCGCTGCGCCCCAGGTCACCGATTCCGCGCCGTCCGACCTCGTGCAACATGCGCTGCGCCACCGTACTTTCGCCTGCCGCCCAGCGGCCCAGGGCCTCCTCATCGGTCATAGCACGCCAGTCGGCCCGCCCGACGCCGAGCGCCAACTCGACCAATCCGTCGAGTTCGACGATCAGCGCCGCCAGATCCGCCGACGCCGGTTGCAGCGCGCCGCCCCCCGGACGGAAGGCATCACCTTGCGGGTATAGCGCCGCCGACCAGGCACCGCGCATGCGCCCGAGCGCCGTCAGGCGACCGGCTGCCGGCGGCACACCGAGCCACGCCGACCAGCCGAGCAGGATGCGGAACAGGTGTTCGCGCGCGGTCTCCGTCAGCACCAGCAGCCCGCGCGCGGTGGCATGCGCGGTCGCGACGCGGATCCCGGCGGCGTCCTCGACCGCCTGCACTGCGGCACTGCTCTGTGCCGTCGCACAAACGCTGAACACCAGCGGCAGGGTGTCGAGCAGGTGCGCGACGTCGTGACCGCGAAACAGGCGGCGTGAGAAATCGGTACGGCGGGTGGATACCAGCCGGGCCGTGGCGACGCGGCCGTCACGGGTCAGCAGGGTCACGCGGATCGCCCCGGCCGGATCGGTATCGGTGCCGCTCATGTCGCCCCCTCCAGTTGTTGCGCCGCGGCGACGACCGCCTGGCCGAGTGACAGCCCGCCGTCGTTGGCCGGTACCTGCTGCTGCGTCAGCACCTCCAGCCCGGCCCCTTCGAGGCGCACACACAGACCCTCGAACAGGGTCTTGTTCTGCATAACGCCACCGGACAGGGCGACACTGTCGACCCCCTGTTCTGCCGCCAGCGTCGCCGCCAGCCCGGCAACCGCGTCGGCCAGCCCGGCATGAAAACGCGCGGCGATCAGCCGCCGGTCGGTCGCTGCGCGCAGATCGGCCAGCAAGGCCCGCCACATGGGTGCGGGGTCCAGCTGCGGCAGTTCACCGCTGCGGTCGATCCCGAAGGCATAGGCCATGTCTGCGGTATCGATGCCGACCGCCAGCGCCTCGAGTTCGATCGCCGCCTGGCCCTCGTAACTGACCACCTCGCGCGACACGTCGAGCGCCGCGGCAACGGCATCGAACAGGCGTCCGCAGGAGCTGCTCGGCGGGGCGTTCAGACCCCGTTCGAGCATGCCCGCGAGCACGCCGAGCGGTTGCTGCTGCAGCCAGTCGGCCAGTTCCAGGTCGCCATGCCCATCGACGAACGCCTGCCAGCCGACGTGGGTGACCAGGTGTGCATAGGTATTGCGCCAGGGCTCGAGGATCGCCCTGGTGCCACCGGGCAGCGGTGTCGGCTTGAGGTGCGCCAGACGCCCGAAACCGCGGTAGTCGGCGAGCAGGAACTCGCCACCCCAGATGGTGCCGTCGGTGCCATACCCCAGGCCGTCGAGCGCCACGCCGAGCACCGGATCGGTGTCCAGCGGCCGGCCGTTGTCGGCCAGCACGCTGGCGATGTGCGCAAAGTGGTGCTGCACGCCGAGCAGCGGCAGACCGTCGCTCGCGGCCAGGGCCTCACCGTAGCGGGTCGAGCGGTAGTCCGGGTGCAGGTCGACCGCGAGCGCCTGCGGCCGGTGCTGAAACAGCTCAAGGTACAGGCCGACGGTGCGCTCGAATTCGTCCGCGGTGCGCGCATCCTCGAGATCGCCGAGGTGCTGCGACAGGATCGCGTGTCCGTCCTTGAGCAGACAGATGGTGTTCTTCAGCTCACCGCCGAGTGCCAGTACCGGCGGTGCGTCGGCGAACCCGGTGGGCAGCGGGATCGGTGCCGGCGCATAGCCACGCGCGCGGCGCAGCAGACGCGGCCGCGCATGCATGATGCGTACGACCGAATCGTCGACCCGGTTGACGATCTCGCGGTCATGCAGCAGCCAGGCGTCGGCGAGGTCGTGCAGACGCTGTCCGGCATCATGGTTGTCGATACACTGCGGTTCCTCGCTGAGGTTGCCGCTGGTCATCACCAGCGGTCGCTCCCAGTCGGCGAGCAGCAGCTGGTGCACGGGGCTGTAGGGCAACATGAAGCCAAGCGTCGTCTGTCCCGGCGCGACCTCACCGGCAGCTTGCTCGGCACCATCTGCCGGCAACAGTACGACCGGCGCCGCGCTGCCGGTCAGCAACTGCGCGCCGGCGGTATCGACCGTGCAATATCGCCGCACCACGTCGAGATCGCGCGCCATCAGCGCAAACGGCTTGCGGTAGCGGCGCTTGCGCGCGCGCAGCTCGGCCACCGCCCGTTCATCGCCCGCATCACAGGCGAGGTGGAAACCGCCGATACCCTTCACGGCGAGAATCCGGCCTTCGGCGAGCAGGCGGCTGGCCGCCGCGATAGCATCCTCCCCCGTGTGGTCGATCGCCCGGCCCCGGCCGTCCTCGAGCCACACCCGTGGACCGCAAACCGGACAGGCGTTCGGCTGGGCATGGAAGCGCCGGTCCGCGGGATCGGCGTACTCGGCGGCACATGCCGGACACATCGGGAACACCGCCATGCTGGTGTTCGCACGGTCGTAGGGGATACCGCGCACGATGCTCAGGCGCGGCCCGCAGTGGGTGCAGTTGGTAAACGGATAGCGATAGCGGCGGTCATCCGGATCGATGATCTCGGCATGGCAGGCCGCACAGGTCGCGGCATCGGCGACCACCCCGGTATGCACCTCACCGGCGTCGCTGGCGACGATTTCGAAGCCGACATCGGCCGCCGGCACAGCGTCGCGCGAGCGTTCGAGCACGTCGATGCGGCCCCGCGGCGGGCCCTCCGCACGCAGGCGTGCGCAGAATTCATCGAGGCTCGCGGATGCACCGCTCACCCGGATCAGCACGCCGTCCCCGTCATTGCGCACATCGCCGTGCAGGCCGAGGTCATTGGCAATACGCCACACGGTCGGGCGGAACCCCACACCCTGAACGAGACCACGCACCCGGATCCGCTCGCTGCTCATGACGTCGTCGAGTCGGTGGTCGCGGCCGGTACGCAACGACATGATGAATGCGGCCGGCTGGCCCGGACCGGTCGGCAACGACTGTCGATTGCGGCGTTAGGCATCTGCTGACATGCCGGATCAACCCTGCGGGGCATGACACGTTGTAACAGGAAGCAGTTTCGCAAAATCACCCGTCGCCGCGTTTACGTGTTCAGATTCACAGATTACCACCGCTGTTAACCTATGCTTGCTTCCACTGAATCCAACAACGGGGTCGATATGTTGCGCAAACTCGTTCTACTCACCTGCCTGGGCACACTCGCCGCCTGCGCGCCGGTTCAGCAGAAACCGACACCGCAGCAGCCCGCTCCAGTCGCCAAGCCGGCGCCGACATTCGACGGCCTGGCCCTGCTCGGCGAGACCCGGGCACCGGAGCGCGACGCGATCCGCGAACGGCATCGCTACGACCGCGCCATCAAGCCGACCAAGATCGATGGTCTGCGCTATTACTTCTACGAACCCAAGCGCCAGCGCCAGGTGGTCGGCTTCGCTGTCCACAACAATGGCTCACCGACGGTAAATCCGGTCGGCCTGAAGAAGCGTGGCGCACGCCGCGAGTACGCCTTCATGTTCGCCGACCGGGCGCGCGAGAACATCTACCTGGCGATCAATGACGACGTGAAGCTGTCCGGGCGTTTCAGCCACGACAACATGTTTCGCGAGCTGCACTTCTTCCCCCGTCGCCAGCTGCCCGAGCTGGATATCGATCATGCCGGCGGCCTGCTGAAGGTCACGCTGCCGACCGGGGAACCGGTGCTGTTCAACAAAGATACGATGGAGGTGGTCGGCGGTGCGCTCGAGGAGCGGCCCATCGATTTCAACCGCAGCCGGCACCAGCGGCGCAATCCGCAGGTCCGCTACCGCGGCGAAAACCTTGCCATCACGGTCGCGCAGCGCGGCGAGGCGCCACGCCGCGCCAAGGTCTGGGGACAAAACAAACTCGCCGAGGTGCACTACCCGGCGAAGTACAGCAAGCCGTGCCGCCTGTCACCGAAGCACATCTGGGATCAGCGCCCAAAGCCGGGTGACAGCGACCCGAAACTGACCATGCTGCACAAGTCCGACGCGCAGCTGTTCGCGATGGTCGAGCGGCGTTGCGGCTGGGACCTGTCGGCGCTGAAGAAGGACTCGCCAGTCCTGGTCAAGGCCAGCAACTGATTCGCCATGGCCGGCCATCTGCGTGGCCGGCATACCTCACTGGCTGACGGCAGGCGCCGTCGCGCAAGATATGCGCGGCGGCGTCATTCGTTTGCGTCCGTGGTTGCGACCCCTGAGGCCCCGGGGCGCTCCTCGGCCGGCGGCCGTACCCAGGCGATGGCGCGGTCGCCGAGGCCACCGACGGTAACGGCAATGTCGGCACGCAGCATCGCAACACGCTCTGCCAGCGGGCCCTCCATCGTCGTCAGGCGTTGTCCTGCAAACCAGGCGGCAATGAACACGCTCAGTGCAATTACCAGCATGCCCCCGATCAGTACCATGCGCAGCGGTCGCCCGGAACTGTCATGCATGCGGTGCGGCTCGCCGTCGAGATACAGGCGCGAATCGGTCAGATACGCTGGCTCGTGATCAGCTGCGATGTCGTCGCCATGCCAGTTCATCGCGTCCAGGTCGCCACGACTGCCGGCGATACAGCGCCGCAGGCGTTCGTTTTCTGCACGTAGCTCGGCGAGTTCCTCCTCGATGGAGCGCGGCGGCTCGGTCCGGGCGACGTCGTGCAATCGCATGACGGGCGCCGGCTCCACTTCCGGTGCGGGTTGCTCGACAGTGTCCGGATCTTCTGCCAACAGCACGCCCTCGTCGTTCTTGGCCAACGCAGCGGCAGCGGTTCCTATGACCCAGGTGTCCGGAAACAGGTCGTGTTTGGTGTTCGGTGGCTTTCTCGGCTTCATGAGTGCCCCGTTATTCTGCTTTGATTGTGGTTTGTTTTAATGACAGGCCCGTCACCAAAATAATTCAGCCGGCGCCAAGACACCAATCTTTTGATTCGCACAGTGCTACGCCGTGCCGCGGCAACCTTCATAACAGGATGAAAAATCTGGTTTTTCACCCCGGAAACGCGAGGCGTCTGAAAAAACGACGAAAATTGGACCGGGCCGGCCGATCGCTGGGAGACGCCAGCGCCGGGGCAATTTGGGTAATTCAGAAACTGATAATGAATTGAGGCGGATCAAAGCAGCCGCCGGAATCATGAACCAAACTTAATCCAACGCCGCACTTCCGCTATGAAGGTGTCGCGTGGGATCTCACTCCTCCTGACTATTTATTTTCACCCGCCGCCTCGCGGCGGGTTTTTCTTTGCCCGACGCAACGCCGTCGCCAGATCGTCGCCGAGACGATCAAGCAGCCCGTCGAGGGCCGCGGCGTAGGCGCTGTAATCGGGGCTGGCGACCGTGTCGCGGTAAACCGAGCGCTGTACCTCGAGCACGTCCGCGCTGCGGTCGTCGATCAGCGACCAGGCGACGTCGAGCTGCACAGTACCGTCCAGCGCGCCATCGAACGCCCGGATATCCAGAGCGATGCGATAGTCGGTCGCGGCGACAATGCGGCTGGGATAGCTGTAGATGCGCTGGGTACCGAGGCGCGCAGCGAGCCGCGTCACCAGTACCCGCTCGATCTCCTGATCCAGCGCCCCACCCCAGCGGTGGAACTCGTCGACCTTGAGGCGGTTTCCAGCAGACCGCGAGACGATCTGCGGGCGATCGAGATACTGTGGCAGATCGATCGGGCCGAGCGCCAGGGTCAGCGTCGACGTCGCCTCGACCGCCACCGGTGTGGCACTGCCCAGGCTGAAGAACTGTACCTCCCGAATCGTCGCACAACCGGCGACCAGCAACAGGGCGCTCAAGCAGAAGCCGTACGTCGTCTTCATGGATTCTCGCCTCCTTTGCCGCGCAACAGCGCCTCCGGGTGACGCTCGAGATAGTCGGTCATGATACGCAGCGAGCGCGCCGCGCTGCCGAGCTCCTTCAGCACCCGATGCGCCTCGGACTGCAGCGGTGAGTTCGGCGCCAGTGTCTTCTCCAGCGCCGCCAGCGTTGATTGCGTCTGCGCCAGTGTCGCATTCAGTTCCGAGGCGGTCTCGCGGTCCAGTCGGGCAAGCAGCTTGTTGGTCGCCGCCGTGGTGTCGCGCAGTGCGCTCAGGCTGGTGGCCAGTTCCTCGCTCATCCGGTCGAGCGGCAGGCGCGACAGCTTGCTCAACAGTCCGGCAAGTTCGTCGAACGGGGTCAGCACGCTCGGCAGGCGTGGCACTTTGGCGTCCCAGACGATCGCATGCGGTGGGTCGTCGGGGTGGAAATCGAACTCGACGTACAGCGCACCGGTCAGCAGATTGCCGGTCTTGAGCTGCGCGCGCAGGCCCTTGGCGACCAGTTCGTCCCAGAAACTGCGGCGCTCGGTGTCATCGGACACCTGATCGGCAACCCCGCCCAGACGGCCGGTCTCGATCGCGATTGTCACCGGGATCTCCGCGCTGCGCCGGTCGACGTCCAGGGCCAGCTCGATATCGACCACCTCGCCGATGCGGATCCCGCGGAACTCCA
>JAAUYE010062430.1_pt1 | contig 10818 bp, 4 predicted proteins | sample 7278081 | NCBI WGS metagenome assembly JAAUYE01 (sample SAMN14350131, study PRJNA611818) | marine sediment metagenome | isolation source: surface marine sediment (0.6m) | place: French Polynesia: Moorea | collected 2018-08
AAACGTAGATTAGTTCTGTACCGAGACACCAGCCAAGGAACCTGCGTATAGGTACATTACCAAAGTTCTCCCAGATCTTCTCATCCCGGATACTCTGAACACTTCCTCCTTGTTCAGAGTATCCGGGATGAGAAGATCTGGGAGAACTTTGGTAATGTACCTATACGCAGGTTCCTTGGCTGGTGTCTCGGTACAGAACTAATCTACGTTTGGATCTATAATCCAGACGATGACCAGGGAGAGATCTGGCGCTTTGATGGCGATGATGAAAACTCTAAGGAACTGGTCATTATTGACCCAAGCAACATCCTTGATCTGGATGAAGAAGCGGCACGGCCTAACGGTTACTCCAAGTATCTACAGATTGTCTTTCAGCAAGACTTCGAAGAGCAGGAGGTGTTTGCTTGGGCCGGTCAGGTAAAGCCTAAGATCATAGATGTGGGCGGTATCATTGAAGACGCTGGCTGGACACCTGGTGATCCACCAATCAATCTTGACACTGAAGGCTACACTTTCAGAGACTTCTTACTCTTTCCAGAAGGAGAGTTTGAGAATCCAACCATTGTTGTAAACGATAGTGGTGGAAGCGTACTAAGTGGTGCGTGGTTCTTCTGCTATCGCTATGTCTACGATGACTTAGCGACAACCTCTTTCTCAGGACTGAGCAATGTTGGCTATGCTGTTGAAGATTCTTTTGACAAGAAAGAGACTTTTCAAGGTGATCCTGGTAATCGTGTTACCACTAAGTCGATCACGTTAACCATGAAGTATGATACGACGCAGAACGACAATGCTCGTATACAGATTGGTTTTATCTCAATCAGGGCCGGTGTCATCTATGCTGGCATACTTGATTCTAAGCCCGTAGAACGATTCATCTCTGGCGATGACATTGTATACACCTATACAGGAGAAGATCCTGCCATCGACCTTGGAGACGATATTACAGAGCTAATTACGCCCAAGGCGCTATACAAGCATGTTGAGACGATTACCTCACTTACTTCAAGACTGTATGCCGGTAACTTGACTACTGAAGATGAGGTAGTCATTCAGGAGATTTGTAACAACCTTACTTCTACTTGGTCAGAGATCAATACCAATCCAGACTATAGGAGCAAGGGCAGGTACTTGAATGTAGAGACCTTTGGTGCAGGAGAAGTATACGCCTTGTATGCTACAGTCCGATTCAATGATGGCTCGGAGTCAAGAGCATTTCATATACCTGGAAGAAAGTACGTTGCTGGCGATGACGATGACATTGGTGGTGGAGAGATTGAGGCAGGTACAGAAAGGTGGCAGCTCTATGATACAGTGACTAACCCGAACACAGGGTACTGGGTCAATAAGGATGAGTTCTATCCTGACTTGCCAGAGTTTGCTTCAGCAACAGATCCTGGATCTCCTTACGAATTCAATGTTCGTCACCACAAACTACCAAGTCTTGGCTACTTGTTGGAGAACGGTTCGTCAATAATTGACGATGAAATACGACTGAACATTAATCTTACAGGCTGGGACTTTACCGGTCTGCCTCAAGAAGTGCAAGATCGTATTGTTGGCGTCAACATCTATTATGCGAAGAAGCGTATTGGCGAGTTTGTCAACTTTATGTACGACTGGCCTACAGTTGCAGGTATTGCTCCAGGACAAGGATTAACGCTTTATCCAATTGCCGATAACATGGCATTTAGCGACCAGGACATTGCTATAGATCCTGCTGACGGAACACTGGATGTGATTCCTGATGACAGGTTCCTTAGGTTCCACTCATTGTGGCTTGTTAATGACAGACCAGCAATTACACCTGTGTACTTTGTCAAAGAAGCGCAGTATCGTCAGTCACTAATGGCTCGTTCAATTGTTGTCAACTCTGACACTTATACCAACCTTATCGGTGACGAGGTAACACTGAAGAACGCCTACAAGTATGGGGCCTTCATCAACTTTGCAGGAACCTTTGGTGGACAAAGTGTATATCCAGAAGCAGAGCGATACTTGAAGATTGATGACTTTGCCTATGTCAAGAATGGTGTTAAACTAAGCTTTGCCGGGCCTTCAGACACTGCCTCGTTAGACAATAATGCTGGCACAGATTCGTTTGTCATCTACAAAGAAGATGGCTTTGACGGACCTGTTGCTGGTCAAGAAGTTGCTGCCTCACCAACAACTACGCCACCACTACATCGCTTTGGTGTGCTACTTGATACTTACATCAAGACCTTTGGTGCATTACGAGCAGTTCCTTCAAATATTGCTACACCTTTCGATGGACAGACACTGATCTTTGCTGGATCATTTGATGTGCCTGCAAGTACGATATCGCCAATCAATGTATCCGGTAGTCGAGGTGATCGCTACCAGGGAGCTGGACAGTTCAACGTAACGGGTGTTTGTGGCATGGGTCCTGATTCCTTGTCAGGAGGAAGTCCGCCAGATTATACTGACGATGCGCTAATTGTAACAACTACTGACGAAGCTGGTATCTTCAAAGGTGAAGGCAGTAAAGTAGTAAACATTTTACCTGCTCAAGGGCCTATTAACCATGTAGCACAATATGCTGATGCTGGAGATGTGCAAAGTTATGTTGCCCAGATACAAGGATCTATTGGAGTTAGTTTTTCTACACATGACCAGCCGTATGATGAGAATACGTTATCATTCCTTAAGACGTGGTACTTCTACGATCAGGACATATACAGTTCTCATACATTCTATTACAGCGATGACTTCAATCGCAAGAATGAGTACTTCATTGGCGGTATCTATGACGGCTTTGATCCAGTAGTTAGCAGGTTCCCAACAACGATAGCTTTCTCATTACAGGAGTTTGCTGATGTACCTAACAGGCAATGGCGTAACTGGCCACTGCTTAATAAGTACACGCAACCATCAGAGAAGGGTGAGATCATTAACTTGAAGGGAGCTGGCAACCAAGTATTGTATATCCACCACAGGTATTCACTGTACTTGACTAAGGATAGACTTACCTTACAAGGCAACCAGACTAATGTCGTACTGGGTAGTGGTGACATCTTTGAGGTAACACCTTACGAGATAGTCTCAGTAGACGAAGGACATACCGGTATTGCCAACAGGCACTGGCACTCGCTTAGTCCATTTGGTTACTCGTGGGTACAGACTGACCATGGTAAGATCTATACACACGATGGTAAAGCACTCGATGAGATCTCCGGCTATGGCATGCGTATCTTCTTCCGCGACAATATACGAGACGGTTTCGATGACAAGGATATCTACTGTTCGATCATCAATGATGACTTGCGTAGACGCATCATTGTTGGCTTCAACTACGATAGCATCAATAGTGATGACTATCGCACAGGGTTCCCTGTTCCTACTGACCCGGCACCTTCTCCACCATTTGTTGAAGACCAGGGCTATACGATTGCCTACTCAACCAAGGGCAAAGTGTGGTCATTCTTCCAGACCAGGAATACACCACATCCAATCGTTGCCCGGAACAAGGAAGTGTTTGCTATTGTAGAAGATAGCCTGCAGACCCATAGAGCCATTAAGATTGCTCGTGGTGCACATGATAACCTGCGTCGTCCATTCATTGTCGAGGTGGTTATGAATGATGGCACCAGTCAGCACAAGTACCTGCAATGGGTATCATGGAATACGAACGTCTGGGATACAGACGATGAGAATGTGCACTACTTTGACAATGAGTTCGAGACCTTCAATAAGATCGTTGTCTACTCTGATACGAAGATCTATGGTGTACCCGGGCCTATTGTGCCACCATTCATTGTGCCTACCCAGTGGGATGAGAACTTATTCCCTTACATAGGCTTCCCGAAAGGAACGCAGAATGTACGCAGAACTGAAGACAATTGGGTCTTCAATGACATGAGAAACCTCGCTAAGATCGAAGCTTCCGATCCAGCTACTCCTGCAATTGACCGTATAAGCATCATTAGAACCTTGGTAGATGAGAACGGTCCAAATGCAGATGCTGTAAATACAGCTTTAACCTGGGATCAGAAGTCACGTATGCGAGATAAGTACCTGATTATCAGACTCTACTACGAGAAGGATAATGACAAACAGGTAGATTTGGAAAATATTGACTTTGGAGTAAAACCATCATTTAGGTAGATTAGTACTATGGCAAAGCGTAGATTAGATCCCAAGAAGTTTAACCGTGATTTATCTGCACGAGGAGAAGTTACAGGCAAACCTGGTAACTTTCTATTGACCTCGGCTCTTGTTGGCGGAATAGGTAAGCTGGCCGGAGCTGGCATTGGAGCCGCAGTTGGCTCCAAGCAGAAGAAGGAATGGGAGCAAGAGAAGCAAGAGAAGCTTCAGGAACAAGGTGAACGTTACCTTGACCAGCAAGAGATGATGCAGACCCAGCATTCCCGCAATGTCTTAAGTACATACAATCCCCAGGGTGATGCCCAGATGTATGTCAAGAATGGTGGCAAGATCTACATCAAGCCATCCAAGCGAGGAACATTCACAGCTGCTGCTAAGAAGCGCGGCAAGGGTGTTCAGGAGTTTGCCTCACAAGTGATGGCCAACAAAGAGAACTATTCGCCTGCTATGGTCAAGAAGGCGAACTTCGCTAAAAATGCTGCGAAGTGGAATCAAATGGGAGGAGAAGCTTATTATCAAGCAGGCGGAAAGGCTAAGACTAAGCCTCTTAATGAGATGACTGATAAAGAAAGGAGTGAATTCCTGTCAGGCATGGCTGAGAGAATTGGTAAAAAATCACTTACTCCGTATGGGTCTACTCTTGGATCTATGGGTATATATGTTAATCCAGATCCAAACTATAATTATAGTGAGAAAGATTATCCTGGACCATTTGATAAGAAGAAAGGCAAGAAGCAGGATAAAGGTCAACCTCAATTACCGCCAGATGTCTATATTCATAGTCAGCCTGGAAAGATAAAATATGAAGATGGTGGATATATGCCGTATCCATATCAGGACCAACCACGTACCATGATTAATCCTACACTGATGTATAAGAACGGAGGAAGAACACTATTACAGAGAGTCCAAGGCGGCAACACTGATGCCTACTGGCCGAAAACAACTGAGGCGGATTGGAACGCAAACAACCCGGGTAACGTATCTAAACATAGGGGCAACCGAGATATGAACTACTATGGGTCTTCGCAAGATCAATATCCGCACTTTGCTTCTGGAGGTAAGACGCTATTACAGCGAGTACAGTCAGGAGATACTTCTCAGTATTGGATGTCTCGTAGCCCTAATAATCTTAACAATCCTGGTAATGTCTCTCGTCACCGCGATAACCTACGAGCCGGAGACTACCCCGGATCTTCTGAGGACCAGTATCCCTACTTCCAAGCTGGTGGATCAATGTATGATCAGCTTCAGCAGGTCGGCATGGATGAATACTTAGCTTACCAGCAAGGTGGAGCTGCCCCATCTACACAAGTACCTGGTGGAGAGATCAAGCAAGTTACTGCTAAAGGCCAAGTGGTTGAAGGTGATAACCCTGAGCTCATTGATGATGTGGAACTTGGCACAAATCCAGGTGAACCGGATGCTGTAGTTGATCATGGTGAAGTCATGGTTGATGCAGTGGATGAGAATGGTCAGCCCTATAAGCAGATTTTCTCTGACACGGTTATGGTTCCGGGTGAGAATGTATCAATGGCCAAGAAAGCTAAGAAGTACTTGAAGCAGATTCCAAAGGACGAGAGTTCAGAACAAGCTCAATTGGTTTACGGCAAACTTGATGAGCTATTCAATGTTCAGCAAATGCTTAATGGTGACTCACATGGTGAGACTGCTCAGGAAGCCGCTGCTGGAGGAATGGATCCTATGGCCGCTGCAGCAATGCAGGCCGAAGGCGATGCTGCTTTTAGAGCTGGTGGTGTTGGAAGAACTCCAGATCCAATGGTTGGTGGACTTACTGACTGGCGCAAGGATACGATGCAAATGGGTGGTTACGTCGGTGTAGCGTCTCCAGGAACTATGCCAGAAGGCATGTCAGGAGAAGAGGCACAGCGATGGGGCAACCTTGCTCGACAACGCTACCAGAATGGCGGAGCAGGATATCCTTCAGCAGCCTATGATGCAGCTCTTCGTGAGCAACAAATGCAGGTACCCTATCCATCTGCGAACAAGAAGAAGAAAATGCAGCAGGGTGGAAGCCTTTGGTGGGGTGGACAGAATCAGGATGCCGGTGGTGTAGGCATACTTGATGGCCTACTTACCGGTATAGGTGGAGCTGCTCAGGGCTTTATGCCAGGATACCAAATGGGTTACTCATTCACCGACGACATGGAAGGTGACAAAGATATTGCTATGGGACTTGGTTCTACTGCAGCACTTGCAGGCAGTCTGGTTCCTAATGTAGCAACACATGCTTCTCAGACTCGCAAGTACAACTATGAGCAGGAAGCAGAAGCATTGAAGAACAAGCCTGCTGGTTCTAACCAGATGACTGCTGCTCAGGCGCAAGGAATGCAGATGGGTCAGGTAGGACAATACCAGGGTCCGGATGTTGAGCAGCAGATGGCTTACTTGGAAGGTCAGATTAATCCAAGCTACCAAGATGGTGGTGTATTGATTATCGCTGATCCTATTCCAAGCATTGAACAAGAATACGCTGATGCCAAGGCGCTTGTTGCCATGGTGGAAAGTAATCGGATGCCTAACACATTGGCAGATATGCAGTCGTTAGTCAATCCAACATGGGGTACACTTAATGAAGTAGATACACTTCGCAGAACCTCAGTAAACATGGGACGTGAGCATCGAGGCCCTAAGCACGATAGCTCCAGTCCTGTAAGCATGTCAGAGAGAAAGGGCCCAAAGCCTAAGAAGAAGAGCTTCCGCAATGGAGGCAGAATGTATTATGGCCTTTCCTTGACCAGACGATCACTAACATTAGCAATACGGTAATGGATATAAGAAGTGCAAACAGACCACTTGGTTTCATGACGCAAAAGTCTGGAGCCAACTCCACTCCAGATGAGATGGAAGTAATACGCATGCGTTCACAAGGAGGCAGAGCTGATATTCCTTCGTTCTACGAAGAAACTGGTTCACTTCCTGTAGCCAAGACATTGGCTCGACATTACAAACTTGGTGGTCGAAGAAGATATCAACAAGGTGGATGGCTAAAGCTTGGCAAAGCCAAGGGTCACGAATCCGATCCTTATGACTATGAGTATAATCCAGATACGGGTCAATTCAGAAGCGAGGGCAATATACTTGGTGAAGATGTAGCCGGTACTCTACGTGGCCGTTATGGCGATACCTTACCTGGTGCTACACCTGCTGTACCCGAAGATCCTTCTGCTGCAGAACTTCTCGCTATGAGCGATGATGAACTCGCTGCTTATAATGCAGCCAGAGATGCTGAGAAACAAGCTGAGATGAATCAATACATTGATTCACTAAGACCCGGTATAGAAGCATACAATCAAGCTGTTCCCTTGTCAGGAAGAACAGGCACAGGGCCAATAGTTGATCAATCAACTACTGTTGCACAAACGCTTCCAATGGAAGTACAACAGGCTGAAGAAGCTCGTGTTGAAGAAGAGCCTGTCGTAGAACCAGCTCCCGTTACTCCCGGAACAGGAGGAGGAGCTACTGTATGGAAAGATCCTCGAACTCCATATACTGGTCCAGAAGTTCAAGGACTTGGTTATCAGCCAATGACGGAACTAATGGCTGGCCCAGACATCGTAATGCCTGATACACCAGAGACCGAAGTGGCTCCACTTGGCCCGGGATGGTGGGATGAGAACCGTAGAGGAATTACCAGGGGTGCATCTAATGTGGCTGCTGGACTTCTTAACATAGCACCACACCTTGCCAACATCAGGGATTATCAGAATATGCCAGGTGTTCGTTCGCCTCAATTGCAACGTACTGTATCAGTAGATGCACCAAGTATGGAAGCGACACGTCAGGCGATAAAAGCTCAAGGCAGAACAGCTGCGGAATCGGCAGCAGGCCAGTCACCGCAGAATCAACTTGCAGCAAGAGCTGCAGCTATGTCTGGCACACAGAGTGCACTGTCACGTCTTGCCGGCCAGGAAGCGCAGACTGAGGCGCAATACGATGCAATGAATGCCAGAGCTCGCCAACAGGCAGAAGCACAGAACGTTGCATCATTGAACAGGATGGCTGAGCAAATGACTGCTCGTGATCTTGCCCAGATGCGAGGCATTGCCGGAGAACGTGGAGCTATCTCTACTAAAACACTTGGATTCCTTGGCGACCTTAACAGGCAGCAGCTTGACAGAGATCGCATGGATCTTGTTCGTCAGCGATATAATATGCAAGAGCAGATGGACAGAGCTGCATTGAAGCAATTTGAAGAAACTGGAATACTTCCTGAGTACTACAGAAAACCACGATAATGGGACTATTTGACAACTTTGCATTACCTACTCCAACTCAGTACATCTCTACCTATGCAGGTCAGCCTTTAGAGGAAACTGCTGCATTGGGTCAGGAACTGAAAGAGAGCTACTGGCGTGGACTCGAAGGAGTATCCGCATACAATGTCATGCGCAATAATATCGACGTACTTGATGTTGACCAGGAGATGAAGGACGCTATACTTGATAAGAGCTATGAAGGTCTTAAGAAGTATGCTGAACGTGGTGACTATGAGAATGCTGTACCCGCAGTAATGCAAGCCACGCAAATGGTCTCCGGAAACAGACGCCTTAAAGAAGCGATGCAGGCTAAGAAGCAGCTTACTGAATTCAGCAACGAGCTTGAAAAGCGATTCACTGATGGTAAGATAGAGAGGTGGCAGTATGACTTGGCTCGTCAGAGACTGGGTGGCTACAAAGGTGTTGCAGAAGGAGACTCTGTATCCAACTATATGAGACAGCCATCGAAGCCTGTCGATATTCGTAAGCTTATGCAAGACGGAGCGTCAAAGGTTCGAGCTGAAACTATTCGTGAAAACCCTATCTGGAATGATCAACTTGGTAAATTTGAGATCAAAGAGACTAAGACTTACGATCCAGAAGAGCTTGATGCGGCCATTGCTTCTTCTATTGGCAATCCTGCTACTCAAGAATATATCGCAGAGATGCGTGAGGCTTATGGAGATGCTGTCGTTGATGATATGATTCAGCAACACAGAGTTTCTGTGATTAGAGCAATGCATTCAACCGATCCATCCGTGCAGTATGTTGAGCCCGGTAAGCGTGCTGGTAAAGGCGCACCTGGCACTGGCGGAGCAATAGGACCTCCAGGTACGCATGAAGCAATGCCTCTTCTCAAGAAGGAAGGTGTTGACTATGTACAGGCTGGCGAAGATATTGAGTTCGATTGGAATACTTCCTTCGAGGAAAGAGCTAAGATGCGTGAGCAAATGAACAAGTCAGGTGGTGGATTCTGGAACAATGTATCTAACTCGATTAGTGCATGGTGGAATGATGTTCCTACTGACGAGGAGATTGAAAGCTTTAATAAGATTGCTGACACCACTCAGAACTTCTTCGACATTCCAGATGAGACTTGGAATGGCTACACTCCAGAGCAGCGTGAAGAGAAGATGAAGGAATACATCAATGGCGCTGGTAAGCATCAGACGCAACTGAACATTGTTCCGGTGAATGTGAACGAGGAGATATCTAATAGGAAACTTCCTGACACTGCTGATGGATACAGTGCGGCCAAGATAGGTGATGAGATTGTCAAAGACATTGAGCGCAACTATCAGTCGAGAGCATTCTATAGCCTTGACGAACAAGATATAGTCACCGACATATCTGATGATGATGCATTATCAAAAGCCTTTGCCGGGGAGAAAGGATACAGCATGACTGTTCTTGGTAATGCTGACCCCAAGAACATGTTTACAAGTGCCTCAGAGAATCCGGCAATGGCAAGTTCTTATATCGTTAAAGTTGAGACTCCTGATGGACCTAAGAACTACATGGTATCCAAAGATGCTGGATATCAGAAAGCTCCATCATCAGCGATGAGATCTTATCCTAAGGCTCGTGGTGTTACTAATGAGCAGTACAACAATAAGGTATCGGAGATCTTCTCAACATTTCCAGCTCCAGCTTATACGGATACTTATGAAGATCCTAATGGAGTATCATTTGTGGGAGAAAGAGACAAGGATAACATGTCTTCTATCATTATATCAGACCTGAAGATTAAGGGGCAGAGCATAGATTTGCAGCAGATAGCAAATGCTCTTGGTCTGCCTTACGATGAGCAAGAAGGAAAGCTTTACGGTGCGAATGATGAGATAGTAGCACAAATGGTAATTAATCTGGGATTAACGAACTAAGACAATGCCTGATCAAATGAACGATGCAACTGCTAAGGCTGTAGCGGCCTTATCAAAAGACCCTGGTACAACTCCTGACAAGGCTAAGAATGACGCGGCTAATCAGAGCATTGTTGACTCCTTTCTAAAAGGAGCTGCAAGTGGTGGTATGCAAAACGCGTATAGCAATGTAGGCGTATCCGGATATCAGCGAGACAAGGCAAGTAAGTATGATATTGGTTACACTCCTGAGAAGGGTGACATGAATACTTACCGTGGTTACCAGCAAAGTGGCTGGGATCAGCTTGGTAACAGGACTGCAGCATTCGTTCCAAACGTTGCATTAGGTATTGTTGAACTTGGTGGTCATATCCTGGATACTCCAGAACAGATTTATGGCATGTTCACTGGAGAGAACTTCGGTGGGGGTGCTAATGACTTTGATAACGCTATCTCCAGATGGGCCCGAGAGTCTGCTGAAGATCTTAGAGAGAACGTATGGACTAACTATCGTGAAGATCCAAATAAGGTGTTCGACTGGGGAGATCCTG
>JAAUYE010218853.1_pt1 | contig 10816 bp, 8 predicted proteins | sample 7278081 | NCBI WGS metagenome assembly JAAUYE01 (sample SAMN14350131, study PRJNA611818) | marine sediment metagenome | isolation source: surface marine sediment (0.6m) | place: French Polynesia: Moorea | collected 2018-08
ATGCTGGGTATAGGCCAGGGTAATGCATGTGCCGGCCACGAGCAGCTTGTCGGCAACGGGATCCAGCAAGCCCCCGAGGCGGCTATACCAGCCGAATCGTTTGGCGAGGTAGCCGTCGATGCCGTCCGAGAACCCGGCGACGAAGAAAAGGCCCAGTGCCCAGGCGAAGCTTCCGTCCAGGATCAGCGAGAGTATCGGTACGACGAGCACGATGCGCAGCAACGAGATAGCGTTGGGTAACCAGCTGAGAGACATTCGCAGGAATCTCAGGGACTGTAGAAGAACTCGAGTACCGCGTCGCTACGATCATCGCCAACGCGGTACATGCTGTCCTGCTCGACGAGCCCGTTGAATCGGAGAGCGCGGCTCAGTCTCTCCGCGCCTCCCCGAACGTCCACTCGATAATTGACGCGGTCGCCGGCAACCTCGACGATGACGAAGCTCTCGATGAGACTGACGTCAGCCAGCAGGCGCTGCACGGATCCGTAAGCCTGGACCGTGTCAACTCCGGAAACGCTCAGGGTGACTGTCTCGACCGGTGCGTTGCCGCCCACTGCGAACTCGGCGGCCAGCAGGTCAGCGACCTGCGCCACGATGTTCTCGGGAGGCCCGTTCCAGCTTCGCTGCGTACCACTGAAATAGTAGGTCCAGTTCTCGCGACGGCTCGCAGACGGACGTATGCGGCCGATGAGGATCGAATTCGCGTCGTATCGCTTCGACGCGTCAAGAATCCCTTCATCAAAACCTCCCCAGATATCGCTGAAAGTAACGTTCTGCAGATCGGCCGTATCAAGCAGCGGGAAGACGATCGGCAGTCCGCGTTGCTCCGCAATTTGCAGCATCCGCTCTCTCAGGCGCTTGTTGCGGTCGATCGAGCGGCCTTCGCTCTCGGTACGATCCGGATCGTCCGCAGCAATAATTTCCCGGCTACCCTGCCCCCAGTCGACGGCCAGCCAGACCAGCGTCAGCGGCCGGTCGGCGCCCCAGACAAGCTGCCCGGAATTTCGCAAGACCTGCTCGATGGCCTCTCCGTCGAACGACACCCAGAGCGTGTCATTGGCACCGGGACGAAACTGGATAACGAAGGACGACGGATTCGGGAATAGCTCGGCGATCGCCGCCGGATTATTACCGAGCTCGGAACCCGACACGCGCAGCAACACCTCGGATAGCGCCAGTTCGTAGGCGTCCTCGCGCGGATTTTCGGCCTCGCGATCGAAAGGCACCTCGGCGGTAAACAGAGTCGGTACCTCGACCGCCCCCGCCACGGACGTAAGGCCTGCACCGAGCAACAGGGCCAGCAGTAAGGCGCCGACCGAATGCCGGCGCCGGCCGACTCGTCGGAATATTGGAGATTTCAACAAGGGTGGTATCCCCGTTCGGAACCAAGCACTATTATATCGCTCTCGCAGAGTATGCCACTCAGAAATGACGAATAAACCTCTAACCTATAAGGACGCCGGCGTCGACATCGACGCGGGAAATGAACTGGTCGAACGCATCAAGCCGCTCGTAAAACGCACCCGCCGCCCGGAGGTTATGGCCGGCATCGGGGGATTCGGCGGCCTGTTCGCGCTGGCCCCCGACCGCTATCGTGAGCCGGTCCTGGTCTCCGGTACCGACGGCGTCGGTACCAAGCTGATGCTGGCGCAGCACCTCGATATCCATGACACCATAGGTATCGATCTTGTTGCGATGTGCGTCAACGACGTCCTCGTTCAGGGCGCCGAGCCGCTGTTCTTCCTCGACTATTTCGCGTGCGGCAGGCTGGACACCGAGGTCGCGGCCCGTGTGATCTCGGGCATCGCGGAAGGCTGCACGCAGGCCGGCACAGCGTTGATCGGCGGTGAAACCGCGGAAATGCCGGACATGTATTCGGACGGCGAGTATGACCTGGCCGGTTTCACCGTTGGCGTTGTCGAGCGCTCCGCATTAATCGACGGCACCAGCATCGAGAACGGCGACGCGTTGATCGGCATTGCGTCGAACGGTCCGCATTCGAATGGCTACTCGTTGATTCGAAAAGTGCTGGAGCGTTCCACCGCGGCCACCATAGACGGAGATGCAGCGCACACGAGGCTGCTGGCACCGACCCGTATCTACGTGCGGGCGGTTCTCGCACTGATCGATGCCGTGCCCGTAAAAGGACTGGCGCACATTACCGGCGGAGGGCTCACGGAAAAGGTGCCGCGCATCCTGCACGGCGATCTCGACGCAGAAATCGACATCTCGACCTGGCAGCAGGGTCCCGTATTTGACTGGTTGGCGGAACAGGGCAACATCGAGACTGCCGAAATGCGCCGTACCTTCAACTGCGGCGTCGGCATGGTTGCGGTGGTCGACGAAACGGACCTCGACACGGCGCTGCGCGTGCTGAGCGACCAGGGTGAGCGAGCCTGGCAGATCGGCCGCATCGTGCCGGGCAGTCGGGAAACGCGATACGTCTGATGTCGACCCGCTGCAGAACCGCCATCTTGATTTCCGGATCGGGCACCAATCTCCAGGCGTTCATCGATGCGGTTGCCGACGGCAGGCTCGACCTGGAACTATCCGTTGTCGTGTCCAACAATCCCGACGCTTTCGGCCTTGTTCGCGCCCGGAACGCCGGCATACCGACGGCCTGCATTCAGCACGGTCATTTTTCCAGTCGCGACAGCTTCGATCGCGCCGTCGCGTCAAAACTCGACGAGTGGAGGCCCGAACTCCTGGTCCTGGCCGGCTTTATGCGCATCCTGAGTGCCGGCTTTGTGGAACGCTACCGCGGCCGGATTCTGAACATCCACCCGGCGCTGTTGCCCTTGTATCCCGGTCTCGACACCCATCAGCGCGTGCTGGACGCGGGCGATAAGTGGCACGGCAGCACCGTGCATTTCGTAACGGAGGAACTCGATGGCGGACCACGCATTCTGCAGGGGCGCCTGCCGGTTGTCGCCGGCGAGTCGGCATCGCAACTGCAGACGCGCGTGCAGGCCATCGAACACCAGATTTATCCTGAAGCGGCAGGCTGGGTTGGAGAAGGTCGCGTCGAATATCGGGACGGCCGCACGTGGATTGACGGCGCCGCCGCCGACCAGCCGATCGTGCAGACATTCGATCTATTCGGAAAGAAAGTGTAGGAGCGGCATCCCCCATTCGGGGACAATGCTTGCCTCGACAGGCGCAGGCTCGATTTTCGCTGCGGATGATTGCCGGTCGCGCCCGTTACGTCTTCGGAAGCGTGACCCCTGTCTGGCCCTGGTATTTTCCGCCGCGGTCCTTGTACGACGTCTCGCAGGCCTGATCGGACTCCAGGAAAAGCATCTGCGCAACGCCCTCATTGGCATAGATCTTGGCAGGCAGCGGCGTCGTGTTCGAAAATTCGAGCGTCACATGCCCTTCCCATTCCGGCTCGAGCGGTGTCACGTTAACGATAATTCCGCAGCGCGCGTAGGTAGACTTTCCGAGACAGATAGTCAGCACTGTCCGCGGAATTCGAAAGAACTCAACGGTGCGCGCCAATGCAAATGAATTTGGCGGTATGACGCAGACGTCACTCTTCAGATCGACGAAGCTGGTCGCATCGAAGGACTTCGGATCGACGATGGCCGAATTGATATTTGTAAAGATCTTGAACTCGTCGGAACAACGAACGTCGTAGCCGTAACTCGAGGTCCCGTAGCTCACGATGCTGTCATCGCCACTTTTTCGTATCTGCCCCGGCTCGAACGGCTCGATCATGCCGTGTTCCAGGGCCATGCGACGTATCCAGTGATCGGCTTTGATGCTCACGCGCTGCCCTCGACGACGATGGTACCGAATTTCGAACTGTGGTCGGGTCGCTCGGCAGCGAGGGCTGCGCCGATCTTCCAGGCAGCCTCGCGAAAAGCGCGCGCCTCGACCGAATCGGGCTCGGCGATCAGCGTCGGCAGCCCGGAGTCGGTCTGCTCACGCACCTGAGCACTAAGCGGCAATTGCCCGAGAATCCGTACGTCGAAATCGCGACTCATTCGCTTCGCGCCGCCCTCGCCGAAGATCGCCTCCTCGTGCCCGCAGTTCGAGCAGACATGCGTGCTCATGTTCTCAACCACGCCCAGGACCGCGATCGAGACCTTGCGAAACATGGCGAGGCCTTTGCGTGCATCGATCGTCGCAATATCCTGCGGCGTTGTGACGATGACGGCGCCTGACACCGGTACCTGCTGCGCCAGCGTCAGCTGGATGTCACCAGTCCCCGGCGGCATGTCGACCACCAGGTAGTCTAGGTCCGTCCACTGCGTCTGATGCGTCAGCTGGCTCAGGGCCGACGTCACCATGGGACCGCGCCAGACCATGGGTTGATCCGGGTCCACCAGTGCGCCGATCGACATCACCTGCAGGCCGTGTGCGCGAAGCGGCAGCATGGTTTTACCGTCCTCGCTGACCGGCTGTTCACCGACGATGCCCATCATGTGCGGCTGGCTGGGTCCGTAGATATCGGCGTCGAGTATGCCGACCTGTGCGCCTTCGCGAGAGAGCGCGAGCGCAATATTCGCAGAAACGGTCGACTTGCCGACGCCGCCCTTTCCCGACGCGACCGCAATGATGTTCTTCACGGTCTTGATGGGCTTCACGTTACCCTGCACGGCATGACGAATAATCTTCGTTTGAAGGTCGATTTCGACGCGATCCGTACCGGTCTCCGCAGAAACCGCGCCGGACAGCTGCTCCCGGATCGAGGCATGCGCACTCTCGCAGGGGAACCCGAGCTCGATGCTCGCCCTGGCAACCCCGCCGGCAAGAGAGGCGGCCCGAACGCGCCCTACCTCGCCCAATTTCCGTCCGACCACCAATAATTCGATGGAATTTAAGTACTTGCTCAGGTCTGAATCTGTTGACACCGTCACACTTCGCACGCCTGCATTAGGTAAAATTCGGGGTTGAAATCCGGCCCGGGGCTGGATTTTGGTGGCACATTGTAACGGAGGTTGGCCAGGAACCAAGCGTGTTTTTGGCGTTCCTCGCTAATCGACACCTTCTGCTGCAAGCCAGCAAGGGCGGGCAATGTGGCGTATCTGATGTGGCATAATGCCGCGTCGGCGGGTCGGCGATTCTGGACGGGTTAAGGATTTTCCCGGCCACGATGCCGGAAACCGCTTGGGCAAGAGCGACAGACGAATTGGCGTTAGATAACAGATCACTGCACATTGGTTCGATCGCGGGGATGGCGTACGTCAGACCTCCGTGCACGCGGCTGCCCGTCATCCATGGCCGGGACGATTCCGACCGATGAGCTTCCTCGCCTCATTTCGTTCGGATCAGCTGATCACCGATCTTGTTGCGCAGGAAGATACCGCGTCACCGGCGGCGAAGAAGATTATCGCCAAACTGAAGAAGGCCGGTAATCGCGCCGTCCCCAAAATCATCGACGCGCTGGCCATGAGTGACAAGACCCACACGATGGTGCTGGTCGACATTCTCGGCGATCTCGTGAGTGACAAGAACCTCGACCTGTATCGGGAGGGACTCGCGGACGGCAACGAGCGCGTCGTTTCCGGAACTGCCTGGGCGCTCTCCAGCAGTACCGTTTATAACCCGAACAGCCTGCTCGATTTCTTCGACGACGACGAAGTTTCGAAAGCGGCGCTCATTGACGTGCTGCGTGTCCATAAGCAGGACCTGAGTGTTCACGAGTTGCTGCGCCGGGCCTACGAGTGCGAAACCAAAGAAAAGGGCGCGATCTTCAAGATCATCGATGAGATCATCAAACCAGACATGGTGCCGGACCTCATCGCGCGCATGGGCGGCAAAGACCCGGTCATCAAGATGCACCTGATGAACCTGCTGGCCAAGTTCGACAAACCCGAGATCACTAACGCGCTGGAAACTCAGCTCAGGGATCCGAACAAGCTGGTTCGCAGCGCGGCACTTTCGGCGCTGTCCATGCGCGGCGGAAATATCAATGTCGACAAGGTTGCCGCGGCCCTGACGGACCCCGACCTCGATGTGCAGAACAAAGCGGTCGACGTATTGGTGAAGGCCAATCACCCCGACACTGTTCGCTACCTCGTCGACGCGCTGAAAGACGAATCCGAGTACTCGAGACGCGCCGCCGTCGAAGTGCTCAATGAGATCGGCGACGTCAATTCCGTGAAAGATCTGCTTGCAGCCATCAAAGACGACGACTGGTGGGTCCGCTCGCGCGCCGGCGATGCGCTGGCCGAAATCGGCGGGCCCAAAGTTGTGGATTCCGTCGTTAACCTGATCAACGACGAAGACGACGACATCCGCCGTACGGCCATCGAAATACTGAACACCACGAAAGACTCGCGCGCAGTCGACCACCTGATCAAGGCGACAGATGACTCCGATTGGTGGGTTCGCGAGCGCGCCGTCGATGCGCTGTCGAAGATCGGGGACAGCAAAGCGGTACCGAAGCTCGAGACCATGCTCGGTAAGGACAGCAAGACCGATACGGTGGTCATCCGCGCGCTGGGCAAGCTGGGCGGCCCCAGGCACATCAGCCAGATCATGCCGCTGCTGAAGCGTCCCGAGCGCGAGATCCAGGTCGAGGCAATCAAAGCGCTGACGCAGCTTACGGACGATACGCACGCGGAGTCCATTCGCGGCCTGCTGAAGAAGATCCAGCAGTCGCCTGACGCGACCATAATCAACGCAGCAAGCAAGGCGATAAAGGATCTCGAAGCGCGCTTTTCGGAAACGGTGCTCGAGGAGAATGTGCGTGCCGAGAAGATTGCGTCGCATACGAAGACGCTGCTTCTCGAGAACGACGAGCTCGACGAATTGCTGGCCGCCCAGGCCGCGCAAATCGCAGAGGCGGCGAAACCGACCGCAGCGGCCGACGAGTCTGTGCCCGCAGTGGAGCCCGTGCTCGACATCTCCAAGCTCGATCCAGGTGACATTATCGATGGTCGCTACAAGTACATCGAGAAGATTGGTAAAGGCGCGTTCGGCACCGTGCTCCTGATGGAAGACGAAGTCGTCGACGAGCAGCTCATCCTGAAGTTCTTGAATCCGAACGTGTCCTCGGACGAGGAGATGATGAAGCGCTTCGTGCACGAGCTCCGCTATTCGCGCAAGATCACGCATCGCAATATCATCCGCATCTATGATTTCCTGAAACTGCAGGGCTGCTATGCGATTTCGATGGAGTACTTCCCGTCGCACACTCTCTCTGGCGAGATCCCGGACAACAAGCCGATGGATCTGGCAAAGGTCCTGCGCTATTCGCGGGATATCGCGGCCGGTATGGCGGTGGCACACCAGGCAGGCGTCATTCATCGTGACCTCAAACCGGCGAACATCCTGGTCAACGATGAAGGGCTGCTCAAGATCGTGGACTTCGGCGTTGCGGCCGCAGCCAGCAGCGGCGACACTCAGCTCACCAAGACCGGCTACGTAATCGGATCGCCGAAATATATGGCTCCCGAGCAGATTCTGGGCAAAAAGGTGGACGTAACGGCCGACATTTACAGCGTTGGCGTTATCATTTACGAGATGGCAACCGGCGTGCCACCCTACAGCCGTGGTGACCATATGTCGGTGATGTACCAGCACGTGCAGGGCAAAGCGAAACCCTGCCAGGAAATAAACCCCGAGATCAGCGACGAATTCGCCGCACTGATCGGTAAAGCGATGGCCGTCGACAAGTCGAAGCGCTACCAGTCCATGGACGAACTCACGGAAGCGCTGGACGCGATTACGGTCTGAGAGCAGCTATGGCGCGAATTGATGCATTCCTGAAACTCGGACTCGCCCAGGGCTGCTCGGATGTACACCTGGCCGTGGGTGTACCGCCGATGCTGCGGATGAATGGTGATTTGATGCCGATCAAGTTTCGGCAGCTTTCCGATACGGAACTGGAAACTTACATCATCGAAATCCTGACGGCGAAACAGAGGGAGCGCCTCGAAGAGGGACACGACCTCGATTTCTCCTACGTCGGCGAGGAAAGCGGGCGCTTCCGCGTCAATGTCTTCCGCAAGGAAACAGGCATCGGCGCCGTTTTCCGGTATATCCCGGGAACGGTGCCGAAACTGGACGAACTCAATGTACCGCCGATCCTGAAGAAGTTCTGCGACTACCATCAGGGCATGGTGCTGGTGACCGGGTCGACGGGTACCGGCAAGTCGACGACCCTCGCCGCGATGATCGATCACCTCAATGAAACGCGCAACCTGAATATCATAAGCCTTGAAGATCCTATCGAGTTTGTACACGCGAGCAAGAACTGCCAGGTAATTCAGCGGGAGGTCGGCACGCACGTCAGGAGCTTCGCGGACGGGGTGCGCTCGGCGATGCGTGAAGATCCCGACGTGATACTGGTCGGCGAGTTACGCGATGCCGAGACTATATCGATGGCAATGACGGCTGCCGAAACCGGCCACCTGGTTCTCGGAACGCTGCATACCACTGGCGCGGTCAAGACGATCGACCGTATCATCGATGCGCTGCCGGGCGAACTGCGCGAGCAGACCAAGGGCTTCCTGTCGATGAGCCTGAAAGCGGTTGTGACCCAGGTGCTGGTCAAGACCCCGGACGGCCGCGGTCGACGTGCCGTACTCGAAATCCTGGTGAACAACCGGGCGATATCGAAGTTGATCACTACGGATCAGACGCACCAGATACCCTCGCAGCTGCAAACCGGCAAGAACGTTGGCATGCAGATCCTGGACCAGGCATTGCTCGACGCCATCCAGTCCAAAGCAATCGATCCCGATGACGCGATTCGCTTCGCGAACGACAAGAAGAAGTTCCAGCGGTTCGTAACCGATACCGAACTCGTTCGCGTGCTTGACGCGGGCGGCGGCTGAACTGAAGACAGGATCGTAGATCATGGCGCGAATCGACCCGTATCTTGAGCAGGCACTGAAGCAGAACGCCTCGGATCTGCATTTCGTGTCCGGCGACCCGGTTCGGGCCCGCATACACGGCAACCTGGCTGTCCTGATCGAGGAAACGCTGAAAACCGATACGGCCGAGGAAGCGATTTTCGAGATCATGGACGGCGTGACCAAAAGGACATTCGATCACGAGGACGCGGCCGACTTCGCATACGAAATACCGGACGTCTCGCGATTCCGGGTGAATGCTTTTCGTCACCTGAACGGTATCGGTGCGATATTCCGCGCCATTCCCTCGACCGCGCTGACGCTGGTCGATCTGAACATGCCGCGCGCCATTCACAATCTGTGCAAGTACACGTCGGGCATGATCCTCGTGACCGGCAAGACCGGCTCCGGCAAGTCTACGACCCTCGCGGCAATGATCGACGCAATGAACAGGCGCCTCAAGGGACATATCCTGACGATCGAGGATCCGATCGAGTTCGTGCACAAGGCGCAGGGCTGCCTGATCAGCCAGCGCGAGGTTGGCGTTCACAGCCCGAGCTTCGGAGAAGCCCTGCATTCGGCGATGCGTGAAGACCCCGACGTGATCCTCGTCGGCGAAATGCGCGACCTGGAAACCATCAGCATAGCGGTAACCGCTGCAGAAATGGGCATCCTGGTCATGGGCACGCTGCATACCAACGGCGCCGCGCAAACGGTAGACCGGATTATCAACTCCTTTCCCGCCGACAAGCAGAGCCATATACGCACGATGATCTCCACGTCGCTCCGCGGTGTCGTATCCCAACAGCTGCTGCCTACCTGCCACGAGCCCGGTCGAGCGGCTGCCCTGGAAATCATGATTAATACGCCGGCCGTCGCGAACCTGATCCGGCAAGGTAAACTCGACCAGCTGGAAACGGCCATACAGAGCGGCGGCAGTGTCGGCATGCAATCGATGGACGGGGCGCTCATGGAACTCGTGAACAAGGGCTGGGTCTCGGGCCTCGAGGCTTACCAGCAGGCCAATAACAAAGCCAAGTTCGAGAGCCTCAAAGACGTCCAGTAAGGCCCGCCGGCGCCACCATTGTCGCTACAGTAGCTGCCGACACGTGGCATAATCGCGGCCACTGTCAGTCCAAATGCATCTCGAGATGTCCCAGCAGCGAAAAATCCTCGTCACGAGCGCCCTTCCCTATGTAAACGGGTCGCCCCACATGGGCCACCTTGTCGAGTACATCCAGACCGACATCTGGGTCCGCTTCCAGAAACTGCGCGGCCACGACTGCGTTTACGTCTGTGCCTCCGACGCGCACGGTACGCCGATCATGCTCAAGGCACGTGAAATGGGTATTACGCCCGAGGCTTTGACGGAAGGCTACTCCGCCGAGTTTGTGAATGATTTTCGCGATTTCAATATCGAGTTCGACAACTATTACACGACGCACTCACCGGAAAACGAGGCTCTCGTTACCGAGATCTTCGACGCTCTCTGCGACATAGGGGACATCTACACGCGCACGATCGAACAGGCATACGATGAGAAGGAACGTATGTTTCTCCCCGATCGATTCGTGCGCGGCACATGCCCGTTCTGCAAGACAGAAGATCAGTACGGCGACGCCTGCGAGAATTGCAGCAAGACCTATACGCCAGCCGATCTGGTCGATCCTGTATCGGTCATCTCGGGCACGACACCGGTGACACGCGAGTCCGAACACTATTTTTTCAAGCTCAGTGCGTATGGTGATCGCCTGCGCACCTGGATGAGCGACGCGACGCTGGACAAAAACGTGGTCGCAAAACTGAACGAGTGGTTCGATGCCGGTCTTCAGGACTGGGACATTTCCCGGGATGCGCCGTATTTTGGCTTTCGAATTCCGGGCACCGACGACAAGTACTTCTATGTCTGGCTCGACGCGCCGGTCGGCTACATGGCGAGCTTCCGGCATCTCTGCGATCGCACGGAAGGGCTCGACTTCGACGAGTACTGGCAGGCGGACAGCGACACG
>JAAUYE010014598.1_pt1 | contig 10814 bp, 14 predicted proteins | sample 7278081 | NCBI WGS metagenome assembly JAAUYE01 (sample SAMN14350131, study PRJNA611818) | marine sediment metagenome | isolation source: surface marine sediment (0.6m) | place: French Polynesia: Moorea | collected 2018-08
AGAATCCGCTGGGTCTATACATTTGAACCTTACAGAGCATTTCCTACTACGAGGCATTCTTTAAATGATATTTTTTGTCAAATAGGATTTTATTAAGGTCATTTTTCCCAATTCTCGACTGTTTTGGATAACAGCCAAGGCTGAACTTTGGCATCAAAAGTCAGAAAGTGTTCTGTTCTCAAGTGTTCTTCAAAAGCCGCTTTATCCGTGTAGACTTCATATAAAAATATTCGTTTATGGTCAGATGGATCGATGCAAACATCGAACTGATGACAGCCCGGTTCCAGTGTAAGTGAATTGGTGGCCTGCGTTCTCATCACGGTTTCAAATGAATCCACATGTGCTTCCTTCACCACAAAGGTAACGGTTACAACAAACATTGCCTCCTCCATATTATCACAGTTTATCCGCCTACTTCCTGCAACTCAGTTGATTGGCTATCCGCTAGGGTGGCGTTCAATCGGGCCTTAGAAGTTCACTCAATAAAATGGAATCAGGATGCTTTTGCAATTGACGATCGTAATACTTGACCAGCGCCTCCGAAAGGATAAGACCTGTGTCGGAACCTAAATGCATCTCATTCCCGTAGCGTACATCTTTGGCGCCGTTACCGAGGCTAAAAGCATGTCCGGAAAAATCACCATCAAGAGCTGGTTTTACCATCTTATTTAGGGTCCCAGAGTTAGCCGCGCCTTGAATAAGGATATTGTATAGTTCTCGTCGATTGATACCGGTTTGATCGGCTGCCCGCATGGCCTCGACAACAAGCGCAACCTGCCCCATTGTTATAAAGTTATTTATTAATTTAGCCCTCAAGCCTGATCCTAAAGGGCCTAAATGCGTGATCGATTCTGAATAGCAGGCGATGAGCGGACGTACTTTTTGATATAAAATCGGGTCCGCACCGACCAAGGATACCAGCCGTCCCGCCTCAGCATCAAGGGGGCTGCGTGTTACTGGAGCATCCACGAATTCAATCCCGTAAACCTCAAGGCGACTGGCTATTCTTTTGGCTGTCTCTGGTCGTGAAGTTGTGCAATCGATCCACAGGGTGACTGAACCCAATTGTGATTCAGCTCGATCAACTACAACCTCTAGCTGATCGGCCGTGCTGACACAGGAAAATACCGCCTCGGCCCCCTCCAACAGTTCCTGATAGTCTTCTGCTTCGATCGCCCCTTCGCCAACAAGTTTTTCGATACGCTCACGATGGCGATGGGCAATCACGCGAACGGTGTGTCCGGCTTTCATCAAGTTGAGCGCTATTCCATACCCCATAAAACCGACGCCGAAGAATGCGATTTCCATTGATTCCCCTCTTTTCAGGTCAACATACGATTGTAGGCCGGTATAGGAGATGCTTCAATAGGCGTAAAAAGGACTTTAAGATTTTATGACGTTACACGGTAGGCAGAAGCAAAGGCGCGCAGGACGTAATAGCAAGATGTCGCGCCGGCATCCAGATGGCCAATCGTTCGCTCCCCCAAACGGCTGGCACGGCCCATTTTTGCCAGAAGGTCTTTGGTGGACTCCATACCAGCTTTAGCAGCTGCTTCGAACTCAATCAGCGCCTCGTTCAGAGGTTGTCCTTGGCTGGCCGCCTCGTTCAGTGCTTTTACCGCTGGTGCTAATGTATCCACAAGGGTCTTATCTCCGACCTTGGCTTTGCCGATGGATAATATTCCGTTAAGGGCATCGTTGAACATGGCCGCGAGATCATTCAGATCCACCTCCATTTTACCGGTCGATTTTCCTGAGAGGCTCATAAATAAGGTGCCATATAAAGCCCCCATGGCTCCTCCCACAGAGTTCATCACCTCCATGCCGACCAGGCCAAGAATAGCCCCTACATCCTCGTTATCAGCGCCATCCAGTTTTGCCCGCACCCCCCTAAAACATTTGGCCATATTCACCCCGTGGTCACCGTCGCCAATGGCACCGTCTATTTCAGAGAGATACTCCTTTTTCTTTTCAATTGTATCGCACAAATCGAGCAAAGCGTGGTGGATGTTTTGAGCTTTAATTACAGACGGCACTTAAATCTCCTTGAATTTAGGAATCAATGCAATCTTGTTATAAATGAATAGGATTAGGCGCATACTATTCACCCCTTAAGGGGAAGTTCATGCGCCTGTATGATCAGGTCATCTTGAACATGCACGCGTCGGCTTTGGCGCGAATTAGTTGCTCAAGTTCATCGTCAAGGCGGCTCAGCGTAATAGAAAAACCAGCCATTTCGAGACCGGTGAAATATTCGCCTACAAGTGAGATTACGACTTTTAGACCTGTTGTTTCTGCAACTTTTCGTGCCTTACGATAGGCCAAGTAGAGTTCCGTGGGAGGCGTACCACCCAGCCCATTGATCATTAAAAGGACATTATCCCCGGCAGTAAACGGCAAATCTGCCAATATCTCATCAGTCATACGCTTAACCGTTGCATCAACAGATAAAAGTTTCGTTTTTTCAACACCTGCTTCGCCGTGGTGTCCGACACCGTATTCCATTTCATCTTCGGCCAGCGTAAAAGTCGGGGTACCTTTTGCCGGTACCGTGCATGGGGCTAATGCAACTCCAATCGTCCGGGTATTAGAGTTCATTCTATCCGCTACCTGCTTGCACTCCGCAAGGCTTCCTCCCATCTGAGCCTTGGCCCCCGCTACCTTCCAGCAAAGGATTGATCCAACAACACCTCTACGTTTTTCTTCCTGCCCTTTTGGGGCTGAAGCAACATCATCGGTGGATATGCTTTTAGCAACTTCAATTCCCTGCGCCTTAGCTAGATTCGAGGCCATCTCAAAATTCATGACATCGCCAGCATAGTTGCCAAGTAGAAAAAGTACGCCTTTCCCGCCGTCTACAGCCCTGGCGGCTTCAAGACAAGCATTCGGTGGTGGAGAGGTAAATATTTCTCCTACGGCCACAGCGTCAAGAAGTCCTTGACCTATATATCCTATAAAAGCGGGTTTATGCCCGGACCCACCGCCCGATACCAAGCCGACCTTGCCATTGATCGGAGCTTCTTGGCTGACCAGCGTCCTGACGTTATCGAGTTTACGCACATACTTGGCATGCACCTGGATAAAGCCCTCTACCATTTCGTCCACCACCGAATCAGGATCATTTATAAATTTTTTCATTTAGGGCCTCCGACTTAGTAATTCATGGCTTAAGGCTAAACCTCTCAGCAAATGGATATCGCCACCTTAGGCCGGCAAACTCATATCATCGCTCGGGATTCAAAATCTTCGGTCTCGTTTGTAACGGCTCGCTTACTTATAATCACCGGCATATTGATAAATCCGCTGGATCTTTAGCTCTGAGCGACCACCTGGCTCGTACTCCACGCTAAGCCAGATTTTGACCAACTGCTTGGCCAATTCGGGTCCTACTACTTGAGAGCCCAGCGTCAAAATATTGCAATTGTTGCTCAACACAGACCTTTCAGCTGAATACGGATCCATGCAAGCCGCCGCATAAGCACCTTTAACCTTATTTGCGGCCAGACACATACCAATACCCGTGCCACAGAGTAATATTCCACGATCGTATTCGCCAGTAGCGACCGCTTCAGCCACCTTAAAAGCAACATTGGCATAGATCGGATCATCGCTGCCCAAATCCTCATGGATGATACCTTGCTCGTCCAGGTGACTTTTTAGTATTTCTTTTAAATCAGACGCATTAGGGTCGCAACCAATCGCAATTTTATTCATAGGATCCTCACAAAATGGAGATTTCTTTTCTATCCGGCAGTCTGTTGCTCAATAAACTTCAACGACGCCTTGAGTGCTTGGGCAATTTTATCCAGGGCTATAGATTGATCGGCCCTTATTGGAGTCGCGTCTGACAAACGGGTGATCCGCAAAGAGAGTTCTATGGAAAGTGGGATTGACGCCGGGTGAGACGCAAGTTCGGGAAGTATGCGTTTAAAATCAATCATCCCGGTTCCAATTGCGGGAAAATACCACCGGCCTTCATCGTCTTTGGCGATATCCTTGACATGGAAATAAGCGATTTCAGGGAGGGCGATTTTATAATCTTCCTCAGGCCTTAAACGCTCAGCACAATGGGGCAGAAGATTCGCGAAGTCATAGTTGATTTTTACCGAAGGCTGGCTGATTTCTCTGATTAAAGCGATGGCCTGTGCCGCCGAATCAATAATGTTGGGGCGTCCATCCCCCATATTCTCCAAGCAGATGGTGATACCGGCTTCACCGGCGTACTTGCCCAAGATCTGTATGTTATCAAGAAATTGGTCGCGGTTAGCGATAGGACCGGCAGTGGACACGATATAATCGGCCCCCAAGGCCTTTGCGAAATCGATTCGTCGTATAAACTTGTCGACGGATGCAGGGGTCGACATATCCATATGCGCGGCCAAACAGGGGCAGGCGAGGCCAGCCGTGGCCAGGGATTGCAAAACAGTTTCGGCTGCCTCCCTTGAAAATGCATCTTCCGTTACCTCGGCGGTATATGCTTCACTATATGCGAGTTCTATATTTTTCGCCCCGGCGGCAGCAATCCCATCGAGCATTACATCTAAATCATAACCATCATAGACTATGGTACTGACTAATATGGGATTATTCATTCGAAGTCATCTTTGGGTAACTGATCAGTTCAACCATAACGCCGTCAGGCAGGCGCATGACAATCACCTTGTTCCCTTTATTAGGCCCCTTGTCAACTTCCATAGGCGCAGGTGAAAGAAACTCTATCCGTTTATCGTACGACTGGCAGGCATTGATCGCGGCGGTTACATCGTCGATCAGAATGCAGATATGGAAATGCCCCACCTCGACCATTTCTGGACGATAATGTTGGCGTCCAGGTGGGTTATCATATTGAACGATTTCGAGCAGAAGGCCTGGGGATTGCATATAGGCAATGGTAGCTTGGGCACCTTCCACCCCGGTGATAAACGATTGATTCTTTATGTCACGTGGGGAACGGTCTATCAATTCAAAGCCGAACACCTCTTCGAAAAAGGGAACAGTCCAATCAAGATCCCCCACAACCATTCCCATGTGAACCGTTTTGACAACCGAAAAGTTATGCATGACGATATACACCTCACGACTCACGCTGGAATCTTTATCTACTTAGGAAATTCACCAATAGATTTCTGCTTAGCAGCAGTCTACGATTAATCCGTGTCCGTCTCTGAAAATTCGGTCATTTTACAGGCTAAAGAAAAGGCGGCCTTTAAGGCAGTGACCCGGGCGATGCCTTTTCCTGCTATATCATAAGCCGAACCGTGGGCAGAGGTGGTCACGGGGAATGGTAAACCGGCATGGACGGTTACACCGTGATCAAAGCCCAACAGTTTCATAGCAATTTGCCCCTGATCATGGTACATGGTCACGATTGCGTCGTACTTCCCGTCACGCCCCATAAGGAAAATAGTGTCAGGCGGGAACGGTCCTTCGGCATTGATCCCTTCCTGTTGAGCGCACTGCACCGCTGGCTTTATTTTTTTGGCTTCTTCATCACCGAACATACCACCGTCACCTGCATGTGGATTAAGACCGGCAACAGCGATCCGAGGGTGACTATTGCCACAGGCTCGAAGGGCCGTGTAAAGTAGCCTGATGGCTTCAAGGACAGCTTCTTTCGTTATGAGACGGCTTACCTCGCGGTGAGCGATATGCGAGGTCGCACGTGAGGTCCAGAGATTGCCCAAGGTGTTGAGAATTCCAAATTTACCCTCGTAATTCAGTTGGTCGCGGAAAAAACCCGTTTCGTCTTCATGGGTCAATCCTGCCAGATGCATCGCTTCCTTGTTCAGCGGAGCAAAGCACATGGCATCGGTAATCCCCCTGCGGCACAGATCCAGCCCCTTTGCCAGGCATGCAAGTTGATACTGTCCGGAGACCTTGGAAACCTTTCCTGGGGTATGTGATCCGTTTCCTAAGCGTGGCTCGTTGAGCAGCGTCAACAGATGTGCTTGGAAGAAATCAGCGCTGATATCATTAACCTGCTGGCAGGTCACGGAAAGCCCTGCATCCCGCTCCCCGGAATGATAGACTTGGCTGTCAGCGATGATCACGATGTCTGCCCTATCTGTCACTTCAGCATCGGACACGAGTTTTACAACTAATTCAGGTCCAATCCCGCAAGGATCCCCGATGACAAGGGCAATACGAGGCTTTCTTTTTTTATGCATAATATTTAATTTATCCGTAGAATAAGTTAACCAGTGTCAGCGAAATCGGGGGATAATAGGTGACCAACATCAGCACCCCGATAAGGACGAGAATAAACGGGATGTTCACCTTGGTTGTTTCCCAAATATCGGTTTTGGCAATGGAGCATGATGTAACGAGAACACTAGCAACGGGCGGTGTCTGCTGGCCAATGGCTATGTTGAGGGTCATAATCAGACCGAACTGGATTGGATTAATACCAAGCTGATTTACCAGTGGCATGACAATTGGAACAATGAGAATAATGGCAGCCGCGCCGTGCAGAAACATACCAACGACGAAAAGCATGACATTCAGCAGGGCCAGTACCATTAGTTTGTTACTGGTGAAGCCTATTATCCAGCGGGCAAAGTTCTGCGGCACCTGCATTTCTGTGAGGTAGAGACCAAGCACGGCCGAGGTTGCAACCAGTAGCATAACGACAGCGGTCTGGGTAACACCTTCCACCATCGCTTTTCTCAGGTGCTGCCAATTGATCTCCCGATAGATCAATCCGCCGATGACCAGGGCTGCAACCACTGCAAGGCCAGCACCTTCAGTTGCAGTGACTATTCCTCCGAAAATACCACCTAAAATAATAACCGGAAGGGTCAGCGCCCATCCGGCCTCCTTGAATGCTTCCCACAATTTACGCAACGAAAAAGCGGTCTCTCTGGGCAGGTTATAGCGAACAGCGTACCAATAACATAGAGCCATCATCGAAAATCCACCAACCACTCCAGGAATAACCCCCGCTACAAAGAGTTGCACAATCGAGGTGTCAGAGAGAGCACCGTATATTATCATCGCAATAGAAGGTGGTATGATGATCGCAATAGAGGCCGAAGATGATGTAACTGACGCCGAAAGTTCAGGAGAGTACTTACGATTTTTCATTGCCGGTATTAGGACAGATCCGATGGCCGCAACATCTGCTACAGCCGAGCCAGAAATTTCGGCAAAAAACATGGATACGCCGACATTCACCATCGCCAGACCACCACGAATAAAGCCTATTAATGCTGAAGTTAAATTGATCAGGCGACGCGAAATACTTGTCGTGTTCATAAGAGCGCCGGCGAGAATAAAGAGGGGAATTGCTAAAAGAGGAAAATTGGTGGCGCCGTCGAACATCGTCAAAGCGGCATTATAAACGCTATCAAACCCCTTTGAGGTCACCATTCCGACAAGTGCGATGGCGCCTAAAGCGACAGCGATCGGCACATTAACAAGGACAAGGAGAAACAGGCCAATAATCAGCAGTGCAGTAATCATGATTGGGTAGCCTCCTCAATTGCCTGATCGATTGCCACCTTCTCGTAGTCAATACCCGCCATAGCCTTTTTCCAGGCATCTGGTAAGCTAAAGAGTTCTGCTACAATGAAAAGCAATGCACCTAAAGGAATAACTGATTGGGTAAAGCTGAGTGGCACCCAACTGAGGCTTACAAGGGTTTCATCCCCGAAAACTTCTAATATATACCAACCAGCATAGCCGATAATGGCAAAAAAGGCTATAACGACGAATTCTGAGAATATGAACGCCACTATACGCAAGCGGCTGGGAAGAGAAAGAAAAAGTCCTGGGAATCCGAGGTGTCCTCTGTTGCAAACCGCGAGCGCTGAACCGTAATACGTAAGCCAGGCCAGCAAAACGGATGCAACCTCATCATACCATATTAACGATTGCCCTATAAATCTGAATACAACCGCGACAACCACGATGCTTGCCAGTGCGACCAGCAGGAGAATTGATATGGCTTCCAGAATTTTTTCAAGCCATCGTTTTAATCGTATTGCCATAAGCTACTTCCCCTGACCGCATATTTACACGATATTGATACAGGCCATTCGACCCACCTGTTCTGGCAGGCCGAATGGCTGATGACATACATTAGTCTGCCAGCTTTAATGCAATGTCGATCATTTCCTTGCCATTAGATACTTCCTTAGCAAATTCAGCATAAATCGGCTTGCTCGCCTCCACAAATGCAGTCCGGTCGGCAATATTCACTTGCATATCTTTGTTAAGTTTTTCGCGTAACACCATGTCGTCCATCGTACCGGTTGCATACATCCACCCCTGAACATCAACTGCCGTTTTTTCGAGTATCATACGAACATCTTCAGGAAGTTTAGCCCACTGTTTGGCTCCAGCTGTCAGATAAGACGGCGTGTAAACATGGCCGGTGACAGATAGATATTTCTGGACCTCGTTAAGTTTGGCGGCGGCAATGTTGGTATAAGGGTTTTCCTGACCGTCGATTACACCTGTCTGTAACGCGACAAAGACTTCAGAAAAGGACATTGGGGTCGGGTTTGCCCCCCAAGCGGAGAACATCTTGACACGCCAAGTCGATTTGGGCGTCCGGATTTTGATCCCCTTGAGGTCATCTGGGGTGTTAATCGGCTTAACGTTGTTGGTAATATGGCGAATGCCATTTTCCCAAAAACCGATTACCTTGTAACCCTTAGCTTCAATTGCAGGAGCAATCATGGGCCAAAATACTTTATGTTCGATCCTGTTGAGATGCGCCCTGTCTTTGACCAAAAAAGGCATGTCAAACAAACCTGCCTCCGCGGATATTGAGGACATAATTGAAGAGGGCATTGCTAAATGCACGGTCCCAAGCTTCAGTTTCTGCATTAAATCTTTATCCTTACCTAACTGGGAGGAACCATAGAAAACTACTTTCGCTTTGTCACCAAGGAGTTCATTCGCACGTCGGGTGAATTCTTCGGCTGTGATATGCTGTGTTGATCCCGGTTTGGCGCTGATAGCAAGCACGATCTCAAGTGCGGAGGCTGAAGGCAATAGGGCCCCGAAAGTCATCAATCCTGCGATTAACACTAATAACCATTTTTTCATAATTCCCCCTCCCCATTCAAAGTATATGTTTGACTGATTATCGCCATCGCGCTTGGTAAAGCCCTTGCCTACCGAGCACTCAATGGCATTTCCTGATTAATTATCGGGAAATATGGCATATTGTATACCATGCGTCGAATTCGGAATGCAAGTCTTTGTAAAAATTTTTTAATAATAATTATTTTAAATACTTGAGATGTTTTTATTTGCGCTTTCAAATATTTATTGGTATACAATTCGGGACTTGATAATTGAGAGCCCGGTATTTAGAATGAGCACATTAGTTAAATTCTTGCACCCTAAAAAATATAGTGGTCCTTCATCTGAGCGGTTGAAACACTTCATCTTTAGGCGAAGATAGTTTCTGTGGTGGGATAAGGGCCATTCATCGAATTTACTAAAGAGATCATTTTACACCCGACATAACGCCCATTTAATTCACGTCATTAATACGTTTGAAATTAGTACATTTTGAGTACACAATGTAATTCTGAGTAACACAGGCAATATTCCTTTTCTGTGTAGGAGCTCTCCATCGAATGATGGATCCGCTGTCTGCAGGCGGTGATCGTATAGTTTCCACTTTAAATTGGCTGATCACCAATTTTCAAAATCTCGGAACGAATAAGAATGAACCCCATTGAAAAATTGCCCACCAAGGATGACAACAGTATAACCAGGCTGAATCTATCGGAGCAAATAGCGAACCGACTGAGGGATATGATTATTCAAAACCAATTATCCCCCGGAGATCGAATTAGAGAGCGAGAAATATGCAAAAAACTAGATGTATCACGAACCCCGCTTCGAGAGGCTCTCCAAAAACTTGCATCGGAAGGTCTGATTGAATTAGTTCCAAATCGTGGGGCGGTAATCACAGCGCCAAGTGCGGAGGAAATAGCTGATATGCTGCAGGTTCTTGGTGTATTAGAGGCATTTGCTGGTGAACGCGCTTGCAATTCGATCACCCAAGAGGAAATCAACGAAATCAAAGCCTTGCAGTATGAAATGCTTGCTGCTTTTTCACGAGGCGACCGGCTTAAGTATTTCAAACTGAACCAGCGTATTCATTTATCTATCGTAAAGGCTTCTCGCAGTGCGACCCTTCTTTCGCTACACTCACGCTTAAATGCCAGGTTATATCGGATCCGTTACCAGTCCAATCTTAAGAATGAAAAATGGGGAAGTGCCGTTGAAGAACATGATAATATATTGTCAGCCTTGGAAAAGCGTGATTCGACTACCCTTTCGTATCTATTGAGGCAACATCTGAAGAACACATGGGAAAAAGTTGTTGAACTCATGTAGTAAAATATATGCGCAAACATAGGCCATAAAGTATCATTTACTGTATTGTATTCTCCCCCCCCACTATACTCATTTTGTCAGAATTCATACCGAGCTTGTAGCTACTTCATGTCGGGCGTGTTTTAGCTTTCTGGGTAATTGCTTCCGGTGAAATACTGAAAATCAGCATATTGGATACCGGAGATGAAGTGAAAATTGATGGATCTACAAATTATCAACGAGGTAGTTCCTGTTGAGAGAATGGTAGACGGAGTACATCAAATCGATGAAGACGATTCTGCAAGCGTTGCGATGCATGAAACGCTACTGGTTTTTTTTCGCTCTTTTTGGGATTTGCGTGGCAACTGTTGCCGATAAAACTGGCATCATAGCCGCATCGGGCGGATGGCTTAAAAACCATCACGGACCCTATTGGGCTGTAGTGTGTGTTTTCCTGTTTTCAGGCCTTTCCC
>JAAUYE010212544.1_pt1 | contig 10801 bp, 9 predicted proteins | sample 7278081 | NCBI WGS metagenome assembly JAAUYE01 (sample SAMN14350131, study PRJNA611818) | marine sediment metagenome | isolation source: surface marine sediment (0.6m) | place: French Polynesia: Moorea | collected 2018-08
GCATCGCCCCAGTATTTACATTCATGCGGTCCAAAATAAAACACCGACGGTTGGTAGCCGATGTGCATACCGAGGTGTTTTACATCCGTGTTCCAAATGACATCTTGTGTGTGACTCAGCCCGATACGTTGATAGTGCGCAACAATATCCGGCCAGAGAGTTTGCAAATCCGGATGAAGTTGAATCATATCCCAGGGCTCGGATACACCGAGGGCTCGACCGGAATAGAGATGATTGCCCACCACACCCTCGGCGGTGCAATGCATAATGTCATGATTAATCAGATACCTGGCGGATGGCAGGTAACTCTGCTCGATAGCTGCTGACATGATCACATCCTCTTAAAGTATTAAAAGCGTCCAGCAAGCAGGTCTGGTTATATTAAATAGAGCAAGATTTGGGCCAGGCAAAACAGGTGAATTTCCTAATTAGCCGCACCATTTTTGAACAATAACGGTTAACCACAAGGAAATTCGCCCATGATTGGTGCGTGTACTAACTACTCACCGACATGAGTATGAAACCGCTACATTACGGATTCGTGACTCAATATTAACCACTCTCGAGCATTGTCAAGAATAGCTATAGTGTTGAAATGATAGCTGTCTATTTCATAGTCGGCGATCTGTTTATCTACTAGAATACATAACTAATAAAAATCATTGCATTACTAATAATTAAATCCCGGGAAGGAAAGTAATGAAAAGTAAAATAATTCTCGCTTTTGTTGCAGGTATCGTCGTTGCCGTCGGTTTAATCATTGCCATTCCAGGTATTGACACACCCGTTAGCCAGGCCAAAAAGGCGGAGAGTAAACCCGTCCAATGGTCCCCCACCAAACCGTTTCCGCAGCATGATGTCTATTATCCCGGTACGGAAGCACTCGCCCCGGATGAAATGCGGGTTATTGCCTGTGGTACCGGGATGCCAACGCCGCGCCTCAAACAAGCTGCGGGCTGTTTCCTGCTTGAACTGGGTAATGGTGAAAAGTTCATTTTCGACATGGGCGAAGGTTCATATGAACGCATCTCTGCCCTGGGTATTCCTCTCGACCAACTTGACAAGGTCTTTCTTGGTCATCTGCACCTCGATCACGCGGGCGACTTTCCCGCATTTTATCTTACCGGGCCGGTAAACAACCGACTTCAGCCATTACGCGTGTGGGGCCCGAATGGGGTCAAACCCGAATGGGGTACCAAGGCCTGGGCCAAGCACATGGAAGACATGTGGGCCTGGGAATCCGCTACCCGCGGTTCCGTCGTTGACCCACGAGGACTCGAACTCGAGGTCAATGAATTTGACTGGAAGGCCGAGAATAATGTCATCTTTGATGAAAAAGGTGTGGTTATTCGTACCATTCCGGCAATCCATGGCGAACAATCGGTTAGTTTTATTCTCGAATGGAAGGGACTGAAATTTGCTTTTTCAAGCGATACCTTGCCCTCCACCGGTTGGCGCGATCATGCCATAGGTGTGGATCTCTCAGTTCACGAGTGTTTCCTGCCACCGGAGATGATGATGTCGAAGCTCGGCATGACGCCCTCTGAAGCCATTTTTGTCGGTACCCAGGCACACACATCAGCACAGGCCTTCGGTAAGATCATGTCCCTGACAAAACCACGGCTGGCCGTTTGCTACCATTTCCAGAACGACCATGACACATCCAAGGCCGTCTATTCCGAGATCCGTAAGACTTATGACGGCCCGCTCGACCTGGCACAGGATTTCATGGTCTGGAATGTCACCAAAGACAATATCCGCACCCGCATGGCCGTACCCAATCACGAAGGCTTCCCGACACCACCGCAACGGCAAAAACAACCGCCGGATTCAATGGCGATTCTGGGTGATATGTTTAGCGAGACAACGCTGAAGAGCGTGGAACCTGAATCCGCCGCGGTGACCAATGCCCAAATCGAGGCATTCAATAAACGTCATGGCACGGATGTTAAACCCGGACTCACGGCAGTTCCATTTCAGAAGAAATAGAATGCAATAGTAGAGAAAACAATTAGTCCCAGCAGAACAATCGCCAGAATTCATGCGCAAAGGAATGAGTGAGTTGAAGCAATGATAGGAAATGTTTTGTACTGGCTGGGATTCTCTGTCGCGCTCGTCATTGGCTTTATGTATTTTCGCGACCTGGGTGACGTCAGCCAGATGTTCATCAAGGTAAAACGCAAGAACATGTTGCGTTTTATTCGTAACGAGTATCGGCTGCTTGCCGTAGGTCTCTCAGGGTATGCTGTGATGACCGCCGCCCATTTCAGTCTGGGCGCGGGTCCTCTTTGGATCTGGATTGCGGCATCTATCCTGTTTGCGCTCTTCTATGGATTTCCCTACCTCTGGGTTCATGTCGGCCTCAGAAACCAGAAGGAATCTGCGCACTACTACAGCATCGAGGAAGCAAAAGAGTACGTTAGCCCATCAAGCCAGGTCATCGTGATCGAAAACAACGGGATCGCTCGAGCCCATCCGCAAGCCCAGCTAATGCGTCCCCATCTGGCAGGCAACGAAGAAGGTCTCGACGGTGAGAACGTCGTGATGACCTATTGCGCCATGGCCAACCTCGGCATTGGTTATACGCCTGAAGTTGAAGGGAAAAAAGTTGAGCTTGAGGTCCTGGCGCAGCACGGCAACAACCTCGTCCTGCGGGATAATAAAACCGGAGAACCCATTCAGCAGATATATGGCTTCCGTGAAGCGGATGCTGTACCGAAAGCGGAAACAGAACAAGAAGGTGCAGCCTGCCCGCTCCGCCCCTCGTTGGCGATGCGGCCCTGGCCGACTTTTCGAATGACCTTTCGTGGCTTCCAGAAGGCCTATCCCGAGGGTACGGTGTTTGTGAACAAGCCACCGTCAAACCCGATCCTCTACCTGTTCGATATGCTGCTCGAGATGGTGTTCTCGTCTTCCATCGACCGGCAACACCGTGAAGCCAAACCGGTCATGGACAACATGACTCACTACGATGACCGCCTGCCAAACAAGACCTATGTCTGGGGTGTGAACTTCGGCAACGATGCGGTCTGCTGGACTGATGATTTCGTGGTAGAGCAAGGCAATGTAGTAAACGCCGAAGTTGGTGGACATCCGCTTGTGGTTACATGGGACCCGCGTTATGAAAGCCTGGGTGTCTGGTATAACGACACCGGCGAGCCAGTGACTGAAATCGATTTCTTAGGTAACACGCCGGCGGGTAAGCTTAAACGGGTTGAGGAGTTGAGACCTGGTCTCTTCTGGCATGTCTGGGCGGAGTTTTACCCACATACAGATATCAACCGTGTTGGTGCTGGCGAACGTCAGAAAGCAGCCTAGTCGTATCCAGAGATAAGCAAAATCGACTAATCGGAGAAAATGAAACTTCGCCAAATGGTAATTAACATAATCCTTACTTAATTTTTTATCCTCCACCCCTCTTTTTCAGAAAAATAACTGCATTTAAAGCGGACAAATCTCCTGGAGAGCGCCATGAAAAAATCTCTTGTATTAGCATTTATTCTTGCGTCCCTGACCGCGTGTGATCAAGGGAAGAAAGAAGCACTTAAAGAAGAGCCCTCTAAGAAGACGGAGTCATCTAAAATAGCACCCCCATCTGAAGCGGATATTCCTGCTTTTTTAAAGGAAAATCCCAACGACTTATCTGGATTACGGCATACCCATTCACACAAAGGCTATCAGCAATTTGATTTCAATACTGTTGTTGATATCGACAAGCTTAAAAAAACAAAAGGCAAGCTTTATTCCTCCAAAGAGGATGTGATGAAAGTCCTGATGGGGGGGGTCAAGAATCCAACCGGGGACAAGGAACTCTGGAAGGAAGGCTTGATGTTCGAGGGTGTGGAGCCCATGCCCTGGCTGGAATCCGCTGCCAACTGGTTTCCGAGGACTGAGAAAGTGCAACCCAATGAAATGCGTATTACATTCATGGGTACATCTCCTGTGATACGTCCTGGGCAAATGAATACCAGTATCTATGTTGAACTGGGTAATGGTGACAATTTCATCTTCGACATTGGTGAAGGTTCTATCGCCAACTACGCGGCAGCAGGCCTTGCCCTGAACGAACTGACCAAGGTGTTTATTACCCATTTACATGTGGATCACTTCGGCTCACTCCCCTACTTGTACGAATTCGGTGGGTGGGCTGGTCGCTGGCATGAGCCACTTACCGTGTATGGGCCGTCAGGTGCCAGCGAAGAATACGGCACCAGGTGGATGGTTGATGGCATGCTCAAAATGCTCAACTGGCATACAGACGCGTTTGATGTGTTTCCTTCAGGTAATGCGATTCGTGTTGTTGAATTCGATTTTAAGGATGATGGCGGCGTAATCTATGAAAAGGATGGCGCCAAGGTTATACATTGGCGCCGCAGCCATGCTAAAGATGGTGCGTCTGGTTATCGACTGGACTGGAAAACACCAGATGGCAAAAGCCTGTGTTTCGTCTGGACGGGTGATGGTCGGCCTTCCATGCTCGATCTGAAATATGCCAAGGGCTGTGATGTCTATGTGACTGAAATCCAGACCGAAGTGATCGGACTGAGTTCTATCGTCCAAGGTGTGCCACCTTTCCTGGGACGCTATACCGTCGATACTCACCATACACCAGGTTATGCGGCTGGGTGGCTGGCTAACCAGATAAAACCGCGTATGTTCTTGACCACTCACATGCCGTTTGATCCTTATATCAACGAAGAAACCGTTGCGCAGGTTCGGGAACACTGGAAGGGCCCTTATCACTTCGGTGCACCGGATGGCATCGTGGTAAATGTCACCCCCGATCAGATCTGGGTGCGTGAAGGGATACTGCCTGATTACCCGAATAACCGGGCTCCCCAGTTCGACATGCGTGATGGGAAGGATTTTGTTGTGCCGCATCCGCGCCATGCACGCAAGGACATCCAGCAACAGGAAATTCGCGATCTGGAGGTTGATCCGGATAATTATTATCCAAAAGATTACAAACCTGAGCTGTTGACTGAATGGCCGACCAAGGGCGATTTGGTGATGCCGGCAGAACAAATACCCGAATCAATGAAGAAAGGCATGGGTGAAGCAGCCAGGGACCGGGCGAAAGCACGCGAGGCGCATGGTTTAGATACAAATTAATGGAGGATCAACAAGGGTGGCTACTCTGGCCACCCTTGTGTTTGTTTAAGTTAAATTTCCGCTTTTGGTCGTTAACGGCAATTGGAAATCATGCTTGATTACACAGCAAGGGTCGCAGGGCGCTTGGCTGAGGAAAATAATTTGAAGTAGTTATCGGTTGTCGCCGCGGCAATCACTTCGACATCAGTATTTCGCAACTCGGCAATGTGTTCCGCTACATAGCGTACGTACGCCGGTTGATTGGATTTACCGCGATACGGTACCGGTGCCAGGTAAGGTGCATCGGTTTCCACCAGCATGCGATCCAGTGGTATTTTCTTCGCCACTTCTTTGAGTTCTTTCGCACTGTTAAAGGTGACGATACCGGAAAACGAGATATGAAAGTTCATGTCCATTGCGGCTCTGGCGGTGTGCCAGTCTTCTACGAAACAGTGCATCACCCCACCCGCTTCGGCCGCATTCTCTTCTTTCAATATCTCCAAGGTATCCGCGGTGGCATCCCGCATATGAATGATCAGTGGTTTTTTAGTTTGCTTTGATGCGGCGATATGTTGCCGAAAACGTTCCCGCTGCCATTCCAGATCGCCTTCGCTACGGAAATAATCCAGCCCGGTTTCGCCGATGGCCACGACCTGTTCATCCTGTGCCAGCGCCACCAGGCGATCACAATCCGGTTCCTCACCATCATGTTGATTGGGATGTACCCCGACGGAGGCAGTCACAAAATCATACTGGCGGGCCGGGGTTAGCACATCCTCCAGGTGTTCCAGGTCTATGCAGACACACAGCATGTGCCCGACACCATGTTCGCGCGCGTTCTCAAGTGCGCCCTCTAGCTTGCCGTCATAAGGCGTTAAATCGAGGCGGTCAAGATGGCAATGGGAATCGACAAGAAACATTCACTATCCAGAAAAAGAAAAACGGCATTGCTGCCGTTGTGATAAATAAAAATGCAGTATGCGTTACATGGTATGTGTCTGACGGTCAGACTTCAAGGCCCCCGCCAGGTAAGTTTCAATCTTGGTGCGGGCATTGCCATCGTCCTGGCCACTGAACTGCACACCGATCCCGGCTGCGCGGTTGCCTTGTGCCCCTGTTGGCGTGACCCAGACAATCTTACCGGCGACGGGCAATTTTTCTTTTTCTTCCATCAGGGTCAATAACATGAAGACCTCGTCACCCAGTTTGTATTTCTTGTTGGTCGGGATGAACAGCCCGCCGTTCTTAATGAACGGCATATAGGCCGCATACAAGGCACTCTTGTCCTTAATGGTCAGTGAAAGTATCCCCTGTCGACCTGCTGGCGTTGCCATAATGGTTCCTCAGCTGTTACTTCGTTTGTCCTGACTGCGTGTTTCTGGGCATATTGCTCCAGTACAACAGGATTCCTTCCATCAGGGTCTGGGCGTTGACCTGGCTGTTTGCCAGTTTGATTGCTTCCAGGACCCGATCCAACAGTCCATATAAACGGCTTAAGTCTAACTCCTGGGCCAGTTTCTGCAAAGTGGCTTTGGCATCCTGGTTTGAGAGCCGTTCCCCACTGCCACTTTGCAGCCGAATCATGTCCGCAACCCAGCCGTACACCCAGCTTATCGGCAGATGCAGATCAGGCTTGACCCAATCTGCGGCCAGTTTGACCGGATCGGCCTTGCCGCTGGCCAGTTGCTGCCAGCCTTGTAACAGCTCCTTGCGACGCGCCAGCTGTTCATCCGCCAGGGACACCGCGGCCAGGGGCGCCCCATTTGCCAGCCCCAGCAATACTGCGGCATCCTGGGGATTATCCAGTTGTGTCGTCAACCAGGATTGTGCCATTTCTGCCGGCGGCAAGGTCAGGCGAAGCGACTGGCAACGGCTCCGAATCGTGGCCGCTAAAAAAGACGGCCTATCGGTTATTAACAACAGGATGGTATCTGCCGGGGGTTCTTCCAGGGTTTTGAGCAAGGCGTTGGCCGCCGCAATATTCATCGCATCGGCCGGATGGATGATCACTACCTTGTAACGACCATAATGGCTGCTGAGTGTGACTTTCTCGATCAAGCCCCGAATTTGATCGATCTTGATTACCCGGGAATCTTCTTCCGGGCTGAGTCTGAATACATCAGGATGATTTCCCGCCGCAAACAAAGAACAGGCATGACACTTACCACAGGCCAGGCCGTCGGTTTGCGGCTCGGCACACAATAGGGACTGGGCAAACACATCGGCCAGTTGCTGCTTACCGATGCCGGTTGGGCCGCTGATCAACAGTGCATGCGCCAGCCGTTGCTGGGCACGACGCTGCTGCAAATCGGCAAATACTTCGTTCTGCCACGGATAGAGATCGTTCATGACGCCGCAATCCCTTGCAGCACGTCCGCGATTTTTGCCTGCACCTCGTCCAGCGCCGGGGAGGCATCGATCACATGAATCCGTTGGGGTTCCTGCCTTGCTCGTGCCAGGTAGGTTTCACGTACACGCTCGAAAAAATCATGCCGTTCCTGTTCAAACCGATCCGGTTCAATACGCGCCCCGGCCCGTTGTAAGCCGTCGGCCACCGGCATATCGAGTAACAGCGTATGGTCCGGCCGCAACTCACCCTGTACCCAGTCTTCCAATTGCTGAATGCGATCCATGGGCACACCACGGCCGCCACCCTGGTAAGCATACGTGGCATCGGTAAACCGATCACACAGTACCCACTGTCCTGCCTTGATGGCCGGGCGAATGACCTCAGCTAAATGTTGTGCCCGCGCGGCAAACATGAGTAACAATTCCATGTCATCACACATGGCCGTCTGACGTGCATCCAGTAACAGCTCGCGCACCGATTCACCCAAAGGCGTCCCGCCCGGTTCGCGAGTGCGGATAATGTTGATACCGGCATTGCGCAAATAGTCTTCGATAAAAGCCAGGTTACTGCTCTTGCCGACCCCTTCGCTGCCTTCAACCGTGATGAATTTTCCTCGCATGGATAACTATCTGCTTAATTACTGGATGGATTATAAGATGAAAAAGGTCGCTTGCGTCCTTTGAGCTGGTACTTGATCACGGCATTATTGTGTTCTTCCAGCGTGGCGGAAAAGTGATGACTGCCGTCTCCGCGGGAAACGAAGTAAATATTCTTACTGTCATCCGGATGCAGGGTAGCATGAATCGCATCGCGTCCCGGCATGGCGATCGGCGTGGGCGGTAATCCCCCGCGTCGATAGGTGTTGTAAGGCGTATCTTCCATGAGATCTTTTTTACGTATGTTTCCCTTGTAGCGCTCACCCATACCGTAAATGACCGTCGGATCGGTCTGCAGGCGCATACGCTTTTCCAGGCGTCTTACAAACACGCCGGCAATTGCTTTGCGCTCACTTGCCAGGCCCGTTTCCTTCTCGACAATGGAGGCCAGGATTAATGCCTCGTAGGGTGTTTCCAACGGCAATCCCACCGCGCGCATTTCCCACTCCTGGGCCAACAGCTTTGTCATGGCATCATAGGCACGTTTAAGAAATGCCACGTCACTCAGGTTCTTGGGAAAATGATAGGTGTCGGGTAAAAACCGGCCTTCCGGATGTTCCCCCGGATGGCCCAGGCGCGCCATGATGGCCTCGTTACTCATCCCCTGCAAGCTGTGCTCAAGGGCGGGATGATTGTGCACCGCATCCATCACCTGGCGAAAGTTCCAGCCTTCGACCAGTGTCAGGGCATATTGACGTACCTTGCCGCTGATCAGCATGTCAACCAGTTGCCGTGCCGTCAAACCCGGGGGAATTTCATATTCCCCGGCCTTGATGTGTCGCGCCTTCCCTGTCAAACGCCCATACCAGCGTAAATAACGCGTATCCGTGATCAACCCTGCCTGGGTTAAATCATTCACGACACGGATGTAATTGGAACCGGGTTTCAATTCATAACTGTAGTTTTCTTCCAGCGGCAAGGGTTCATCCAGATATTGGTTCAGGCTATACCACCCCCAGCCGGCAACCAGTACGCATGCCAGCAGTAACAACAGACCAAGTTTCACAATACGCTTAGAGATCAACAACGGGATAATCCTTTACTAAATGCCTCAACATGGTCCAATACACCGGACCGGGCTGATATTCACGGGTTTCAAAACTTCGCACCGGCCACAGGCCTATCAGGCTGTTGGTTAATAATACTTCATCGGCCTGCCGAATATCTGCAACGGCCAACTCGACTTCGTTCACTTCGATACCCTGGTGGGGCGCATTCTCCAGGAGCCAGCGGCGCATCACCCCGGCAACGCCGCAATTGTCCGTCAGCGGAGTGTGAAGGGTATGGTTACGCACCACGAAGATGTTACTCATAATGCCTTCAATGACGTTACCGTGTACATCACACATCAGGCCTTCCGTAAAAGCATTGTCCTGCCATTCCTGGCGCGCCAGGACCTGCTCCAGCCGATTAAGGTGCTTGATTCCGGCCAGGGCGGGATGACATCCCAGCCGGGTCTGACATAGTCGCAGCACAACCCCATGCTGCCAGTGATCACGTGGATAATCCGGCCAGTCATAGCACAGCAGCATACGTGTGGGTTGCAGATTGGCAGGCCGGGCATAACCTCGCCCTCCGCTACCACTGGTGACGATCAATTTGATGACGGCCCTGGTCTGACCCAACGCCGCTCGAGTGATTTCTTCTGTTATCAGCGCTTCATTCGGCAGCGGGATGGCAAGACGTTCAGCGCCTGTGCGCAAGCGTTGCAAATGCTGCGGCAAATGGGGACAGTGGCCATCAAACACCGCGAGGGTTTCAAACAAGCCGTCACCATAGTGTAATCCCCGATCAGTCACGGCCATGTCCGTTTGCGCAACGCCATTGATCCAGCAACGTGGCTTCATTCAGTCGCTCCCAGGGCCAGTAACATTCCTCGGGCTTTATGTTGCGTTTCTTCCAGTTCCATCTCGGCAATAGAATCGGCCACCAGGCCCGCGCCGGCGCGCAGGCTGATGCTGTCCTTGTTCATGCTGATAGTGCGGATCAGGATATTCAGATCCAGGTCGCCGTTGTGATTCAAATAACCCATGGAGCCGGTATAGGCCCCACGGGGTGTTTGCTCCAGTTCGGCGATAATGGCCATGCAGCGTTCCTTGGGGCAACCGGTAATGGTCCCGCCCGGAAACACCGCACGAATCGCCTCACCGGGGGTCACAGCATCACGCAATTCACCCTGCACATTGGAGACAATATGGTGCACGTGGGCGTAGCTTTCCAGCACCATCATTTCATTCACCCGGACCGTACCCGGAATGCAGACCCGTCCCAGGTCATTGCGCTCAAGGTCAATCAACATGATATGTTCGGCCCGTTCCTTGGGGTGGGCGATCAATTCCTCTTTGTTGGCCGTATCATCCAGTTGTGAACGACTGCGTGGCCGGGTCCCCGCAATCGGGCGGGTTTCCGCCAGCCTGTTGTGAACTTTTAATAACCGTTCCGGCGACGAACTGACGATCGCACCTTGCGGATAGGTTGCCAGGCCGGCAAACGGCGCCGGGTTGGTCTCGCAGAGTTGCGCATACAAATCAGCGGCGTTCATCTCTCGAGGCCGTGATCCCCGCCAACCACGGGACAGGTTCACCTGGAATACATCCCCTTCCACGATGTAATGTTTCACCATCGCCACCTGGGACAAATAAGCATCCGCTGAATCCGCTTGCATCGTGACGTGCTCAACCCCGGCTGTTGCGTGGGAGCTGAC
>JAAUYE010101095.1_pt1 | contig 10797 bp, 8 predicted proteins | sample 7278081 | NCBI WGS metagenome assembly JAAUYE01 (sample SAMN14350131, study PRJNA611818) | marine sediment metagenome | isolation source: surface marine sediment (0.6m) | place: French Polynesia: Moorea | collected 2018-08
CCGCGCGTGAACCTCCGCCTCCGGAGGAGATAGGGAGCGATCGCGTCCGGGCCGGTGGGCTCAGGAGCCGCAGGAGCGGAAGCTGCTCCGGCCGGTGACCGCGTCGGCCAGCGTTCCCACCGACACCGCGAAGAAGGTGGAGCGGTTCCAGTTCAGGAAGGCGTGGTAGTTGGGGTAGACCAGGAAGGCCGGGCCCCCCTTCTCGCGCCGCGGCTGCACGATCGACCCGCGCAGGTTCGATTCGGGAAGGTCGCCGCCGTCGGCCTGGCGCACGCCGCGCGCCTGCCAGTCGGAGAGCGCGCGCTTGCGCCGCAGCGTGCGCGTGGCGCCGTCGAGATCGGCGGGCAGCGAGACCGGCCGGCCCCAGGTCTCGCCGCTGCGCCAGCCCGCCTGGCTCAGGTAGTTGGCCGCCGAGGCGAGGGCGTCGGGCGTGCTGTTCCACAGGTCCTTGCGCCCGTCGCCGTCGTGATCGACGGCGTAGGCGAGAAAGGTGCTCGGCATGAACTGCACCTGGCCCATGGCGCCGGCCCAGGAACCCCGCATCGTGTCGGCCCCCTGGTGGCCCTCGTCGATGATCTGGAGTGCCGAGATCAGCTGCTCGCGGAACATGGCGCCTCGCCGAGGATCGTGTCCCAGCGTGGCCAGGGCGCCGACCACCGGGTAGTCGCCCAGGTAGTCGCCGAAGTTCGTCTCGAGGCCCCAGAGAGCGACGAGGTAGCGCTCGGGCACCCCGTACTCGGCGTTGAGCTCGCGCAGCAGGGCGCGGTGCTCGCTCATCACCCGCTTGCCCCGCGCGATGCGCGTGGAGGTGAGGCGGCGCTCCATGTAAGAGCAGAACTCGGCGGGCTTCTTCGGCTGGCTGCGGTCGAGCTGGACGATCTCGGGAATCGGCTCGAGGTCGGCCAGCGCCGTCTCGACCGTGGCGCGCGAGATGCCGCGCTCGAGCGCCTCGGTCTCCACCTGGCGCAGCCAGGCGTCGAACTCCGAGCCGCCCTTCGAGGCGGGAGCCGGAGAGGCGGCCAGGATCAGCGCCGCGCCGAAGGCCGCCAGCGCCCCGCAGCCGGCGGCGATGCGCAGCCCTCGTCTCCCTCCACGACCCGTCTGGCCCCGACGCTCCTCGTCTCGCACATCGTCCTCGCGGCTTCCCGACCCGCCCGACCTTCTCCCCGCGCCTGGATGATACGACACGCGGCTAGAGGGATGAGTCGCCGGAAGTGCGGAAAGGTAACGATTCGCCAAAGCCCGGGCGGGGCGGGATGCCTCGCCCCGCGGGACCCGGCGCGAGCCAGGCCGACTCGAGAGCCGGCCGACGCGCAGCGAGCCGCAGGCGAGCGGAGTTCGTCGAGTCGGCTCGGCCCTTCTCCCCACTGCGCGGGCGTGGCATCCTCTCCCCCTGATGGGAGGAGCGATGACGGGTTCCTCGCCCGCGTCCGGCGCCTTCGTCTACGGCGTCGATGCGTCCGACACGATCCGCTCCCTCGGCGACGCATGGCTCGCGTTCGCGCGCGAGAACGGCGCGCCCGAGCTCACCCGGGACGCCGTCCTCGGCCGCTCGCTCTGGGAGTTCGTCGCCGGCGACACCACCCGGGAGCTCTACGACCTGATCTTCGCGCGGGTCCGACGCGAGCGGCAGCCGGTCGTCGTGCCCTTCCGCTGCGACTCGCCCGAGCGCTTCCGCTTCATGCAGCTCGTGGTGGCGCCGGCCAGCGGCGCCGCGCTCGAGCTCCGCGGCGAGCTGATCCGCGAGCAGGCCCGGCCCTACCTGCCGATCCTCGACCGCATCCTGCCCCGCTCGCTCGAGGCGCTTCCCATGTGCAGCGTCTGCCTGCGGATCCGGATCCACGGCAGCGAGTGGGTGGAGGCCGAGCAGGCGGTGGAGCGCCTCGCGCTCTTCGACTCGGCCCGGATCCCGCCGCTCGACTATCGCGTCTGCGAAGACTGCGTGCGGCGCGCCTGCCCGCCCGAGAGCTCCCACGCCTCGGCCTGAGACCGTCCCGCTCAGCCCTTCGTGAGCTTCTCGCAGAGCGCCCAGAGCTCGCGCCGGTCCTGCTCCGTCTCCCGCGTGAAGGGCAGGAAGTGGGTGCGCCGCGGCTCGCGGTCGAAGAAGAAGCGTCCGGTGGCCTCGGCGGCGGCGGGGGATCCGGCCAGCCACACGACGGTGTCGGCGCCTTCGGCCGGGCTGCGCAGGATCTCGCGCGTGAGCTTGTAGAAGCGGGGAAGCGAGCCGCGCACGCCCGGCGTCTCGGCCCAGCCGGGGTGCATCGCGTTCACCCGGACCGGGGTGTCGCGCAGCTCCTCGGCCCAGAGCTCCGAGAGCACGACCTGCGCGCGCTTGGTCTCGGCGTAGGCGATCACGCCGTCGTAGGAGCGCTTCCGCCAGTCGGGATCTTCGAGCGAGAGCCGCCGCGTGTACATGCCGCCCGAGGACACCCACACCACGCGCGCCGCCGGCGCCTGCTCGAGGGCGGGACGCAGCAGGCGCGTGAGCAGGTGGGGGCCGAGCACGTGGGTCGCGAAGGTGATCTCGTGGCCATCGGCGCTCTCCTGTCGCTCGGACGGGAGCAGCCCCGCGTTGTGCACCAGCACGTCGACCGGTCGCGCGCCCATCCGCTCGGCGGCCGCGCGCACGGAGGCCAGGCTCGACACGTCGAGCACCTCCATGCGCACCCGCTTGCTCCCGGTCTGCTGACGGATCCGCTCGGCGGCCTCCTCGCCGCGCTCCGGGTTGCGGCACAGGAGCTCGACCTCCGCCCCGAGGTCGGCCAGGGCCAGCGCCGTCTCGTAGCCGAGGCCCGTGTTGGCTCCGGTGACCAGGCAGCGCTGGCTCGAGAGGTCGACGTCGAGGTCTTCGGGATCGAAGGCGAGCGCATGGATGCGGAAGCCGGGCCGCGAGAAGGAGAGGGCGATGGTCGGATCCACCAGCCGGCTGAGACCACGGCCGAGCCAGGCCTCGACGGCGCTCGCGCCGGGCTCGCCGGCCACGGGCGGAGCGTCGTCGGCGAGGGCGTCGATCACCTCGTCCACGGGCGGATGGTCGCCCGCCACCTCGCTCACGTAGCGGTAGGTGAGCGCTCCGCCCGCGCGCACCACGAGCACGCCGCCGAGCTGCCAAGGGTCTCCCTCCACCGAGCTCTGGCGGTAGCCCTCGCGCACGGCGCGCAGGGCGTTGAGGGGAAGCCGCGGCGAGAGCAGCTCGACGCGGCCCCGGCGCAGGCCGGCCGCCCTGTAGGCGATCAGCTCCGGGTCCACGAGCAGCGGACTCTCGAGCTTGAAGTCCTCGCGGAACGCGGCGGCGAAGTTCTGGGCCCCGTTTCCGACGATCACGAGCTCCGCGCCGCGCGCGCGGATGTCGCTCAACCGGTCGCGCAACTGCGCGACTTGCTCCTTGCAGAACAGTCAGCCGAAGTGTCGGATGAAGACGAGGACGATGGGCTGCTCGGCCCACAGGGAGCCGAGCCGCACCGGGCTGCCCTGCCAGTCGGAGAGCTCGATGTCGGCGAGTCGCGTAGTGACCTTCACATCGGTAGCCTAGCGAGTGAGCGGGGTGCGTCGCAGCGCCCGACGGTGGACCGGCCTCGGAGGTGTGGCGCAATGCCCTGCCCGAGCTGCGGCTTCGACAACCCCGTCGGGTTCCGCTTCTGCGGCCAGTGTGCGGCCCCGCTGGCCTCCGACACCGGCCCCCGCGCCTACACGCCGCGTCACCTGGTGGAGCGTGTGCTCACGTCGCGCGCAGCCCTCGAGGGGGAACGCAAGCAGGTCACGGTGCTCTTCGCCGACGTGAAGGGCTCCCTTCGTCTGGCCGAGCTGGCGGGTCCCGAGGCGTGGCATCGGATCCTCGACCGCTTCTTCCGGATCCTGGCCGACGGCGTGCACCGCTTCGAGGGCACCGTGAACCAGTACACCGGAGACGGGATGATGGCGCTCTTCGGGGCGCCCCTCGCCCACGAGGACCACGCCCAGCGTGCCTGTCACAGCGCGCTCGGCATCGCACGGGAGCTCGAGCCCTTCGGCGAAGAGCTGCGCCGGCGCCAGGGGCTCGAGTTCCGGGTGCGCATGGGGCTCAACTCCGGCGAGGTGGTGGTGGGCCGGATCGGAGACGACCTGCGCATGGACTACACCGCACAGGGGCAGGTGGTGGGTCTCGCCTCGCGCATGGAGAAGCTCGCCGAGCCGGGCCGCATCTACCTGACCGATCGGGTCGAGCGCCTGGTGCGGGGCTTCTTCGAGCTGAAGCCGCTCGGCCTGCGCGAGGCCGCCGGGGCCAGCCGGCCGGTGGCGGTCTACGAGCTGGACGCCGCCGCGGGCGCGCGCACGCGGCTCGACGTGCGTGGGGCCGAGACCCTGGCGCCGCTGGTGGGCCGCGAGAGTGCGCTGGAAGCGCTCGAGACGGCCCTCGCCGAGGCGCGCGCGTCGCGAGGCCTGGCGCTGGGCCTCGAGGGCGCGGCGGGCGTCGGCAAGAGTCGGCTCTGCCTCGACTTCGCGTCGCGCTGCCGTCGGTCCGGGGTCGCCGTGATCGAGACCCACTGTCCGGCGCACGCCCGGGCGCTGCCCCACTTCGCGCTTCGCCAGCTCCTGCGCTCCTTCTTCGGCCTCGAGGGCCGCGCGGCGCCGGACGAGGAGCGGGAGAGGGTGCGGGCGCAGGCGCAGGTCGCGGGCGACGCGCTCCCGCTGCTGCTCGACGTGCTCGGCTGCGCGGATCCCGCCCGGCCGCCGCCGCCCCTCGAGCGGGCCGAGCGCGAGCGCCGGCTCGGCGCGGCCCTGGCCGCGCTCCTGGCCGAGCGGGCCCGGAGCGAGCCCGTCGTGGTGCTCGTCGACGACCTCCACTGGATCGACGCCGAGAGCGAGGCCTGCCTGGTGGGCCTGCGCGACGCCGCGGCCGGGCGCGCCGTGCTGCTCCTCGTGAACTTCCGCCCGGAGCACGGCGCCGCCTGGCTGGCGGAGGGGGTCCGCCGCGTCGGGCTCTCTCCGCTGGGGCGGCAGGCGAGCCTCGAGCTGATCGGGCGCCTGCTCGGAGAGGCCGGCGCAAGCGAAGGCCTCGCCGACCGCATCCACCGACGCTCGGGGGGCAACCCGCTCTTCATCGAGGAGCTGGTCCGCTCGCTGGTCGAGGCGGGCCGGCTGGAGGGCCGCCCGGGTGGGTACCGCCTGGTGGCGCCGCTGGCCGACCTCGAGATCCCCGAGACCGTGCGGGCCGTGATCGCCGCTCGCATCGATCGCCTGTCCGAGCGCGACAAGGGCCTGCTGCAGGTCGCCTCCGTGGTGGGCCGCGAGTTCGCGACCCCGGTGCTGACCCGGGTGGCCGAACTCGACGAGGCGGCGCTCCAGGCGGGGCTGCGCTCGCTCGCGGCCGCGGGCCTGGTCCGAAGGGAGGGCCCCTTCGCCCACCGCCACGCCTTCCACCACCCCCTGACGCGGGAGGTGGCCTACCTCTCGCTGCTGGAGGAGCGCCGTCGTGCGCTGCACGCAGCCGTGGCCCGCGCGCTCGTCGACATCGGCGAGCGGCTCGGCGAGCGGGCCTCGCTGATCGCGCACCACTTCGAGGAGGCCGGGTACGGCCACGACGCGGCCCGCTGGCGGCAGCGGGCGGCCTTTCGGGTGACCCACATCGTGCCGCGCCGCCCGCGGGATCCTGGCCCGCCTCATCGGTAGGGAGGCGTCAAGCCCCATCCCTTATTTGTCGATGCTGCCGCCGGGGGGGCTGCTCTCGACCGTGGCCGGGGACGGATCGACGCTGGCGCCGGTGGCTGGACGGGCCATCTGCAGGAAGACCGTGACGCTCGTGGCGGTCGCCGCGCTGCTCTGCGGCCTGACGCCCTCGCTGCTCTGGCTGCGGACGCACCACGGCCAGCTGCGCTCGCACCACGACGCGGCCCTTCCGTTGCTGCTGGAATGGAATGCTGCCCGCGTCCGGGCGCGGCTCGACGCCGCACGCGGCGAGATGGACGAGCTGGTCCGGACCTTCCCGCTCGAGGGGCTTCCGACGCCCCGGCTCGCCGATCCCGGCGCGGAGACGACCGCCGAGGCGCCGGCCGACCCGCCCGCCGATCGGCTCGCTCCCGTGCTGTCCGGGCTCCTCGAGGCCTCGGGCACCTTCTCGGGCCTGCTCGTCCTGGCTCCGTCGGGCGAGATGCTGGCCGCGGTGGGAGCCGGAGCGGAGATCGAGGCCCTCGTCGAGGCGATCCAGCCCAAGACGGCGCTCCAGTCGCAGCTCATGGAGGCCATGCGGTCCGTGCAGCTACGCAAGGAGCTCACGTCGGCGGGCGAGGCGAAGCTCCGGCCCTTCGCGCTTCCGGGGCTCGCGCCGATGCTCGTGGCCGGGGCCGCGCTGCGCGGCCCGGACGGAACGATCGTCGCCTCCCTGCACGGGGTCGTGAGCCTCGAGGCGCTCGCGGTCGAGCTCAGCGGAGGCTCGCTCGTGGCCGCCCGGAGCCTCGCGCTCGTCGACGCCGAAGGCCGCACGGCCGTGCTCGGCACCGCCAGCGGGTCGTTGGAGGAGACCGAGCCGGGGCTCGGGGTGCTCGACCTGCTGGGCGACTGGGGCGTTCGTCACGAGCTGTCGCTCGGCCGTTTCGGGTGGGGCCTCGTGGTCGAGGAGCCGGTGATGGCGGGCATCCGCGACGTCGGGGCCGCGCTCGCTCAGGCGCTGGTCGTGTCGCTGCTGCTCGCGCTGGGCTTCGCCGCGCTGGCGCACTGGCGGGTGACGGGGCTGGTGAGGCCTCTCTGGTCGCTCTACGAGAGCATGCGCCTGGCGGCGCGGGAGGCGCCCTCGCCCGAGGTATCGCTGCGCGGGGCGCAGGGCGAGGTCGAGTCCCTGATCCGGGTCTTCAACGTCATGACCCGGCGATCCGTGCAGCGGCGGGAGGAGATCGAGCGCAGCCAGAAGGCGCTCCAGGTGCAGAACGAGGCCTTCCAGGCCAAGCACAGGTCGCTCTCGAAGCTCACGATCACCGATCCGCTCACGCAGCTCGCCAACCGCCGCTTCCTCGAGGACCAGATCGCCAAGGAGATCAAGCGGCTGGCGCGGACCCAGCAGGGCCTGTCGATGCTCGTGGTCGACATCGACGACTTCAAGAAGCTCAACGATCGCTACGGCCACGCGGCCGGAGACGAGTTCCTCAAGCAGGTGGCCGGGATCCTGCGCGAGCAGGTCCGCGCCACCGATCTCGTGGCGCGCTTCGGCGGCGAGGAGTTCGTGGTGCTGGCGACCGGGACCGACCTCGAGGGTGCGGTGACCCTGGGCGAGAAGCTGCGGACGAGCGTCGCCGAGGCCTCGTTCATCGTGGACGAGACCAAGCGCCCCCGGCGCGCGACGATCTCGGTCGGGGTCGCGCAGTACCGGGGGAGCCAGATGGACCTGTTCAACTCGGCCGACGCGGCCCTCTACGAGGCGAAGTCGGCCGGGAAGAACTGCGTGATCGCCGCCGACCCCGAGCAGGACGCCTCGTGACCCGGTCTGCGGCCGGACCCGCTTGTCCGGGTCTGATCTATACAACCCCGGGTGGATCGACTACGCTCGCGCCCATGGCGAAACGCGCTTCCGAGGCCGTCGAGCTCACCTACCCCCTCGGCACCGTCGCGCGGCTCACCGGCCTGTCCCCCGACCTGCTGAGGGCATGGGAGCGGCGCTACGGCGTCGTGCAGCCGCTGCGCACCGCCGGGGGAACCCGCCGCTATCGCGCCTCGGATCTCGAGCGGCTCCGGCTGGTGAAGGCGGTGGTCGACGCCGGGCACCGGATCAGCGACGTGGCGCGGCTCGACATCGAGGATCTCGAGCTCCGGGCCGCCGAGGCGGCGCAGGAGACGCCCGGTCGGCTCGACGAGGTCCTCGCCGCCCTCGATCGCCTCGACGGCGTGGAGGCGCAGCGCCTGCTCTCGATCCAGCTCGCGTCGCTCGGTCCGGTGCGCTTCGCGCACGACCTCGCCCGCCCGCTCCTGGTCGAGATCGGCGAACGCTGGGCGGGCTCGAAGATGTGCATCGCCTCCGAGCACCTCGCCACCTCCGTGCTGCGCACCCAGCTGGGGGCGGCGCTCCAGCCGAGCGCCACCTCGCTGCTCGGCCCGCAGATCGTGTTCGCCACGCCTTCGGGCGAGACCCACGAACTCGGCCTGCAGATCGCGGCGCTCACGGCCATGGGCGCCGGCGCCAACCCGCTCTACCTGGGGGCGTCCCTGCCGGTGGAGGAGATGCTGCTCGCGATGGAGCGCTCCGGAGCGGCCGCTCTCGTGGTGAGCGTCGTGACCCTTCCCGCCGAGGAGGCGGCTCGCTGCGTACGCCAGGCGCGCGACGGGCTCGACGGCGAGATCCCGCTCTGGGTGGGCGGGCGCCTGGCCAGCGAGCTCGACGTCCCGCCGGGAGTGGAGCGGATCGCCAGCTTCGAAGAGCTCGAGCAACGCGTCGCCCTCCTGTGCTCGCGACGCGCGCGCAGGCTGTGAAGCTTCGGGGCCCCTGGTCCCGGGATCAGGTGGCCGCCTTCCTCGACGAGACGGGCGTCCCCATCCGGCTCGCCTGCAACGGGCGCTCCGGCCATCCCGTGGTGGCGTCGCTGTGGTTCGTGGCCATGGGGTCGAGCCTCTGGTGCGCCACCCAGCGGGATGCCGTCGTCGCCAGGCTGCTCGCCCGCGACCCCCGCTGCGCCTTCGAGGTGGCGGGCGATGCGGCTCCGTATCACGGCGTGCGCGGCCGCGGCTCGGCATCGCTCCAACCCGAACGCGGCGAGGAGGTGCTGCGCCGCCTCGTCGCCCGTTACGTCGACGATCCGGCCAGCCCCTTCGCCCGCTGGCTGCTCGGCCGCGTCGACACCGAGGTGGCGATCGAGATCCAGCCCCAGAGCCTCTTCAGCTGGGACTACCGGGAGCGCATGGGCGCCCATGGCTGAGCGCACCGCACTCGTGCTCTCGGGGGGCGGTGCGCGGGGGGCCTACCAGGTGGGGGTCATCCGCGGGCTCCTCGAGATCGGGGCCCTCGGCGACGGCGATCCGGCCTTCGACGTGCTGGTGGGCTCCAGCGCGGGAGCCATCAACGCCGCCATGCTGGCCGCGCGGGCCGACGAGATCCGGAGCGGTGTGGAGGACCTCGAGCGGATCTGGACCTCGATAGAGCCCGCGCAGGTCTTCCGCACGGACCTGCGCTCGCTCGGGGGAATCGGCGCGCGCTGGGTGCGCGACCTCTCCTTCGGCGGGCTGGTGCGGCGGGTGGCGCCCAAGTCGCTCCTCGACACCTCGCCCCTGCGCAAGCTGCTGGCCGATCACATCCCCTTCGACCGCATCGATCGGAACATCGAGGCCAACCGGCTGCGCGCGCTGGCGATGCCCGCCACCGACCTCTACACGTCGGACGGCATCCTCTTCCTCGACACCAAGCCCGAGGTGCCCCTCTGGCGCCGGGGCCGCTGGAGCGTCGAGCGTACGCCGATCGGGGTCGAGCACGTGATGGCCTCGAGCGCGATCCCCGTGTTCTTTCCCTCGGTGCAGATCGACGGACGTCACCTGGGCGACGGGAGCGTGCGCAACACGGCTCCCCTCAGCCCGGCCATCAACCTCGGCGCCGACCGCATCGTGGCCATCGGCGTCCGCCAGCCTTCGGTACGCACCGGCAAGGTGCGGCGCGCGAACCCACCGTCGCTGGCCCAGGTCGCCGGGGCGCTGCTCGACGCCGTCATGCTCGACGCCATCGGAATCGACGTCGAGCACAGCGAGCGGGTCAACCAGAGCGTGGTCGCCGCGCCGAACGAGGACGGCAACTTCCGCCGGGTCGACGTGCTCTGGCTGAGCCCGCAGCGGCACTTCCACGAGATCGCCGCCCAGTTCGCCGACCGCATCCCGGCCATCATCCGCTATCTGATGCGGGGGCTCGGCTCCGACGAAGAGACGACGGAGCTCGCCAGCTACCTGCTCTTCGACTCCGCCTACTGTCGGCGGCTCGTCGAGATCGGCTACGACGACGTGCTCGAGCGCCGCTCCGACGTCGAGGCCTTCCTCGCGGGCGATCAGCCCGAGGTGGCCTCGAAGTTGCCGTCGCCGAAGTAGTCCGCGAGCGGCCGCACGTCCTTGTTCTTGCGCAGCTTCTCGAGGGCCCCGGCCTGGATCTGCCGCACCCGCTCGCGCGAGAGGCCGATCTGGCGCCCGATCTCCTGGAGCGTCATCTCCGGCTCGCCGCGGAGGCCGAAGCGCGACGTCACGACCATGCGCTCGCGCTCGGTGAGGCCGCGAATCGCGCCGGCGATGCGCCGCCGGAAGAGCTCGCGGTCGCTGTCCTCCCCGGCCTCCGGCCCGTCCTCGTCGGTGAGCAGGTCGGCCAGGGTCGAGTCGCTCTCGTCGTTGATCCGCTCGTCGGTGGAGCGGATCGGCTTGGTCGTCGCCACCAGCCGATCGTGGTCCTCGAGCGACATGTCGAGGGCCTGGGCGATCTCCCGGCGGGTGGGCTCCCGCTGGAGACGCGTGCGGAGCTCGGCCTCGACGCGCCTGTGGCGGCGCTGCTCGTCGTACAGGTTCGAGGGCACGCGCACCGTTCGCGACTGGTTCTGGATCGCGCGGATCACGGCCTGCTCGATCCACCAGGCCGCGTAGGTCGAGAAGCGGAAGCCGCGACCCGGGTCGAACTTCTCGACCGCCCGCATGAGCCCGAGGTTGCCCTCCTGGATCAGGTCCATGAACGGCACCCCGAAGTTGCGGTACCGCTTCGCCAGGCTGATGACGAGGCGCAGGTTGTGGCGTGCGAAGGTGCTGCGGGCCTCCGACCGGCTCTCCAGCGCGGCTCGCGCGCTCTCCAGCGCCTTGCGGGTGCCGGCCTGGCGCAGG
>JAAUYE010225417.1_pt1 | contig 10794 bp, 7 predicted proteins | sample 7278081 | NCBI WGS metagenome assembly JAAUYE01 (sample SAMN14350131, study PRJNA611818) | marine sediment metagenome | isolation source: surface marine sediment (0.6m) | place: French Polynesia: Moorea | collected 2018-08
ACGGATATCGGCAACCGGCTCCTCGCCGAGCCTGCGAGGATTGTCGAGGGAGATCGCCGCACCCATCGCGCGCAGAATGTCGAGAAGCCCAGTGCGCGTCGGGTTGACGCCGACCTTACGGATCATTACGTCGGCGTTCTCGGCGAGCAACGCGGCAAGAATAATGAATGCCGCGGATGACAGGTCGGCCGGGACGCTGACCGGGCACGCCCGGAGCGTCGCGGGTCCTTCAAGACCGATGCGGCTTGCTTTCGTGCTAACCGGGACGCCCATCGCGCGCAGCATGCGTTCCGTGTGATCGCGCGTGATCGCGGGCTCGGTCACCACCGTGCTGCCCTCGGCGTAGAGGCCGGCCAGCAGGACCGCGGACTTCACCTGGGCGCTTGCGACCGGCAGGGCGTATTCGATACCCGATAGCGCGGGATTTCCGCGGATACGGAGCGGCGGCCTGCCCTCCCGGCTATCGATTGTCGCGCCCATCCTGCTCAGGGGCGTGATCACCCGCTGCATGGGTCGCCCGGTCAGTGATTCGTCACCGGTCAAAGTCGCGGAAAATGCCTGCCCGGCCAGCACCCCGGCCATGAGCCGCATCGCGGTGCCCGAATTGCCGAGGTCGAGGTCCTCCTTGGGGGCCTGCAGGCCATGCAGGCCGACGCCACGGATGCGCAGTTCGGTGTCGCCCGGCCGCTCGATCGTTACGCCCATGTTGCGAAATGCACCCATGGTCGCGAGGCAGTCCTCGCCGTCGAGGAATCCGCCGACCTCCGTCACGCCCTCGGCGATGCTGCCAAGCATGATTGCGCGATGAGACACCGACTTGTCGCCGGGCACGGTCAGGTCGGCGTCGCCGACGGCCGCTGGCTGGATCAGGTAATGCATCCTGGTGCCGCGTCGACCGGGCTACCCGACCGCCTTCGGATAAGCGCCGAGGATGCGAAACAGGGAACTGGTTTCCTTGAGTTCGGCCAGCGCTTCCCTGGCCGGCGACTCCTCCGCGTGCCCGTCGAGGTCGATGAAGAAGACGTAGTCCCAGTTCCTGCGCCGGGATGGCCGTGACTCGATGCGGGTCATGCTCACGCCGTGATCGGCAAGCGGCTGCAGCAGGTGGTGCAGGACGCCGGCCCCGCCGGCGGTATCGCTGGTCGATACGAGGATGGTGGTCTTGTCGCTGCCGCTGGCGGCCAGCAGCTCGCGACCGATCACCAGGAACCGCGTCGCGTTGTCGGCGCGGTCCTCGATGTTGCTGACGAGGACTTCGAGGTCGTAGACGTCCGCGGCCACAGCCGGCCCGATCGCCGCCGTCCCCGCCTCGTCGCGTGCGCGCCGCGCGCCGGCCGCATTGCTCGACATTCCGATCAGTTCCACGTGCGGCAGGTACTCGCGCAGCCAGCCGCGGCACTGGGCGAGCGACTGTTCGTGTGCGCAGATCCGCTCGATCTTGTCGAGCCCGGCCTCGCTGCCGAGCAGGTGCTGCTCGATTCTCAGCTCGATCTCGCCCGCGATCTTCAGCGGCGAGGTCAGGAACATGTCGAGCGTGTTGTTGACCGAACCCTCGGTCGAATTTTCGATCGGGACCACGCCGAAATCGGCCACACCGCTCTCCACCTCGTGGAAGATCTCGTCAATGGTGTGGAACGGCAGGGCTCGCACCGAGTGTCCGAAGTGTTTGTAGACGGCGGTCTGCGTGAACGTGCCCTCGGGACCGAGGAAGCCGACCTTCAGGGGTTCCTGCTGCGCCAGGCACGCCGACATGATCTCGCGGAACAGGCGCAGCATCTCTTCGTCACGCAGGGGGCCTTGGTTGCGCGCCTGGATCTTCCTGAGAACCTCCGCTTCGCGCTCGGGACGGTAATAATCGACGGCAGATGCCAGGTCGCCCTTCGAGATGCCCACCTGCTGCGCAAGCCGCGCGCGCTCGTTGATCAGCGACTGGATGCGCTCGTCGATATCGTCGATACCCTCGCGGATCTTCGCGAGGTCCGGGTCACGGGAATGCTTGTCGTTCTCGGCCATCGCCGGTCAGGTTACAGGCTTCCCCAGGTTTCGCAAAGTGAGCACGCCGTCGATCGAACGCAGCTTCGTCTCGATTTCATCGGTAACCGGTTCGTTGACGTCGACGATCGTGTAAGCGAGGTTGCCGATGGACTTGTTCAGCAGGTCCTCGATGTTGAGGCCGGCGTCGCCGAGGCAGGTCGAGATCTGTCCGACCATGTTCGGCACGTTGGCGTTGGCGACGGTGATCCGGTAGGCGTCCATGCGCGACAGGCGGCATTCCGGGAAGTTGACCGAGAAGCGGATGTTGCCGTTCTCCAGGTAGTCCTTCACGTTCTCCGCGACCATGATTGCGCAGTTCTCCTCGGCCTCCGCCGTGGACGCGCCGAGGTGCGGCAGCGCCACCACCCGCGGATGCGCGATGAGCTCGGGGGTCGGGAAATCGGATACGTACGCGTGCAGGTGGCCGCTGTCGAGCGCCGCCAGCGCGGCCTTGTTGTCGACGACGCCGCCGCGCGCGAAATTGATGATCGTGCCCCCTTTGTTCATCAGGGCGATGCGGTCCCGGTTCACCAGCTTGCGGGTCGCGTCCATCAGCGGCACGTGGACCGTTACCGCGTCGGCATGCTGGAACAGCTGGTCGAGGGTCTCCGCGTGCTCCACGCCGGACGACAGCTGCCAGGCGCTGCGTACCGTAATTGCCGGGTCGAAGCCGACGACCTTCATACCGAGTTCCAGCGCCGCGTTGGCCACCTGCACGCCGATCGCGCCGAGGCCGATGACGCCGAGCGTCTTGCCGGGCAGTTCGTAGCCGACAAACTGCTTCTTGCCGGCTTCCACGGCCTTGTTCAGCGCCTCGCCCTTCCCGGAAAGGCTCTTCACGTATTCGCTCGCGTCGCAGAGATTCCTCGCGGCGAGCAACAGCCCGGCGATGGCGAGTTCCTTCACCGCGTTTGCGTTCGCCCCGGGGGCGTTGAACACCGGTACGCCGCGCGCGGCCATCGCATCGATCGGGATGTTGTTGGTCCCTGCGCCGGCCCGGCCGATCGCGACCACGGTGTCGGGTATCTCCATGTCGTGCATGTTGTAGGAGCGCAGGATGATGGCGTCGGGGTGCGCGATCTCCGAGGCGACCTCGTAGCGCTCGCGCGGCAGGCGCCTGAGTCCTTCGACCGCGATGTTGTTCAGCGTCAAAACCTTGTACATGGATCCCTACCCGTTAACTCGTTCAAATTCACGCATGAAATCGATCAGTGCGTCGACAGCTTCTTCCGGCACTGCGTTGTAGATCGAGGCCCGCATGCCGCCAACAGAGCGGTGCCCCTTGAGGTTCGCGAGCCCGGCTGCCGCCGATTCTTCCAGGAAACGGCCGTCCAGCGACGCGTCGGCGAGCACGAACGGCACGTTCATCAGGGAACGGCAGGCTTTCTGCACCGGGTTCGAATAGAAACCCGAACTGTCGATCACGTCGTAGAGCTTGCCCGCCTTCCGCGCGTTGACCTCGGCCATGGCCTCGAGTCCGCCGCGGTCCTCCAGGTACTGGAACACCAGCGACGCGACATACCATGCGAAAGTGGGCGGCGTGTTGGTCATCGAGCCCGACTCGGCGTAGGAGCGCCAGGTCATCAAATGCGGCAGGTTCGGCGGCGCGCGATCCAGCAGGTCGTTGCGCACGACGACGACGGTGATGCCCGCCGGTCCGATGTTTTTCTGGGCGCCGGCGTAGATCACGCCGTAACGGCTGACGTCGATCGGGCGCGACAGGATCGTGCTCGACATATCCGCGACGATCGGCGTATCGCCCGACGGCACGAAATGAAACTCGACGCCCGCGATCGTCTCGTTCGGCGTGATATGCAGATACGCGGCATCGTCGCTGCGCTGCCAGGACGATTCATCGGGAATGTAGGTGAAGTTCCTGTCCGAGCTGTCGCCGGCGACGTTCACGTAGCAGAACTTGCGCGCTTCACCCGCCGCCTTCTTTCCCCAGCTGCCGGTGATGACGTAATCGACGGTATCGTCGGCCGTCGCCAGGTTCATCGGCGCCATCGACATCTGCAGGGTCGCGCCGCCCTGCGCAAACAACACGCTGTAGTCGCCCGGAACGCCCAGGAGCTTGCGGAAGCTGGCCTCGGCACGCTCCGCCACCGCCACGAATTCCTTGCTGCGGTGGCTGACCTCCATGACCGACATGCCGGTCGCCTGCCAGTCGGGGATGTCGCTACGGATGGCTTCGAGCACTTCGATCGGGAGCGCGGCGGGACCGGCGCTGAAATTGTAGACGCGAGACATGTCGCTGGAGTCCTTGCGGGTTTTCGTGGGCTTCAGGATGAGACGAGCAGGTTACAGCCAGGTTACGCGCCGGCTATTGTCACGGTTTGGCGCAACCAATGCACTAGCGGAATGTGCATATGCTCATTCCGGGCTAGTCGTCGTCCTCGTCGTCGATCGGCTCGATCCTCGCGACGCCGACCAGCCGCTGCCCCTCTTCCACGCGAATCAGGCGGACACCCTGCGTATTGCGGCCCTGCACCGAGATATCGTCCACCGGGGTGCGCACCAGCGTGCCGCTGGAGCTGATGAGCATGATCTCGTCGTCCTCGCCCACGAGCACCGCGCCGACCGTGCGGCCGTTGCGCTCCGTTGTCTGGATCGCGATGACGCCCTGGCCGCCGCGCCCCTGCACCGGGAAGTCCTCGACCTCGGTGCGCTTGCCGTAGCCGTTCTCGGTGGCCGTGAGCACAAGGCCTTCCTGCGCCGTCGACAGCGCGATGACCTCGTGGTCACCGGGGAGCTTGATGCCGCGCACCCCGGCCGCGCCGCGACCCATGGGCCTGACGTCGGACTCGCGGAAGCGGATGCCCTTCCCGGAGCTGGTGACGAGCATGATTTCCGCGTCACCGTCGGTAATCGTGGCGTCGACCAGCTTGTCACCGTTGCGCAGGTCGATCGCGATGATGCCGCTGGACCGCGGCCGCGAGAACTGGCTGAGTGGCGTTTTCTTGACCGTACCGCCCGAGGTTGCCATGAAGACGTAGCTGTCGGCGTCGAAATCGCGCACCGGCAGGATCGTGTAGATGCGCTCATCGGGCTCCAGCGGCAGCAGGTTGACGATGGGCCGACCGCGCGAACCGCGGCTCGCCATCGGCACCTGGTAGACCTTCAGCCAGTACACCTTGCCGCGACTCGAGAAGCACAGGATCGTGTCGTGGGTGTTCGCAACGAACAGCTTCTCGACGAAGTCCTCGTCCTTCACCCGGGTCGCCGAGCGGCCGCGCCCGCCGCGACGCTGCGCCTGGTAGGCGCCGATGGGCTGCGCCTTGGCGTAGCCGCCGTGCGACAGCGTGACCACGACGTCTTCCTCGGGGATCAGGTCCTCGACCTGCAGGTCCGAGTGGTCCTGCACGATCTCGGTCCGGCGCTCGTCGCCGTAACGGCTGCGGATGTCCTCGAGCTCGTCGCGGATCACCTGCAGCAGCTTGTCGGGGTCGGCCAAGATATCAGAAAAGTCTTTAATTTTATCTAATATCTCTTTGTATTCATTTAGTATTTTATCCTGCTCGAGGCCGGTCAAACGATGCAGGCGGAGATCCAGTATCGCCTGCGCCTGCACCGGCGACAGGAGGTACCGGCCCTTGCGCAGGCCGAATTCGGCGGCCAGCTCGTCGGGACGGGTGTCGGTCTCGCCCGCCCGCTCCAGCATCCCGGTGACCGCGCCCGGCGCCCAGGACTTCGCAACCAGCGCGTCCCGTGCCTCGGCGGGCGACTGGGATGCCTTGATCAGCTCGATAACCTCGTCGATGTTCGCGAGTGCGACGGTCTGGCCTTCCAGCACGTGGGCGCGATCCCTGGCCTTGCGCAGGTCGAAGATCGTTCGGCGGGTGACGACCTCGCGGCGGTGCCCCAGGAACGCCTCCAGCACCTGCTTGAGGTTCATCAGCTGCGGCCGCCCGTCGAGCAGCGCGACCATGTTGATGCCGAACACGGACTGCATCGGCGTCTGCTTGTACAGGTTGTTCAGGACGACGTCCGACGATTCGCCGCGCTTGAGCTCGATCACAACGCGCATGCCGTCCTTGTCGGATTCGTCGCGCAGTTCGCTGATGCCCTCGATGCGTTTCTCACGGACGAGGTCGGCGATCTTCTCAATCAGGCGCGCCTTGTTGACCTGGTACGGCAGTTCCGTGACGACGATCGCCTCGCGGCCCGGCTTGAATTCCTCGATCTCCGTGCGTGCGCGAATGTAGACACGCCCGCGCCCCGTGCGGTAGGCCGAGAAGATGCCCTGGGCGCCGTTGATGATGCCGGCCGTCGGGAAATCCGGCCCCGGCAGGTGCTCCATGAGCCCCGGCACGTCGATGGACGGGTCGTCGATCAGCGTCAGGCAGGCCCCGATGACCTCGTTGAGGTTGTGCGGCGGGATATTGGTCGCCATGCCGACCGCGATGCCCGACGAGCCGTTGACCAGCAGGTTCGGCACCCGGGTGGGCATGACCGACGGCTCGCTCTCCGAACCGTCGTAGTTTTCGACGAAATCGACGGTTTCCTTCTCGATGTCGGCGAGCAGCTCGTGCGCGAGCCGCGACATCCGGACCTCGGTGTACCGCATGGCGGCCGGGGCATCCCCGTCGACCGAGCCAAAGTTGCCCTGCCCGTCGACCAGCAGGTAGCGCATCGAGAAGGGCTGCGCCATGCGCACGATGGTGTCGTACACGGCCGTGTCGCCGTGGGGATGGTACTTGCCGATGACATCACCGACGACGCGCGCCGACTTCTTGTAGGGCTTGTTGTAGTCGTTGCCGAGCTCCCGCATCGCGTACAGGACGCGGCGGTGCACCGGCTTCAGCCCGTCACGGACGTCGGGTAAAGCTCGACCCACGATGACGCTCATCGCGTAGTCGAGATAGGACTGCTTCATCTCGTCTTCGAGATTGACGGACAGCAATTCCTGGGCAACTTCGGCCATATCTGCTTACTTTCTCAGCTCAAAATCGCAGCGCGACTCCGCCCGAAAGACGGAATCCGAGAAGCGCGATTCTGCGGGTTCAATTCGAAAAAACGTGTCGATTTCTGCCAGCCTGAGGGGGCCGGTTTTCGAGCATTTACCAAGCCGGAATTCTACCATATCGGGGCACGCTTAAGCACCGTTTTTGGCAGGCTTTTCGGCAGCTTAAGGCGATGACTGGCGCGGCTCGCCGCGGCCTGTATACTGCCAGCTGATTCACCCTCCCGGCCCCTCCCGATATCGAACCGGCTCGAGCGCTATGCAACATTGTGACGCCCTGATTGCGCCCCGCTGGTGCATCCCGGTCGAACCCGCCGGGCAAGTGCTGGAGGACCACGCCGTTGCCGTCGCCGACGGCCGTATCGCGGCCATTCTCCCGGCTGCGGAAGCGCGCGAGGCATTCCAGCCGAGCGTCGTCATCGAGCGGCCGGACCACGCGCTTATTCCCGGCCTCGTGAACGCCCACGGCCACGCCGCCATGACGCTGTTCCGCGGCCTCGCGGACGACCTGCCGCTGTCATCGTGGCTGCGCGACGTCATCTGGCCGCTCGAGCGGCGACTTGCCAGCGCCGAGATGGTCCGCGACGGGACGGAACTCGCGATCGCCGAGATGCTAGCCGCCGGCATCACCTGCTTCAGCGACCAGTACCTGTTCCCCGAGATCGTCGCCGAGACCGCCGAGGATCTGCACGTTCGCGCCGTCGTCGGCACCCCGGTGATCGACTTCCCGACGGCCTGGGCGGAAGACGTCACGGACTACCTCGGCAAGGGTTCCGATCTCGTCCACGACCGCTATGCCGACCATCCGCTGATCAGCACCTGTTTCGCGCCGCATACGACGCGGGCGTTGTCGGACGCCGCGTTTACCGAGCTGCGCGTGCTCGCCGACCAGCTCGACGTGCCCGTGCAGATCCACCTGCACGAGTCGGCTGACGAGGTCGCGCAGTCGGTCGCGGCGACCGGCAAGCGGCCGATCGACCGGCTCGACGACGTCGGCCTGCTGAACGCGTCGCTGCTCGCCGTCCACGCCGTTCACGTCACGCCCGGGGAAATCGCCCGCCTCGCGTCGGCCGGCGCCAGTGTCGCTCACTGTCCGACGTCAAACCTGAAGCTTTCCTGCGGGGTCGCGCCGCTCCGGGCGTTCTTTGATGCAGGCGTGACCGTCGGCCTGGGCACCGACGGTGCGGCCAGCAACAACCTGCTCGATATCCTCGGCGAAATGCGCCTTGCTGCTCTGCTGTCGCGGGTCGCTCCGGACGACGGCGGTGCTGTCACGGCGCAGGGCGCCTTGCGGATGGCGACGCTTGACGCCGCGCGCGTCCTGCGGCGCGATCACGAGATCGGCTCGATCGAGCCGGGCAAATGGGCCGACCTCACCTGCATCGACCTCGACCGTCACAACAGCCAGCCGATCTACGACCCGGTCTCGCAGCTCGTGTTTGCGACGCGGGCGGACCAAGTGTCGGACGCCTGGGTGGCCGGGCGCCACCTGCTTGATCGGGGCGAATTGAACACCATTAACAGGGGAAGCGTTGCCAGGCGCTGCGCAGAATGGCAGCAGCGCATCGCCGTTTCCAGGAAATAGAGGCATGAATCAAAGTACACCGACCCACGACAACGTCGACGCGGCCGAAGTCGCCAAGTTCAACGCGCTCGCAGCCCGATGGTGGGACCCGGAGGGCGACTTCCGGCCCCTGCACCAAATCAACCCGTTGCGCCTCGACTGGATTCGCCAGGGCACGCAGCTCGCCGGCCGGCGTATCGTCGACATCGGCTGCGGCGGTGGCATCCTCACCGAGGCCATGGCTGAAGCCGGCGCCACGGTGACCGGCATCGATATGGCCGAAGGACCGCTGACGGTCGCCCGCCTGCACCAGGTCGAGTCCGGGGTCGCGGTCGATTACCATCAGACCACGGCCGAGGCCCTGGCAGAAGAGCGGGCTGGCGAATTCGACGTCGTTACCTGCCTCGAGATGCTCGAGCACGTGCCGGAGCCCTACGACGTGATCAGCTCTTGCCGGACGCTGGTCAAGCCGGGCGGCGACGTATTCTTCTCGACGATCAACCGCAATCCCAAGTCCTTCGTGTTTGCCATCGTCGGCGCCGAGTACGTGCTCAAGCTGCTGCCGGTGGGCACCCACGAGTACCGCAAGTTCATCCGCCCCTCGGAGCTCGACGCCTGGGCTCGCGACGCCGGGCTGCAGCTAGTCTCCAGCATCGGCCTGCACTACAACCCCTTCACCCGGGAGTACTCGCTCGGCGAGAACCTCGACGTCAATTACCTGATGCACTACCGCCGGCCGGCCAGCGAGTAACGCCCTTGTCGCCCCTCGATTCCGGCCGCTGCAGCGCGGTGCTGTTCGACCTCGACGGCACGCTCGTCGACACGGCGCCCGACATGGTGGCGGCGCTGCAGGACCTGCAGCGTGCCCGAGGCGTCACGCCGGTGGACTATGAATCAGGGCGCGCCTATGTCTCGAACGGCGCGCTGGGCCTGCTCGGCCTGGGCTTCCCGGACATCGAGCACGTGGTTGGCAGCGAGCTGCACGCCGCCTACCTGGGGCTCTATTCATCGCGCGTTTGCGAGGCATCGGGGCTGTTTCCCGGCCTCGACGCCCTGCTCGACAGCCTGGATGCGGCCGGCCTGCCCTGGGGCGTCGTCACCAACAAGCCCGCGTGGCTCACCGATCCGTTGCTCGATGCCCTGGCGCTCGCCGGGCGCAGCGCCTGCACCGTCAGTGGCGATACGCTGCCACAGCGAAAACCCGACCCGGCGCCGCTGCTGCACGCCTGCGAGATCGCGGGCCTGCTGCCGCAGAACACGGTCTACGTCGGCGACGCGTCGCGGGACATCCTGGCCGGCCAGAACGCGGGCATGTCGACGATCGCCGCTGCGTACGGCTACGTCACGCCGGACGACGACCCGGAGCACTGGGGCGCCGATCGCATCGCGGCAGACACCGCCGAATTGACGCAAATCCTGCTGAAAGCGGTTAATCTGGGCGCCTGATGACCTCGATCGAAATAGATCCGCGCTGGCTCGAATTCGGCGGCCCGGCCTTGCTCGCCGGTATCGTACTCGGCGCGCTGCTCGTCTGGCTGATCGCGCGCAGCAAGCGCCTGCGGCTCGAAGACGAGAACGAGGACCTGCGCGACAAGATCAAGAACCAGGAGACACTGCAGAGCGAACGCGACGCTGCGTTCCAGGCCGCCAACGCCGAGATCGTGCGCTCCTTCGGCGACCTGGCAAATCGCTCGCTGCAGTCCAACAGCGAGAACTTCCTGCGCCTCGCCGAGCAGAAGATGAGCGTGCAGAACGAGCAGGCCAAGCGCGCGCTGAGCGAGCGCGAGCAGGCGGTCGAGAACCTCGTCAAACCGATTCGCGAGGCGCTGCAGTCCTCGCAACGGCAGATCGATGCGCTGGAGAAGTCGCGCAGCGAGGCCTACGGCTCCATACGCGCCCAGCTCGAAGCCATGCACGTCGCCCAGACCAGCCTGACCAGGGAGACTCACAACCTCGCCAAGGCGCTGCGGCGGCCCGAGGTGCGCGGCCGCTGGGGCGAGATCACGTTGCGGCGGCTCGTGGAACTCGCCGGCATGGTCGAACATTGCGATTTCGTGGAACAGGTGCACACGGCGGCGGAGGGCCAGGTGATCCGGCCCGACATGATCGTGCGCATGCCGGATCGCCGCGAGCTGGTCGTGGACGTCAAGACGCCGCTCGATGCGTACATGCAGGCCGTCGAGGCCGAGGACGACGCGCAGCGCAAGCTAGGGCTCTTCGCGTGGCGCTCGAG
>JAAUYE010160952.1_pt1 | contig 10793 bp, 10 predicted proteins | sample 7278081 | NCBI WGS metagenome assembly JAAUYE01 (sample SAMN14350131, study PRJNA611818) | marine sediment metagenome | isolation source: surface marine sediment (0.6m) | place: French Polynesia: Moorea | collected 2018-08
ACTCATTATGTCAGGCTTTCAAAATCCTGACATAATGAGTGAAGCTAAGTCGCAGTATACGGCCGTCGTCCTGGCCGCTGATCGTGGTCCGGAGGAGGAGGTTGCCCTTGCAGCCGGTGTGCCCTGCAAATCGCTGGCGCCGGTCGGCGGTATTCCCATGGTCATGCGGGTGCTCGATGCCTTGGAGGGTGCCCGGGAAGTTTCCGGTCGCATTTTGTGCGGACCGCCGCAATCCATCATTGACAGGCACCAAATGCTGGGCTGCTTGATTTCATCCGGTAAGGTTCAGTGGGTGCAAAATCAGGCGACCCCCAGCACCAGCACATTGAGTGCATTGAATTCGTTGCCGGATGATAGCGCCGTGCTGCTCACCACGGCCGACCACGCCCTGGTGAGCGAAAAAATTGTTGATCATTTTTGTGCGGAGGCACGCGCATCAGGAGCAGACATCGCAGTCGGGCTGACCCTTTACGAGGACGTTATCGCTGCCTATCCGGGGATGCGACGGACAACCATAAGGTTGAGTGATGCGCGCTACTGCTCATGCAACCTTTTTGCCTTTCTGACCCCGCGCGCACGCAAAATGGCAGAACTCTGGCGTCAGGTTGAAATTCAGCGCAAAAAACCCTGGCGTATTATCAATCTCCTGGGCTGGATGGCCGTGTTACGCTATGCAACGGGTAAATTGTCGCTGAACCAGGCCCGTCAGCTCATCTCCCGGCATCTGGGGGTCGACGCGGCGGCGGTGGTGCTACCGTTCCCCGAATCCGCCGTGGATGTGGATACGGTCGCAGACTTGAGATTTGTTGAGGATATCCTAAATCGAAATCCGGCACCTACTTTGCGATAACGTAGTCTGCATTTATACGCCAGCATTCTGGCCAAGTAGGTGCCGGACGGCGAATATATTTCGGCCCATAAAATACAAAGAAGAAATAATTAAGGACTAAAGACAGGTATCTCTTTGATATTAAACAGATACATCATCCGCGAGGTCAGTCTTCCGATGATGGCGATATGTGCCGTTTTGATCGCCATTTTCGCAAGTTACACGGCAGCCGAATATCTGGCCGATGCCGTCAGCGGCTTGTTGTCGGTGGATTTCGTAATCATGCTGCTGCTGTTGAAAATTGCCATCGCCCTGGAGGTCCTGTTACCCACAACCCTGTATCTGTCGGTGGTCATCTCACTGGGGCGAATGTATCGGGATTCAGAGATGGTTGCTCTGGAATCCTGCGGCGTGGGGACCTTGAAGGTCTGCAAATCTGTTTTCTACTTTGCCGCTATGGTGGCGGTTCTGGTGATGATTTTATCCGTATTCGTCCGCCCATGGTCTTTTGGAAAAGTCTATTGGTTAAAGGCTCAGGCGCAATCGGATTTTGATATTTCCCAGATGGATGGCGGCCAGTTTTATGAGATCGAATCCATCCGGATGGTCATGTTTGCTGAAAATGTGAACCATCACGAAAATCGGGCGGACCAGGTGTTTATCAGTTCGCGGGACGAACAGGATCATCAGATCATTTTTGCACAACATGTTCACCAGCGTTTGGATCCATCCGGCGGGGGCAAGATATTGCTTTTGCAAAACGGTTATATGTACGAATTCGAACAAGGCCAGAAGGATGGCAAAATCACTGAATTTCAGAACTGGATCCTGAGACTTTCACCCCAGGAGGTGATCCCGAAAAAGTACCGACGCAAAGCGGCGTCAACCGCACATTTAATGCAGTCTGACAATCTGGAAGACATCGCTGAATTGCAATGGCGAATGTCCACTCCGCTGACCACCCTCTTGCTCGCCCTGTTGGGCGTGTTATTGAGCCGCACCACCCCACGCCAGGGCAAATATGCCAAAGTGATGGTCGCAATTCTGATTTTTGCCGTATACTATCCCGTGAGCGTCGTTGCCAAAAACTGGGTGGAAAAAGGCACCATCGATCCCCTGCCGGGGATCTGGGCCGTCCAGGTGGCCCTAGTGGTGCTGATCGTCGTACTCGCCTGGCGCCAGAACGTCATTTTTTTGCGTCGTTCCACTTGAGCCGAATATAAAAAAAGGATTTATCACGAAAGCACAAAATTTAGAAAATTGAAAATTTTTTTATTTTCGTGTTTTCAATCTTTCGTGTTTTCGTGATGAATAGCTTTTAATGCTATGAATTTTCAACTCGTTGCTTAAAAGGGTCTTTTCCGAATAATATTGAGTGGATTCATGAAAATCATCGAACGTTACATAGCCCTGCACACCCTTGGGGGCGTTCTGGTGGTATTGTCTCTTTTTACGATTGTGTTCAGCTTTATGGAACTGCTGATCCAGATCAACGACGTCGGAAAGGGAAATTACCAGCTGTGGGATGCATTTGTTTTTGTTGCGGCGACGCTGCCCAAACGCATTGTGGATCTGCTTCCCGTCTGCATTTTGCTGGGCGGTATCATTGCGCTGGGCGTGCTGGCGGATCGCCATGAACTGATCGCCATGCAGTCCTCGGGAATGTCAGCCCAGCGGATTTCCTGGTCGGCCCTTTCCGCCGGCGCCATCATCGTGCTCGCGGCTTTTTTGATTGCCGAGTTTGTGGCGCCTCCGCTTGACCAGTTCGCGCGCGTTCGGCGATCTCAGGCGATCTACGGCAAAGGCATCATGCTGACCAGAGGCGGATTCTGGACCCGCCACGACAATGCGTTTATTCATGTCGGACGGACGCTTTCGAATACATCGGCTGCCGACGTGGATATTTATGAATATGATGATCAGGGGCGGCTTCAGCGTTTTGTTCATGCACGTGAAGCCGGTATACAGAAAAACAACCAATGGCTGCTCAAGGATATCGAGCAAAAAAGTTTCAGCGAGCAGGGAATCCGGGACAATTATATTCAAAACCAGCAACTGGACGCATTTTTGAGTGTGGATCAGGTCAGCATACTGGAGCTTCCGCCCCAAAGTTTGTCGTTGTCCGAATTGTATGACTATGTTCGCGGATTAAGGCAAAGAGGACAGAACGCTGACCATTATGTGCTTTCTCTGTGGCAGAAAATAAGTCTTCCGTTTACCAATCTGGTGATGATGCTGGTGGCGCTCACGTTTATTTTCGGTCACAGCCGGGCGATAACAGCGGGGCGCAGAATTATGCTGGCGACCACGGTGGGGGTCGGGCTTTATCTTGCCAACCAGATCATCGGTCATCTGGGACTGTTGTTCAACCTGCATCCGGTATTCACTACAGCGGGGCCTGTTTTTATTATATTTGGCATATCCCTATGGCTGCTACGGCGCCTGCGTTGATTTAACCCGCTGGATTACGGTGCTGATCCAGCGGGGATCGTAAAACGACGTTCGCTTTCGGGTATGAATTGTTTCCGGCGAATTGAAAATCGGTAGGCGGTGAGCTGCATTTCCCATCCCGGACTGCCGGGGGCGATCCGGTATACATGGAATCGTGCACGGCGGTCGGATTTGCTGCCCAGAGCAGAGGCCGACGAAACACTGATAACAGGTGCCTGGCCGTGGGGTGCTGGAAGTTGCGTGATCGAGCGGCGATGGACATGGCCGTGCAATATCAGCTCCGCCCCGCAGCGTTTTACCACCGCTCTAAAATTATTTGCATCCTTGAGTCGTTTGCGCCACTGAACCACGCCGGATACAGGCGGGTGGTGTATCAATACCACCCGGAACAAATCCTGCCGGCCTGATTCTACCAGCAATTCCTCGAGCTTCTGCAACTGTCTTCGTCCCACCTGACCGGTGGCGAAAAGCGGTGGGCTCGGCCGGGCGGTGCAAACGCCGATCAGGGCGGTTTGACCGCGTCTTCGCAGGATGGGGAATTCGGGTTTGCGGACTTGAGTTACGCCGCCGGGCACCGTATCCGAATCTCCTGACAGATATTGGACCCAGCGGGCATAGGTTTGCTGCCAGTCGACTGCAATGTAAGCATCGTGATTGCCGGGCACCACGGTCACATCCGAAGGCGGACCTAATTTATGCAGAAACTCTAATGCCCGTGAATATTCAGCGGGCCTTCCCAGATGCGTCAGATCTCCGGTGATGACGATATGATCCATGGGCATCGCCTGCAGATCCTGCTGCAGTGCGGAGAGTACTTCGCGCCGATGACTGATATGGCGGTGAAGACGCCAGCTGAAATAGCCGAATATGCGTTTGTTTAAAAGCTCAGAGGTTCTGAGATCGCCCGGCGAAATCAGATGCAGATCGGAAAGATGTCCAAGGGTGAAAACTTTTTTCGTCGTCATGAGCCGGGTCCAAACATGTTATGTTGCCAACTGCTGCGGTTTAGCTGTATGATTTTGAGAATCCTGCATCGATCTTTACAAAAATTAATTTCGAATATATATTACCACACCGTAATTTTCAATGGATGGTGTCAACTTCAAGTCATATTCTACTACCATGATGAACCGACCAAATTTGGCCGCTGCTAAAACTTATCGTCTGGGGGTTTTAAGCAACCCGAACAGCGGGGGCAATCGTAAGGGACTGGCAGCAGTGAAACAGGTGTTGAGGAATCAGGCAGGTGCCTTGCATCGTGAGGCGGTTACCATTCCGGATACGGCAGCGGTCCTGGTTGAATTCATGCGCAATGGAGTGGATCTGGTGGCCATAAACGGCGGAGACGGGACTATTCAGACGGTATTGACCGCTCTTTTCGATCGCAAGCCCTATGAACAGATTCCGCTGCTGGCCATTTTGCGTGCCGGCACCGACAGCATTATTGCCAGAGACATCGGAATTCGGGGTTCGCGCGATCGCGGATTGCGTAAACTGATCAATTGGGCCTGTAAGCCTGATGACCCAGGGGCTTTGGTCACACGGCCCGTCATACGCCTGCAGACATCATCCCGGCAGGATCCGCTTTATGGTATGATTTTTGGAGCAGCGGTCATATACCAGGCAATTTTGTTTTGCCGCCGGAACATTCACACAATGGGCGTGACCGGAGCCTTAGCCCCCAGCCTTACGCTGGTCCGTTTTTTGTTGGGCGTTATCCGCAGAAACCCACAATTTGCTGCCGCAGCGCCGCTGGCCATCGAACTGGACCGGGCCGCTCCGATCCGCAACGATTTCCTGATGGTGCTGGTGAGTACCGTGAACCGTTTTTTTCTCGGGCTGCGCCCGTTCTGGGGAACGGAAACAGGTGCATTGCAATTTACGGCCGTTGCCGACCGGGCCCGGTACCTGATGCGGGTGTTGCCGTCCATGGCACGCGGGCAAAGATGCCGTCTGCGGACACCGGATAACGGTTATTTCAGCCATAATGCCGATGAAGTGCGTTTGAAGCTCAACCACGGTTTCATGCTGGACGGTGAGCTTCATCCCGTCGGCCCCGACACGCAGGAAATCATTTTAAACAACGGCGGACAGGCAACCTTCCTGACACTATAAATATGCAGAATCCAAATCACCTCTTGCCGCTCGTTCGAAAACAAACCTCGCGACCCGTACCAACGGGTATAGCGGCGTTGCGTACTGAAATTCTGGCGCGGCACGGCCAAGCCACCGTGGCGGTATTATTTTATGGTTCGTGTTTTCGTAAGGGGGATGCGTTTGACGGGCTGGTTGACCTGTATGTCCTGGTGGACAATTATCGCTCGGCCTACCGCCGTCGCCTGCATGCGGTTTTTAACAAATTATTGCCCCCCAATGTTTACTATCTGGAGGTTGCTTACAACGGAAGAACCCTGCGGGCCAAATATACGGTCATTTCGGTAGCGGATTTTCAGCGTGGAACTTCGCCCGACTGGTTTCACTCGTATATATGGGGACGATTTGCCCAGCCCACGGGTATTTTGTATGTGCGCAATGACCGGGCTGCCGAAGTGGTGCACGCCGCCCTGGCCCAGTCTGTCGTAACCTTTATGACCCGCACCCTGCCGCTGGTGCCCGAACACTTCGACGCCCGGGATGTATGGCATCTGGGATTATTGTACAGTTATCGATCCGAGCTGCGGGCCGAACGGCCTGAAAAACTTGTACGCCTGTTTGATGCCGCCCCGCAGCATTACGAGCAGATGACCGCCGCCGCCCTGGATCTCATTCCCTATCAAATCGATCGGCTAACGGATGCAGAACCGCTGCGCTATCAGGCGAAAATATCGCCGCGCAAGCGTCTGGGCAACCGCTGGGCCTGGCGGTTGCGTTTTGTGCAGGGTAAGATCCTGTCCGTGTTACGGCTGTTGAAAGCGCTGTTCACGTTTAAAGGCGGGATCGATTATGTTCTGTGGAAGATCGAACGGCATTCCGGTGTTGCGATTGAGATTGCCCCGCGCCTGCGGCGCCTTCCCGTCGTCGGTATCTTTGTCATTTTCTGGAAGCTCTATCGCCGCGGCGCCTTCCGTTAATGGAAGTGACTAAAGTGAACTAAAGTTTCAAGTGACTAAAGTTATGGTGTCGCTGCGCTCCGTCTTTTATATGAATCGATAGAATTCCACAACTTTAGCCACTTTAGATCACTTTAAACTTTAGCTCACTATTCTTGTTGGTGAGCATTTTAAATCGCTGAATAACGCAGCATTCGGCCGCAAGATGCGGTTTACAGACCATTTTTAGGGACAGTTTGTACGAAGTCACCATACTGATTCACCTCCTCCAAACGACAGCTCCAGAGCAGCTTGCCGTTGTGCACGGTAATATCCGGACAACTGTCACACATGTCCTGCCTGCCGTCCGGCTCGAAATTTACCGGTTGAATAATCATGAGGCTCTGGATATAGGCCGGGCGGAAAAGATTGCCGGGATTGATCAGGGTGCGGCCAAGAACCTTGCCGAAAATGCGCAGCATTTTCTTATCGATCAGGCCGGCGAAAAATGAAGCCAGCTTGCCTTTGGAAACGCTGTTGGGGGCCGCGTAAGCCAGGTAACTTCCCGAAAACATGTGGGTTAACGTTTGCACCAGTTCCATGAAGCGGGGCGATACGTATCCCATGGACTCCCCGTTGAGCACGACGCGGTTGCCCATCAGCCATTTTAAGGAGTCCGGATTGGCTGTTCCGTTCAGGTACGCGCAGGGCTCGTACATGGGATCTGCTTCGCGGATCTTTTGGACGATTTCGGGAGCCATGAGGACCTTGTCTCCGCCCCATTCGGTTTCTTTGTAGGTTCCGTCTATTTCAATTGTTTTGCCCCGGGCAAAAAAATCAAAATTACCGGTGATCTGGGGCGACCGGTACAGGATAAAAACCATGGTATGCACGATATCGGCGTGCTTTTCGGCCCATTTCACCATGCTGGGAATTTCCAGCATGGTTTTATTGGAAATGGTGGCATTAAATGAACATGCAATACCGCCGGCGTCGGCCAGCATTCTGGCATAGTACAGCCGTAGTTCGTTGAGCTCGGTTTCCGTGGTAGCGTCCACTTTCGGCCGCTTCTGGCTGGTGTCGATGTGAAACGTAAAGCCGAAAACACCGGCGTCTTTAAGCTCCCTGAGCAGCGGTTCGGTGAGCCCGAGACCGTTGGTATTGATAATCGGCTTCCAACCCATCTCATTGACGATTCTCACCAGTTCAACAATCTGCGGATAAACGAGCGGATCGCCTCCGGCGATGCTCATGCAGTCGCTTTTGCGCATGCGTTTAAAAACTTCCAGGTCGGCGCGCACATCATCAAGGCTCTTGTGACCATGACCGTGGGGGTCGCGATAGCAGCCTTCACACCGCAGGTTGCAATCGGTGGTTGGTTCCAGCCATGAAATGCCGTTGTCCGGAAAATTCCAGGGCAGGCGATAATAATCGAGATGATTCAGTTCAGCAGGCATATATGAATTCTCCTAAATGATAAATTTTATGTCGTTTTTACAATTTAAAGGTTCGGACCTTAACAGGATATCAATGACAATGCAAGGATTGCCTTTTTCTTATGGACTGCCCAGATAATATTCCATGCGTTGGCGCCATAGATCATGATTGACGACGCATACGTCGCCCGTGTCTTCGCGGGTTGCCACGACCGCGCCGAAATCCTCGGGAGAAAGGTCGCTGCACGAGTTGCCGCTCCATTTCGAGAAATCCGGATTCACGGATATGAAATCTTCCATGCGCTGACGGGTTACCGGTACCGTGCATCCCATCTCCGGCAAAACAATCAGATCGTCTTCCTTTTTATCATCGTGAACATAATAGGCTATCATGTTTTTCTCCTTACTTAACAGTCGGCTTTGAATTGAGAACAATATAAGACAGATTCAGTGCGACGACGAGGGGGGATTAATATTTACGGTCATTATTCTTGGCTGCTGATTTGCGCTGTTCAAAAGGAATCGTCAGTTTATATATGCCATTGCGCAGACGTGCATTGACAGGCAGATGGCCGTTCTCAAACACCTTCATCATACCCTTGTTGGCCTGCAGCACCGTGGCCGTAAAGCCCTTTAACCCGCGCTCCTTGGCCAGGCGTATCAGCATTTCGTAAAGATGGGTGGCAATTCCCAGATCCTGATACTTCTCATCCACCACAAAGGCCACATCTCCGTACAGGCTTTCCTCATCCATAGAATACCGGGCTTCGGCCACAATGGTCTCCTGATCGGCCTCACCCACCAGGGCGACCACCGACATGGTCTCACCGTAATCGATATTGACGTATTCCTGCATTTTATCATGGGGCATGGTGCGGATGGGGTAAAAAAAGCGGCGATAAACGGTTTGATCGGAAAACCGGTAAAACAGCCTGCGCATGGCTTCCTCATCGGACGGTTTAATGGCCCGCAAGCTCACCTTGGTCTGGTTTCTGAAGGTGTGTTTGGTTTCGATATCCATAGGGTATAGATGGGCGCTGCCGGACAGGAAAATCTGATCCTCGAACAGGATCTTTTTTTGTTTGGCCTGCTCGACGAGGTTCTGGCGGTCATCCGGATGCGCAATGTCGATCAGCGCCTGGGCACGCTCCCGGATGGTGCGCCATCTCAGATTGGCGATCCCGTATTCCGTAACCACGGCATCAATGGATTCGCGCATATGGAACTGATTGCGCAGGTTGCGCAGCATCACCGCGATGTTGGGCTCACCTCTGGCGTTACGGCTGGGCAGTCCGATCACCGCACGCCCGCCGCGGGATATCTCTACTCCGGCAAAAATGTCGGCGGACTGGCCCGGTCCTGATATGATACTGCCCTTTCCGGCGGGAAAAACAATACGTCCCAGCAGGTCGACTCTGTGGGCCTCTTCCACGACCACCACGTTGGCGTTGCGGCCGATCTGGGTCGGGTTGAAAACCTGCTCGATGCCCTGGAACTCGATCAATGGATTGCGGTCGAGCCAGCTCATCAATTGCGGTGTACCCAGCGCATATGAAGCCACGGATTTGCCCCGGAACGTTTTTTTGCGATAGTTGGTCACGGCACCGCTTTTTACGAGATCCATGAGCGCATCGGTAAAATAAGATGTATGGATGCCCAGATGGCGCTTGCCGGTAAGATGCCGGCTGAGGGCCTCGCTCAATGATCCCGTAAAAAGACACAGACAGTCCCCGTGCTCGATCAAACGTGCAATGTTGGCGGCGACTTTGTCCATCACACTGTCCACCGGCCAGCGTTTAAAGTAGGCCGGTGGCTGGGTCGACTTCACCAGCAGATCGAAATCCGCTATCGAGACAATGGTGTCGCCGAAGGTAAAGGGAATCTTCGTATTGATTTCCCCCACCACCAGCGACGCCTGGCGCATGGCCTCCCGGGCAATATCCACGGCCACTCCCAGGCTGCAGTATCCGTCTTCGTTGGGAGGCGTAATCTGTATAAACGCCACATCGATGGGAATTCGCTTGGAATTGATAATACGCGGAATCTGGGAAATGCGCGCCGGAATCAGGTCCACGCTGCCGGCCACCACCGCTTCGGTGGTGACCATGGTGGAAAAAAAGGTCTTGAGGCGATGCTTTTGCCAATCGCGCTTTTTTAATGAAAGCATATCCGAATGGCTGGTCAATTGAATGAGTTCCAGATCGTTGGTATTGGATAGGCCGGAGTCAATCAGTGCCTTCATCAGGGTGCGTGGTTCTGCAACGCCGCTGCCCAAAAATACGGTCATGCCCGGCTTGATCTTGTAGAGGACTTCCTCGGGCGAAACTACGTTATCTTCCCACGCCGCTTTTTCTGATAATCTGCTCATATCCGATAATCTATCTTTTTGTATTGTAATTCTGAAACTATATCATAATTTATGGCCTGTTACCATTAAGTGCAAGTTATGTAACACCGGACTCATCTGATAACCCGGGCAAAAAGACACGCTCTTTTATCAGCTTTTTGGACAAAGTCAATTACTTTATTGCGACAGCGATGCCAGCGTGCATGCCAGGGTTTTTTGCAGATCGTCCGGGGACATGAGGATCATTTTGCCGCGCTGCCCTGCATTGATGAGAATTTTTTCACATGTTGCTATGTCGGCATCCATAATTACGGGCAATTTCTGCCGGGTTCCAAAAGGGCTGATGCCGCCGACCCGATATCCGGTAAGACGCTCGGCTGATTTTGAATCTGCCATGGCGGCCCGTTTGTGCCCGCAGTTTTTGGCCAATCGCTTCATCGAAAGCTTTTTATTGCCCGGCATGAGTACCAGCGTGAACTGCTTTTGCCCGAGCTCGACCACAAGCGTTTTTACCGTCATTTCCAGAGGATACCCGGTGGCTTGCGCAGCGAACTCGGCCCCTTTGGCTTCGTGGTTATAGGTGACGACCTCGAATGATATTTTTCTTTGTTTCAAAAATTGAATCGCACGGGTAGACATGGTTCGGCATCCATAGCAGATTGAGGGTTATTTGGGAATAGTTAAACGAGGTAATAAAAACC
>JAAUYE010005449.1_pt1 | contig 10782 bp, 5 predicted proteins | sample 7278081 | NCBI WGS metagenome assembly JAAUYE01 (sample SAMN14350131, study PRJNA611818) | marine sediment metagenome | isolation source: surface marine sediment (0.6m) | place: French Polynesia: Moorea | collected 2018-08
CAGCACGCCCTTGCTGCCTTCATCTGACAGTGGGATGGAACCGCGTGCCTCGCTGGAGAGATACCCCCAGTCACGCACCGGTACCGCACGGGTGCCGTCGGGATTGAACCAATGGTCGAACTTCTCCAGGTAATGACCGACGGTGCCTCCCTTCCAGCAGCCGATGAGCCCGAGGTCGGGCCAGTAATCACCGGGCAGCAGCAGGCCGTCGCGTCGCGACCGCATCTCTTCAAGCTGCCTGGCACGTTTGGCGTTGGGCCGCAAACGTTTACCCAGGCTCTGCCGCATGCCCGCTTCGATATCCTGGGCGCTGGAAAGCGTTCCATCGCGGATATCGCGGATCAGTTCCTCGCTGTAGGTGTTGGCCTTGTCCATCAGCTGCAGGATGGAAGACGGATTGGCGGTGGCTAAGAAGTGTACGGCGTGCTCCAGGGAAACCCGCATAATGGTGTAGTACTTCGCCTGATAGTCCTCGATTTCGAACACTTCGTAGGGAATGGAATAGGCGCGCCGCACGATGCCCGGCATGTTCTTGTAGATATGCCCGGAGGTGGAGCCAAAGGGCAGTCCCGAGGTGGTATGGCCCTCGACGGCCGGCGACACCATGGATACCACCTTGTAATCCAGGATACCCGGATGTGCCTTCTGGGCATGATACAGCCAGGTGCGCATCTGGTCTTTGTGCGCACGGCCCTGGTCGGTGGGGGTGACCGGGATGAACTTGGGATTGCCGGTGGTGCCACTGGTCTGGGCGAACATCACCGGGTCTTCGGCCGTGAAGACATTTTTTTCGCCCGCCACCACGCGCTGCATGTCCCGCTCGACGTCGGCATAGGTGATCAGCGGTACCTGCTTCTGATAGTCGGCGATACTCTTGATGGAGGAAAAGCCGTAGCGGCGCCCGTACTCTGTAGCGGCATTCTTTCGCACCGTGTCAAGCAGCAGTTCGTTCTGGGTGCGCAACGGGTCTTTGGTCGCCTCATCGAAGCGCCGTGCCGACTGTTTTCCGACAAATGCAATCAGTTTTCCGGCGAGTGACATCGCAATCTCCCTGGCAGATTTCTGCGCCACAACCTCTGTAAATAAATAAAGTCTTTTGCTGCGTGTGCCATTCAAGGCGACTCGCTGTGGCGTGTCAGCCAGTCCGTCATATCGTCGACCAGACGTTGCGGCGCATCCAGCTGAATGGAGTGGGTCTGATCTTCATACATTAACACATCGAGGCCGGGGCCCGGACCTCGCTTTAACAGCTTCAACACGCCATCGTTGTCGATAATCCTGTCCCCGCCGGCCAGAAACAACTGAATCGGATGCCGGTTACCCCCAATGTTACGGTCGATGTACTTGCCCAGCCTGTGGGTCTGCCAGAAAAATCGCACCGTGGCGGAGGTCAGGCGCAGCGGGTCCTGGCGAATGTAGTCCAGATACACGGGCGTAGTGGTGAACATCTGGGGCTGTATGGGCGTCGGCACCCGGGCGGTTGGATTGATGGGGGAAAGCAACAGGATCTTCAGCTTGTTCAGGAAGCTGACATCCACTTCCGCGCGCAGGCCGGGTGTGATCAGCACCAGGCCGTCGATATCCTCCGGATACGCGAGTCCGTAGCTCATCGCGAGCTTGCCGCCCCAGGACAGACCGACCAGGAATACCTCATCGTAGCGGCCGTGCAGCGGCGCAATGAAAGCACGGATGTCCGCCAGCAGCGTGGTGTAGTCGTCCACATGACCGGACAGCAAACCGCGGTTTTCGCGATTCAGACCGCTGCCACGCCGGTCCAGGCAATAAACGTCGAAGCCCCGATTGCGCAATGCATCGGCGGCAAGCGCAAACCAGCCGGCATGACTCTCAATGCCATGCAGATAGACCAGTGCCGTATCCGCACCGGTCTGCGTATAACTCACATAGGCCAGGGATGTGCCGTCGCTGCCGCGATACTCACCCAGCTCGCCGGACATGCCGCCGGGCGCCGGGTGCTGCGCGACCTCGACATGCTGCTCAAGGGAGAAGACAGGCGCGCCAGCATACCCTGCCAGCAGCACGACCAACAAAGTTACTCCCATCAGCCTGGATCTGCGCAGGTGCATCACGACTGTGATAATGGCTGTGGCCGAGTTCCAGGCTCACAGGCGCCGCTGGTCTCGATACCAAACGGCCTGCGTGCGGGATCTGCTGCCACAGACCAGCGCTGCCTCCCCAGGGACTCTACCCAGCTTTCCAGCTTGTCACCGATTTCAAGATAGGCCGAGTCTGCGATGCTCTCCTCCGTGTCCTTGATAAAGGTCTTACGTGCGCCTTCGACACTGAAACCGCCGCGCACAAACAGCTCCGCTTTCTCCAGCAGGCTCGGCTCCCGGATCGCAGTGCCACCCGGCGTTCCGGTAAGAATAATGCTGCCGGCCGGAATGACCCCGTTTGCATCGTGCACGAAGCGCGGATACCCGTTCGCATCGCGCATGCAGATGATGCTCCCTCGTTTGAAGGTTTCACTGAGGGCTCTGACAATCGCCCAGGGACCACGCAGCATGGCATCGGTCTTGGCCAGCTGCCGCTCCTCCCCAAAGGCTAGTTCTCCGACGGGCAGCTGCTCACCCGGGGGCTTCGCCTCCTGCACCGTCAGCCCGATTTCCAGGCTGTGCTCCCCTTCGTCGATGGTGCGCGGCTTGAGGTGCCTGCCGTGTATCATCCATGGCCCGATGGGCAGATAAGTCGGGTGCGACTTGCCGCGGGTGTAACCAGTTTCCTGGTCAAGGATAATGGGTTCGCGGTCTGATACGTCATTGGCGGCGAAGAACGCCACCCTGTTTATGAAGGCCTCATAGCTCGGCGGAGGATTGTGCAGGTCGATGTCCTCCAGTAACACCAGACCCAGCTCTGCCTCATAGTCCAGCAGCAACACCGCGCGCACCGGTAACTCACCGATCTGCACACCTGCGCGTACCGGCGCGTAGGCTCCGGTCGGTTCCACCGGCTTGGGGAACACCAGCAGTTCCTCGTCCCGCATGTCCCGACCCACCTCGTCGAGGTGTTCGGCGTAGTTGAGGCCGATGCCGATCACGAAGCGTTGCAGCGATCCCAGTTCGGCGGTGGTGATGGCAACCGGTGGCAGCACTATATCCGCCAGCCGCTCCTGCGCGAGCACCTCAGTCAACGCCGCATCCGCAAGCTGTTGATGCACACGCGATGCAACGGCATCGGCGGCCTCGAATGCCCATCGCATCAACTGGGCCTGCGGGTAGGGAGAATCCCCCTGTTTGCAGAGTTGAGGGTAATGATCACTTAAGACGCGCACCTCTGTCGGAATGCCTTTGTCATCGGCGAGCACCAGCCCGTAACAGGCCTGACCCTTATGCGCCGGCAGCGAAGAGACGTAACGAATAACGCGGGGCGCCTTCGGAACCGCGTTCGGTTCCAGTTGCGCGGTGGCAGGGGGTGATGCCAGCATCCTGCCGCACAGGATTAAGCTAGCAACCACAAAGACCAGACTGGTTCGCATGTGCCTCACCCACTCATAGCATTGGGCACAGAACCCGTTGCCTGTTGTAGCGCCCGCTCGGCGCTGAGCGCGACCTCGTGACCGGACGTACCCAGGCGTCTGGTATTAGCTGCCCACCAGCTTCTGGCCGCCTGCTGATTCCACGGCGCCGCCAGTTCAATGGCATCCAGCCGGGCAATAATGTCTTCTGCGCTCGCGGGTCCTTCGTCGGGCTCCGTTGCCAGGCAGTCGGCCACCAGCTGGTCGAGTTCGGGCGGGATCGCCTGGTCGGTTCGCTCGCTGACACGCGGTGCAGATGTGTTGGCAACACGATAGGCGATTTCCATCGCCGTGTCGCCCTCGAAGGGCTGTTTTCCGGTCAGCAGGTTGAACGCAATCACACCCACCGAGAACAGATCGGCGCGCGCATCCTCAGAGCCCGGGTAGCGGATACGTTCGGGGGCAATGTACGGGGGCGTGCCGGCGACCTCATGGCTGCCGGTCGGCTCCCCCACATCGGGGCTGCGGACGTCCTTCACCAGACCGAAGTCCAGCACCTTGACGAAGTCGAAGCAGCCCCCGCGCTCGGTCAGGATGAGATTCGGCGGCTTGATATCCCGGTGTATCAGACCGCGTGCGTGCGCCTCGGCAAGCGAGCTGCATAGTTGTTTCAGGATGAAGACAGCCCGTCCCACCGGTACCTCGCCCTCCAGTTCCAGCAGATCGCCCAGGTCGAGTCCGGGCAGGTATTCCATGACATAGTAGAATATCCCGTCCTCGCTGAAGCCGAAATCATAGATTTCCACCGTATGGGGCGAGGTCAGCTCGCTGGTCAGTTGCACCTCGCGCTCGAACCGCGTCAGGTTCTGTTCGCTGACCTGGTCGGTGCGGATCAACTTGACCGCGGTTGGACGCCTGAGAAGTGCGTGGCGCGCCAGATACACCTCGCCCATGCCGCCCTCACCGAGCTTGCGCTCCAGGGTGTACTGCCCCAATTGTCTGACCTGCTCGACGCGCCGGCGCAGAAACTGGATGGCAACACTCGAGGCCAGGATGAGAACGGCGCTCAACAACAGCAGCCCCAGCAGGCCGAACACCATCAGGCGCAGCGGACGGCTGACTGCGAAGGCCGCGTCGACCGAGACCTCGGTGGCCAGCCCGATACCGTAGTCCTTCAACCAGCGATAGGCGCCCACCACCGATACTCCACGATAGTCGCGGTAGGGCTCCAATCTCACCTGCGCGGGCGAGTCTTCCGTTACAGCAGCCGCGACGAGTTTCGTCAGGGGACGCTGCTCCAGCGGCGTGTCCGGCCGGTAGCCGCGCGTCATGTCGCCGCCAGGGTCGCGCAGGTGGACGCGCAAGATGGAATGCGCCGCGGGCTCATCGGGAATCAGCCCGATGGCCCTGAGCTGCGCGTTATGGCGACTGTCCGACAGCATGAGGCCGTCACCGTCGAAGGCGTAGGTGTCACCGGTCTTCCCAAGCCGGGCAACTTTCAGGATGCGGGTGAAGTCCTCCTCGGGGCGGATGCGTAGGTAGAACGCACCGATGACCTCCTGCCGCTCATTGCGTACCGGTGCAACGGCAAGCATTCGCGTAGCATCAAGCGTCATCCCGGCTCCGGCTATCATTTCCCCCTGCTGGTAAGGCCGTGTCAGGACCACCTGTCCCCGAAACACCGGGGCGAGCATGGTCATCCCATTTTTTGTCAGGTGGTGCCCGACCAGCGCCTCGTCGGGTGCAGACAGCATCCGCCCGTCACGGCCTACCAGCCCGAAGCCGTCGTAAAGATCGGAATCACTCAGGCGTTTCAGCGTGGCAAGAAGTTCCGTCTGTTCCGGTGCAGCGAGCAGATCGTCGAAGGGCTTCGCGCTGCCGGTTGCCAGGACCGCCAGCCGTTGTGTCGCGGCGCGGACATCGGGCAACTCCGACCAGTCGCGAGCGCTGTTCAACACAATGTCGATCCAGAAGGTCAGCGCGGCGGCGCTTGTCGCGGAGACTGTATGGAGACCTTCCCTGAGTTTGTCACGCAGCGCCTGTTCGGTGGCGTGGTGAATCCAGAAACCGGCGACTACCAGCAACGCCGCCGTGGCGAGGCCAGCGAGTAGGAGCGGGTTCCGCCACAGTGCAACAGCAGGTGCCGGCCGGAGCTCCAGGGCCGGGCGGAACTTAGGGGCATTGGCGGACGCTCTGCTCTGCATGGTGTTACCGGTCTAGAATGGTGGCCGGGGCTGGCTGTCGTGAACTTCGAGCAACGACCCCCAGCCACTTGATCATAGGCCAGAGACTAACCGCTCTCTCTGGAAAAACGCAATAGAATCACATCGGACGAATATTCAGGAGGAACAGGCTCTATTTGACGAAATCGATCGAAAAAATCTGGCCGATATCCGCTTTTCCGCAGTAGGACATCCTAAGTCCTCCGACAGGCTCCTAGTTGCGGGGCGACGGAGGCTGCAATCCCGGTGCATTCAAGTCCAGGCAGGGGCTGTGTTCGTCGTCTGCTTCGCTAAGTAGATTCCACAGGTATCCGCCCGTTAAGGCTGGAACGACGATCAGTGGGGCTATTGTGGCGGCGCCGGCGGTGGCTGCCGACCTGGTGGGCAGGGCATTGACCGCCGGGTCGGTAAGCGAACCGCTAATCTTGACCGGATCGGCGGAGACCCGGAAGCGGCGTTTCGTCCGCGGGACCAACACGAAGTCCAGCGTCTCGTCCCCGAGATTAAGATTGCCGCGGCCGGTGAGCGTAAAATTAGGTCCGTCGGCGACGAGGGTCTGGCTCTCCGCCATACCGTTCCTAATGGAAAAGCGAACGATGCCGCAATGGATTTCTCCTTCCCGTTCTCTGGACACTGAGCTACTGACGGCCCAGCCCAGGAAATCCGCCGTGAACAGGTCCAACTGACGGCGGGGCACCGTTACATTCTCAACCGCGATGCCGAAGTCGCCGCCAAGGCTGGAGGCGATCTCGTGGGGAGAACGCCCCTCGCCTCGCAGGTCGATAAATACGTTCAACGAGCCCTTTATGGGTACCTTGTCCTGTATTTGTACCAGGGCGTTGTCCATTTCCACGTCGTCCGCGGAGACCTGTAGCGCCGCCCAGGGTTCAGGCCCCGTATTCACCGCCAGATCCACCAGCACGACACCCCCCTCAAAGTCGAGCGCCAGCGGGTTTATCGCGAGCTCGCCGTTTTCTATGGACACCAAGGCCACCAGACTGTCGATGGTGAGATCGATGCCCACGATCTCGTCGGCGCCCACATCCAGCTCCAGATCGAATTGCTGCACCCATGCCAGCGGCAGCGGCTCGCGGCTGAACAAGTGAGCCGACCGCTTTCTCTTTCGGGAGACATTAGCGGTAGGTGTCGTTCTAGGCATGATTCCAATGTCGGCTAGAAACAACTTGGGAGTGTGGATCTTGCCGGTGAACTTGGGTCGTCTTCCGGCGAGTGAACCCGTTACCTTGCCGGTAAATCGGGTGCTGCCGATGTCCAGCGTGCCGTCGAACCGCAGCTTTTTGCGTCCCCCCTGCAGCCTTCCGGATGCCTTAGTGCGTCCGCCCGCCGGCCACTGCTGGTTGAACAGCTCACCGATGAGTGCCAGGTCGCGGGCGGAAAGCTCAGCCTGCACATCCAACTGGTCTCCACCCAGGAAGTCATCGAATGCGCCGGAGAGACGAACGGTCAGCAGATCCGGGGCTTCGGATACGATTTCTATGGTCTCGATACCAAGGCTGCCGTCGGCATCGGACAACTGCAGGCTGCCTCGGAGCACGCCAAGGTCCGGCAGTGGATATCCTACAATCTCCGCAAGATCGTTACTTCCGATCTCGATCCGTAACTTCCAGGAGAAGTCTTTTGTTGTCAGCAGGTCTCCAATCCTACCGGTGCCGGTGATCACCGGTCGTTCCTCCGAACCTACCCTGAGTTTACCCGACTTCAACCCCAGGCCGCCGTTTTCGTCGCTCAGGCGGGCGGTCAATCGCAGTTCTCCCAGGTCCGGCAGTGCGCGGCCGGCCAAGGGTTCCAGGGCGCTGGTGGACGGCGCGCTGGCATCGACCCTCAAGTCGATCGTCTTAAACGCGAGTTCGGGCTCCAGCAAGACCCGCCCAACGTTGCCGCTGGCGGAGATCAGCAGCGTCTCCGCACGGCCGACGCTCCCCTCGATTTTGCTCATGCGAAGCTCTTTGCCCCGCCCCTCCAGGTGGAATCGGGTCCGCACGGGGCCAAGCTCAAGGAGATCTTGACCGATCAAAGTTGCTACGGCACCGGTGTCCCGGGACGAACCCTCGACCTGGAGGTCGACCGCATCGAGCCATTGGTCGGTGGAGAAATCACCAAATCCCAGGTTGCCCGCTGCCTCGAACGTTAATCGATCGCTACGGCCGGCGCGAAGCTTCAAGCCTTGCAGCCGGGACTTCTGATCCGAACCTGAGAGCCGTCCGCTGATGGTGACAGGCCCCACCTCCGGAAGTTGTATCCCGAACAGGTGGGCGATGCGCTCAGTGCGGTTTGCCTTGATGACGATATCGAACTCCCTGTCTTCATGCTCCCCGGGTACGAAGGTGATCTCATCAACGCGCCCCTTGATCTCCACCGTCATCGATTTCGCAGTGCCGGCCCGTATGTCAACCCCCTCGAGAGTAAAGTCCCCCGACCGTGCAGTCATGCGGCCCTCGCCGCTCACCGGTCCCAACTCCGGCAGGAAATCGAATACAAAAGGCTGGGCCTCTTTTGTAGTGGGCGACGAAAAACGAATATACAGGTCCATGTGTTCGAAATCGCCGGGAAGCTCCAGGCCTGAGATTCGGGCGTCGCCGGCGAACTCCGTTTGAAATCCTTCGCCCTGCGCCCCATTGGCCGAAAAATCGGTCACCACCAGCATACCCTTGCTCAAGCCGAAGCGACCCGCCACGTTGAGCCGATCGAGGTCGGGCAGCAACAAGGCTTCGGGCACCAGCCATGCAATGAGATCCGTGTCCTGAACCTGCCCCGACAACGTCATGTCCACACCTTCGCTGGTCCACAGGTTCCCGACCGTGCCCTGGGCGTTCACGGAGACGCTGGATTCCCGTGCGAGATTCAGGGTGATCTTTTCCGCCCGCAGCCTATCCCAGCTGCCGGCAAGCGTGGCGGAACCCTCAAACCGGCCAAGCTCGGGCGTCTGAACGCCGAACAGCGCGAGTACACCGGCGGGTTCCTCGAGCTCCCCGTGGACATCGAAACTCAGACTGGGACCGCTGGGCGTCTGCTCCAGCGTGCCCTCGGCGGCGAACGCGGCCTGGTCGCTGATCAGGCGTATCCGCGCGGGAAACGGCTCCCGGGACTCCAGCAGTCCGGCCAGCTTGCCCATACTGCCCTCGATCCTGTACTCCATCCCGGCAAACGCGCCCTGTCCCTGGATCTCGAGCCTTCGCGGATCGCCGCGTACCTGTTCCAGCGATAGGGCGTCCAGGGTAACTTGCACGGTTTTCGCCCCTTGCGCACCATAGCTCAGGCTCAGAGCCCGGATGTCCAGGTCCTCGATGAGAGGAAGCACGGGCGGGCCACTGCGGCCGATCCCCAGGCCTGTCTTCTCGGCCGCAACCCCCGGTTTCTCGGGCACAGCCTGGATGGTCAGCGCTACATCCTGCAGCGCCAGGCGTTTCACCCACAGGATGCGCTGCAGCAGCGGCTTGAGTTCCAACTGCAGTTGAACCGCACCGGCGCGCAGGCGCAGGTCACCTGGGCCCGAGTCCAGGCTCACCTGGTGGGCCGAAAGCGAAGGGACGAGCGCCGCATTGAACGAAAAATCACCGTGGATGGACAATCGGTAATCGCTGTGGTTGTTGACCGCCCAGACCAGCAGCGCCTTGTAGTCCTCATCGTCAAGGGCAAACAGAAAGACAACCACGAGAACGCCGAGGCCGACGACCAGCCCGGAAATGAGACCCAAGGTAATCCTCAACCAACGCCTGGTTCGCATAGCGCACTCGCAAAAAACCGGGGCAGATCGAAGAATACCACAGGCGGAACTTCCACTGGGCCCGACTTGGTGCACGTCCGCAACCGCCGGGCAAGAGACAACCGCCCCTCGCGTTAGCTACAGCAATGTCTGCTTTAAGGGCATTGGTCGTCGGGACATTCGCCTACAGATAGTTCCGCCAGATACCAGCGAGAGGCCGGTGAGATTCTGCATTAACTTGTCGCGCCGATTGGGACTAGTAAAACAGGTACTTTTGACTTTACTATCACCTTATGGGCGACCGAGCCAAGCAGAATTTCACGAGGTACCGTTTGCCCATGAGATCCCATGATAATCATGTCAGCGTCCACCCGCCTAGCTGCTTCGAGAACAGCCTCGTGAGGCACACCCTGGACAGCATGGACTTCGCCAACCATTTCCTCCAGTTCTTCCCGAGTAAGCCCCGAATCCTTACAGATCTTGTCAGCGCGTCTTTCCATTTCTTGGCGTACTTCTTCGAATTCGTCGCTACTGATTTTGGCGCGTACGTCCTCCGACATGTAAGCCGAAAGCAAGGTTTCCGCGTATTCGCTTAGCGGCTCCATGACATGAATAACGTGAATTTTTGCGTTGAACGCTCGCGAGAAATCCATGACGCGGAGGAAAACCTCGGGACCACGGGGACCAAGATCGGTCGCATATAAAATGTTGTCAATTGAATGGTTCATAATTTTCTTCGGCTCCGTAACCTAACTCATCGATATCTGCTGAGTTTCAATTAGAAGTTACCTGGGACTTGCGGGACAATTGAACTACTCAGATAGCAGATTATGGCCAATAAAGTTTTGTTTTTTCCAGTTTCTTTTTCGCTTTCGGCGTAGGTTTCTGCCGAGCCGAACGCCAAGAAGCACCAAACCGCGCAAAAATACCTGACACGGTACATTAGGAGTCCGTGTAGGATGGCTGTGGGTCGGGAGTTCCCGGTCTCTGGACGACCTTACTCGACCGCTTTACAGGGAGCGGTCATTTAACCCTACCTTCTTAGTCGAACGTTCACGGCAGGCTCCAACCGTAGAGGCCACCGGACAGCGTGTCCGCTGAAACGGCGAAGCACCCGGCGGGTTTCCTGGCGAAAGGCAACCTGAGCCACGACGGCAAGCTGATCCCGAACCTCATACCCGCCCGGCTGGGACGCCACTCGGGCCGCAAGACCATCCTCTCACCCACTGGCCAGCCGGTTAATCCGGATCGCAACATAGAGGCGGACGTCACGTTGATCAACGCGCTGGTCCGGGCCCATCGCTGGAACTGCTGGCTCGTCACGGGCAAGTACGCCAACGTCAAGGCGTTCGCAGCCGATGAGG
>JAAUYE010163850.1_pt1 | contig 10782 bp, 9 predicted proteins | sample 7278081 | NCBI WGS metagenome assembly JAAUYE01 (sample SAMN14350131, study PRJNA611818) | marine sediment metagenome | isolation source: surface marine sediment (0.6m) | place: French Polynesia: Moorea | collected 2018-08
GGTGCCAGCCCCTCGGTGGCCTCGTCCAGGATTAGTAACCGCGGATTCAGCATCAGGGCGCGGCCGATGGCGAGCATTTGCTGTTCGCCGCCGGACAGCTGGCTGCCCTGGTTGTCGAGGCGTTCCCGCAGGCGCGGGAAAAAGTCGAGCACCTTGTCGAGGGTCCAGGGATCGTCGCTGCCGCTGAAGTTCGCGGCCGTGGCGACCAGGTTCTCCCGCACGCTCAGGTTCGGGAATACCTGCCGTCCTTCAGGGACCAGGCCGATACCGAGCTGCGCCACCTCGTAGGCGGGCCTGCCGTTGACAACCTCGCCCTCGAAGCGGATCTCTCCGCTGCGGCTCGACAGCGTACCGATGATGGAACCCACGGTCGTAGTCTTTCCCATGCCGTTACGCCCGAGCAGCGTCGTTACCTCGCCCTGCTCACAGCGCAGGCTCATGCCGAACAGCGCCTGGATCGTGCCGTAGAAAGTTTCGACATTATTTAACTCAAGCATGGCCATCGCCGAGGTAAGCCTTCTGCACTTCGCGGTTATTGCGGATGTTTTCCACGGTATCGGTCGCGATGATGTGGCCGTTGACCAGCACCGATAACCGGTCCGCCAGGCTGAAGACCGCGTCCATGTCATGCTCCACCAGCAGAATCGTGATATCGCCCTTGAGCGAATTCAGGATATCGACCATCATCGCGCCCTCTTCCTTGCCCATGCCGGCCATCGGCTCGTCGAGCAGCAGCATGCGCGGTTTCATTGCCAGCGCCATCGCGACTTCCAGCTGGCGCTGCTCGCCGTGGGACAGGTTGGCGGCGATGCGATCGGCGCGATCGTCGAGACCGACCGCCGCCAGGCTTTCCATAGCCGCCGCCGCCATCTCGCGATCCTCGCTCACCGGCGCCCAGAATCGGAACGAATGCCCGCTGGTTCCCTGCACCGCCAGCATCACGTTCTGCAGCAGCGTCATCGGCATCACCACGCTGGTGATCTGGAAGGAGCGCGCCAGCCCCTCGCGCGCGCGGCGCGCCGTGTCGTAACCGGTGATGCTATGGCCGCCGAACTCGATCTCGCCACTGTCGGGTTTTATCTGGCCCGACAGCTGCGCGATCAGCGTGGTCTTACCGGCGCCGTTGGGCCCGATGATGGCGTGGATCAGACCCTGCTCGACCGACAGGTTGACATTGTCGGTAGCGACGATACCGCCGAAATGCTTGTTCAGCTGGTGTATCTTCAGCAGTTGCTCAGCCATTGCCGGCCCTCTTGCGATCCAGCAGGCAGAGCCAGCCGTCGATGCCGCCCTTGCCGAACAGCACCAGCGCCACCAGCATGACCCCGAAGATCAGGTGCCAGTACACCGTGATCAGCGACAGGAATTCTTCCAGCAGCACGAACGCGATGGTGCCGACGAGCGGGCCGAAAAAGGTGCCGGCCCCGCCGATGATAACCATGAAAATCAGTTCGCCGGAACGCGCCCAGCCGATCATGTCCGGACTGATGAAACCGGTGAAGTTACCGAGCAGCATGCCCGCCAGGCTGCACATCATCGCCGATATCATGTAGCACACCAGGCGGTAACGATAGGTATTGAATCCGAGCGCCTGCATGCGCTGTTCGTTGAACTTGGAGCCGACGATGACACGGCCGAAGCGGGCATGCACCAGCCGCCGCACAAAAAACAGGCTGAGTAACAGCAGGCCGAAAATCCAGTAGTAAAGGCTGGTGCTGCCGTCCATGCTGAGCCATTCGGGAAATTCGCTGCGCGAGTAAATGACCAGCCCCTCGTCGGCGCCGTACTCTTCGAGGCTCATAAACGTGAAGTACACCATCTGGCTGAACGCCATGGTAATCATGATGAAATACACGCCTTTGGTGCGCAGGCTGATGGCGCCGGTAACGAACGCGAACGCCGCGCTGACCGACAGCGCCAGCCCCAGGTGCAGCCAGCCGTTGTAATAGTCGTAATAAGAAGGAATGCCGACGCTATAGGCGCCGATGCCGATGTAGGCCGCGTGACCGAGGCTGACCATGCCACCGAAACCCAGGATCAGGTTCAGGCTGACGACCGCGATCGCCAGGATCAGCGCGCGGCTCAGCAGGTCGAGATAAAAAGGCTGGTTGATCCATTCGAACACGAACGGCGCCGGCGCCAGGATCAGTAATATGGCGGCATAGACCCTGCCGGATATGGTTTGCGGTAACCAGCCCATCACTTCATCCCGGCGGGCGGGAACAGGCCCTGCGGACGAAACGCGAGCACCGCGGCCATCAGGATGTAAATCAGCATCGCCGACAACGCCGGCGCCGCGGTCTCGGCGTAGGTCACCGGCATCGCAAGATTCAGCACGACGTCGAGATAGGAGCGGCTCATGGTATCGATCAGGCCGATAATCAGCGCCGCGTAGAACGCGCCCTTGACCGAACCGATACCGCCGACGATGACGACAACAAAGGCGACGATGATGATATCGTTACCCATGCCGATGCTGGCCTCGGTAATCGGCGCGATCAGCATGCCGGCGAGCCCGGCCATCGCCGCGCCGAGCGCGAACACGAGCAGGAACAGGCGATTGATGTTGATGCCGAGTGCCTCGACCATGCTGCGGTTCGAAGCGCCGGCGCGGATCAGCATACCGAGCCGCGTTTTGGTTACCAGCACGAACAGGATAGCCGCCACCAGCAGCCCGGCGACAATAATCAGCGTTCGATAAACCGGGAACACCAGGCTGCCCAGCGTGATCTGCCCGTTGAGCACGTCGGGCAGCGGGATCGCCATGCCGGCGGCGCCCCAGATCAGGTGGACCAGCGTATCGAAAATCAGGATCAGACCGAAAGTGACGAGCACATGATCGAGGTGATCGGAGCGGTACAGTTTGCGCGCGATGAACCACTCGACCAGCGCGCCGACGGCGAACATACCGACCAGGCCGAACAGGACACCGGCCAGGAACGAACCGCTCTTGGCCACCACGCTGCCGCAGAAATAGGCCCCGATCATGTAAAACGAGCCGTGCGACAGGTTGATAAAATCCATGATGCCGAAGATCAGCGTCAGGCCTGACGCCAACAGGAACAGCAGCAGCCCGAGCTGCAGCCCGTTCAGCAATTGTGTTATCAACAGGTTCCAGTCCATCGCGTCAGTTCCTGGTCAGGCTCAGGAATTTACGGGGTAACTCGTCATTGCGAGGAGCGGAGCGACGAAGCAATCTCTGAGGTTGTACGACATAACATGAAGATTGCTTCGCTGCGCTTTTAGGCCCTTTGGGTCCGCAATGACTCCGGAAATCGCCCGGTACCAGCCGGTACCGGGCATTTCGGCTCAATTACATCTTGCAGTCTTTGGCGTAGGGATCCTGGTGGTTGGTCAGGACGGTGGACACGATCCTCGTGGTCCAGCGGCCCTGGTCGTCTTCGACGACTTCACGCAGGTAGAAATTCTGAATCGGCATATGGTTGTTGCCGTAGCTGTACTTGCCACGCACCGAATCGAAATCGGCCGCCTTCAGCGCCGCACGCACCGCATCCTTGTCGTCCAGGTTGCCACCCACCTTCTCGACCGCGCTCTTGATCAGCATGATCGCGTCGTAGGATTGCGCGCCGTAAAAAGACGGGTACTTGCCGTGCTTCTTCAGGTAGTCGCCAACGAAGCGCTGGTTGGCGGCATTCAGTATGTCGGGCGACCATTCCTGGGTATTCTTCGATCCGAGCACGCCGGACAGGCCGCCGGCCTGCAGCTTCGGCAACGCGATCGAATCGACGGTAAACACCGAGTACAGGTCCATCTTGCCCTGCAGGCCTGCCTGCTGGTACTGCTTGATGAAGGCGCCACCGGCCTTGCCGGGATAGAAGACGAAGATGCCTTCCGCACCCGAGGCCTTTGCCTTGGCGAGTTCGGCGGAGAAATCGAGCTGCGCATCGGCGCCCCACTTGGTCATGTCCTTGCCCAGTACCTTGCCCTTGAAGGTGGACTCGACGCCGCGCACCATGTCCTTGCCGGCGGCATAGTTCGGCGCCATGACGTAGATCGACTTGACGCCTTTCTGGTTCAGGTGCTCACCCATAGCCATCGGGGTCTGATCGTTCTGCCAGGAGGTCGAAAAGAAATTCTTGTGGCAACGCTTGCCCGCCATCTGCGAAGGACCGGCATTGGCGCTGATCAGGAACTTGTCCGCGTCGAGTACCGACTTGGCCGAGGCCAGCAGCACGTGCGACCAGATATAACCGGTGACGAAATCGACATCGTCCTGCTTGACCAGCTTGTCGGTTTTCTGCTTGCCGACATCCGGCTTGAAACCGTCGTCTTCCATGATCAGCTCGACATCGAGATTACCCATCTTGCCGCCGATATGTTCCATCGCCAGCTCGACCGAGTTTTTCATATCTTCACCGATAACGGCGGCCGGCGTCGTCAAGGTCGTAACGAAACCGATCTTGACGCTGTCAGCCTGGGCGGCGCCCGTCATAATAACCGCGCTCGCAATTACGGTTGTTCGAATCAACTTAGATAACATCATTGCTCTCCTCTGGAGTTGTTTTAATAATCGATGGCCTGGCCACCTGGTTTAGCTTGAGGCATTGTCATGCCCGGTTCTTCGGGAACTCGAATTCCAGTTATTCGAACTTCCGCGCGTTAAGGTATCCGTTCAGCGACTGCTAGCCGCTGCAACTATAAATCCATTTATCGGGATTAGGCAGCATTATATTTAAAATCAGGCATAAAAGCCTGCCCGATCTGCGCCAGCATTCGAGCTTGCCTGCCGCAGGAAGCGCAGGCTGATATCGATCAGCTGTTGCGGCTGATCCCGATGCGGTGAATGACCGCAAGCGGCGAGCTCGACGACCTCGGTCTGCGCCGCCCGCCGGGCGATCCCGTGTACCTGCTCGAGGCTACCGTACTCGTCATCCAGCCCCTGCACCGCGAGCAGCGGGCACTCGATGGCAGCCAGCTCGTTCTCGATCGACCAGTCGCGAAACGCCGGCAGCAGCCAGATATCGTTCCAGCCCCAGAATGCCGAATCGGGATCGCTATGATAGCGCCCCAGTCTCTGTCTTAAATCGGTTTCCAGGTAGCTTGTGCGCGCCCGTTCGATACTGTCGATGGTAACGTCCTCCACCATGATATGAGGCGATAACACGATGACACCGCCGACCCGATGCGGATACGCGGCGGCGTACAGCAACGCGATCGAACCGCCGTCGCTATGCCCGAAAAACCAGGGCGGATTACCGACGCTATCGATCCGCAACGCCACCAGCAGGGCCGGCAGCACGTCACAGGCCTGCCGATGCATGAAATCGACATCCCAGCGCTCATCCGGCGCGCGCGGGGTCGACCGGCCGTAGCCGGGACGCGAATACACCAGGCCCCGGCAGCCCAGCGCCTCGCACAAACGTCCGGGATAATCTTTCCACATCGCCAGCGAACCCAGTCCCTCGTGCAGGAACACCATTAGCGGGGCCGAGGCTTCATCGGCTCCGACCCATTGGTACTCGATATTCAGTTCGCGCCCGCGCGACTCGATCGTGACGAACTCGATCGCGCCCGTCATGCCTCGGCTTCGCGCTCGCGCAGCCGGAAGCGCTGGATCTTGCCGGTTGCCGTCTTGGGCAACTCGTCGATGAACTCGATAAAGCGCGGGTACTTGAACGGCGCCAACCGATCCTTGACGAAGGCTTTGAGCTCCTCTTCGCTCGCCTGCTGGCCGTCGGTCAGCACCACGAAGGCCTTGGATTTGGTCAGGCCGTCGGCGTCGACCTTGCCAATCACCGCCGATTCCAGCACCGCCGGATGTTCGACCAACGTGGCTTCTACCTCGAAAGGTGAAACATACATGCCGCTAACTCGCAGCATATCGTCACTGCGGCCGGAACAGGTGTAACTGCCGTCTTCATTGTGCACGTACTTGTCACCACTCTTGGTCCATTCACCCTGGAAGGTATCCCGGCTCTTCTCGCGATTATTCCAGTACATCAGCGCCGCGCTCGGCCCGCGCACGTACAAATCGCCAATCTCGACAGCGGCGACCGCCAAACCATCGTCGCCGCGCAACTCGATGTCGTACCCCGGCACCGGGTAACCCGACGAACCGAAGCGCACTTCACCCGGGCGGTTGGAAACATAGATATGCAGCATTTCGGTAGAGCCGATGCCGTCGATCACGTCGATACCGAAACGCTGGTTGAAACGCTGCGCGAGATCCGCCGGAAGGGCTTCGCCGGCGGATACCCCGAGTCGCAGCGCGAGTTTATCGTTGCCGGGAATGTCGGGCCAGGCTAGCATCGCGACGTAACCGGTCGGCGCGCCGAAAAACAGCGTCGGCCGGTGTTCGACCAGGCGCTGGTAAATTACGTCCGGCGTAGGCCGGCCGCCGAGCAGGACACTGGTCGCACCGACCGTCAGCGGAAAAGTCAGCGCGTTGCCGAGTCCATAGGCGAAAAACAGCTTGGCCGCCGAAAAACAGACGTCGTCTTCGGTAATGCCGAGCACGCCCTTACCGTAAAGCTCGCTGGTCCAGTAGGGATTCGCGTGCGTGTGCACGGTTCCCTTGGGTTTGCCGGTCGAACCCGACGAATAAAGCCAGAAGCCGGGATCGTCGGCACTAGTGGCCGCGGCCTGCGCCAACGGCTTTGCAGCGGCAACAAAATCGGCAAAGGCCTGTTCACCCTGCTGCAGAGCATCGTCGGCGCGCGACACGATGACTTTTTCGACTTCGTGCCCGCCTTTTTTCATGGCGTCGCGCAGCACCGGCAGCAGCGCGTTCGAGACCAGCGCGGCCTGCGCGCGGCTGTGCTGCAGCATATATTGGTAATCATCGGCGGGCAGCAGTGTGTTCACCGCAACCGGTACGACTCCGGCGTACATCGCGCCTAGAAAGGCAACCGGCCAGTCGTTGCAGTCGTGCATCAGCAGCAGCACCCGCTCCTCGCGGCGCAGGCCGGCATCCAGCAGCGCGGCGGCCATGCGCCGTACACCGTCGGCGAGCTCACCGTAACTCAGGGTGCCGGCATCGTCGATATAGGCGGTTTTCGAGGCACGGCTCGCGTTTAGATCTAGTAGATGCGCGGCATAGTTGAAAGTGGCGCCGGGCGCGGCAACGGTTTCGCTATTCATGAACTCCTCCAGCTTCGGCTCGGCGCAGGCGCCGAACGGGGCTTTATTATCGGGTAAATTCTATGCTGCCTTCGGGCAGCAGGTACAGCACTAATGCACGGCCGTTGGAAACCGTGGGCACGTGCGCGCTGCCGGCTGGATAAACCACCCAGCCGGCCGGATTGTCATCGAACAGCGCATCGCCCTCGAGCGGCATGACCAGGTCGATTTCACCGTTGGGATGTGCATGATGCGGACCGTCGATATTGTCCATGTCGACCACGTCGACCGAAAAATCGTGCAATTCGGCCTCGGGTTTGAATACTCGTCCGTAACGGATGCCGCCGGCTTCGTGCTGGCACAGCCAGCCTTCTTCGACTCCCTGTCGACAGCTGGCCTGCAGGTTGCTGTAGGTCTCGCTGGCGACACCGTGCTCCCGGTTGAGCCAGTCCTGCAAAGCCTGATCTAGCGGTTTATCGGCAATTTGATCGGTTAACGCGATGATTTGTTGGCGAAATTCGGCGCTGCTCATGAAACCTCCCGCTTTATGTTTTTCTTGATATGCCGCCCAATATGAATTATTGTGCATAAAATTGCAATCTATGCATCATTTTACGCAATATATTTCATACCTGGCTACGATATGGTTAGCGTATCAAAATCCAACGGCTGCGAGCGAAATTCCGGGGACAATCGACTACTGATCAACCTCGGCGATCGCGTACGCGGGCTGCGGGAGCGCCGCGGCATCACGCGCAAAACGCTGTCGAGCGAAACCGGCGTATCTGAGCGCCACCTGGCCAATCTCGAATACGGCGAAGGCAACGTCTCGGTGCTCGTGCTCGATCAGGTCGCAACCGCCCTGCAGTGTTCGCTGGCGGAGCTGATCGGCGACTTCACCACCCGCTCGCCCGAATGGCTGATGCTGAGGACGCTACTTGCCGGCCGCAATGAAGCCACTTTACGCCGAATCCGCATCGCGATCGCCGATATGCTCAGCGAAGTCCAGCAGGATTCGATGTCGACGCACCGCATCGCGCTGATCGGATTGCGCGGCGCCGGCAAATCGACGCTGGGCGCCAGTCTGGCAGACCGTCTCGGCCGCCCGTTCATCGAATTAAGCCGCGAAATCGAAAATCTCGCCGCCTGCAGCATCGGCGAAATCCAGGCGATGTACGGCATGGCTGCTTACCGGCGCTACGAACGCCGCGCGCTCGAACAGGTCGTTTCGAACAACGAGGAGGCCGTCATCGCAATTCCCGGCGGGCTCGTGTCCGAGCCCGACACCTTCAATTTGCTCTTGTCCAGCTGCAGTACGGTCTGGCTCGAAGCGCATCCCGAAGATCACATGCAGCGCGTCATCGAACAGGGTGACTTCCGCCCGATGCAGGGTAACCGCGAAGCCATGCAGGACCTGAAATCCATACTCGACGCGCGGCGCGCGCTTTACACCAAAGCTTCGTACCAGCTCGACACCAGCGCCCAGGGCCTGGACCAAACCTGCGATCGACTGTTCGATATCGCCGCTAAAATCGGGCAGTCCGAAACAACCTTCTCGCCCCTGACTCAAACCCAGCTGGAGGAAATGCCGTCGTGACCGATCGCGTCGATTACCAAACCGAACCGGACGCTTATCGCCACTGGAAACTCAGTGTCGACGGCCCGGTAGCCACGCTTAGCGCCGATTTCGACGAGAACGGCGGCCTGCGTTCGGGATACAAACTAAAGCTCAACAGTTACGATCTCGGCGTCGATATCGAGCTCAACGACGCGCTTAACCGCATCCGTTTTGAGCATCCCGAGGTTAAATCCGTCGTTATTACCAGTCTCAAGGACAAGATTTTCTGCTCCGGCGCGAACATTTTCATGCTCGGACTCTCCAGCCACGCGTGGAAAGTCAATTTCTGCAAGTTCACCAACGAAACCCGCAACGGCCTCGAGGATTCCTCGAAATACAGCGACCTCAAGTCCATCGCCGCGGTCAATGGCGCCTGCGCCGGCGGCGGCTACGAACTGGCGCTGGCCTGCGATGAAATCATCCTGGTCGACGATCGCTCTAGTTCGATCAGTCTGCCCGAGGTACCTCTACTGGGCGTGCTGCCGGGTACCGGAGGACTGACCCGCGTCACCGACAAACGCCACGTGCGCCACGACCTGGCGGATATTTTCTGCACCACGACCGAGGGCGTGCGCGGTCAGCGCGCCAGGGACTGGCGCCTGGTCGACGAGATAGCCAAACCCGCGGTGTTCGACGAAACCGTGAAAAATCGCGCGCTCGAACTGGCCGCCAAGAGCAACCGGCCTGACGGTAAGGGCATCGCGCTGACACCGCTCGAGCGCAGTGTCGAGGACAATGCCCTGCGCTACCGCCATGTCAGCGTCGAGATGGACCGGCGCGCGCGCACCGCGACCTTTACCGTACATGCACCCGAGGGCGAACAACCACAGCACGTCGACGCGATCGAAGCTGCCGGCGCCAACTGGTTCCCGCTCGCGCTCGCCCGCGAACTCGACGACGCGGTGCTGTCGATGCGCACCAACGAACTCGATCTCGGCACCTGGATCATCAAGACCGCCGGCGATGCCGCCGCGGTGCGGGCGATGGATGCAACGCTGACGCAGGACCGGGACCACTGGCTGGTGCACGAGACGATCGGTTACCTGCGGCGGGTGTTCCAGCGCCTCGATGTATCGTCGCGCAGCCTGTTCGCGCTGATCGACGAGGGCAGCTGTTTCGCCGGTACTTTTCTCGAGCTCGCGCTGGCATGCGACCGCAGCTATCATCTGGAACTGCCCGACGATCCTGATATCACGCCGACAATCACGGTCGACGAGGTCAATTTTAGCGTCTACCCGATGATTACCGGCGAAAGCCGCCTGGAAAGACGTTTCTACGCCGAGCAGGCGGAACTCGACGCGGTGCACGCGCGAATCGGGCAGCCGCTCGATGCCGACGCCGCATTCGAACTCGGCCTCGTCACCAGTAATCCGGACGACCTCGATTGGGAAGACGAGGTTCGAATCGCGATCGAGGAGCGCGTCTCGCTGTCGCCCGACGCCCTGACCGGCATGGAAGCCAACCTGCGCTTCAACGGCCGGGAAAACATGCTGACCCGGATATTCGGCCGCCTCACCGCCTGGCAGAACTGGATATTCCAGCGCCCGAACGCGGTCGGCGAAACCGGCGCGCTAAAAGTATACGGTACCGGCGAGAAATCACGCTTCGACTGGGATCGGGTATAGAACATTGAAACCTGAAACGTCATTGCGAGGAGCGAAGCGACGAAGCAATCTCCCTGATATTGCGCAGTCCGCACAAGATTGCTTCGCTCCGCTCGCAACGACCAATAGCAAATATTAATCTGGAGATTGAAATGTCCTCGATCGATTACAACGAGAAGATTCCGAACAACGTCGACCTCGCCGGAGATCGCGCGCTGCGGCGTGCGCTCGAACACTGGCAACCGAACTACCTCGAATGGTGGCAGGATATGGGTCCGGACGGATCGCAGAATTTCGATGTCTACCTGCGGACCGCGGTCAGCGTCGACCAGGAAGGCTGGGCACAGTTCGGCCACGTAAAAATGCCCGATTATCGCTGGGGCATTTTCCTGAACCCGGAGAAGCCCGACCGCAAGATTCACTTCGGCGATCACAAGGGCGAGGACGCCTGGCAGTCGGTTCCGGGAGAATACCGTGCCA
>JAAUYE010050278.1_pt1 | contig 10778 bp, 7 predicted proteins | sample 7278081 | NCBI WGS metagenome assembly JAAUYE01 (sample SAMN14350131, study PRJNA611818) | marine sediment metagenome | isolation source: surface marine sediment (0.6m) | place: French Polynesia: Moorea | collected 2018-08
ATCCAGTACCGACTGAATCTCGAGCGCGGCGTGCAGCGCATTGCTGGCGTGATCCTCATCCGGCTTGGGAAGGTTAAAAGTCGCCAGCACGGCATCGCCCTGGAACTGACTGATCACGCCGCCATACTTCGCGATGGGTTCGGCAATCAGGCTGAAATAATGATTTAACGCTTCGATCAATTGTTCCGGGGTCATGGTTTCGCTAATCGCGGTAAAACCTTCGATATCGGTAAACAATATGGTGCATTCGTTGACCTCACCCTTGCCGGTTATCGCACCCTCCTCCGACTGGATTACCTTTTGCGCCACCTCCTGCGGCACGAAACGCGACAAATCGCGGGCGGCGCTGCCCTCGATGACGGATTCGACCAGCAGGTTGCGCGCTCGGTGCAGCGCCAGCGCCAGCACCCCGGTTACCATCAGAATGGAAACCACCTTGTCGAATTCGGCACCGATCAGGACGCTGTTGGAAGTCATGTATTCGACATAATTGCGGGTAACCATGCTGTCCGCGGGATCGCTGAACATGACGTAAACCACCATTAAAATCCAGCCCAGCGCGGCACTGATACCGGTCGAAATAAAGAACAGGGGATCAAAATGCAGAGCCCTGATGGCGATGAAGATAAACAGGTAGAGCAGCGTCGGCGCCTTCAGGTAAAACGAAGGCGGTTGTTCGTACTGCAGGTGAAAACTCCAGATCAGGCCCAGCAGCAGCGCAATATCGACGACCGAGGACAGGTACAGCATCCAGTCCGGCAGCCTGCGGTTCACGGCCAGGTAGAACCGGATCAGGCTGAAAACCAGGTACAGCGACAGCACCCAGGGCACCGGGGCAAAATCGGCGTCCTGCGAAAACGTTTTGGGTGCAATCGCGTACAGCAGGCCGAAGATGGAGACGATCACCAGCTGGATAATACTGATCAGGACCTCGCTGCGCTCCTGCTGATCCTGAATCGAACTCAGCAGCCGCGCGGGCAAGGCGACATCCCGGTGTTTCGCTCCCACCAGCGACCGATAGGTCGCCGAATCCCGGTTTGTCACTTTATTGCTCAACAAAGGCTCCAGCAGCGTGGTCAGGCATTATGAGACTAGGACAGGAGCGATTGTCAATAATTCCAGTCAGGAGCTGTAAATCTGCTCGGCGGCAGTGCGTTTAGGGCGATTTCAGTGTAGTCTGCCCGTTGTGCACAACGAGATACCAGTGAAATGACAGACAGGCTGGACCAATCCAGAATCCTGATTTATAGCCACGATTCGTTTGGGCTCGGGCATTTGCGCCGTTGTCGCTCCATCGCTCATTCGCTGGTGGGTCGCTATAAGGGTTTATCGATACTAATCCTGTCAGGTTCGCCGATTATCGGCAGTTTCGACTTCAAGGCACGGGTCGACTTCGTGCGCATTCCCGGCGTCATCAAGTTGAAGGACGGGGCCTATACCTCGTTGGGTTTGCACATCGATCTCGAGCAAACCCTGCAAATGCGCGAATCGATCATTTACCACACGGCGACCACCTTCAAACCGGACCTGTTTATTGTCGACAAGGAACCCACCGGATTGCAGGGAGAGGTAACCAGCACCCTTGAAATGCTGCGGCAACGCGGCACCGTCAACATACTTGGATTGCGCGATATCATGGATGAGCCCACCAAGCTGAAGGCCGAATGGGAGCGCAAGCAGGTGGCTCCGGTACTGGAAAATCTTTACCACGACATCTGGGTCTACGGCCCGAGCGATATGGGCAGTCCGGTCGAGGGCCTGGGACTGCCCGAGACGATCACCCGTAAGCTATCGTTCACGGGTTACCTCGATCGTGAAATTCCAAGCGATCGCAACTGGGTACCGCCGATTAATCTCGACGAGTCGTTTATACTGGTGACCGCCGGCGGTGGCGGCGACGGCGTCGAAATGGTCGACTGGGTGATTCGCGCCTTCGAGGCTGACCCGCAACAACCACATCGCGCCATAATTGTCACCGGACCTTTCATGCCGCCAGCCGAGCAGCAGGAGTTTCACGACCGCTGCGAGTCGCTCGAAAAGCTCGAAATTCTGACCTTCGACAGCTACATCGAACTGCTGATGGAAAAAGCGATCGGCATTGTCGCGATGGGCGGCTATAACACTTTTTGCGAAATTCTGACACTGGATAAGCCGGCATTGATTATTCCGCGCTCGGTTCCACGGCAGGAACAGCTGATCCGCGCCGAGCGCGCGGTCAAACTCGGGCTGGCGAACATGCTGGACCCGGCGGGCAAGCGCGACGCGCTGCAAATGGCAGCCGCGTTGCGGGCCCTGCCGCAGCAGGCGAAACCGTCAGCCAGAAAAATACCGGGATTGCTTGCCGGACACGAGAAAATCGCTGACATGGTGCGCGATTATCTCGAGCCAGCCGGGCAGGAAAGCAGAAGAGCCTGAATCCAGCATTGTCGAGCGGTCCGACCCAGCGCGTCATGATCTATGTTCAGCACTTGCTGGGTGTCGGGCATTTCCGGCGCGCGCAACAACTGGCCAGCGCGCTGACGCGGCGCGAATTTCAGGTTGACCTGGTTTCCGGCGGTATGCCGGTGAGCAGCCCGGGCATGCCAGGCGTGACCATGCACCAGCTGCCGCCAACCTACTGCGCCGACGCGAGTTTCAGCCGCCTGCTAGACGCCAACGGCGAAGACGTCGACGAAACCTGGCGCAACCATCGCCGCCAGCAACTGCTGGAGCTGTTCGACCAGCTTTCGCCGCAGGTGTTGATCACCGAAACCTTCCCGTTCGGGCGGCGCATGATGCGCTTCGAGCTCATCCCGTTGCTGCAACGGGCGCGTGACAGTCGCCATTGCCTGCAGATCGTTTCATCGATCCGGGATATCCTGCAGCCCAAGACCAGGCCCGGCCGTAATCGCGAAATCTGCGACCTGGTCGAAACCTGCTACGATCACGTCCTGGTGCATGGGGATCCGGCGCTGGCCAGGCTGGAGGACAGTTTTGCGGACGCGCACAGGATTAGCCACAAGCTGGCCTACAGTGGATACATCTGCCAGGCCAGGGCAAAAACAGCGACGGAATCCGGCCCTGCTGGAGACGTGCTGGTGTCCGCGGGCGGCAGCGATACGGGCCTTGCGCTGCTGGCAGCCGCCATCGCGGCGCGGCCGCAGACCCGCCTCAGCCACCGTCACTGGCGCATCCTGGTGAGTCCCGCCATCGATGAGGCGGCGTTCCAGCGGTTGCGCGAGCAGGCCCCACCCGATGTTACCGTCGAGCGAAACCGCGATGATTTCAGCAGCCTGATGCAACAGGCCAGCCTGTCGATCTCGCAGGCCGGCTACAACACGATTACCGATATCCTCGGCAGCTGCGCCGCCTCGGTCGTGATCCCTTTCACCGAGGCGAACGAAATCGAGCAATTGCTGAGAGCACGCCTACTGCAGGATCGGGGACGCCTGGTCATGCTGAAACCGGATCAACTATCGGCGACCAGCCTGGCCGCAGCGGTCGACAGCGCGCTCGATCTCGATACCTCGTTCGCGGTTGATCTCGACGGTGCGGCAAACAGTGCAGCGATGATCGAGAAATGGCTCGAAGCAGCCGCGGCATGAGCCAGGATCCGTTATCTCAGCAAGCCTGGCAATGGCTCGGCCGCGAACTGGATCGCTGGTCGCAAGCAGGATTGCGAGCGCAGTTCTGGTGGCGTGACGATGACGCCAGCGATAGCAGCGAGGCGCTCGATCGGTTGCTGCAATTGGCTCAGGAGCGGCAGGTTCCGCTGGCGCTTGCGGTGATCCCGGCCAGGCTGCAACACGGGCTGGTCGACAGCCTGAAAACCCAGGGCCTGATAACAGTGCTACAACACGGCTACGCGCACTCCAATAATGCCGCGGCGGGTCAGCGTAAACTCGAGCTTGGCGGCCGCCTTCCACGCGACCAAATCGCGAGCGAACTCAGGCTCGGCCGGCAAACGCTGGCGCTGGAATTCGGCGAGCGTTTCGTTGCGGCCCTGGTCCCACCCTGGAACCGAATCGACGGCGCGGCGATCGAGGCTTTGCCGGAGCTTGGCTTTAGCGGGATCTCGACCATGAAAGCGCGCCGTAGCGCCCACCCGGCTCCGGGTTTGCTGCAGGTCAACACTCACCTGGATCCGATTAACTGGCGCCACGACAGCGGTTTTCTGGGGGTCTATCCCGCTGTCGCGATACTGGTACAACACCTGATCGCCCGGCGCAGCGGTTATCGCGATATCGACGAACCCAGCGGCATCCTGAGCCATCACCTGGTGCAAAACGAGGCCACCTGGCGCTTCCTCGATAATCTGCTGCAGTTCCTGACCGCGCATCCCGCCGCAGATTTCATCGACGCCCGCGATATATGGCGGTAACCTGCGACAATTGCTTTTTTCGGGGGTATTTTTCGCTGAGCCGCGAGAACATTTGTCGACGACGATCGCGTTACTAGAAACCTAGATCTTGACCAGGGGTATCGCCTGGTAGCCGTCGCACAATTCTCCGTCAGGAGTCAGCTCGAACTGGTGAATCGCATCCCAGGCAAAATCGACCGGCGACTCGCCGCGCATGTCCCAACCGCTGGCGAGCGCGTAAATACAGCGAATAATGCCCTTGTGCACTACCGCCGCGCTATCGCGCTCGGACGCGGCGACCTGGCGCAACCAGGGTCGAAGTCGACTCTGCACCTGGCGCGGGCTCTCGCCGCCCGGAGGACGGAAATCGAGCCCTTTAGATTCGTTATCGCGCATCGAATCGCCCAGCTTCCGGCGCAGCGGTTTCAGAATCTGACCTTCCCAGTCGCCCCAGTTCATCTCGATCAGGGCAGGTTCCAGCTGCACGTCTTTCAATCCGAGCAATTCGGCGGTCTCCCGGGCGCGCAGCAACGGACTGCAGTACCAGCGGTAATCATCGAGCGACGGTGGTAAAGCCAGTTCAGCAAGCTGTTGCCGCCCGAGCCGGCACAGTGGTCGATCGATCTGGCCCTGCACTCGTTTCTCGAGGTTCCAGTCGGTAACACCATGCCGTAACAGAGCGAGCTTCACGCTATCAGTCCCGCGCCAACGATTGCCGCAAACGTTCGACCAGGGTATCGATTCCGCGGTCCATCGAGAAATGCTGACGTACCCGCTCGAATCCCGCCTGTCCCAGCCGTTGGCGCAGCTGCGGGTCGCGTATCAGGGCTTTCAGCGCCTCGACCAGCGCCGGGGTATCTTTTTGCTCGACCAGCCAACCGGTTTCTGCATGAACGATGAGTTCGGGAATACCCGAGACGCGGGTCGACAGGCAGGACAGTTGCTGGCTTTGCGCCTCCATCAGCACGTTCGGCAATCCATCGCGATCGCCATCATCCGAAATCTTGCTCGGCAGCACGAACAGGTCGGCATCACGATAGCGCGCCAGCACCTCGGTCTGCGGCAACGCTCCCAACCATTCGATACGGTCGTCGATACCGAGGTCTTTCGCCTGCTGCTGCAGCTGCGGCAGCAGTTCACCGCCGCCGATGTGCACGAATCGCCAATGCAGCGTCCGCGGCAGGACTGCCAGCGCTGCCAGCAGGTATTCGTAGCCCTTCTTATCGACCGCGCGACCGACGCTTATCAGGCGTACCGCAGTTTCGGTAGTGCTGCCGTCTCGCAACGACGCGTCGCGATGCGGCTGATCGAAACGGCTGAAATCGAGTCCGTGATAAAGCAGCTCCACCCTCGCTTCGCCACCGAGTTGCGACAAATAGCGATCGTTGGCAGCGGTACAGGTAACCGCCCAGTCGGCGCTGCGCAGCTTTTCACGGATCTCCCAGGCTGGAATCGTCCAGATGTCCTTGGCATGTGCCGAAATACTCCAGGACCGATGGCTGATCATGGCGGCGTAGTAACTCACCGATGCCGGGGTATGCATGAAATGCGTATAGTAATGCCGCACCGTGGCCGGCGCTTCGCGCGCCAGCACCTGCGCCTGCGCAAAGCGTCGCATCCGGTTGCGGGTCGGATCGCGCCACAGATCGCGCAGGAAGTAACCCAGGGCCTTCCAGAACCCCGGCTTCAAGACGTTGCGCAAGAAAGCCCGCAGCACGCGTGCCACATCGTCGTGCACGTACTCCGGCAGATAGTAAACCGGGGCCTCGATCTCGGCGTGTATCGGATGCGTTGCCGGGTCGTAGGGGTGACGCAGCGAGAATATGCAAAGCTCGAAGCCACGCAGTTCCAGGGCCCTTATTTCCTGTGCAATGAATGTTTCCGACAGGCGCGGATATCCCTTTAAAACAACTGCGATTCGGGGTGGCATAGACGGTATTTGATATAAATCGAATGATGGGCGATAGTACACTGGCCCAGAGCGCCGTGCTAGCGAGGAGCGCTGCTGTCGCAGTAGCAAAAATCAGGATCAAAACTCGAAATCTATGGAACCATCGCTATACAGGTACATACTGAATCACAGCAAGAAAGACCAGATCGGTCTGATAATCCTGTCGTTGGCTACCCTGCCGCTGGTTTACATAACTCTCGAGCTACCCAAGAAAATCATTAACCTGCTCGAAGGTGCCGACATACCGCAAGACCTGTTCGGGTATGAACTGGATCGCCTCGGTTTCCTGATGTTTTTCAGTTTTGCGTTCCTGGCGGTGGTACTCGGCAGCGGCTTGTTGAAGTACGTGTTGAACGTGTATCGCGGCGCACTCGGCGAGCGGCTGCTGCGCCGGATGCGATACGAGCTTTACAGCCGCATCCTGCGGTTCCCGATGCCTCACTTCAAGCGAGTCTCGTCCGGTGAGCTAATCCCGATGATTACCGCCGAGACCGAACCGATGGGGGAGTTTATCGGCGAATCCTTTACCCTGCCGGTATTCCAGGGCGGCACGCTGATCACCTATCTGTTCTTCATCTTCCAGCAGGACCTGTTGCTCGGCCTGGCCGCGATATCGCTCTACCCGTTTCAGTTATACGTTATTCCGCGACTACAGAAGCGCGTCAACGAACTGGCCAAGGAGCGTGTGGCGACCGCGCGCAACCTGTCCGGGCGCATCGGCGAAACGGTTTCCGGCATCAGCGACGTGCATGCCAACGATACCAGCCATTACGAACGCGCCCACATCAGCCAGCGCCTGGGCAAGATTTACCTGATTCGTTTCGACATCTACAAGCGCAAGTTTTTCATCAAGTTCCTGAACAACTTCATCGCCCAGTTGACGCCATTCTTCTTTTACTCGGTCGGTGGCTATTTTGTCCTGCGCGGCGATCTCTCGATCGGCGCGATGGTGGCAGTGCTGGTGGCCTACAAGGACCTGTCCGGCCCGTGGAAGGAGTTGTTGCGTTACTACCAGCGCAAGGAAGACATCAAGGTCAAGTATACCCAGGTGATCCAGCAGTTCGATCCGCAGAACCTGATCGATACCGATATTCTCGATAAGCAACCCGAATCGCTGGCGCTCCCCGGGCGAGAAGTGCAGGCTAACAATCTCCGCTACAGCGAGGACGGGCTCTATTACAGCATCGACGGTGCCAGTTTCAGGTTTCCCATCGACCAGCATTGCGCCGCGGTCGGCCTCGGCAATAGCGGCAAGGACGAACTCGCGGGCCTGATTTCGAGACTGATCGTTCCGAGCTCGGGCCAGCTGACCATCGGCGATTCGAAAATGCAGGAACTGCCGGAATCGATCACCGGCAAGCGGCTCGGTTATGTCGGACCTTCGTCGTTCATGTTCAACGGCTCCGTCTTCGATAACCTGTGCTATTCGCTAAAGCACCAGCCGGTAAAGAAGGCGCCCGCGGAAGAGGAAGACAAGGCGTTAGCGCATGAACGCCATCTGGCCGAACTGGCGGGAAATTCACCAAACCGCTACGACGACGACTGGATCGATTGTGCTGCAATCGGTTTGAACAGCCAGCAGGAACTCGTCACACATATTATCGAAATTCTGCAGGCTGTCGATCTCGACGAGGAAATCTATCAGTACGGCCTGCTCTCAATCGTCGATCAGTCGCGCCACGGCGATCTCGCGGCGCGCGTCATGCAGGCACGCCGGCAGTTGCGTCACCAGTTCACCGAGCCAGGCGTCGCCAGGCTGGTCGAACCGTTCGACCATGAAAAATACAACCTGAACATGACGGTATCGGAAAACCTGCTGTTCGGTACGGTCTACGGCGACAAGATCGACCCCGAACGCCCGCTCGACCAACCGGTGATTCGCGAAACGCTCGAGCGTACCGGATTGAGCCAGACTTTCCTCGAGGCTGGTGCGCAAATCACCGAAATCATGCTGGATCTGTTTTCCGACGTCGAGCCCGACAGCGAGCTGTTCGAGCAGTTCAGTTTTATTTCGGCCGATGACCTGCCCGAGTTCAACAAGCTGTTACAGCAAACCCGGCAACAGGGACTCGAAAACCTGAACCAGGACGAGAAATATCGCCTGATGTCGCTCCCGTTCAAGCTTATCGTGGCGCGTCACCGCCTCGGCCTGATCACCGAACCGATACAGCAGCGCATTCTCGAGGCGCGCGCCCGTATATACGAAATTTCGAAAACCCAGGATCTCGGCATCGAGTTTTTCAATGAGGAAAGTTTTAATCCAAAAATATCGATCCAGGACAATATCCTGTTCGGCAAGCTCGCCTACGGCCAGGCCAACGCACAGCAGAAGATAAACCTGTTGATTGCCGACGTGGTGGAGTCGCTCGGACTGCGCGAGGACATCATCCAGGTCGGGCTCGATTACGAGGTCGGTGTCGCCGGCGGTCGCTTATCCTCGATCCAGCGCCAGAAACTCGGTGTTGCGCGTGCCCTGCTGAAGTCGCCCGACCTGCTCATCGTCAACGAGGCACTCAGCGGTCTCGATACCGCGAGCGAACGCAAGTTGATTAAGAACATTCGAAAAATCATGGATTCTCGCGGCATTTTCTGGATTCTCGGTCGGGTGCAGCTGGCCGAGTTGTTCGATTCGGTCATGGTCATGGAGCGCGGCAAAATTGTCGAGCAGGGTCCTTTCGATGAACTGCAGTCTTCCAACGAGCACTTTCAGCAGCTGCTAACCGCCGAGTGACTTAGATATCCAGGCTAATCGTCACGCCTGAAAAACAGGTGGGTAGTCAGGTAGCGATCGGCAAGCTCGCGCCTGATGCCGCTCAACAGGCTACCCCAGTTTAACCGCAGCGGCGGCTGCACCGGGTGCAACCCGGCACCCGCGGCGAGATCGATCAGCGTTTTGCGGGTAAAACAGTTGATGTGCTCGAGTGGATGTATCGCATCCAGATCGGGCGACCATCCCTGACGCCGCAGTCTGTCGGCAATGCCACGCCCATCCGGTACGCGAATATAGACCAGCCCACCCGGCGCCAGGCGGGCACAGAGTTGCCGCAGCGTCGCTAACGGATCGGGCAGATGCTCGAACACCTGGTTGGCATAAAGGCAATCGAAATGCTCTCCCGGCGGCGGCAGTTCGGTAATCACTTTCAGGCCCATGGCGCGCGCGTACTCGCGGCGCTCGTCCGACAGTTCGAAACCGGTGACATCGAGCCCGTAGGCCTGCGCCATGCGGCTCCAGTAGCCCCAACCCATGCCGTATTCGAGTACGCGCAGCCGATCCGCGCGACCGGGCAGCATGCGCAACAGGGTCTGGATCTGGCCCGCGTAACGCTTATACAGGCTCGGTCCGGAGCCCTGCTTCTTGCGCAGACTTTGCTCGTTATCGATCCAGTCCTGGTACAGGGCCTGCATGCCGCCGTTATCGAGTATCGGATCCTGGTAAATGAAGTGACAGCGCCGGCAACCTGCCACTCGATAGGAATGCACAGACAGCTGCTGCAACGGGATCCGGCCGCGGTAGAAGGTTTCGAGAAAATCCGCCATTGGCGGCTCGCCATAGGGGAGTTCACAAAGGGTTTGGACGTCTTCGGAACCGCATATGGGGCACTGCCGACGCCGTTGAAAACCCGCGCTCATGGTTTACTTGTACGGATCAGCCGCGTCGCGTAAACCGTCGCCGAAGAAATTGAAGGTCAGAATAACAAGCACCACCGGTACCACCGGATACAGCAGCCAGGGATATAGCGCGACCACGTTTATATTCTGCGCCTCGTTCAACAGCACGCCCCAGCTGGTTACCGGTGGCCTCAGGCCGAGACCCAGGAAACTCAAAGCGGTTTCGCCGAGGATCATGGCCGGTACGGACAGCGTCGCCGACGCTATTAAATGGCTCATGAATCCCGGCAGCAGATGGCGGCCGATAATACGGCTCGGTTTGGCACCCATCAGTTCGGCGGCGGCGCAATAGTCCTCTTCGCGCAGGGACAGCAGCTTCGAGCGCACCGCCCGCGCCAGCCCGGTCCAGTCGAGCATCGCCAGGATTACGGTAATACCAAAAAAAATAAATATCGGGCTCCAGTTGACCGGCAGTACCGCCGATAAAGCCATCCACAGCGGTAACTCGGGAAACGAGCGGATCACTTCTATCAGGCGCTGCACCGAAGCGTCGACCCAGCCACCGTAGTAGCCGGCAAGGCCGCCGATAACGATACCAAAGAAAAAGCTGATCATGATGCCGACCAGCCCGATGGTCAGCGAGATACGCGCGCCGTAGGTGATGCGCGAAAACATATCCCGTCCCAGCCGGTCGGTACCGAGTAAAAAGAAAGTGCCGTTTTCCGGCGGGCAGACCAGGTGAAACCGGGCTTCGAACAGGCCCCAGAAGCGATACGGATCGCCCTGGCAAAAGAAGCGCAAAGGCTGCACCTCGTCCCGGTTCTCGGGGTAATTGCGCTTGAGCAATTCCATGTCGAGCTCATAACCCCTGCCATAGAC
>JAAUYE010025716.1_pt1 | contig 10777 bp, 13 predicted proteins | sample 7278081 | NCBI WGS metagenome assembly JAAUYE01 (sample SAMN14350131, study PRJNA611818) | marine sediment metagenome | isolation source: surface marine sediment (0.6m) | place: French Polynesia: Moorea | collected 2018-08
ACTTCATATAAATCCAATACCACCATATTCAGCAGCCGGCAGTTCGGTCAGGGCCACCACGGCAGTAATAAAAGAAGCCATGCTCAAGGAGAGTAAGGTGGAACTAAAGAAAATGCTGGAGCGGATAAGGGATTATTCAGATAACCGGAACCATTCATTTACATCGACAGCCTTATACGACTATTTTGTGGATGCGGTTAAACGAGAGGTAAAGGAGAAAAAGATCGATTTGATCGTAATGGGGACCAAGGGAGCAAGTGGCCTGAAAAGAGTTACCATAGGAAGTAACACCGGCGACGTGATCACCAAGGTCATGTGCCCCCTGCTGGCTGTTCCTGAGAATGCCGCTTACAAGAGCCCCAGGGAAATTGCCTTCCCTACAGATTATCACATCGCCTACGATATGAAGGTACTGGATACACTTATTTCGGTGGTCCGAATGAATGAGGCAACGCTGCGCATCGTCCATATTTCAAAAAAGGGTGAGGATCTCAGTGAAGAGCAGCAAAAAAATAAAGATTTCCTGCACGATTATCTCAGGGGTGTAGACCACAGCTTCCATTCGCTTACAGGTACAAGACTGGAAGCAGCCATCCAATGTTTTGTTGAAAGCAGGGATATTGATCTGGTAGCCATGGTAGCTAAAAACCTCAACTTTTTCCAACGCATACTATTCAAACCTGCGGTGGAGGAGATCAGTTATCATACCGATATCCCATTCCTGGTACTACACGAATAGGTCCAACGTAAATACTACTGGATTTCAGGTTTGAACAGCAAACAGAACTCAGCTATTGGAACTGATGGCCTGAAGGATAGCATTCTTGCCTAATACACCAGATTGACGCCACACCACCTCCCCGTTTTTAAATAATACCATGGTTGGGACGCCTCTGATCTGAAACTTGGAAGCTAGTGAAGGATTTTTATCCACATCTACCTTGACGATCTTGATCCCATCACCAAGTTCGTTCTTTACCTCCTTCAGGATAGGTGCAAGAGCCTTGCAGGGAGCACACCAGTCGGCGTGGAAATCTATAAGTACCGGCATATCTACCGAAACTATCTTTTTGAGTGAACTTTTCATCAATGGAGTTTAGAGGATGTGACAGAATCTTTTGTCGAAAATAGCCAAATTAGCTAGTTACCGAACTGATTTTTGTCATGGTTTATCAATACACCTGGCACTAATTTTATAACAGTCCAAAGTATATCCGATCATGAGAAAGGTGCTGGTTCCAACAGATTTTTCGGATAATGCCTTTAACGCATTACAGTATGCCTGTCAGGTATTTAAGTACGAACGATGCGATTTTTATGTTCTACATGCCTATGCAGACCAGGTATATCAGCAGGATAAGGTGGTAAAACGCAGCTTCCTGGAGGAATTAAAGGAAGTTGCCTATCAAAAATCCGAGCAAAACCTGCAGAACACCTTGGGCAGGATCAAAGAGTATTCCCCCAATCCCAAACATAGATTCAGGCTTGTCTCGGCATTTGGAACTCTTACAGATGAGATCAACGACCTGGTAAACGATGAGGACATTGATATCGTGGTAATGGGTACCCGGGGGGAGACCAATGATCGTAAGATCACTTTTGGCAGTAATACGGTTCAGGTATTGAAATATGTGCAGTGTCCTGTATTGGCAGTACCTGAGAGTTATGATTACCACTCACCCAAGGAACTGTTGTTTCCCACAGATTATATGGTGCCCTACAAACGAAGAGAACTAAAGCTTCTGTGTGAAATGTCTGGTTCCTTCCGTTCCACTATACATGTTCTTTATATTAACCCTCTTACAAGGATCTCGCTGAGACAGGAAGATAACAGGGAGTTCCTGAAAGAAAGTTTGAAAAAGGCCCATTTGCAATTCGAGAGCACCGAAGAGGAAGATAAAACCGTGGCCATTACCAAATACATTGTTCACAATGATATAGATATGCTCGTCATGGTGAATTCCAGGCATTCCCATTTGGAAGACATGCTTTACAGGTCTACTGTAGATAAAATAGGCCTGCATATTAAAATACCATTTTTGGTCTTACAGAACTTATCCCGCTAACTAATAAGATATACACGAAATGAAAAGAATCATCCTTCCTACCGATTTTTCAGATAATGCACTGCATGCGATCCGTTATGCCCTTTTGATTTTCCAGGACGAGGAATGTACATTCTACCTGATGAACACCTATACACCGGCTATTTACCAGACCGAATATCTGTTGCACAGTCCGGGACAGATCGGTATGGGAGATATCTATCAGTCCGAATCCATGGAACAACTGGAAGAGTTACAGAAAAAACTTGAGGCGGAGAATAAGAACCCTAAGCATTCATTTATGACGCATTCGGCTTTCAATATCCTGGTTGATGAAGTGATGACCATGGCCGAAAATGAAGAAGCCGATCTGGTGATCATGGGAACACAAGGAGCCAGCGGGGCCAAAGAGATCTTCCTTGGGACTCATACGGTCCACGTCATCAAAAAATCGAAGATCCCGGTCATCGCCATTCCGGCCGACTATACTATTGCTACTCCTAAATCAATACTCTTTCCAACAGATTACGAAGTGGACTATAATCCGGAGGAAATGCGAGGCCTGCTGGATATTGCAACAAAAACAAATGCTGAAATACAGGTTGTCCACATCGCTACGGGATATGGTCTGACCGAACAGCAGCAGAAGAACAAAATGAAACTGAGTACTATTTTAGGTACTATCCACCACCGTTATTACGACCTCCCAAGCCAGGAGGTCATTGAGGGCATTAATAGTTTCCAGAAAGCAAACCAAACAGATCTTCTGGTGATGATCCAGAATAAGCACACCTTCCTGGAACGCCTGTTTATAGAACCGATCATTAAAAAAATTGGTTTTCACGTTACCATTCCATTTATGGTAATTCCACATGCCTGATCTAAGAAATTTGTTATGAAAAACATACTGGTTGCTACGGATTTTTCAAATAATGCCTATAACGCATTATTCTATACCACACAGCTCTTCAAGGAGAGAAGCTGTAATTTCTATTTATTGAATGCATTTACCGAGCTAACACAGCTAATAAGCCAGAAGATAGGGGTGGAGGGAAGACGTTCCCTGGTAGATCAACTCTACGATGAGTCTGTAGAAGGACTTAACCAGATATCGCACAGAATTAAGTTGGATCAGGAAAATCCAAATCATCAGTTCAAGACCGTTTCCAGGAACAAACATCTGCCAGAGGCCATCCAGGAGTGTATTGATACCTACGGCATAGATCTGGTGGTAATGGGAAACCGGGGTCAAACTCCAGGCAAGAACGTATTGTGGGGCAGCAATGTGATCAAGGTGATGAATGAATTGCATCATTGTCCTGTACTCACGGTTCCCAGGGAAATAGAATATGAAATTCCCAAAGAGATCGCCTTTGCGACGGACTACAGACATAGTTACAATGCAAAGGTCCTGCAGCCGCTTATACAGCTTGCGTCCATGTGCGGGTCAGCTGTTTGCATCGTACACATCAACGAAGAAGAAAGACTCACTAAGATTCAGAAAGCCAATCTTTATACACTACGCGAGTATTTGGCGGGAATAAAGCATACGATCCACTGGATGCCCGATTTCTCAGCCAAGAGTAAGGTTCTGAAAACCTTTGTAGATGAGCTGAACATAGGAATGCTCAGCATGATACGCTATGAACATGGGATTATTTCGAATTTGCTGAGGGAACCAGTAATAGAAAAGATCAGCTTGGAAACAGATGTTCCAATGATGGTAATACCTTACGGGGCACGATAGTGTTCAGGTAAAAGAAGTTTCACCTAGTATCCATAAGTATGGAAAGCCATGAATAAAAGAATTTTAATACCTACCGATTTCTCTCAGACGGCGCTTAATGCGATCCATTATGCCCTTGACTTGTACAAGGATGTCAATTGTGAGTTTTACTTTCTGCATGCATTCCAGATCAGCGGCTATTCGGTAGATAGCCCCCTGGATCCTGAACCAGGGGATGTCGCCTATGAATCGGGAAAGAATGAGGCCGAGAGCGGACTATCTGCTTTAATGGAAAATCTTTCCTTCCACCCCAATAATGAAAAACATCGATATGAGACCATTGCAACCTATAATTCCCTCCTGCATGCCGTAAGGACCACCATAGCAAAGAAGGATATCGATCTTGTGGTGATGGGAACCAAGGGTATCACTGGAGCCGAAAGCCTCATCTTTGGTACTAATGCCATCAACATTATGGAAGGTATCACCTCCTGCCCGGTACTGGCGATCCCCGAAGAATATGGTTTTGAAGCACCCAGGGAAATTGTCTTCCCCACCGATTTCAAGACTCACTATAAACGAAGAGAACTCAACTATCTCCTCGATATAGCCGCTTTGCACAAAGCTGCGATCCGGGTATTGCATATTCAAAAATCAAAGAGCCTTAGCCGGGAACAACAAGAGAACAAAGAACTGTTAAGTGCCATTCTCTCAGGATCGGATCATAGCTTTCATAGCCTTACGGATAGAAAAATCCACCGGGGCATTGAGGCCTTTGTAAAAAGTAGGGAGAGTAATATGATTGCTTTTATCAATAGGAAACACAACCTTTTCGACCATATATTGACCAGACCACTGGTAAAGGAAATGGGTTATCACTATAAGATCCCGATCCTGGCACTCAATGATCTGAGGTAGATTTGAACGCTGCTGATTCAGATCATTGTTGTTACGCACCTAAGATTTTAGCTTTAACCACAGGAAAACAATACATATCATGGAAAAGCAAACAGAAATCATCGATACAATGAAGTTAGAGGAGATGTATCGCGACTCCCAGAAGTGGATCTCTACTTTACACTTTATTGGTGACGAAATAGGTTTTATTGATAAATTACTCAACTCCTACGTCTTTGAGCCCACAACGCCCAATCTCTTCGAACGGCTGCAGGATTTTCTAAAAAGGCTGGAAAGTTCCAAATCCCGCCTGGATGAGCTTTATGGTGCCAGCTGTGCCCATGAACGGGAACTAGGGGGGCTTATGGAGTGTACTACATTGCCGGATAACCTGGAAATAGAAATGGATCACACTTCTTTAATTGATGGTATTATCGAATACCAGGGCAAATTCAATATGCTAAAGTCCGAGATCTTCAACTATGCCGGCGGTATCCTAAAAAGACGAAAGAAGTAATATTCGAACTGGGATCCGGGGCTGATCAGTATCATTTGACCCAAGACCCAATAGAAGTAAATTATAGCTGTTCAATCTCATTTCGATAATCCAAAAAGTTTAGACTATGAAAACAAAAGAAAGAACGCACCGGTATATTGAATGGATTAGTCCTGAGGACATGCATATAGAGACCTTGCAATGGTTGTCCGAGTTGAAATTCGTGGTGGACGAACAGCAGTTTCTGAATAGTTTGGTAAAACACTATACTTCAGAACTGGCAGATGTTAAAATTTACGAAAAGAGCAAATCCATTGTAGGGGATATTCTGGATGCTGAGAATGAAGCGGATACCTTGATGAAAAAAGTACAGGTCCATGAAAATCAGTTGGAAATAATGGTGGATGATATCGATCAGCCCAGGATGGAGCGTGCATACAAAGAGACGCACAAGGAACTTATGTTAGAGATGGCCAGTTACCTTGAGGAATACCGTGGGCTTAAAAAAGAACTTTTTTCATTAATTTCAAAGGTGATAAGAAAGGATAAACAATCACGTCTCCTGAATTAACAGAAACTGCAGTGAAAAAAATTCTTGTTTTAATAGTGCTTATTCTTGTCGGTTGTTCATCAGCCCAGCTGGTGAATACCTGGAAGAACCCTGACATAGTTATTTTCGATGCCTACAAGGTGTTGATCGTTGGAATGACACCTAACGAAGACGCGCGGGAGACTTTCGAAACAAGGATGAAACGTGAGTTTAAAAAGCGCGATATAGAATCGTTTCGAAGTATTGATCTCTTTGACGTGGCCTTTACTAATTCGGCCAGGTCAGAAGAGGAAATGGATGAGGTGGAACAATTACTGCTCGAACGGGATTTCGATGCTATCCTGTTCACCAAAGTGCTTGGCTCTGAGAATGTGCAAAGTTTTCGGCAGCGTATGGCCGAGCTGGATAGTTATTACGGAAAATTCACTGATGACTACCTGACCCACCAGGACATTTACTATGATACCGACTACTATGATCAATATATGGTCTATCATGTGGAGACCTCGCTCTACTGCATCTGCGTTGGCAAGGAAAGAGAGCTTATCTGGAGGGGCGCCATAGACGTGACCGATCCTATGGATCTCAAGAAAACCATTGACGACTATATTAAGTTGCTGGTATTGGCCATGGGAGAAGAAGATATAATTTTCAGAAAAGAAGTAGACGAGGAGTCTACCACTCTGTAAGCTTCCGACACCTTTTTCCGGTATGAGTTTATTCTGACCCTGGTTTTTATAATTGGGAATTTCGCTATATTTAGCTTACAACCTAATTCTATTGATATGTACAGTCTTATCTACCGCTCGGTGGCTAAAAACACATTTGATAAACCCTTGATATATAAAATGTTGAGTGAGGCCAGAGACTTCAATGCTGCTCATGGTATCACTGGTTGTCTTCTCTACCATAGGGGGCAGTTTATCCAGCTACTGGAAGGCGATGAAGTGGAAGTCATCTCTCTTTATAACCGCATTAAATTAGACGAACGTCATGCGGCAGTGGAATTATTGGAAGAAGAGGAGATCAGTGAACGGATTTTTGGTAAGTGGAGTATGGCCTTTGAGGATATGGGCGACCCATCTCAACAGGCGGGTTATAAGGAGGCACTTATGCATTCTTATTTTGCCAAGTCTAAAATATACCACAGGCCTAGTAAAACAGGACTCATTCTGTTTTCAGGGGTTCAATCTATCCTGAGCAAAAAGCAGCCAAACTAAGGGTTACTTTTTTATCTGTAAATGCCTGATGATTTTCTTACTTAATGGTGAGGTGATGCTGTAGAATCCATCAATCAACTCCCCGTCAGGATTTATGAGGTATTTCTGAAAATTCCAGTGAACTGTTGAATTCTTCTTCCCGTTCAGATCTTTATTGGTTAACCATTGATAAATAGGGTGTTGACCGGAGCCTTTAACACTGATCTTTTCAGAAAGGGGAAAACTTACACCAAAGCGACGTTCGCAGAACGACTTAATACTTGAGGCATCGCCGGGTTCCTGGTTACCGAATTGGTTGCAGGGGAATCCAATAACTACTAGTTGATCAGCAAAGCGATCACTGAGCTCTTGTAATTCCTTATACTGCTTTGTAAATCCACACTGGGAGGCAACATTGACCAGCAGGAGGTATTTACCCCTGAATTGGGATAAAGTGATCGTTTCTCCAGTTATCGACTGAAAATCGAGGTCATATAGTGATGAGGCAGATGTCTTATCCTTGCCAACTGTTAACTTATCAATTGCTAATAGGGCAATATTTTCTGCTACTTTCATTGCTTAACCGCTTATATATTGTTGTAATTCGGTGATCTTTTGCGGATCATTAAAAGCTCCGCCATAGAATGAAGTAACTGTAGCTGAAGTGTCGTCTTTGATCCCTCTGGAGGATACGCATAGATGTTTTGCATCTATGATCACTGCTACGTCTTCTGTTTCCAATAAAGACTGTAATTCCACGCCAATCTGATTGGTCAGTCTTTCCTGTACCTGCGGTCTCTTGGCAAAGTACTGTACAATGCGGTTTAACTTGGAGAGACCGATCACCTTACCTGAAGAAATGTATGCCACATGGGCCTTTCCTACTATGGGTACGAAGTGGTGTTCGCAATTTGAATAAAAGGTAATATTCTTCTCCACAAGCATCTGATTATATTGATATTTGTTCTCGAAGAGCGCAACTTTTGGCTTGTTCTCAGGATTAAGCCCTGAAAATATCTCATCAATATACATTTTGGCCACTCTTTGGGGAGTACCTCTTAGTGAATCATCGTTCAGGTCCAGTCCCATTATGTCCATGATCTGGGCAAAAAGCTGTGCAATGCTCTCTTTCTTCTCTTGGTCACTCAATACAAAAGCATTTTCCTTCATAGGGGTTTCCAACCCGGTGTAAAGATGGTCGTCCCCAATTTCGGTATGGGTAAGGCTTTTTAGTATTTCTTCTGTTTCAACAAAAGTGTCCAGAGATGTTTCGGATAGTTTCATAAAATAATAGTGTTTACAAATAGGGAAATGGTGTTTGCATAGCCTATTCTTTTTCCCACAGAGTAAAAATATTCATTATGTTTAAGTAATAATGTTAAAAATTAAACAAAATTTTATTTTAGTCTAAGGTTTCCCAACTTGTCCACTACTCCGGAAGCTATTTTCGTTTGCTGATCTTATTTTCATTGATAGTCCTTTGCCGACTGCATTTAAACCGGCCATGGGTAAAATCCCTTTTTTTTAGATGCTTGGACTTACGCCCCTGCACCCGTTTCCGCCAAAGTCTAAAACTCGTTGGTTTCAGTTCGCGCCGCATAAGCTGTATAACCTCCTGTTCCCTTAGTTGGAATTGACTTTCGATAGCATCGAATGGGGTCCGGTCTTCCCAGGCCATTTCTATAATACGGTCTTTTTCTGCCCAGCTTAAATCAGATAAGATGGAGGTTGTACTTCTTTTAGAATTCATCAGGATCTTCTATAATTTTTGAGGCACGGAGTCTAATCTCCTCCATTTCAGTTTCCGGGATCTTTGAAAGCAAATTATACATCATCCCCATTCGCCTGTTATTCCGGAGCTTGTCTTTTTTGGAATCCAGAAAATTCCAATACAGGCTATTGAACGGGCAGGCATTCTCCCCTGTTCTTTTACTGCGGTCGTAGCGACAGGATTTACAGTAGTTGCCCATCTTATTAATATAGGAGGCAGAGGACACATAGGGTTTAGTGGCGATGATCCCGCCATCGGCATACTGGCTCATCCCCCTGGTATTTGTGATCTCTACCCATTCTATCGCATCGATGTAAATGCCCAAATACCATTGATCTACCGCATCGGGATGTATCTGGGCCAGGAGCGCAAAATTCCCTGTGATCATCAGGCGCTGAATGTGATGGGCATAGGCATTGTCCAATGAGTTGGTAATGGCTGTGGACAGGCATTTCATTTTTGTATTCCCGGTCCAGTAAAAATCGGGTAAGGGCTGTTGGTTATCCAGGAGGTTCATCTGAGCGTAGGCAGGCATTTCTTTCCAGTAGATACCCCTCATATATTCGCGCCATCCTATGATCTGGCGAACAAAACCCTCTACCTGGGAAATATGAATCTGCTCGCTGTGTTCCCGGTAATAATCCACCACCCTCTCCACTATGGTTCTAGGGCTCAGGATCTTGGTATTCATAGCAAAGGAAAGCCTGGAGTGAAACAAGAATTCCTGATCGGTGTGCAAGGCATCCTGGTAATCACCAAAATGGGGTAGAAGATGTCTGCAAAAGTATTCCAGCTGCTCCAGGGCCTGCTCCTTATTGACGGGATATGGGAAATATCCACCCCGCCAATGTCCTATGGTCTCGAATCCTGCTCTTTCAATATCGCGGACGATCTCTGATACCTCGTTTTCAAAAACAAGGGCATTGGGAATAGCCGGTTCGCCCGTCCATTTTTTTCTATTGCTTTGATCGTAGTTCCATTTGCCACCCTCTGGTTGGTCGCCTTCCATTAATACCTGGTGTTTTTTTCTCATATAGCGGTAAAAAGATTCCATTAGGAATTGTTTTTTACCCTCGAAGAAAATGGCGAGTTCGTCCCTGCCGGTATAGAAGTGTTCCGTATCCGCATAGCCGGTCTCCAGCTCAAGGGAGGTGCAAATTCCCTTTAACTGCAAATCCAGTCTATATTCGTCCGGGAGAAGATATTCGAACCTTCCGATATTTTCCTGTGCGATGAGCTGCCGGATATTGGCGTGGAGTTCTTGTTTATTTTGCGGATCGTTGATATGGTAGTAGATTACCTGGTGCCCTGCCTTTCTCAGGGAATCGGCAAAGGCCCGCATTGAGGCAAAAAAACCGATCACCTTTTGTATGTGGTGCCGCACATAGTCGGTCTCCTGCCTCATTTCAAAAAGGGCATAAATGCAATTTGGTTCCGTTCGTTGAAACCAGCTATGCTCTGGATTGAGCTGGTCCCCCAGAATGAGTCGTAGCGTTTTCATCAAAAAAGTGTTTTCTGAAGCCAGAGATTCTGGAATTTTCCCTGCGGATCGTAGCGATCGGCTTGAAGCCGGACATTAAATTTTCGGTCTCTGGGGTCATTGCCTACCCCGGCCACATACATCCAATTCCCGTAGTTGCTGTGTACGTCGTAGTCTATAAGCATGGATTCAAAATAGGCAGCTCCCAGGCGCCAATCGACCTTCATGTCCCTGGCCAGGTAGGAGGCTACATTCTGCCTCCCGCGGTTGCTCATCCAGCCTGTTAATTTCAATTCCATCATATTGGCGTTTACAAAGGGCTCTGCCGTCTCCCCGTTGATCCACTTTTCCAGAGACAAGAGGGAAGTATCCCAGGGATAGGCTTTATTTAGGATACCTCCTAAATGGAAGATCTGGTTGCCATGTTTTAATGAAATATATTTAAAAAAATCACGCCATATCAGTTCAAAGATCAGCCAGTATGTGCTTTGATTCTTGTAGTGCTTCTTTTCGAATTCCTTTACAGCCCAGTAGATCTGACGAGGGGAAATACAGCCGAGGGCCAGCCATGGGGAAAATTTAGAACTGTAGCCCGTTCCCAGGAGTCCGTTTC
>JAAUYE010151095.1_pt1 | contig 10762 bp, 19 predicted proteins | sample 7278081 | NCBI WGS metagenome assembly JAAUYE01 (sample SAMN14350131, study PRJNA611818) | marine sediment metagenome | isolation source: surface marine sediment (0.6m) | place: French Polynesia: Moorea | collected 2018-08
CGCGGAGTCTTCCGGGCCTCGCTGATCAGCGTTCTATTCTGGGCAGGGATTGCCTTCGCGCTATCCAGCTGCGCTACGGCCGTCACGCCAGCGCCAGAAATCAAGGCCGAGCGCGTTTGCTGGAACATGACCAAGCAGTGGCACTTTAAGGATGGTTGCAACGTGCATTCTGCTTGGCGGTATCAGGTGGAGATTTGAGCATGAAAAACGGTTGGGCATGGTTCTGGTTCTGTCTGTTCCTGATTGCGCTATCCAGTTGCAGCCCTCGGGCCTACCGCGAGGTTAACAAGCTAGCGCCAGAGCCACCCTATGCTGGCCAGCGCCCTCCCATGCTGAGCGGGGCGCTTATGTACACAGAGAAATACCTTAGGGACGAGGAGCCTTTAGATCCTAATGACTGAGTTTATGCCGACACCAGCCCTAGACGCCGCCTTAGTCAAAGCACAGGGCGACTTTAAACCTATCGATAAGAACCGAGTCGCCACCATTGTCAGCACCAAGGGGCGTTATACCTATAAATATGCCGATCTGGCAGACGTGCTGCGCGCCGTTCAGCCGGCCCTGACCAAGCACGGCCTCGCTCAGACACAGCGCACCGGCATTGTCTGGCGTGAGGATCGCGCAAATTTGGTAATTTATACCGAGCTCCGGCATGAAAGCGGCGAGCGCCTAGTCTCTGAATGGCCGCTTGCCCTCCAGCAGCAGCCGCAACAAACCGGATCGCTCCTGTCCTACTATCGACGCTACGCCCTTTGCGCCCTGTTAGGGATCGCTGCAGAGGACCTGGAGGACAAGGAAGAGGAAGACACGCTAGATCAGACCCAGGGCCAAAAACCCGTTCAGCGGGCTTCTAAGCCGCATACAGGGGCTATTCCCACCAACAGCGGCAAACGCAAGACTGAATTGCAAGCATGGCTAAAGGAATTCGTAGCCGACATCCACGCTTGTTCGGATGCTGGCGAGCTCGACGCGCTTGTATCGTCAAACGACGAAATGATCGCCGCGGTTCAGCAGGATCTGCCTGGCTGGTGGTATGGCGACGACCGGAATCCCGATTATGAGTCTGTTGCTGGCCGGATCGCTCGAGTCCGCAAGGAACTGGTGGGCGAGGGCGAGGGGGAGCCAAACGTGGCTAAGCTGATATGAAGCGCGGTTTCTTTAAGGTTTCAGGCAGTCGCCATAAATTCCTGATTCCGTCTGACGCAGCAGCGCTGGGCGTGCTTGACGGCTACAAGATCGGCGACGTGATCCGCGTGCAAGTCAGCAAGCCCCGCAACCCTAAACACCATGCCAAATACTGGGCTTTGCTCAAGCTCGTCCATGACGGAACCGCGGTCCAGGATATCTATCCTACGGTGAACAAGCTGCACCACGCTATCAAGGGCGCGCTTGGCTACTTCAGCGAAGTGAAGCTACCTGACGGCAAGATATTCCATGTCGTGGACTCCATAGCCTATGAGTCCATGGATCAGCAGGCTTTTGAAGAGTTTTACGGCAAAGTTCTGGATCTGATCACAACGCAGATCGTGCCCAACCTGGATCGGGAAAATCTGGTTCGAGAAGTGGAGGCAATGACGAAATGAAAGGCAACAACACAATGGAGCTCAATAGCGGCACTATGGCTGAAATTGTCCAACACTACTTTGATACAGTTCTGTTTGCTGCTGGCAAAGCTCCGAAGGTTTCTTCAGTGTCATCAAGCCTATCTGGTTCTGTTCGCACTTTTGAAGTGAAAGTTTGCGACAATCCAGCCTCAGAGGCACCGACAAAAACATGACCCGCACCGAACTCATAGCCGCCCTAGAGGCTGCAACGGGGCCGAGCCGGGAGCTTGATGCGAGAATTCAGTGTGAGCTTGATGGGTTGTACTTTGGTCGTCACTGCTCTGGTCGCCTCTTCAAGGCACGGCGCATTTTCAAGGGCGGCCAAGTTAAGGACTACGCAGAAAACTTCAAGAGCAAGCCCTACACCGAAAGCATAGACGCTGCCCTGTCGTTTACGCCGGAAAGGTGGAGAGTTCATCAACTTGGCCAGAATGGGCTGCTCTGGCGCGCCAACTTATTCACCACCCCAGCAAATATCGCCCCCACCACAGCTTGGGCCAGGGCAGTTGCCGCCACCCCCGCCATTGCCCTCTGCATTGCCAACCTTAGAGCCCTAGAGGCACAGGAGGAAGCATGATCTACAAGCCCACAGTCTGCCCCTTCCCTCCGCAAGCGATCGGCAAGCAAGAGGTTATCAGCGACGTGAGCTTTCTCGATCCCATGCTGCTCAAGCAATATGACCGCGAGCCCGAGCCGGACGCCGGCCACTGGCAGCTTCTCGCCGACTACCGCATGATCATGCGCCTGCCAAGCGATGACAGCCTGTGGACGATCACAGCCCCGCGCGGGATGATGACGGATCAAGCCAGCATTCCGCAGCGCTTTTGGGACTGGGAAGGGTTGGCGCCGTTCGGGCCTCACAGCGGGCCGAGCATTATCCATGACTATCTGTTTATGTGCTGGAACATTTGGCCCGCAAGCGACGGCACAATTCTGACGCTTACCGAAAAGTGGGACGAGGACGAACTGCGCCAACGCTTCGACTTCGCCAACCGCGTCTTCTGGACTGGACTAGTCGTCAAAGGCGTCGAGGTCCGCAAGCGCATGTATCACTCGGTTGATCTCTTCGGCTGGGAAGTCTTCAGGGATAACCCGGAGCCGTTTGATCAGGCTATGAACCGTTGGTTGGGGTGGCTTGATGACTGATATGGTTGAAAAAGTTTGGCGCGCCATAGCCATTGAGAATGGCGATGATCCTGATCAGATCCCGCGCCACAAGTCTCACTGGAACAAAGAGCGAGGCCAATTTGGCGGCCGTTTCCGAGATATCAATGAACCCTTCGTGCCGGATTACGAAGACATGGCCCGCGCCGCCATCCGTGCTCTTATGGAGCCTACGGAGGGAATGACGGAGGCATGCATTGCTGTCATGAAAACCACGGATCAAGGCCTAGGCACATTTCAGGGACTAGCCCGCGCACAATGGCAAGCCATGCTAAAGGCGGCCCTTGATGAGTAGCACCGAATTTCAAGAATGCGACACCTGCCGCGCCAAACCAGGATTGCCTGTGCTTTGCAATGGCTGCCTTCACAATCGCGCCGTGATCGAGGCAATGCGGCGGGTGCTGCAAAAGATCCGCGCAGACGCGAAAGATATCCTTGATAAAAGATCCGCGCAGACGCGAAGGATATCCTTGATGACTGAGTGGCAACCCATAGAGACTGCACCGAAGGATGGGCAATACGTCTTGCTTTACGGCCCGAATTTGTCTCGCCGCCCTCACGGCCAAGTGGTTGCGGCATATTTTGAATATCAAATCGAATACTGGCATGTTGAAGACGGCAAATTTGGACCGTATCCGTTGCGCGGACCTGCGCCCACCCACTGGATGCCCCTACCGGAGCCACCCAATGACTGAATACCACCCCTTCCGCAAACGCGCCCCCTCAGGCGACGACAGCCAAGACAATCTCTGCGCTCAGTGTGGCAAGTCGCCTATGGATGGGGTGCATAATCCTACGCCGGAGAATTACTCGCGATGGTCAAAGGACGAAAAGGCTGGTGGATCTGGGAGCTAGATCGCTTCTGTCCCTGTAACCATTGCCGAGGCGGCAAGAACAAGCACGCATGGAGCTTCTACTACTATCTCAAGCGCTGCGGTGATCAGCCGCGGCACAAGGTTACTAAGGATCAGATCCTGATAGCCATAAGGCCACTCAAAACAGCCGCCCCAACACAGGATGAGCCAGCAGAAGGCAAGCCACCACAGCCACCGCAACCCGCTTGATCAACGCGCTGCTTCGTCCGTATCTGCGGAAGACGGATCCGACGCTAGGAGAATTACCCGCCTATGAAAGAGCAAGATAAGTCAAATATAGCATCGATGCGCGAGGGCCTAGCACTTTGGGAAAAGCAACTTTTGAACCCGCAACCACCTAAAGGCGCCATGACCAGCGTTAAGCAGTTTATGACAGAATCCGCCCCAGCACAGGATGAGCCAGCAGAAGGCAAGCCGCCACAGCCACCGCAACCCGCTTGATCAACGCGCTTTCCGCTGCCCGCATTTCCCGGCCGGCGTGGCCATAGACCAGCATGTGCGGGTGTTTCAGCAGAGTCCGGCGATCAAATGGGCTTAGGCGGTCAACGTCAGCTACAGGCATCCAGATTTCGCCGACGATATAGACCCCGTCTTCGTACGTTGCGGGGCAGGCGCCCTTAGGCAATTGGATCACATTGGGCATGCCAGGAATCTTGCGGCCAGACAAATCACGCAGCGGATAGAAGTCGGCTGCCTGGCTTGTCCGCGGCTTTCGGGAGTCAGCCGTGAATACCGCGCTCCAGATCGAATCCATTTTCAGGCCCCTTTGTCACTTTTCAGAAACCCCTCGATCGCTGCCACTCTTTCCCGCAGTTCTGTCTGCCCCTTTCGTAAATCGGATAAGTCGTGCGCGATTTGTTCTATCAGACCAGCCTCGAGCCTGTGCTTCAGATCTCTCTCTGGCCTGTCGCTTGGCGTGTAGCCTTTCAGGAAGCGCGCAACAGCGTAGCCAACCGCCGCAGCCATGCCGAGAGCGGTGACTATGGTTTGAACGAATCTGCTGTCTGCTATTGCCTGCCAGAGGCTAGGATCTTGGGATCCTGGCATTACCCCTCCGCGCTCTCACGATCCATATCGCGTATAGCGAATAGACGATTGGCGCGATGTACGGATGAAGTACGCCCAGAGCACGCCCGCAAGCAAAACGGTCTATCGATATGCCCCAGACTTCGCGGATAAAGAGATCGCGATCTCCGAAGGGATCATACCAAAGCTTGCAACCAACATATTGCAAAGGTTCAAAGACCTCCGCTATGAGCAAGATCACAAGCAGAACCTTAGCTTGCAAGTCGTGGCGCGGCAACGACTTATTGGTTAACACGCAATAGGTATGTAAGCCTAGATAGCCAGCAGCCAGCAGCCAGCCGCTGAGCGTGTAAAGGCGGATAGCCAGCCCGTAGGCCTGCGGCTCCTCAAGCAGCCACCAAGCAGCATGAAAAGCGTTTGTCAGCAGGTAGGACGCCCCGAACACAACGGCATAGAAGACTGTCCAGGGATTCGGCGCGGAGATCTCAGGCTGGCGTCTGGCCCAGAAGGCATCGGCAAGAGATTCGGCGGGTACGGCAATGATCAGCGCCAGCGTGATCCACGGCGCCCAGAGTGCGACAGATTCCATGATAATCCCCAGGTTTTGGCTCTGTGAAAAGCTTAACAGAAAAGGGCCAACAGCACTAGCCGTCAGCCCTTCTCGCTTTGCGGCATGCACCTGGGGGGGGTTAGCTGCCGCTAAGGTGCTTGGGATCTAGGGACCCCCGCCTCCGCCATGGTTCTGATTAAAGGCAACCCAGTCGGGCGGATCAGTGGGCAGCGTGCCATCGCGATACCATTTGTAAACCGTTTTCCAGCGCTTCTTGCGCTCTTCCTCGGTGCGCCAGATCACATGAACCGTTCCGCACTTAAAGGGTTCGTCGGCAGTCGAGAGGCTGGCTGTGCTGGCCATAACGGCTCCTATTTCAGGGGTTTTGATTGAATCTGCGCGAATGCGCTTTCAGAAAGGGCTTTTGATCAAGATCAGCGAAGAATGTTGGCGCTAATCGCCTAGCCCATTCCTCTGGATCTTCGTTCTTGCGATCTTGTAGCCTTTTCAGAGCGCTAGACGCCGCTTCAAGTAATCTGTCGCTTTCCCTCAAGGACAGAGACGCAGATCTGGCCGCGAAAGCTTCATCAACTGCTCGCTGAATCGGGCAATGCGTTCCTACTTGGCCCGTTGCTTTGCGGCGCACCGCTTCCTGAATGCTCATGAATCCTCGCTTATTCGGGCGTTTCGAGGATTATAGCGTCCGGGTTGTCGAGGCAAAGCGTTTTCCACGCCTCTGCCGTTTCCTTGCTTCGTCCGTATCTGCGGTAGACAGATCCGACGCTGGCGGCTCGGCAGATGAAGAACTCTGCGTTGGCGAGCCCTTCGTCCATGGCTTGGGCGCCGTATTGCTTGGCAGCGTCCCGCACCCTGTCGCCCGTCGTCGTGAAGCCGCAGCTAGTGAGGACGCAAGCAAGCGACAGGACACAGACCAACCTCATGCTTTCTTGGCGGCAGTGTTTTTTAGCAATGTCCGCCCCCCAGCATAGCCAAACGCCGCGGCAAAGAGCATGGACATTTCCGCGCCTGCGATCTCAACGTAAGGAGTGCCGTTGATCACGACGACGCCGAAGAAAGCCAGAGCAAGCCAGAACTCGCTGGTTCTAGAGCCTGAGCGCGTGACAAGATCATTCATAGTCCCTGCATAGCGCCAAGACGTTAAGCGAGAGTTAACGTTAGGTGGCCACCGAGAAACGCCAAGCGCGGATGACCATGCGCCAGTTTGCCAGATTAATGACGGTATATACCCCAGTGCTTTTGTCCGCTAGCGCGATCCTGCCACCTACAGAGAATTTGACCTGCGTGTCATTGTCTACATAGAGGCTGTTTATGAAGGACAGAAAGTTATTATTAGTGTCTTGCGTTGCGCAGACGGTCCCATATTCGACCTCATCCCCGATCGCATAACCTGCATCTGCAGTCGTGCATTGCAAATAGGCGCTGTACTGCTGCGGTTTGGCAGTCAAGCCGTGGGAGACGGTGATCGTTGTGCTTGCCGTAATCGTCTGCTGCGAGCTTTCAAAAAACTCGACCAGAGGCTGCCCGTTTTTGTAGTATTCAAAGAAGTTGAGCCGATCAAAGCCAGGATCGCCGCCAGTGACGCCGCCGGCTGTCATGCCTCTGGCAATAATGAAGCGATCGCCGAAAAGCGCGTCTGCCGCCGTGCGGAATTTGATTGACCCGTCATGAGCTCCGTTTGTCGGATCCACGATCTCCATTCTCATAGAGCCGAAGTTCTGGTTTGCGCCAGTGCTGTCTGCAGCGTCAAAAAAGATGCCGCCACAGTCGTCACCTGCTGCTGGCGTGGTGCGAATGCGCTCAAGATACCAGGATGGCCCCGCAAGCGTGCTGTCATCGGTCTGCTGAATGAATTGAGGTTCAGCCGTAAACGTATTGCTCGCGTTTAGGCGCGCAAAGTTGCCGGAATTGTTGAGGCTCATGAGCCGCCAAGTGGGCGTCGTGCTGTTATCTTGAGAGATTACGTTAACCACACTACCAGATGGAATGTCGCCTGCAGCCAATGACTGGCCATCCGAAGTCTGGATCTCGGCTGCGCCCAGCGTGCCAAGCTGAAGTGTGGGCGAGGCATTGCTGGCCACGTTGGCGACGAAAGTGATCTCGAGCCCGTCGTAGTAGGCCGTCAGGTTCTGGTTAGTCGTCAGCTGATAGGCCGAGCCTGTGCCCGTGCTCGTCAGGCTGCCGTTGGTGTCCCTATGCCAGCGGGACATTATCCCCTCATCAGCGCGGCCAGCGTTGTTGACGTCGCTGGGTGGCATACCTTCGGGCCAGCGCGCCGTGTTGTTGTCGTCAATGGGGACTAGATCGCCAATTTCTGCCATTTTGCGCTACCTTCGCAGCATGCTAGGTTGCTGATATGCTGGATCAACGAGAGATTGACCGGGCTGTAAAAGCTGAGCCGCCCCTGTCATGGTTCCTGTTGTGGCTCCTAGGCCGGCAAGGCCGCTCAATCGCTGCGCTGCTAGTGATCGGTTTAGCGATTGTTGGAGCATGTTTGCTCCTGGTGATTGCGATTGAACTGGCGTTACAAGCATTCGGCTAAGCGCTTCACTGACACCAGGATCTAGTTGCCCAGCAGGACGCCCGCTTCTCAGCCCAGCCAACAGCATATCAATGCCGCTGCGCGTAGCCTGCCCCACGTCGCCGCGGGCAAGCTCTAACCCCGTATCAATTACATTTCCAGCAGCGTCAGCGCGCTCAGCTTGGATTCGGGCCGTAGGCGATCCGCCGATAATTGCGCGCTCTGTTGCTGCGAACTGCAATTCGCGCTCCATAGCGTCCACAAAATCGTCTGCAGCTTTTTTGCTGCCTAACGCCGCTTCCATAACCATTCTGTTCTTAGGCGTCTTGAGCCTCTTCATTGCCGCAACAGGCGCAGCCCCAGAGTCAATGCCCTCTTGCGCCGCCCTTGCTAGGCCAATGACGAATTGTTCTTTTTCAGCCTCATTCAGGCTTCGCACAAAGCCAGGTGTGATCAGATCTCGATCGCGCCCGCGGAATGCGTCGGCGCCAGCCTGTAGGGCCTCCTCAAGCGCCTTGTCGCCGCTGTACTTCTGCAGGGCAAGGGCATACTCAGGCGCGAGCTCGGCCAGTTCGTCGCGGAGATCCATGCGAATCTTGTTGATTGATCGTCCGCTTAGGCCCGTCACAGGATCGCCCGCCTTGGTAAAGCTCTTTTCTCCGAGATCTTTGTAAAGAGCGTCAATGACTTCCACGTTATTTCTAGGAAGTCGGCTTAAGGGCGTGCCGTCCTCTGCCACAAGGTTTGCCTGCAGACGGCCGAGGGTTTTCTTGACGCCAGGCCGCGAAAGAATCTCATTCAGCCGCTCGCTGGACAGAATGCCGCGCTGTCGCGCAATGCCATAGAGCCGATCAGCCGTCTCTCTCCGGTTGGCAATCAGATTTCTCTGCGTCGTGCCGAAGTCTTGGTTGCTGATAATTTGCCGTACAGCGTCCCGGATTCGCTCAGGCCTGCCGATCTGGCGCTCTGCTAGAGTTCTGGTGATAGCCGCCGCCCCAGGGCCAGGCGAGGATTCTACCGCTCGAGCAAGCCCTAGCGTGTTTCTGGCAAAGGGCAAATCCGCCATGGTGGCGCCCTCAACAGCCTTAAGATACTTGAAGGCGTCTTGTGGCGAGATCAGATCGCGCTCTAGACCCTGCAGGATCTTCTTGGCAGCCGTGCTCTCAGCCCTTGTCATTCCGCTACGCGCGCGGTTCACAGCGCTGGTTATGCCCTTGAGCGTAGCAGGCACCGCAAAGCCAAATAGAGCGCCACCAGCGCCGCCCGCGCCCGCCCCTAGCAAGCGCTGCCCTGGAGTCTCACCCGCACCAGCGCCAGCGAGAGCGCCCTCTGCGGCGCCCCAGCCAGTCAAGGCTCTAAGCGAGGTTGCGCCCGTCGTGTAAGCCGTCCCTAAGCCCGTCCCGATACCGCCTGCGATATTGCCGCCCAAGCGAATGGCGGGAGGAATGTCTTCAAGAGTCTGGCGCGACTGGGCAAGGTTTTCGGCATAGCTGGGCGAAAAGCCAGGGACACCAGCGCGTCCGGCAATGGTTGATCCCAGCGAGCCAACCTCTTCGCCAAACATGAAGGGAGCGCCCTCCATGGCAGACAAACCAAATTGAGCGGCTTGACGAGTCAGCCCAGGCCCTGGCATGCCCCTAGGCTGCGGAATTGGCGGTTCTATAGGGGTTGGCATAGGCGCAGCGATCTGCGTGGCTGTGGGCGCAGCGGGCGGCATTGTTTCACGTGAAACGCTTGGCGCAGCACTCTTCACAGCCCAACCGCTAGGCAGCGCTGTGGTTTCCTCTTCTTTGACAGTCCAACCGCTTGGAAGCTCTGCCATTAGTTAACCCTTTGCCACTCGCCGCCTACTGCGCGCCATTCAATGCCGTCTGGCGAGACAAGCGTTTGCCCAGCGTAATCGCTAGCCGGCACAGGCGGCGCCTTAGGTGCAAACAGATCCTCGTAGGCGCCTTGGCTTTCCTTAATCATGTTTTCCGTCGCTGTCGCGCGTGCCCTGGCCTTTTGGGCAATAACCTGTGGACTGTCGCCAATCTGCGGGAAATATGTCCGGCGTTCGCCCTCTTCTTCTTCGACGCCGATAACCGCACCTGATTCCTTGCGAAGCTTGGCCCTGATCCAATCGTCTTGGGCCTGCTTATACTGTTGGAACTCTGGGCTAAGGGCTACGTTCCCGCCAGGCAACGCAGAAACCACACCCTCCCTCAAGGACGTAGGATCAAGGCCGCCCGTCATTAGGCGATCAATGCTCTGTCCGGCTTGTGTCATGCGGTTGGCAAATCCTGCCGATCTGGTCTGCGTCTCTGGGTACACCTGCGCCTTTTCTTTCAGGCGTTCGCCTTCCCCTTCGCTAATCAATCCACGCTGCACGTCTTGGTTAATCTTGCCGACCGCCGTCCCGGGCTGCCCAACATTTACCGTTGTTGCGGGCTTCATCATAACCTGAATGGCTTGATCGTATTGCTCTGGACTAATACGACCCGCCGATAGATCTGCCTGAAGTTTGCCGATCGCCGACATAGGCGACGCCGCCGCCTGCGGCTGGTAAGCCTGCGCCAGGAACTGCATACCTCTTTGCGGCCCTAGCGCGCGTAGGAATTGCTCTGACGTAACCCCAGGCGGAAGCTGGACGTTGCCAATCATGCTGGGGCCTGCCGGCGCCGGCGCTGCCATGGCAGTCTGCACCTGTCCCGGCGCTGTCCCGCCGCCCGGCAAGTCTACTAAGGACGGCCCTAAAGCGGGTTCAACGCCGCCTAAAGCCGGTCCGCTGCCCGCTGTGCGGCCCGCTGGCATGGTCGGCAGGCCTAGGATCAAGTTCTCGTAGGCCTTCTCCTGCGCCCGCTGCTTTTGCAGTTGTTCTAGCTGCCCCTGCATGATCTGGCGCTGCATGGCTGCTTGCGGGCTATAGGCCTGTGCTACGCCCTGAAACCCACGCGCAAGCCCCTGCGTGCGAGGATTGCCGGAAAGCAGCCCAATACCCAGTTGCATAAGCCCTTGTGTGGCA
>JAAUYE010119764.1_pt1 | contig 10757 bp, 12 predicted proteins | sample 7278081 | NCBI WGS metagenome assembly JAAUYE01 (sample SAMN14350131, study PRJNA611818) | marine sediment metagenome | isolation source: surface marine sediment (0.6m) | place: French Polynesia: Moorea | collected 2018-08
AGGCACTCGACGAGATTCGCGAGCGTTTCCCGGGACTTGACGTCGGTCGGGCCCGAAGCTTCAAGCGGAATTGAGGTAGAATGGCGAGCCGTTCAGCGCCTCCGGCTGACACCCGGACGACAGGAACCCGGGCTCTTGCCCGGACGAAAAGAGCCTGGGCCAGTGCCCGGACGAAAAGATTATGTACACGAGTTTCTTTGGGCTCAATGAAAAGCCGTTCTCGATAACGCCCGATCCCCGCTACCTCTTCATGAGCGAGCGGCACGGCGAAGCGCTCGCGCACCTGGTCTACGGCGTCACGGAGTCTGGCGGCTTCATCCAGCTGACCGGCGAAGTCGGTACCGGCAAGACGACGCTCGTGCGTACGCTCTTGCTGAATCGTATGCCGGACAATGCCGACGTCGCCGTCGTCCTGAATCCGCAGCTGTCGGCACTCGAATTCCTCGCCACGATCTGCGAGGAGCTCAAGCTCGACACGCCGGGCGAGCCCTATTCGAGCAAGGCGCTGATCGACCTCCTGAACCAGCATCTCCTGGACGCACACGCCGAGGGCCGGCGCACGATCCTCGTCGTCGACGAGGCACAGAACCTGGCCCGCGACGTTCTTGAACAGGTACGTCTCCTGACGAATCTCGAGACGTCGAAGCAAAAGCTCCTGCAGATCATCCTGATCGGCCAGCCCGAGCTGCGCGAGCTCCTGGCCCGCAGCGATCTGCGCCAGCTCGCGCAACGCATTACGGGCCGCTATCACCTGGAGCCGCTGTCACGCGACGAAGCCTCCCAGTACATCGAACATCGCCTGAAGGTCGCCGGCGCGCTCGGCGAGGTCTTCGACAAGCGTGCAAAGCGGGCCGTGTTTCGACATTCCGAAGGCGTACCGCGCCTCATCAACGTCATCTGCGACCGGGCGCTGCTCGGCGCATATGCCAAGGAATCGCGGCGCGTGTCACGCGCGCTCGTAGAGCGAGCCGCCGACGAAATATCGGGCAGGTCGGAACGATCATTCGCCGAACGCTGGATCGTTCCCGGCGCGGCGGCGGCGGCTGTCCTCGTGCTGGCACTCGGCGCCTGGCAGTTCCACGGCGGCGGCAGCAGCGAGGCAACACCGCCCGCGATTGCCGCGAACGAGCCTCCCCCGGGCGCAGCGATCGAGGCGTCGGAGCCACTCGCAAGCGAGGCACCTGCGCCGGAACCGACGACCCCTGAACCCGCGGAGCCCGAAGCCGTCACCGAAACGCTCGACGAGCAGCTCGTCCTTGCGCGCGACGTCACCTTCAGCGAAGCCGCTTTCGCAACCCTGTTCCAGGTCTGGGGCGCCGACTTCGACGTCAACGCCGGCGACCCATGCGTACAGGCGTTGAATGCGGGTCTCGCCTGCCATCGCCAACGCGGCACCTGGGCCAGCCTGCGCCAGCTCGACCGCCCGGCCATACTGACCCTGACCGACTCTGCGGGTGACACCCACGAGGTGGTGCTCACAGCGCTCAACGGCCAGGTCGCCGAGCTGTCGATCGCGGGCGTCACGGTGTCTCACCCGGTGGCCGACGTGACCGATCTCTGGTTCGGCGAGTTCGAGGTCCTGTGGAAACCGGCGACGCAGGATTCGCTTACGCCCGGCCGCCGCGACCCGGGCGTCGTCTGGCTGCGGCAAAGTCTTGCCGACATCGATGCACGCTATCGCGCCGAACCCCTCGACTCCGATCTCTACGACGAGAATCTCGAGGAGCGCGTGCGCGAGTTCCAGCGGGACAATCGCATCGACGTCGACGGTTTCGCGGGCCGGCAGACGCAGATCATCATCAACTCGCGCATTGCCAACGGCGACCGGCCACGCCTGATCACCTCACGACTCGCGAGCGACTGACATGTCTTTCATTCTCGATGCGCTCAAGAAGTCGGAGAACGAACGCCAGCAGCAGGCAACGACCGAGTTCGCGACAATCCCGTCCGCCGCGTCGGCACCCGCCGCGCCGCGCTGGATCTGGGTGCTGATCGGCCTGCTGGTCATCAACATCGCCATCGTCGCGGTCGCGATGCTCAGGCCGGATGCACGGCCCACGGCGACAGTTACTCAAGCTGCCGTGGAAGCGCCGCTCACACGAGCGCCCGCGGCAGCCAGCACGGCGGCGGAGTCGAGTTTCGCCGAACGCATCAGTACGGCGAACGTAGAGCGCCCTGCGGCCGGCAGCGCAACGACACCGGAGCCTGTGCGAGCCACGCCGGAACCGGCGCCGCAGAGCGTCGACCGACTCGAAGCGGGTCCGCAGCCCATGGTCGACGAAGGCTCCTCACTGGCATTACCCACGCTGAACGACATCCGCCTCAATGACAGCGTCGCGCTCCCGGACCTGCACCTCGACATCCACGTCTACAGTGCTGCCGTGCCGGAGCGCTTCGTCTTCATCAACATGCAAAAACACCAGGAAGGATCCGTACTCGATTCCGGACCGCGCGTCGCCGAGATCACGCCAGACGGCGTCATACTCGACTACCGCGGCACGCGATTCGTCTTGCCGAGGGAATAGCGAGATCTTGGACACCGTCGATCACCGCCATCTCGCCAGCGACCGGCTGGCCGTAGCACTCAAGTCCGGCTTCCATCGAGTCATCGAGGAGCAGGACGAACTCAACCGCATCAACGTGTTTCCCGTTCCGGACAGCGATACCGGGACGAACCTTAGCCTGACCCTGGGCTCGGCCCTGGGCGTGCTCGACCGCGAATTCAAGCACCTGGGCTCCCTCCTGGCCGCGCTCGCCGATGCGCTGCTCGATGGTGCCCGCGGCAACTCGGGCGCCATCATCGCCCAGTTCTTCCAGGGCGTGTCGGATGCGACCGGCGACATGAGCCGGTACACGACCTATACCTTCGGCAAGGCCATCGAACAGGGCGCCGAGTACGCGCGCGACGCCATCGCCGAGCCGCGCGAAGGCACGATACTGTCGGTCATTGCCGCATTTTCGCTTGCCATCCGGCAGCATGCCGTCGACCAGAAAGAAGAACGCTTCGATATCCTCCTGCCCGTGGCCGTCGACAGGATAAGGCAGGCGCTTGCCGACACCACAGGGCAGCTCGAAGTCCTGAGGCGCGCCGGTGTGGTCGACGCCGGCGCGAAAGGCTTCGTCACCCTCATCGAAGGCGCGATGCTGTTCCTCGTCAATAACAAGATCACGCCGCGACCCGCTCTCGGTTCGCTCGAGGATGTCGTCGATGTCGCGGCCGGCGCTGACGAGGAATCGGAGTTCCGCTACTGCACCGAGTGCATCGTGACCGGTACGGAGATCGATCGCCGCAAACTCCGCGAAGCCCTGGGTGAGCTCGGTGACTCACTGGTACTGGCGGGGACCAAACGCAAGGCCAAGATACACATTCATGTCGACGAGCCGGAACAGGTGTTCGAGCTGGCTGCTCGCTACGGCACAGTCAGTGCGGAGAAAGCCGACGACATGCACCGGCAGACGCACTCGAGCCACGACGCCCGCCGCAAGTTTGCCGTCATCACGGACTCGGCGGCGGATATCCCGGACGAAGACATGGAGCGTCTCGACATCCATATGGTCCCCTGCCGTATTCATTTCGGCGACCGGAGCTTCATCGACAAGGTCAGCATCACCTACGAGGAGTTCTTCGCCGAGGTCGAGCGCAATCCCGTGCATCCGAAAACCTCGCAGCCCGCGCCCGGCGACTTCAGGCGACAGTTCCAGTTTCTTGCGACACACTATCCCGACGTCCTGTCGGTCAGCCTGTCTGCGAAACCGAGCGGAACCTGGCAGGCGGCGGTGTCGGCGGCGGAACGCGTCAACGCGCCGGGCAAGATTCACATCATCGACTCCCTGAACGCGTCGACGGGCCAGGGCATGCTGGCCGTGCTGGCCGCGGAATGCGCGGAGGCAGGGATGAGCCTCGAGGAGACGCGTTCGGTACTCGACACGCAGATTCCACGCACCCGGACCTTCGCGCTGGTCAAGGACCTGAACTTCGCGGTTCGCGGCGGCCGCGTTCCAGGCTACGTGAAGCCGGTTGCCGATGTACTCAGGATTACGCCGATCATTCGCACGTTTCCGGATGGTCGCGTGACCAACGGAGGCTTCCTCCTTGGCCGGCGCCGCAGGGTTAGCCGTTTTGCGCGCTACGTGATCAGTCACAGCATTGTCGAGGGCCCGATGTGCGTGTCGATCGCGCATGCGCTGTGCCCGGACGAGGCACGAGAGCTCGCGGACCAGTTCCGCGCAGACTTGCCGGAGGTTCAGCGGATTACGATTACCGACCTGGGCTCTGCGCTGGGTGTGCACGGCGGACCCGGCACGCTGCTCGCGGCAACGATGCCGCACTACCCCGTTCCGTCCGGCGCCTAGTCGGAGCCTTCGGCCTTCCGGTCTTTACCGTAGTTCGACAGGGCCCTGTCGACCGCGATCGTCACCGCAATGTAGACAGCACCGAACAGGACGAAGCGGATCCAGAGTGGATCGAGCATGGTGGTGAACCGGAACACGGTCATCGCAACGGTCGCACCGATCAGCCCGGGTATGTACTTGAGCATCGCCGCTCCCCTGCTGCAAATACGTTCGTCTCGAGGATATTACCGCTCCAGCGGGTCGCCTGTCGCATCGATGAGGTCCTCGCCTTCGTTGCGGGAATTATTGACGCGCCGGTCGACGGGCCAGGCCGTCAGGCGCGGGCTCTTCGGGGCGCCAGGCCCGATGAGTTCGTCGTTTCCGGCAAGCCATTCCCCTGCCAGCTCGGGATCGAGTACGACAGGCATGCGATGGTGCAGCTGCTCGATGTACTTGTCCGACGCCGTCGTAATCAAGGTCGTCGATTCAATCTGCTCCCCCGAGGCTTTGTCCGTCCAGGACTCCCACAGCGCCGCCAGCCCGAAGGGTTCGCTGCCCTCGGTCGTAATAAAGTAAGGAATCTTGGCCGACTCCTCGCGATGCCACTCGTAGAAACCGTCGGCCAGGACGACGCAACGACGATGTTTGAACGCATTCCGGTAAGCCGGCTTCTCGGCAACGGTCTCGGCACGCGCGTTGATCATGCGATTGCCGATCGCGGGATCCTTTGCCCAGAACGGGATCAGTCCCCACTTGAGGCTGCAGGCCTCACGTTGCCCGTCCCCGGCATCGCGGACGGCGACTACGTACTGCGTCGGCGCGATGTTGTAACGCGGATCGACGTCGAAGGCGCCGCTGGCACCAAACAGGTTCACCGCCGCTTCAGCCGGGGAGTAAAAGGCGAAGCGACCGCACATGCTATTCGCGGATTCCTGTGCCGCGATTCAGGAGGATGAGGCACACGCTAAACAGCGCAACGACGAAGAACGCGACGATCGCGTAAGCGAAGCCGATACTGATATCGGACGTACCGAGGATGCCGTAGCGGAAGGCATTCACCATGTACAGGATGGGGTTGGCCTTCGATACCGACTGCCAGAACTCCGGCAGTAGCGAGATCGAGTAGAACACACCACCGAGGTAGGTCAGGGGCGTCAAAACGAACGTGGGAATCAGGGAAATATCATCAAACTTCTTCGCATAAATCGCGTTGATGAAGCCCATGAGCGAGAAGACGATCGAGGTCAGCAGCACCATCGAGATCGTGATCAGCGGGTGGGCAACCTGCAGGCGCGTAAAGAAGAGCGCAACGACCGTCACGAGGCCGCCGACGAGCAGGCCGCGGATCACGCCGCCCGCAACGTGGCCGATGATGATCGCTGAATTGGACATCGGCGATACGAGCATCTCCTCGATATGGCGCGCAAACTTCGCGCCGAAAAAGCTCGACACGACGTTGCCATAGGAATTCGTGATCACCGACATCATGATCAGGCCCGGCGCGATGTACTGCATGTAGTCGAAACCGTCCATCGTGCCGATACGTCGGCCGATCAGGTTGCCGAAAATTATGAAGTACAAGGTCATCGTGATCGCAGGCGGCACGATCGTCTGCACCCAGATCCTCAGGATCCGCGTGATTTCCTTCCTGATCAGCGTCCGGATCGCGACGGCATTGAGTGCGAGATTCATGCGCTGCCCGCCACTGGCTTGCCTGAAGCTTTGTTCTCGACCAGGCGCATGAACAACTCCTCCAGCCGGTTCGCCTTGTTGCGCATGCTGACGACGCGGAGCTTTTGCGCCTCGAGTTCGCGGAACACGTCGTTGAGTGACTGCTGGCGATCGACCTCGACCTCGATCTCGAGTTCATTGCGAAAGAGCGTCGGAAAGCCAGGGATCTCCGGTGCAGAGGCCACCGGCTCCGCAAGACTCAGCACGAACACTTCACCCTGCAGCTTGCGGAGCACGGCATTCATGCTCGCGTTCTCGATGATCGTACCCTCGTCGATTATCGCGACGTGCCGGCACAGCGACTCGGCCTCTTCGAGGTAGTGTGTCGTCAGGATAATCGTGGTGCCTGCTTCGTTGATCTCCTTCAGGAACTCCCACATGGAGCGGCGAATCTCGATGTCGACGCCGGCGGTCGGCTCGTCGAGGATGAGGAGTTTCGGCTCGTGCACGAGCGCACGAGCAATCATCAGCCGGCGCTTCATGCCCCCCGACAGGCTGCGCGCAGCGTCGTTGCGCCGGTCCCACAAGCGCAGTGCACGCAGGTATTTCTCGGCGCGCTCGTTCGCCAGCGCGGGCGGCAGCCCGTAGTAACCCGCCTGGGTCGTGACGATGCTGCCGACTTTTTCCCACAGGTTCAGGTTGACCTCCTGGGGTACGAGACCAATGCAGGACTTCGCGCCCTCGAGGTCCTTGTCGATGTCGTGGCCGAAGACCTCGACGGTACCGCTCGTCTTGTTGACGAGCGACGTGATTATGCCGATGGCCGTGGTCTTGCCGGCACCGTTGGGGCCGAGCAGCGCATAGAAGTCGCCGGCATCGACCGTGAAATCGATACCCTTCAACGCTTCGTTACCGTTCGAGTAGGTCTTCCTGAGCTGTGAGATTCTGAGCGCGTGCATAAGGCGGCGTATTGTACACGCGTGCTCGCATCGCCCAAGCGCTGCAATAGCGGCCCGCGCTACTCAGCGACGCGCTGCGCCGGACCTCGCCTGCGGCAGGCTGCAACCGCAACCGGAACGTAGGTGTCATCGCGGAGTTCGGTCAGGACGCACTGCAGGGCCGACTGCCGCGCCGCACGCCGGACGAAGGACCGGCGATCGCAGGCGGAGACAAAGAGCTTGTCCCAGAAAGCACGCTGCGCGACCGATCGCGGCACGACGAGCGTTTCGTATCGACGCGTCGTGTCGAGCACGTCCACGAGCGACGCTCCGGCAATGTCGTCGCACCAGCCGCGCGACGTGCCTGCCAGGAAACGAGCGGCATGCCGGTCCGTCCTCGCAAGGCTCCACAAGAGTGACAGCGTCGCGATCACGAGGCGCGCTTCCGCCCTGCCCATCGGATCGTCGAACAGGTCCATGGAATCCCTGAGCGGCGTAGCCGGGCCGGGCGCCGTATCGACGACGGCAATGGCGAAGAGCAGGAACGGCGCGCGGGACAGCCGTTCCAGGCGGCGCGCGTCGAGATGTCGGAGGCGGTCTATGAAATCCTGCTCGAGGCCTGCCGGGGCGGCCGGTCCGGTAGCGAGTGCGAGGAAGGCCGCGTTGAGGGCACGGCCGTTCTCGATCGTCGTTTCATCCACGCCTCTGAAATCCATACCGATACCTCGTGGTGTGATTCTGCCCGTATGCGGCAGATACATATGTATTGCTTATTGGACCAAATACGGATTATATAGTCAGCTCAAAACATAAATATGGGAATAAATAACCAATAGGTGATGATATGCGACTGACCGATGACCGCTACGCCCGGGAGCGAGAGCAATTCGAACTGGCCTTGAGAATGATCGGTCACGAAGCGCGCACACGGACGATCAAGGCCTGCACAGGACTCTCCGATGATCGCATACGCAAGCTCTATGCGACCTATTTTCGCGACTCGGGCCGTACGGACATCAAGCGCCGGCGCGGCAAGTCACCGCAGCAGGTGACCCGCTTCGTCAAGAACCCGGAGCACCAGCTGCAGGCAACCACGCTCCTCGGGCTGTTCAGCCTCGGCCACCTGCTACGTATCGACACTGAGCGCCGGGTACATGCCGCATGGCCGCGCCCGGGTGTCGAATTCGGCCACCGCCTGTGCCGCGCCTTCGAGACCTACCGGACGCTGTTCGAGCAGCCCTTGCTCTCCTTCGAGTGGGCATGGAACCTGATGAACAACATCGCCTACAACGACGAGCTCTTCGTGTCTGCCTGCCGGCTGTGCGACGCGCCCTATGTGCAGGACGCCTTCGCGATCGACCCGCGCGTGTGCCCGGCCTGTGCGCTGGGCCGGGAAACGCACCATGGCAAGCCCTCGTGACTTGTACGCCCCGGGTGCTCAGGTACACTCGCCCGCGAAACCGAGCAAGCGCCCATGGAAGACCACAACGTATTCGCCGGGGCCTTCGTCGACCGCAGCGGCGAACGGCGCAAGGATCCCGACTGGCTCGACGCTGCCGCGGCCGGCCGCGACAGCCTGTTCCTGCCCGTCTGGCGGCACCGTTGTCTCATTACGGACGACGCGGAGCGGCCCGAACTCAGGCTCCTGTCACGCGAGGAAGCCGCCGTCGAGCAGGACGACCCCGACCTGATATTCCTCGGCCTCTACCGGGACCAGCCGGTATTCGCGTTTTCCTGCCCGGGCGAGGAAGCGCCGTTTGCCGGCACCGGGCGCTACGAGGACCTGCGTCCGCTGGGCACGCTCCTGCCGCTCGACCAGGCCAACCTTGCAGCCCACGGCCGCGCCCTCGTCATCTGGCACGAATCGACGCTCTATTGCGGCACCTGTGGATCACCGTCGCGAGCCGTCGCCGGCGGTAACGCCCGGGCCTGCTCCAACGACGCCTGCGGCAAGACCCTGTTCCCGCGCGTCGACCCGGCAATCATCGTCCTCGTCACGAACGGCGGACAGTGCCTGCTTGGCCGGCAGGCGGTATGGCCCGAGGCGCGATACTCGACCATCGCCGGGTTTGCGGAGCCGGGCGAGTCGCTCGAGGACGCGGTCCGTCGCGAGGTGTTCGAGGAAACGAACATCCATGTCGGCGCTGTCGCCTACCACAGTTCGCAGCCCTGGCCATTCCCGTCATCGCTGATGCTTGGCTTCCATGCCGAGGCGACGTCGGCCGACATCCGGCTGAACGATGGCGAGCTGGAAGACGCGCGCTGGTTCACGCGTGACGATCTCCGCTCCGGGTTTCCGAAGCTGCCGTTCCGGGTCTCGATTGCGCGCCGGCTCGTCGATCACTGGCTGTTCGCACAGGAACGAGACTGATGTGCCTCGTACTCGTGGCCTGGCAGCAGCACGAGGCGTGGCCACTCATCGTCGCCGGTAACCGCGACGAGTTCCATGCGCGCCCGACAGAAGGCCTGCACTGGTGGCCCGACAATCCACAGCTGCTCGCCGGCCGCGACCTGCAGGCGGGCGGCACGTGGCTGGCGGTCGGTCGCAACGGCCGATTTGCCACCGTCACGAACTATCGCGACGCCGTGCCGCCACAGCCCGGACTGCGTTCGCGCGGCGATCTGGTTACCGGGTTCGTCAGCAGCACCACCTCGCCCCTCGACTACGTCAGCCGCATCGATCGCGATGAGTACGCCGGCTACAACCTGTTCGTCGGTGACGGCGACACCTTAGCGTATGCCAGCAACCGGGATGGCGAACCCCGCGAACTCGAGCCGGGCCTCTACGGGATCGCCAATGCCGGGCTCGATGCGCCCTGGCACAAGACGCTGATCAGCAAGGCACGGCTCGAGCGGCAACTCGAGTCGGAGGATATCGATCCGGATGCATTGCTGCAACTGCTCAATGACCGCGAACGCGCCCCGGCAGCCGACGTGCGGAGAGACGGACTCGACTTCGCGCTCGCGCATGCGGTGACGGCACCGTTCGTCGTCCAGCCCGATTACGGCACACGCTCATCGACGATCGTGCTCGTCGGCCGCAATGGTCATATCGACGTCACCGAGCGGCGTTTCGTCTCGGACGGCTCGCGGCGCGGCGAGACCCACAAGGCATTTCAGTCGGAGTAGACCTCGAGCAGGAAGTCGCGAATGTCGGCTATCTCCTGCGGGCAAACGCCGTGCGCCATCGGGTACTCCCGCCAATCGATCGTGTAGCCGGCGGACTCGACCATGGCGGCCGATTCCTTCCCGAGGGCAAGCGGCAACATGGGATCGAAGGTGCCATGCGCCATGAAGATCGGGACGGAGCGTGGCTGGCTTTCGTCGCTCTCCGCGACTTCCGCGGCAAAGGCACCCGGGACGGGCACGTAGGTCGACAGGAGCATCAGGCCGGCAACCGCCGTCGGGTAGCGCAGGCCGGCGTGGAGAACGACGGCGCCACCCTGGGAAAAGCGCGCAAGCACGATGCGCCGTGGCTCGATGCCGCGCTCTATCTCGGCCTCGAGGAGCGTCTGCAGCGTCTGCGCGCTCTCGCGGACGCTCGATTCCTCCGAGCGCCCTTCGGCATCGAAGCTCAGGATGTCATACCACGCCCGCATTTCCATGCCGCCGTTGATCGTAACGGGCCGGATTGGCGCATGCGGGAAGATGAAGCGCAGGGTCAGGTCGGAAGGCAGCCTGAGCTCGGGGACGATCGGCTCGAAATCATGACCATCGGCCCCGAGGCCGTGCAGCCAGATGACGCTGCCCACGGGATCAGGCCCGGTTTCGATGATGACGGGAGGCGTGGGGCTCATGGTCCCTCAAAGGCGGTCC
>JAAUYE010044523.1_pt1 | contig 10747 bp, 10 predicted proteins | sample 7278081 | NCBI WGS metagenome assembly JAAUYE01 (sample SAMN14350131, study PRJNA611818) | marine sediment metagenome | isolation source: surface marine sediment (0.6m) | place: French Polynesia: Moorea | collected 2018-08
CATCGGTATCCGTCTTGTCTGCCTGAGTCTATGGCCACCCGGCCCAGTATCGGACACGACGGACGAGGTAGCAATGCTGCGGGATCGCCATACGTCCGGAGCCGCATCTTGCATATGTCCGAATCGCACAAGGCCCCCAGCAGACTTAATTGAGAATCAAGGACCCCAGGGCCAGCAACATCGATAGAACGAGAAGTACTGAGGTTACGAGCTGCCTGCGCGTCATGCGCCGGTACGACCGCTCGACGTCCGCAATAACGAGTTCCGGGGAGCCGCGGAATTCGCGAAAGCGATTCAGCGCATATTTCGGTTTGTCGGCGATTCTTACAAAGTAGTCGGAGTGCCTGTTCAAGAGGTGTTCGACGCGCTTCGGAGGAATACGTGTGCGTGCTGTCAGTATCGACAGTTCGATTCCTGCCCGGCCCACCGGCTCGATAGCTCGAACCAGGGCGATGACGTCATCAGCTTCTTTGCGATCGGCTACCTGCATCCGATGAGTCCCATCACCCCGGTGTCTCAGCAGTGCGAAAAAAATACCATATCAAGGCATGTGCCGCCCACACCGGGCATCGATAGCAACGGGGATGCGCGAAAATGCAGCCCGGAGTCATTCCGCGAGGCAGCCGCAAGCCCAAACTGCAGATGCAGACGGCTGGTCGATGAGGGCGAAGCCAATGGCATCCGCAGGGTAGAAGCCAGTTTTTTCTACGGGGAAAGCGACCGCACCACGAAATCGGCCGTTTTGCTCGGCCTTGTCCCAGAAAGAAATCCAGTCTTCGGCACTTACATCCAGTTCGTATGCGCGAGTCTCGGTTTTCGAGCAGTTTGCGCCCAGCGCGATAGAGCCGCTCTCGGAAGACTGGCTTACCTCAATAAGGTCGATCTTCAGCGTGTGCTCTTCGCCGGTATCGGAAAACCACAAGTACGGCAGCCGAGACGGCGAAAAATCTGTAGTCGCGACGAGCACCTCGAGGTTTCCGGGGTCGTTGTCATAGAACGGGATACTGGCGGGGAAGGTGCAGGAGTCCTCGATACTCTGAAATGTGCAGCCGGACAATACGCTCGCTGAGGCAGCGATCGCCGTCCATTTGTCGACTTTGTGATGAGTGCATCCGTCGTGAATCATCTGCAGTGCACGTGTGGCGGTTTGCTCCGAGCTCAGGCCGCCACCTCGACGTAATCGACGCGGCTGGACGGCGGCGGAACTGGCAGGTTGTCCGCGCGCAGTCCTTCCAGGTGAAACCGGACGGCATCGCGGATTTCGCTTTCTGCCTCCTCTATCGTCTCCCCGGTTGCGACGCAGCCCGGCAGATCCGGCACATAGGCTGAGAGTTTCTCGCCAGCGTCCTCGATGACAATCGCATATCGCATGGATGTTTTACTCCTTCAAGCCGGCCTGCTTCAGGATACTGTTGAGGGTGCCGGGTGCCAAGTCGTGTGACGCGAAAGTCGGGCTACCAGCGATGTAACGGCACGGTCGTGCCGGTCTCGAAGAACGTGTCCTCGAGCGCGAGTTCCACGTAGCCGTCTGTGCCTGACAGCGCAGCGAAATCGCCCGACGTGTTCGTGTGCACGGGAAGGGCGAGCAGGGTGCCGGCCGCATTCGACACGAGGCGCACCGGCAGGAAGCAGGTCAGTTTCGGCCGGAACGCAACGTCCTGGGCAAGCGCGGCAAATTCGGGGTTGCCCGGCGAAGCGCCTGAAGCGCCTGCAAGCGCCGGCAGCACGTACTGACGACAGCACACGAGCGTCGATACCGGGTTGCCGGGCAGCGCGAATACCGCCTGTTTTTTCGGCCCTACGCCGAACCACATCGGCTTTCCGGGTCGCTGGCTGATCTTGTGGAACACGACTTCCACGCCGAGTCCCTGCAGCACCTGCGGTACGAAATCGGCTTTGCCCATCGACACGCCGCCCGAGAGCACGAGCACGTCGGCTTCGTCGAGGTGCTTCGCAATGCGTTCCTCGAGAACCTCGATGTCGTCGACCAGGTGATCGCGTTCGCAATCGACATAGCCGTGCTCCTGAAGCATCGCAATGACAGCCGGGCCGTTGGACTCGCGAATCTGGTGCGCCTCGATCGGCTTGCCGGCCGGCACCAGCTCGTTGCCGGTCGAGATGACGCGAATTTTCGGCAGGCGACTGACCTCGACGTCCTGCAGTCCTGCCGACGCAATGATCGCGATGTCCGCCGGCGTGATACGCGTCCCAGGGCGCAACAGCTGTGTTCCCTCGGTGTGATCGGAGCCCCGGGGATGGATGTTCTGGCCCCGGTTCGCGTCGTATCCGGCTTCGATCGTAGCGGCGCCGTCGCCGACGGTGATTCTCTCTACGGGCACGACACAGTCGGCGCCCTCCGGTAGCGAGGCGCCGGTCATGATCTCGATGCAATGGCCGGCTTCGAGGGTATGCGCAACGTCGCCGGCATGCTGACGTGACTGGATCGGGAGGCTGCGCTGCCCGCCGTCGAAATCGGCAAAGCGGATGGCGATGCCGTCCATCATCACGCGATCGAACGGCGGCTGGTCGCGTTCCGCGTGCACCGGCTGGCGCAGCACGCGGCCGATCGACTTTTCCACCGGCACGGATTCGATGTCGAAGGGCGCCAGCGCCTGCTTGATGGCGTGGGTCGCCTCGACGGTCGTCAGCACGGGGGCTTTATCCGCGTTCGCGGGCGATGGCGCGGTGGCCGATATCGCGACGCAGGTAGACGTCGTCCCAGCAGATCTTGTCGACGGCGTCGTAGGCACGCTCTGCCGCGGCGGCGACGCTGTTGCCGAGGCCCACCACGCACAGCACGCGGCCGCCGCTGGTGACGACGTCGTCGCCGTCCAGGCTCGTGCCCGCGTGGAAGACCTTCTGGTCGTCGCCGAAGTCCTCGTCGAGCCCGGCGATACGCTTGCCCTTGTCGTAACTGCCAGGATAGCCGCCCGCGGCCATGACCACGCCCAGCGATGCGCGCTCGTCCCATTTCGCCGTGATCTTGTCCAGTCGGTCTTCCAGCGTTGCCTTGCAGATATCCACGAGATCGGACTGCAGCCGCATCAGGATCGGCTGTGTCTCCGGGTCGCCCATGCGGCAGTTGAATTCGATGACCTTCGGAGAGCCGTCGGCCATGATCATCAGCCCGGCATACAGGAAGCCCAGATAGGGCGTGCCGTCGATATACATGCCCTTCAGCGTCGGTTCGATCACCTCGTGCATGATGCGGGCCTCGACCTCGGGCGTGACCACCGGCGCCGGTGAGTACGCGCCCATCCCGCCCGTGTTCGGGCCGGTGTCGCCTTCGTCCCGGGCCTTGTGGTCCTGCGACGTCGCGAGCGGCAGTATGGTCTCGCCGTCGGTAATGACGATGAAACTCGCTTCCTCGCCGTCGAGAAACTCCTCGACAACGATGCGCGCACCCGCATCGCCGAACTTGTTGCCGGCCAGCATGTCGGTTGCGGCCTGCTCGGCCTCTTCGAGGGTGTGCGCCACGATCACGCCCTTGCCGGCGGCGAGCCCGTCCGCTTTGATGACGATCGGTGCACCCTGTTCGCGGATGTAGGCGAGCGCAGGTTCGAGTTCGGAGAAGTTCTTGTAGGCGCCCGTCGGGATATGGTGCCGTGCGAGGAAGTCCTTGGTGAACGCTTTCGAGCCCTCGAGCTGCGCCGCGGCCGCGCTCGGGCCGAAGCATGGCAGGCCGGCGTCCTCGAATCGGTCGACGATACCAGCCACCAGCGGCGCTTCCGGCCCGACGATCGTGAGGTTTACTTTTTCCTGCTGCGCCAGTTCGATCAGGCCCTCGATATCGTCAACCGAAACCGGCGCATTGCGGACCTTGTTCTCGGTTGCGGTGCCGGCGTTGCCGGGCGCAACGATCACTTCGTCGGCCGTCTGGGCGCACTTCCAGGCGATTGCGTGTTCGCGACCGCCGGATCCCACAATCAGTATTTTCATGCTGCGAATGACACCCTGCGTTGGTTATCGGGTTGTTTCCGGATGCCTTTCATCGGAAGTAAAGCGCAGCGTAGCGAGCCATGACGATGAAAGGCATCCGGAAACAAAGTCATCTTAATGCCGGAAATGCCGCATCCCGGTAAACACCATAGCCAACCCGTGCTCGTTGGCGGCCTGGATGACTTCCTCGTCGCGCATCGAGCCGCCCGGCTGGATGATCGCGGCGATACCCGTCTCTGCAGCTGCATCGATGCCGTCGCGGAACGGGAAGAAGGCGTCCGACGCCATCACCGAGCCCTCGACCGCGAGGCCTTCGTCGGCGGCCTTGATGGCCGCGATCTTTGTCGAGTACACGCGGCTCATCTGGCCGGCCCCGACACCGATGGTCATGCCGTCTTTGCAGAATATGATCGCGTTCGACTTCACGTACTTCACGACCGTCCACGCGAAGAGCATGTCCTTGACCTGCTCCGGCGTCGGTGCTTTCTCGGTCACGACCTTGAGGTCACCAGCGGTGATCCTGCCGAGGTCGGTATTCTGCACCAGCAGGCCGCCGGAGACTTTCTTGAAGTCGAAGCCGGGCTGCGCTTCGGTTGCCCAGTCGCCGGTCTCGAGGACGCGCACGTTCTTCTTGGCGCTGCATGCCTGCGCCGCAGCGGGATCTATGTGTGGCGCGACGATGACTTCGACGAACTGCCGCTCGATGATCGCTGCAGCCGTTTTCTCGTCGAGCGGCCGGTTGAATGCGATGATGCCGCCGAACGCGGAGGTCGGGTCGGTCTTGAACGCCTTGTCGTAGGCGCCGAGGATGTCGTCCCCGACCGCGACGCCGCAGGGATTCGCGTGCTTGACGATCACGCAGGCAGGCGCCTCGAACTGCTTGACGCACTCGAGCGCGGCATCGCTGTCGGCAATGTTGTTGTAGGAGAGCGCCTTGCCCTGCAGCTGCTTCGCCATAGCGAGCGACCCGGCCGGCGCCTGCTGGTCGGTGTAGAACGCCGCGTCCTGGTGCGGGTTCTCGCCGTAGCGCATGCGCTCGACGAGTCGGCCCGAATACAGCATCCGGTCGCCCAGCGCGGCGTCGCCGAGTGACTTCGAGAGGTATTTCGTGATTGCCGTGTCGTAACTGGCTGTGTGCGCGTAGGCCTTCGCCGCAAGCCGGCGGCGATCCTCGAGGCCTAGGCCGTCGCCCTCGAGCGCCGCGAGCACGGACTCGTAATCGGCCGGATCGACGACAACGGCAACGCCGTCGTGGTTCTTCGAGGCGGCGCGGATCATCGCCGGTCCGCCGATGTCGATGTTCTCGATCGCGTCGTCGATCGTCGCATCGTCGCGCGCGATGGTTGCCTCGAAAGGGTAGAGATTGACGCACAGCAGGTCGATAGGCTCGATGCCGTGCTCCTCCATGACGCTTTCGTCGGTGCCGCGCCGGCCGAGCAAGCCGCCGTGGATTTTCGGATGCAGGGTCTTCACCCTACCGTCCATGATCTCGGGGAAGCCGGTCTTGTCGGAGACCTCGATCGCGTCGATCCCGGCATCGCGAAGCTGTTTCGCGGTACCCCCCGTGGACAGGATCTCGGCGCCGAGATCGGCGAGGCCTTTTACAAAGGGAATCAGGTCGCTCTTGTCAGAGACGCTGACGAGCGCACGTCGGACTTTGAACATTTACTGGATCAGCGAATAGGTACGTAGTTTCTTCCGCAAAGTTCCCCGGTTGATGCCGAGTATCCCCGCGGCCTGGCTTTGATTACCGTCGGTGTAGTCCATGACGGCCTTGAACAGCGGACGCTCGACCTCCCCCAGGACGAGATCGTAGAGATCACCCGGACGATCCCCGTTCAGGGTGGCGAAGTAATTCTTCAGTGCGTCTTCGGTGTGCTGGCAGAGTGGTTTTTTGCTCTTCCTGGATGTGAGTTCTTTGTGTTTTCTTGGCTGTTTGCTGGCCACGTTAATCAATCCCGGTACGCCGGCTCGCCGCTCGTCGAGCCATCCTCCCCAAGCTCCCGAGCAACTACGCTGCCAGAGATAGCCCCCCGTCGTCGCGGTCGAAGTACTCTTTGGTTAATCGCAGTTGTTCAGAAGCGCTGTTGACGCGCACTGCCCGGTAACGAAACTCGTCTGCATTCGCGAGCTTGTCGCAATACCAGGTCAGGTGCTTTCGAGCCACCCGAACGCCTCTCTTTTCCCCGTAAAAACGGTGCAAATCGTTCAGGTGGCCGAGCATGATAGCACGCAATTCATTTTTATCCAGCGGCACTTTTTTGGTGTCGTTTGCATTGTAAAAATTCAGTTCGCGGAAGATCCACGGCCGTCCCTGCGCGCCGCGTCCGATCATCAAGCCGTCTGCATTAGTTAGGCGAAGAACTTCAAGCGACTTCTCCGGAGTGGTCAGGTCGCCGTTGGCGATGACGGGGATCGACACCTGCTGCTTGATGCGCGCAATCGTGTCGTATTCCGCCTCGCCGTGGTACCGGCATGCGCGCGTCCGGCCGTGAACGGCCAGCGACTCGATACCGCAATCTTCGGCGATCCGGGCGATCTGCGGCCCGTTGCGATGTTCGGGGTCCCACCCGGTGCGCATCTTGAGCGTGACGGGAACGTCGACCGCCGCGACCACCGCCTCGAGGATGCGGCCGACCAGTGCTTCGTCTTTCATCAGGGCCGAGCCTGCGAGCTTGCTGCACACTTTCTTCGCCGGGCATCCCATGTTGATGTCGATGACCTGCGCGCCGCGGTCCACGCAGGCGCGGGCCGCCATGGCCATCTGGCCGGGCTCGGAGCCGGCGATCTGCACGGCGACCGGCTCTGCATCGAGGTCCAGGTCGAGCCGGTACCGAGACTTCGGGGTCTGCCAGAGGGTCGTGTCGGCCGTGGTCATCTCGGAGGTGGTCATTCCGGCGCCGAAATAGCGGCACAGCTTGCGGAAAGGTTTGTCCGTGACGCCCGCCATCGGCGCCAGCACGAACGGGCTGTCGAGTTCGTAGGGACCGATCTTCAGCGCGGGCAGCTGCATCGGGACATTGTACCGTTCGAGGGGGCCGGATCGCGCTTCGGGAAGCGCTCCTACAGCAATAGCAATATCGCGGGGCCAGGTCGGGCCGCAGGAGCGCTTCTCGAAGCGCGAACCAGGCCGGGACATCGACCCCGGGTCGAGATGAGCTTCTACCGGAAATCGTCGATAGCGCAGCGCAGCCGGCCGCCGGGCTGCCGGTAGCACACGTTCAGCTTGAAACCTGTCGCGTTGGCGTCGGGCGCCTCGATCGCAATCAGTGCACTGAAGGTCTCGCCGGGCGGCACCGGCTTTCTCGTGTCGAGGCTCTCGGCCAGGTAGTCGCCCGGCTCCAGGACCTTGCTGCCGATAATGTCTTCGAACCGGTCTGTCAGTGAGACGTTGATCAGCGGGTAGGGCAACGCCTCGCCGGACTTGTTGCCGATTCGTGAATAGATGGTCAGGACCTCGTCGCTCTCATCGGTGCTGCCCTTGGTGGCTTCGAAGCGCCAGCCCGTGATATCCCACGCGGGGGTAACCGGATTGCCGAACATGCGATAGATCGGGCCGACGCTGCTGTTGAAGGCCGGGTAGACGGCGAACGACTCGCGCGACTGGTGCACGAACTGCGCACCGAGGAGCAGGACGAGCACCGCGATACCGGCAACCATGCGGTAATTGAGGGGCTCCCTCGCGTCCGCCGGCTGTTCTTTCTCACTGCCGGCGCCGCTCGCGGCGGGCGCTTCCTCGGCTTTTGCCTCGGCCGCCTTGCGACGTTCCGCTTCGAGCTTTTCTTCCTCGAAGGCGTCGCGGACGAATTCGCCTTCCATGATGATGGTCTCGACCAGCGGGTTACCCTCGGCCAGGTTCTCCGCGAGTGCGGCCGTCTCGGATTTCTCCTCGCCCTTCGCCTTCGGTTCCTCCCCGGATTCCGAGCGCTGTTTCTGGACGATCGTCGACGTGAATCCCTCCTCGTCCTCGACCGCAATGGCAAGCAGGTCCTCGTCGATCATCATGTTGATGGTCTGCTCTTCCTCGGTCATCGGCGGGATGACCTGCTCGGGCTTGTGGTCATCCTCGCCCAGATCGTCGTCGAGGCCGAGTTCCGCGGCCAGCGTCGCGTCTTCCTCGCTCTGCGAGACCAGTTCCGTGTCGCGGGGCTCCAGCAGGTCGTCCGTCTCCTCGATTTCCAGTTCGAGGAGTTCGAATTCCTCGTCTTCGTCCTCGAACTCGTCCTGCCCGTCGGCCTCGTCCGCTTCGTCGCGGGCTTCGTGCTCATCTGCCTGGGCCTCCGATTCGAATGCGGCGGCGATGAGGTCGTCGTCGATTGTCGACAGCTCGGTGTCGTCCTCGGCGATTTCTTCGGTTTCGGCGCGGGCGTGGATTCCGCTGATGTCGATGCCCATCGCCTCGGCCTGCGTTGCGAACTGGGTGTCGACGTCCGGTAGCAGCTCGTCAGCTTCGTCCTCTTCGTGGCGCTCGGCTTCGACCGGCTCCTGTGCCTCGACAATTACGGGCGCTTCCTCGTCGGCTGCCTCGGCGGCTTCATCGACTTCGCCGAGCAGGTCCTCCCAGTCCTCGGGCTCGCCGAGTTCGAGGTCGACCTGCGCGGTGTCGAGTTCCACCGGCGCTTCGCGAACCTCGATGGCGGGTGATGGTCCCACCTCGGCGGGTTCACTGTCGAAGTCGAAATCCTCGGGGAGCGGGGTGTCGTCGTCGAAACGCATCTCCTCGGTGGCGCCGGCTTCGTCGTCCGGAGCGAATATTTCCGGGGCGTCGATGTCGCCGGGCTCGGCCGACAGGTGCTCGTCCACCGGCGTCGGAGATTCGTCGATGAACCAGCGCATCGAGCCCGTATCGTCGTCTTCCAGCTCGGGCTCTTCATCGTCGGGCTCAGCCCCAGCCTCCTCGTCTTCCTCCGCGTCCAGGATCCGCCACTCGATCCCGGTATCCTCGATTCGAATATCCGAGCCCGCGAGTTCGTCGAGAGTCTTGAGCAGCGCAGCGCTGCGCTCGGCGGAGATCGTTTCCGGCGGCTCGTCCGCCTCGAGGCGCGGCGGCTCCGCTGCCGCCTCGGCCGGTTCCTCTTCCGGCACGGGCGGGACGGGCGTGACCGGTTTGTGCTCGGACAGGAAGTCGAGCGCGTTGAAGGCATTGCCGCAGCCGCCGCAGCGCACCTTGCCGGCTGCCTGCCGCAGGACTTCCGCGGTTACGCGGAACGAGGTGCCACAATCAGGACACTGGGTGTACATAGCTAGCCGTGCCTTTTCCTGCCTGTCAGCCGCACCCAGGACTGTCCGCCCTGTTCGCGGAATTCGGGTGCATCGAACTCGATCCAGGGCGCGTAAGCCGCGCTAACGTCCGCAGCCTGCTCCGATAGTATGCCTGACAAACCGAGCTGACCGCCGGGTCGCAGGTGTTCCGCGATGCCCGCAGCGAGTTCGGCCAGCGGGCCGGCAAGAATATTGGCGACGACGACCTCAAAGCATCCCTCGATGTCGTCCTTCGAAGCCGTGACGGCCAGTCGATCCTCCACCCTGTTCTGCTCCGCATTGCGGCGCGTCGCAAGCACCGCCTGGGGATCGATGTCCATGGCGTGCGCGCGGGTACAACCGAGCTTCAGCGCCGCGATCGCCAGGACCCCGGAACCGCAGCCGTAGTCGAGCAGGGTCTTGCCCCGCAGGTCGAGCGAGCCCAGCCACTCGAGGCACATTGCAGTCGTTGCGTGTGTGCCGGTGCCGAACGCGAGGCCGGGATCGAGCCGGACGACGACGGCGTCCTGCTGGTCGGGGCGACTGTCGGCCGGGCAGACCCACAGGCGCTCTCCGAAACGCATCGGCCCGAAGTCACGCAGCCATTCGCGTTCCCAGTCGCGATCGGCCAGCGTCTCCAGGCGATGTTCGGGCAGTTCATCGAGTTCGAGAGAGGCGCGCAGGTCGGCCATGAGGCCAGCCATGTCGGCGCCGGCTTCGAACAGCCCGGTAATGCAGGTGGAACTCCAGAGCGGCGTCTCGCCCGGCCCGGGTTCGAGCACGGGTTTGTCACCCGCATCGCTGAACGTGACCGACTGCGCGCCGTGCCGGACCAGGACTTCTTCGACGCTCGCCGGGTTCAGCGCTTCCAGGTTCATGACGAACTGCTGCCACTCCATTTGCGAGGCCGTGTCTATTTGAGTCCCAACCTCTTCTCGAGATAGTGAATGTCCGTACCGCCGGCCTGGAAAGCGGCGTGCTGGAATATCTCCTGGTGCAGCGGCACGTTCGTCTTGATGCCCTCTATGACGATCTCTGTCAGCGCATTGCGCATGCGCGCGAATGCGACCTCGCGGTCCTCGCCGTGCGCGACCAGCTTGCCGATCATCGAGTCATAGAACGGCGGTACCTTGTAGCCGCTGTAGACGTGGCTGTCCATGCGAACGCCGGGGCCGCCAGGTGCGTGCCACAGCGTGACGAGGCCGGGCGAGGGCATGAAGGTCTTCGGGTCCTCCGCGTTGATGCGGCATTCGATGGCGTGACCCTGGATCTTCACGTCTTCCTGCTTGATGCTGAGTTTCTCGCCGCTCGCGATGCGCAGCTGTTCCCGCACGATATCGACGCCCGTGATCATCTCCGTGACCGGGTGCTCGACCTGCAGGCGCGTATTCATCTCGATGAAATAGAACTCGCCGTCCTGGTACAGGAACTCGAACGTACCCGCGCTGCGGTAGCCCATCTCGAGGCACGCGTTCACGCAGCGTTCGCCGATCGCCTGTCGTTGCTCCTCGGTGATGCCGGGCCCCGGCGCCTCCTCGATGACCTTCTGGTGCCTGCGCTGCATCGA
>JAAUYE010055936.1_pt1 | contig 10746 bp, 10 predicted proteins | sample 7278081 | NCBI WGS metagenome assembly JAAUYE01 (sample SAMN14350131, study PRJNA611818) | marine sediment metagenome | isolation source: surface marine sediment (0.6m) | place: French Polynesia: Moorea | collected 2018-08
CATTTCGGCGCAAACGCTGCCGCGGGTTTCGTCCGCGGTCGAATTCGGGTTGACCACGATCAGCGGAATTTTGACCGATGCCTCGTGGAATAAATCCTTTTCGCCGAGCCAGTGATCGCCGAGGTAGTCGCCGTGGTCGCTGGTGAACACGATCAGGGTCCCGTCGAACAGTTCGCGCTGCTCGAGATAGTCGAACAGGCGGCCGAGCTGGTCGTCGATTTGCCGGATCAGGCCCATGTACACCGGAATCACGCGCTCGCGCACGTCGTCGCGGGCGAAGTTTTCGCTGTACTCCTGCTCCATGAACGCGCGGTACACCGGGTGCGGATCGTCGAGTTCCCGTTTCGAGCGTTGCGCGGGAATTACATCGTCGGCGGAAAACAGGTCGTGGTAGGGGCTCGGCGCGATATAGGGCCAGTGCGGCTTGATATAGGAAAGAAACAGGCACCAGGTATCGTCGAAGTCCTGCTGCTCGAGGAAATCGATTGCGCGGCTGGTGGTGAAAGTGGTTTCCGAATGCTGCTCGGCAACGCGCGCCGGGTATACCGAATTGCGCATATGCCAGCCGCTGCGCAGGTTGTCGTTGGCGTCGACCGTCGTCACCGCAAAGTCGCGCCACGGGTTGTCGCCCTCGTAACCCTGTTGCCGCAGGTACTCGATGTAACCGTTGCGCTGTGCCCCCGGCAGCAGGCCCTCGTGCGCCTCGAAGGGTTCGAAGCCGCCGTTAGCGGCGGCGCGCGCGAACTCGGATTCGGCATCCATGCCGAAAGCAGCGAGCATTTGCGCATCCTTGCGATTGTCCGCCTTGCCGACGACAGCGCTGCGGTAACCCAGCGGGCGCAGGTAGTCGCCGATGGTGAATTCGTCGAGCCGGGTGGTGTCCGCGTTGGCCATGACGCCGTGGCTGGACAGGTAACGGCTGGTATAAAAGCTGGCGCGCGACGGGCCGCACAGCGGCGCCTGGCAGTAGGCGTTGCTGAAACGCACCCCGCGCGCGGCGAGCCGGTCTATATTGGGCGTGTGCAGCCTCGGATGGCCGTAACAGGACAGGTAGTCCCAGCGCAGCTGGTCGCACATGATGAACAGAATATTTCGCGGCATTACTTCGGTTGCGATGCCGACGTAGCGGCAGCGGCGATAATCCCGGTTCGGCTGAAAAATCCTTTATACAAGATTCCCGCTCGTGCGGGAATGCCTTCCCGGGCGAATTACTGGCCCATCCGGAAAAACAGTTTCAGATAAAACTCTACGTCCTCGGGTTTCAGGTTTTGATGGGTCTGCATGAATTCGCCGGCTTCCCGGCCGACGCCCATCGCGGTGATTTCCTCGCCCCGCACCCAGATCGACTTTTCGATGAAAGTTTCGGCGTCGCCATGGCAGCTGCCGCATTCGTCGGTGAATCTCGTCAGTGAATTGGCCTTCGACGCCAACAGGTCGCGCACGGCGTCGACCTCGTGCGCGGGGATATAGTGTTTCTCGAGAAAAATCTGCAAATCGTCGATGTGATGCTGCCCCTGCAGCTGGCCGTCGACCAGCCAGAGATACTTGCGCGAGAATTCGGCATAGTCTCCGTGGCACTGCTCGCAGCGATCGTCCCAGGATTTCTCCGGGCTGCGCGCCGCCGCGCCGCTCGCGACGAGCAGCAACAGGATGAGGCCAAGAGTGTAAAGTCGCATTTCCAGCACCGGGTTCTCTGGTGACTGATTGATTCCAGTCGGTGACGCTATAATCCCGGATTGCGCGCACAAAGGGAAGGGTGTCGAAGCGCGCCGATGAGCGGCTGCTGCCGGCGGAAATGCGAGGGAACCGGCCCCGGTGCGGAGCTTGCTCCGCGACCGGGGTCTCGATCGTGGGGGCTAGTCCTCCGGCGTACCCTGCCAGAGCATGTTGTAACCAAGCTCGTAGGTGTCGGAGCAATGCTCGGCGAGCTGGTCGAATTTTTGCTTGAACACTTCGTCGGCGTGGGAACGCTCGTGCTGCTCGAACGAGTTCCAGTAAGTCATGATGACGATATGATCGTCACTCTTGTGTTCCGGGTCGAATGAGCCTTCCTCGGAAACGAAACCGCTGTACTCGAAGACCTGACCGCCGATGAAGCCGCCATCTTCGTTGCCGTAGGTATTCTTGACCGTGTTGCACATTTCGCCGATGGCCATTTCGACGTCGTCGGTAGAAACGCCGGGTTTCAGCTTGACCACGTTGTACAGCATGGAGGCTCCGAACGGGATCGTAATGGGGTTGAACATGACTCGATACTCCTGATTTATCAATTTATCGGAGCAGATATGGGGGCGTCGAGCCCGGGATCAATATCCGGGGATTTTCGGTGTCAGGATTGGAAGCGGCGCGACACGGCAGCGCGCCGGGAGCTCAGTAAACCTCGACCTCGCGGAGCAGCCAGTCGACGCGGTCGTCGCCCTCGAGGGTGAGTCGCTTGCGCGTCTGGTAGTTGAGCTGCGGCGTGGTCTTGAGCAGCTCGCGGTAATCGTTGGCGTCGATGCAGATCAGGCCGCAGTCGCTGGAGGCGCTGATTTCGACCGGGCGCGCATCGGTATAGGCGCGCCAGCCGAGCTCCTCGCCGTTGACGATGGTTTCCTCGCTGCCGTCCTGGTGCAGGATCGAGCCGAAGCCTTCGACGAAAATGTACAAATGGGTATCGTCGAGCCACATGGTTTTGCCGCCTTCGACGACCTTCCATTCGGCAACGCAGGAAATCTTGTCGGTTACCGTGGACGACAGGTCGGCGAACTGCGGCAGCAGCTTGACCACCGGGCGCAGCAGCCAGCGGTTTTCGAGGGTGGCCTGCAGGCCGCTGTAGCGAATGAAATTGCGGAAGGTTTCCTCGGCGAATACGCAGACGGTAACCGGTGTCTTCGCGACCACGCTGGCGTTGCGGATACCCGAGCCGGTGAGCACCGCCATTTCGCCGATAACGTCGCCGGCCTGCAGCATCGCGACCGCTTCGCGTTTGCCCTCCTCGACGCGCACGACTTCGCAGTAGCCGGTGAGAATCAGAAAGACCGAGCCGTGCGACTCGGCTTCCTGCACGATGATGACGTCCTCGGTGTTATAGCGGTAGATTTCCTGCTCGGCGAGGAGGTTGCGCATCCAGCGGTTCGGGAACGGCTGACCCAGCCACAGCGTCAGGTAGTGGTTGATCTGCGACGTGTAAATCATGCTGTCGCCCTCGATCAGCGTGTAGCGCTTGCCCGAGCTGGCCAGCGAAAACGTCGTTTGCAGCGCTTCCGGTACCTCTTCGACATGCACGAAGACGACGCGCTCGGCCTGCGAGTCGAGCGCATCCGACGGATCACCGTGGATTTCGCCGGCGCCGCCGTCGGCGATGAGCAAATGGAAGTTTTGCTTGTACAGGCGTTCGAGGTTGGCGAGGGTTTCCTGGCGCACCAGCCCGGCCTCGGTCAGTTGCCGCACCGCCGCCATGTTCTGGTTGTCGCCGACGATACAAACGTCGCGGAACTGACCCTTGTGAGTGGTCGAAAAGGTCGCGCCGATGGTCGGTATGCTGTGCACGGTATTGTGCACGTCGATGGTCAGCCCATAGTAGTTGATCGTGTCGCCGGGTTTGACCCGCAGCAGCTGGAAATGCTCCTTGACCGTATCCACGTGCCAGCCGAGGCTGCAGGCCAGTTTTTCCATCGCCATGTTGAAGATTTCCAGGGTCGTGATGACCTCGACGCGGTGCGGCATTTCCATCAGCGGAAACATCGAGCAGTGGTCGTCGTGCAGGTGGGTCAGGAATACCGCGGTGACCTGGTTTTTCGAAATACCGCGCGCGAACAGGTGCTGGTCGAGAAACGGGATCGAATCGATCAGGAGATAGTCGCCGTTGTAACACATCGCCAGCCCGGTGCAGGGTTCCTCGGTGGAAAAGCCGGAAGCGCCGCCGAGCACCTCGATCCCCATCTTGGCCAGCCCGCCGGGGACATAGTCGGTCGGCACCGGGTAGGGTGGCGCCAGTTTGACCCCGTCATTGAGATCGACAAAAACGTCGCCGCCGCGATTGGTCACCAGGTAGCGGTCGACGCCCTTGCGCTCGATGACGAAGTCGCCGGCCACGGCAAGATTGTTTTCGAACGGAACCGGGTTGAAAAACTCGCCGACATCCATGACCTCGCCGGAATCGTTCTTCAGCGCCAGCGACTCCGATACCGCGAGCCATTCATTCTTGAGGCCTTCTTCGGTCTTCCAGGCATCGAGCTCGGCGCGCGTGGGCCCGAGCAGGGTAAAGCGCAGCAGGCGCATCGCGTGGCTGATCGTTTCGCGGTCGCCGACCAGGTTGATCCTGCGCTTCTCGGCCAGTCCCTTGGAAAAAAACAGGAAAAAATAAAGCGGGAATTCGAGATTGTTCAGCAGCGCGCTGTTTTTTTCGCGGATGTCGGTCAGCACCAGCGTGTCGAAGCGCTGGATGCCTTCGCGCAGCAAACCCTTGAGCACTTCCGGCGGCTGGCCGAACAGGACCACTTCGGCATCGTCCATGACGATTCTGCTGCCGGGCGCGGGGGTCAGTATTTGTGGCTCAGCCATTATCCGGGTAGTTATTGCTGAACATCGAAGTGTACCCTGCCGTCTACGGCGGTAAAAGGCGTAAATGTGTTAGATAGTTTGCATTAATGGAAATTGCAAACTCGGCATTAACGTCTATGGCCGCAGGCGATTCTGGTAGAGCGCTTCGTAGTAAGGCCGCGCCAGCTCGGCGATTTCGCCTGCGCGCGGCGATAAGTCGTAGCGGCGTTCGCGGTAGGGCGCGAATCCGCGCGAGCGCCAGACCGACTCGTACCAGTACTTGCCCCAGACGCCGTCGCTGTCGCGCGGGCCTTCGGGCCAGCTCAGCATCGCGTCGTCGAATTCGATACCGAGACGATCGCAGAGACAGCGCAGCATACCTTCGGGTTCGAGCAGGAACTCGCGGCTGTCGATGACGATCGGAAGCGCGCCGGTCATCGCCCGTACCTCGTCGAACAGCTCGGCCTGCTGCCTGAAGCCGATATCGTCGAGGGTGGCCTGCTCGCGCACTGCCGAGTAGGATGCGATCACCGCTTCCGGTTCGCGGATCAGGAAACAGTTGGTCAGGTTTTCGAGCCAGCCGCGGTCGAGCTCGGGCAGCAGGTGCAGCGTCATGTGCTTCTGGTAGAAGATATCCTTGCCGTCGGGGGGCTCGCCGATGCAGCGCCGGATAATCGCGGCGGCATCGCTGCCCTGCGCGGCGATGACTTCGGCGGCGCCGGGATGGGGAATGCCGGTAGCCTCGAGGTAGTATCCGTACAGCGGTTCGTCCCAGACCGCGCAGTCGGCGCGGTTTTCCCAGGCGCGCATCAGCGCGGTCGAAATATTGCGCGGCCCGGACCACATCGCGATCCGCAGCGGCCCGGAGCTCACCCGCATTCCTGTTCGAGCATGGCCAGGTATAGCTGCTGCAGCCTTTCGACCATCGGTCCGCGCTGGCCGTCGCCGATTACGCGGCCGTCGACTTCGGATACCGGCGCGAGCCCGGCAAAGGTGCCGGTGACAAAGGCCTCGTCGGCGCCGTAAACGTCGGTGAGGCTGAAGTTTTTTTGCCTGACGGTGATGCCGTTTTGCTCACACAGTTTTATCACGTTGCCGCGGGTAATACCGCCGAGGCAATAATCGCCGCTCGAAGTCCAGACCTCGCCCTTGCGCACGATGAAGAAATGGGTCGAATTGCAGGTCGCGACGAACCCGTGCGGATCGAGCATCAGCGCTTCGTCGGCGCCGGCCTTGGCCGCCTGGATGCAGGCGGTGATGCAGTTCAGCTTGGAGTGGCTGTTGAGCTTCGGATCCTGCACGTCGGGATACCCGCGGCGCACGTGCACGGTGAACAGGCGGATGCCCCTGGTCGCGGTTTCCGGCAGCGCCTCCTTGTACTCGGCGATGATGACGATCGTCGGCGGCGTAATCGTGATGCGCGGATCCTGGTATGGCGTCGCCTTGATCCCGCGGCTGACCATCAGGCGGATGTGCACGCCGTCGGACATCTGGTTTTTTTCGAGCAGGCGGTAGAGCCGTTCGCCGAGTTCGGCCGCGCTGATCTCCATTTCCATGTCGAGCGCCTTCGCGCCCTCGTAAAGGCGATCCAGGTGCTGCCCCAGGAACGCGATTTTGCCGCGATGCACGCGCAAGCCTTCCCAGACGCCGTCGCCGAGCACGAAGCCGCTGTCGAATACCGATACTTTGGCCTCACTGCGTCTGAAATACTCGCCGTTGATGTCGATGAAGATTTCGGCGTTGCGCGGATCGTCCCGGTAATCGTGGGTACCTTTTTTAGTCATCGATGCTTCCCAGTTCGAATTCTTCTCCGCGGCTCTCGACCACCAGGCAGTTGCGCCCGCCGCGTTGCCGGGTCGATGCAAGGTTGACGAGATCGAAAAATGCGCCGCGGCTGATCAACGCCTCGAGGCCGTCGTGCATGCCGACATAGGGTCGCGGTTCGCCGCTATTCGAATCGGTCTCGACGCGGATCGGGTGCTCGCGGTCGACGACGATACGCTCGCCGATATTGGTCGTGAAGACGATGGCCTGGCGGCCGCCGTCGTCGACCGTTTCCATCAGGCCGGCGACAAACGGCGCGTCGTCGACGGTAATGCGCAGTTTCTCCGCCGGCGTAACCAGGAAGTAGTCGTCGTTTTCACGGCGTAATACACTGGCGAACAGTTTGACCAGCGCGGCGCGCTGAAACCGGCGTCCCTGGTGGAACCAGCTGCCGTCGGCGGCGATGCGAATATCGATTTCACCGAGGTGATTCGGGTTCCAGCGCAGCCTGGACGCGCTGGCGGCTTCGCTCGATTCGATATCGGCCAGTATTTTATCGAGATCGCTCATGGCCTCATTCTGGTCAGCGTCAGGTCAATTGGCAAGACTTTTACATCGAACCTGTTCATGGCTTCGGCCGTGGCTACGAACGCGCGGGAAGCAGGCCGCCGGTCGAATACACGATGCGATCCAGCAGGATTCACGCGGGCGCCGGGCCCCAATGTTTTCGTTGGTCTTTATTACCGCCTTCGGGCAAACTTCGGGCTGGTCCCGGAAATCCAGCGAAAATGCAAAACGAAACCAGCGCCCTGATCGAGCTCGCCTGGGACGCGGTGCTCGAGCGCCGCGACCGCGGCAGCGGCGCCGCGGTGCGGCGGCCCGACACCGAGCCGCTACCCGAACGCCGCCTCGAGTCCAGGTTCGATCCCGAGTTGCCGGTGCTTGCCTGCCTGGACAGCGCCCTGGACCTGGTGCAGCGCCACGAGCTGGCGCAGCTCGGCGCGGCGATGCGCGCCATGGCCGATCGCCTGCACTGGTCGCAGAATCCGAAATACGACCTTGTCAACGTCAGCCAGGAGTTTCTCGACGGTTACGCTTACGCCGGGCTGGCGGGCCCCGATTGCCCGCTCCAGTGCGAAGTACCGCGTTGCGGTTTTCTGTTGCTGGGCCCCGGGGTTACCTATATCGATCACCAGCATGCGCCGCGGGAGATATACCTGATCATGACCCCGGGAGCACAATGGCGCCTCGACAGCGGCGAGTGGTTCGACGTCGATGCCGGCGAACTGATCCTGCATGCACCCTGGCAAATGCATGCGATGCGCACCGCCGAGCGGCCGCTGCTTGCGTTCGCATCCTGGCTGGACCGGGGTCATCGCGATGAAATTCGGATTTAACCCCGGCATAAAAACCCGTTGCCCGCAGCATGCGAGGGCGCCGCTACCGAAACCGGGGCAGATCACCTATACTTTGCGCGCAAGCGCCAGCCACCCGGAGAAAATCGAGTATGAAACGCAGGGGATTCGTCAAACTGTGCGCGGCCGCGGTCGCCGGAATCAGCGCCAGCGCCGAGCTAATGGCGAACAATCTCGAGCAGCACCGAAAATACGGCCGGGTAGCATTGATCGACCCGGTCAGCGGCGAGCCGATGCGCGCCGCCGCGCTCGATGTCGGTGAAGCCTACGTATTCCATTATCCGTACATCTCGACGCCCTGCTTCCTGATCGACCTCGGGCGTTCGGTACGGTCGAAGAGTCATTTGAAAACCGAGGACGGCAAAGCCTACCGCTGGCAGGGAGGCTCCGGACCGCAACACTCGGTGGTTGCGTTTTCGGCGATATGCGCGCACAAGATGACGCACCCGGCGCCGTCGGTCAGCTTCATCAACTACCGCCACGGCGAGACCCGGTTTCGCAACAGCCAGGACGAAATCGAGCAGCGCTCCGGCGTGATTTACTGCTGCTCGGAAAAAAGCGTTTACGACCCGGCGCACGGCGGGCGCGTCCTCGGCGGCCCGGCACCGCAGCCGCTGGCCGCGATCGAGCTCGACTACGATAGCGACAGGGATATGTTTTTCGCGACCGCCACCATCGGCGGCGAAATGTTCGATAAATTCTTTCGCAATTTCCAGGATCGGCTGGTGCTGCAGTACGGGCGCATGGATATCGACAGCAGGCTCGAGGGCAGTACCGAGCTGGTGCGCCTGAGCGACTACAGCGCAAACACGGTCAGCTGCCAGGCCTGAGCAGCAGGGTAATCATTCCCGTAACAGGGGGGAGTGTAGTGGTCCGAGCGCGCGTGCGGATCGAACCGCGACCCCGGTTTCAGCCGCCGGTTACCGGCGGGAAAAAGGCGATTTCGTCGGCGTTGCTGATTTCGGCGGCGGGCTCGCTCATTTCCTGGTTGACCGCGACCAGGATGCGCACGCTGCCGTCGAAGGCGTTGTCGAATGCCGCGCCGCGAGCGCGCAGCAATGCGACCAGGTCGGTGACGGTTTTGCAGTCTGCGGGAAGCTCGAACTGCTCCGACTTCATGCCGAGATCCTCGGCGAGGCTTGCGAAATAGAGAATACTGGCCATCGGTTTACAGCGACCAGTCGAAAAACTGAATTTTGACTTCGTCGCCGGGCTCGACGCTGTCGACCTCGTCGGGCAGCACGATGAAGCAGTTGGCGCGGCTCATCGAGGTCAATATGCCGGAGCCCTGTTTGCCGGTTTTACCGACCTGCCATTCGCCGCTTTCGTCGAGGGTGGCAATGCCGCGCTGAAACTCGTAACGTCCGGGTTTCTTGCGCAGGCCGTCGAGCGCGCGCGCCTTGAACAGCGCCGGACGTTTCAGGCTCGCGCCGGAGAGCACTTCGATCGCCGGTACCACGAACTGGCTGAAAGTCACCATCACCGCGACCGGGTTGCCGGGCAGGCCCATGAAAACGCTGGCGCCGATCTGGCCGAGGGTCAGCGGGCGCCCCGGTTTGATCGCGATTTTCCAGAACTCGGTGCTGCCGATTTCTTCCAGCGCGGGTTTGATGTAGTCGGCCTCGCCGACCGAAACGCCGCCGGTGCTCAAAATCAGATCCGCCTTGGTCGCGGCGTTCTCGAGCGTATCGCGCATGACCTGCGGATCGTCGCGTACGACACCCAGATCGATGATGTCGACCGCCATGCGCGACAGCATGCCGTGCAGGGTATAGCGATTGCTGTCGTAGATCTTGCCCGGTTCGAGCGGCTCGCCGACCGGCATGAGTTCGTCGCCGGTGGAAAAGAACGCGACCACGGGCTTGCGCTTGACCTGCAGCTGCGCGATACCGAGCGATGCGAGCACGCCGAGGTCGGCCGGGCTCAGGCGCACCCCGGCATCGATGACGATATCGCCCCGGGAGACGTCTTCCCCGGCCTGGCGGATATTTTCGCCGCTGCGATGATCGGCATCGACCCTGACCTTGCCGGACTCGTCGACCTCGGCCTGTTCCTGCATGATGACGGCGTCGGTGCCTTCTGGAATCAACGCGCCGGTCATGATGCGCACGCATTGCCCGGGCTTCACCTCGCCCGTGAACGGAACGCCGGCATAGGCGGTGCCGATCGGGTCGAGCTCGGTAATGCCGTCCGCGCCCAGGCCGCCGACGGCGACGGCAAAACCGTCCATCGCCGAGTTCGGGTGCGGCGGCACATTGTGCGGCGATTTGACCGCTTCGTTATTGACCCGGCCGAGGCATTCGCGGATCGGCAGACGCTCGCAGGCGTGCACCGGGACCACGCGTTCGCCGATACGCGCGAGCGCTTCGTCGAGGCTGATCGATTCGCCGTCGAAGGGGTCGGCGCAGCTCGGCGCGGTTGCGATTTTTTCAGTCATCAGGCTGGGAGTTTAGTCGATCCGGTCGGCTATTGAGGCATAGACTCGGATAAAATGATAGGGCCATCGCGATATTTTTCCAGATGCGGTCTATTTTCGCCGCCGTAGCGTCATTATTTTCACTTTTGGGGCTATAAATGCCCCGGCGACAATGTTATTTTTACGCTCTCACAAGTTGGGTATTCCGTCTGGATTTTAAAGCCTTATTCCGGGGGAATGATAATAACGACACAATCGGAGGATACAATGCAGAAATCCCTTCACATCGATCCGGGAAAGTGTACCGGGTGTCTCCAGTGCGAAATGGCCTGTTCCTACGAACACACGGGAACCTTCAACCCCTCGCGGTCGTACATCAAGGTCTTTACCTTTCATCACGAAGGGAGATTTGCGCCCTATACCTGCACCCAGTGCGACGAAGCCTGGTGCATGCGCGCCTGCCCGGTCGATGCCATCGGCATCGACGCCTCCACCGGCGCTAAGGTGGTTCACGAGGACAAGTGCGTCGGCTGCAAGGTCTGCACCATTGCCTGCCCGTTCGGCACCATCAACTACTCGCAGGCGACCGGCAAGGTCGTCAAGTGCGATCTCTGCGGCGGCGATCCG
>JAAUYE010227648.1_pt1 | contig 10742 bp, 3 predicted proteins | sample 7278081 | NCBI WGS metagenome assembly JAAUYE01 (sample SAMN14350131, study PRJNA611818) | marine sediment metagenome | isolation source: surface marine sediment (0.6m) | place: French Polynesia: Moorea | collected 2018-08
CTGGATCTCGACAGTAGTTTTTCGGGTTCAGGGACACTTTCCGTGTCCGGAGTGCCCTGTGACCGAGTCGTCCGGGCAGCGAGCCCGGCCGAAAGTCGTGCGAAAACGCTCGATGTTGTTGCGTGAGGCCTAGCCTCAATGTTGTGTCGCGAATTACTTCGCGATGGTGGTTTTGACGACGACGGCCCGGCGGCCGTCGTACTCTTCGCCGAACTAGCGTGTTCGGGCGGTGGCATCGAAAGGTGTTGTAGACTAGAGCCAAGAGCTTCTAGGTGAGGAGACCAGATGTCGTGCAAGCCGGCGAAGGGCCGCACGTGTGGTTACGTTCGTAGCTCACGCAGGCACTAGGCGCTGCGGGCAAGGGAGGAACAACACAAAAAGTAGGAAGCCCAGGCACGAGGCCTGGAGGTTGTAGCTGGGTAGAGCGGGGTGGCGCGCGCGCACGCCGAGGACGGGGAGGTTGAAGTATCGCGGGGGGACTTCGACCGCAACCAGAGGCGGGCGTAAATCGCGTAGTTGGGTCCGGCGTCGGTCGAGGCTGTTGCCGCTGCGAATGGCGTAGCGTCGACCGGGCCGTTACTCCAGGTCCGTGACCGTGGCGTAGTACGAGTTCGGCAGAGCGCCTAGTATTCGTAGCTAGGCGCTAGTCGAGACGGGAGACGATTCGTGCCTTTACTGTTCCCCAGGGATGGCGCGGAGCCACCCTGGTTAAGTATGGGTGCGGCGGCGGGAGCCGCCGAGGCGCGGGATCCACACTAATTAGAGGGTGTCCCGGCCGAAAACAGAGAAAAGTAAAAAGGGGAAAAAGGGAGTAAAAAGGGGCATACGGGGTGCACACGTGGCTTACAGCGGGGCGTACTGTAGTGGGCGCACAGGTGTCGACGAACAGTGCATAGGCGGGAGCCGTATTGCACTACACCATCCCCCCTTCAAGAGAAAAGCCTAGTTGCAGAAATTTCACTGGGAATTTTCATGCGGGCTGATACTAGTCGAGGCGGAACAGTTGTGCGTCCGCGCTTCGTATAGTCCCTCACACGGCCGGCACTCGGCCTCGTGTTTTCAATCGACCCTCACTCAGCCTTGCGAAGCCATCGTGACGAGACGAGCGCGAGCGTTGACGACACCATGGACACCGCGGACCAGGGGTACGATGACCTCGTGGATTACGGTGAGGACGACTTGGTCCCACCGGAGCAAGCGTCGTCAGCGGAGGACGGCGTTTGCGCAACTATCGATGCCACTGCGTCGGTGGCCGTTGTGGCCCCGACTGTTACCGCGATGGTGACGACTGATGCTGCCGGTCTCTCGGACCCAGCTGACGGTACGCTCGTTTCTCGTTACGGGGAGGCGGGCGGTCCGCGAACGGACGTGATGGCGCCGTCTGCCGTGGAATTGGTCGCTGCGACCAATTCGAGTGATGCCCGGGCGGTGCGGTGTGCTGGATTCCAATCTGCCAGTCGCTCGAATAGCCCGGGGACTCCTATTAAGAAGCGGCCTGTGCGTTCGCCGGCTTCACCGGAGGCGTCCCTCATCGCGTCACTGGCACCTGCCGAATTGGCGATCAGCAACCAAGTGTCGGCGAACGATTGCGACGACGAACCGATGGCTGGAACCGCGCCCGCGACTGGGACGGGGGACGGGGATGTGGATCGTGAAGAGCAGGTTCGCATTGGCCTGCGTTGGTTTCTTGGACCCGCGGCGTACGACGAGGTCGATTTTCACGCGGGCGATTCCGCGGTGCTCCATGTCATGGCCCGTGCGCCTTGGTTTGACAAGGAGGCGGTTCTCCATGTGAGGGACCGTCTTGCCGAAGCAAGAGGTGATGATGGTGAGGGCGAGGTGCCTCCCGGAACCGACCTTTTCGAACAGTTTCTCAACGCTCGAGGCTGCTTGCCCGGCGATTTCCCAAGAGCTGCTCTAGACACCTGGGTCTGGAGGCAGATGTTCTGTGTGCGCGATGCGGACCTCCGGGGCGAGTCCGGGATGAGTCCAACGAAGATGCGCGAGGCCTTCGTTTCGCTCGCGTTGAAGGGTTTACGTCGGTTCCTGACGCGCGACTTGATGGAGGAACAGGTCAGCGACCTGTTCGTATATAGGACGAGGGGCGAGATGTCCTACGTTGAGGCCCTGGATGCTGTGACCGAGGAGCAGTTAGCCGTCTGGGTTGATGGCACGTACGGCGACGACGCCGCGTTGTTGTTGACGCGCCCGTTGCTTTCGCGCAAGTTCCGGTACGAGACCAAGAACTGTCCGTTCCTCCTCGAGCAAGTGGCCGAGGAGAAGTCGTACTGCACCTACTTCAACTTGTGCATCCCGTACTTCGCACCGCAGTGCGTGTACATGAATCGCGCGGCTCGGCGCCACGCGTTTCCGACTCCGACGGCATTCTGGAATTCGATCCAGTTACCGGAAGGCGCTTTGGTCGAGATGCCGGGTGTGATGGCTCATCTTCCTTCCAAGCTTCGTCGCCGTGAAAGTGGGTGGTGGGTCGTGGCGTACACCGAGTACGCCGCGAGGGCCGCTGCATGGTTGTTAAGTGAGGTCTACGACTCTCTCTTACTGTGGTACGTTCCGCCGGCTCTTATCGAGTTGATGACGTCGTTAGACTTGTCATTTGTGCTCGGCAATCAGCAGAACGTCGAAGAGCTCCGTGGCCTTCTGCGAGTCGTTTCTCAGACCGACTTCAGTCTTCATTCACCGGCACAGCGCCTGCGAATGTCTCATGGTCGGGCAAGTACTTCGGCCGCTGCCGATTACCTGTACTATGACCCCTGGCGTGGCCAGGTTCTTACGTATGAGCAGTATATTGCCATGCGTACTCGTGGGCGCGTGCAGATGCCCGCGGGTCATCCTAGCGGCTTTAACTGGGCCGAGGAGGTAGAAGGTTGGGACGGACGTCGGTACGTGAGACCTGCCGATGTGGAGGTTGGGGGCGAAGTGGCCCCAACGGTTCGTTATTTTGGCGCCGAGTACGTGCGCCACGCTCCGGGTCGCCTGTTTCAGAAGAACAAGGACGACACTCGTTACTTCCAGGGCGCCTATTTTGGCTGCTCTGATGTGGACACGTCGTTGCCCAATAGCGAGGCCGTGGCTCTCGTTCCAGAAGACGGCGTAGAGCCTCAAGCTACGGCCGGTTCGCCTGCAGACGCGGATATGAGGTCGAGGTCCGAGGGATCTGGATCCGTCGGTGAGGGGGCAGCGGCGGGCGCTCCTGCGAGTGCGCCGGCTGCGACCGCGTACGTTCCTGGAAGACTGTCCGAGGAGCAGCGTACCGAGGCTGTGCGTGATTTCCTGCGCCAAGTTGGATACCGCGAGGAAGTGCTGACCAGTCTCAGTGACATGGTTATGTATACCCGGGGACGTAGCGGGATTTAGGTGTTGTTGTACCGGGGCCACGTGCCATTCGGGGGTATATGCGTGTAACTGGTATTGAGCCAGTTGAGTTGTCGCAGCGGGCACCGAGCCCGGTGTTTGAATATTGTAGACGCGGCTTGGCCGCGTGGAGTAAATAAACGGCCTGTGCCTCGTTTACGCAATTTATCCGGCTTGGGCACGGCCCAAGTCGTGTGGCAGATCGTGTCCGACTCGATTGCAGTAGGACACGATCGCATTACGAGGCAGATGGTGGATCGGCTCGTGCGTGTCGTCGTCTGCGTTATACCCTGTCCAGCGGACCCGGAATGTTGTTTCGCCAAGGTCCGCTGTTGGGTGGTGCGGGTCCGTGTTGACTCCGGCACTGATGATTCGGTCTATCGCGAACTCCCGCGGCCATGAGCCCGGGTTGGAGTGCTGCTGAGCCCGATCTTCCCCGGTCTCGCGGACCGGGGATTGCGACGTTAGCGTTGAGCCACCACCCTCCCGTTCCGGTGAACGGGCATGGGGGGAATTGGAGGAAGGGAGTTGTTCCCGAACCTTTCGGGACGGCGTTCTGTGCCGCCGCGGTCTAGTATCAGCGTGGACAGCGGTCTTTGGGACTCGTTGTTGTGGCAGGGCGTTGCCGTGGAGCTCTCGGGCTCGCGGCAGAGGGGAAGCGGTACGGTGTGTTTCCGCGGGCGAGTTCGGCGGAGCCTGTTCGCGTGGTTGAGGGCGGGAGTCGCGCGTAGCGTTGGGCGGGGTGCCTCGGTCGCTTTGTTGGCAAGTCGCTTCATCTGGGTTCGGGGTGGCAGTTGCCGGACTGAAGACATCGGAGAACGAGACTCGTTTGGGTCTGCGTCTCGACGGAGTTGTCCCTGGCGTTATGCCGGAGTGGCAACTGGGAGTTGTTGTGGCAGGCGCAGTGCCTGGTTGCGTGTAATTCTGAGCCAAGGTCTCTGGCGGCTTGATTGAGTATGGGTTGGTTCGCTCGGCAGTGGCCGGTGTTGGTTGGCGTTGCGATTCGGTAATCGCGGGATTATGGAGAGTGGTCGGTCGACGCTCGGTCGATTGTTGAGCGCGTGGTGGTGGTGATGGCAACGGCGAGCCGTGCGGGCTCGTCGCTGGGGGCCGTGCATGCTGGCCAGTTGGTTCTGTCACGGATGCAGGTGTTTCTCGGGCGAGTGGCGGTTCTCCTACGGAGTTGGTTTGCGGGAAGGCCTCGTCGTCTGAATGAGGGCTGGTGAGCCGGTCGGTCTGGTGCGGCTTACCAGTTGCGGTCGGGTTTTGCGTGCCGCGTTGTTGCGCGCAATTGGCCGGGCCATGGGCCTGGCCGGAGCGGGGTGTCAGGACGTCATTGAGATTAACGTCCTGATGCACTGGAAATTGGGCCGGGACGAGTTCCTGGTCTGTAATAGGGGCCAGTATTTTGGCCACTTCGTGCGCTTCTAGTGACTTGGGTGCTACTGTGACCCTGTCCCTGCTTACGCGCTCAACCTTTGCATCCGGGTAAACTATGACCACGGTGTTGCCTCTCACGCTTTCTACTTTGAACGGTCCTTCAGCGACCGGTGCAAGCTTATGTCTCGTTTCTGTATCGTCGCGGCGTTCAACCCGGAGGAAGACATGGTCCCCGGGTTTTATCATTTCGCGATGGCGGCGCAAGCGCTCGTCATAATTGCGCTTCATCCGCACGGCCGCGGACTTGAGTACTGCCCCTGAGGTCTGAAGTACCTTCGAAAGGGCGTGGCGCCATTGGTCGCGAAAGACTCGAGGGTCTTTCGGGGAAGATGGTGTGGGCTGAATGGCGAGGGCCGGCGGAGGCCTCGACAGAACCAACTCGAACGGCGCGAGCGACGTGGACGTGTGCGGCTGGCAATTATAAGCGTAGGTCAACGACCTAGCGTAGAGATCCCAGTCGTGGGGATGATCGTCCAAGTAACTTTTCAATGCGGCCTTGAGGGTCCGATTGTACCGCTCAGCTTGACCGTTCGTTTGCGGGTGATAAGTTGTCGTGAACTTATTCCTGACATTCAAAATGGTGCATACCGAAGTGAAGAACTTCGAGTTGAAGCATCCCCCGTTATCGGCGAGGATGTCTTTGGGCGGTCCGTAGGTGAGTGCCCATTCGTCAGTGAAGGATCTGGCGACGACTTCGGCCGAGATACTCTTCAGTGGAACTGACTTTGTCAGTTTCGAGTACCGGTCGCTTATCATCAGGAGGTACTGATTACCCCTGCTGGTCATGAGAAGCGGCCCGAATACGTCGATTGCCACGGACTCCAATGGTCCGGCGGGCGGAAACAGCTGCAGAGGGTTCGATTTCTGCCGAAGTTTGATGCGATTTTTTGCGCAAGTGCTACACTTGCGCACGATGGCGTAACAATCTACGGCCCTCGACGGCCAGTACATATGCCTTCGTAAGCTATAGTACAGTCGTCTTCCTCCAGGGTGTCCTGCCAACTTGGAGTAGTGGTGAATATGTAACACACGGGCCTTGAGCACGTGTGGCACGACGATTTGGTCGTGACTAACTTGGCGGCACAATAATCCGTCGTCGTTGTATCCGAATGCGCGCACTTCGCCCGTATTCAGCTTTTGCCTTATCTCTTGGCAAAAGGCGTCAGAGAGCTGGGCGGTTACCAGCTCTTCATGTGTGATCGGTGCGAAGATCGGGTCGTTCGGGCTCGGTGCCAGAATGGTCGCGAAGACTTCGTCTGCGCGAATATCGCAAAGGTCGGCGTCGTGTTCGTTCGACCCTTCGTCAACGTCTGTGGTGTCGACGTCATTGAGAAGGCAGACTGTCGAGTCTGCTGGTCCGTTGTCTTCGGTGAGGAAGCAAGGAATATCTTCCATGTCCTCATGGGCTGCCTCGCTGTACGTAGCGAGGCGGGACAGTGCATCAGCTTGGGTGTTGAGCTTCCCAAGCTTATACTTGATCTCGAAGTCAAATTCAGCGAGGCGCAATCGCCATCGCAGAAGTTTTCCCGAGGGGTCTTGGATGTTGAGAAGCCAAGACAGCGACTCTTGGTCGGTGTGCAAGGTGAACTTCTCGTACAGAATATAGGGCCGTAGCGTCTTCAACGCGAACATCACCGCCAGGCACTCGCGCTCGGGTATGCCGTAGCCCTGCTCGGCTTCGTTTAAGGAACGAGACCAAAAACCGATCGGCTTTCGTTCGCCATCGGGATGTGTTTGGAAGAGGGCACAGCCCACTCCGTAATCACAGGCATCTGTATCGATACTGTAGTGGAGGCCGTTCACTGGTAAGGCCAACACCTTCGGCGAAAGCACTCCATCGATAAGCGTGCGGAACGACGAGAGCTGCTCTTCGTCGAGTTCAAATCTCTCTGGAGAACCTTTCTTCAGGAGCTTGTTCAAAGGTCCTGCGACCTTTGAGAAATTCTCTATGAACCGTCTGTAGACGTTCACTAGCCCGAGGAAGGAACGGAGTTGCGTTCTTGTCCTTGGGGGTTTGGCATCGCGAAGCGACTTCGTGTTAGCCTGGTCTACTTCGAGCCGACCAGGCTTTATGACGTGACCAAGGTACTCTATCTTGTCACTGAAGAAGGTACACTTCGAAATCTTCAGAGTGATACCAGCTTCGCGTAGGCAGGTCAAGACCTCGTCTACGTGTTTGATGTGATCCTCGACGGTGCGTGAGAAGATGATCACGTCGTCGAGGTACACTAAGCAAGTTTTCCACTTGAACTTGCTAAGCACCATATCGAGACCTCGTTGAAAGGTCGCGGGTGCTGTTGTCAGGCCAAAGGGCATCCTGACACATTGGTACGTGCCCGAGTGGCACGTAAAGGCGGTCTTATGGCGATCCGCCTTAGCGACATTCATCTGCCAGTAGCCCGAATAGGCGTCTAGGCCTGTGAAGATCGTCGCCTCCCCCAAGGAATCCAAACAGTCATCCATGCGGGGGATAGGGTACGAGTCCTTGACCGTAACCTCGTTAAGTTTTCTGTAGTCGATACAGAAACGGAGCTTCCCGTCCTTTTTTGGGACGAAAAGGACGGGCGCTGCCCATTCCGATGCCGTGGGTTCTATGACCCCGGCTTCAAGTTGCTTATGGATTTCGAATTCCATAAGTTCTCTTTCTTTGGGGCCAGCCCGTCGGGGCTGGGCCTTGAACGGTTTTGCATCCGGGACAAGTTCGATGCGATGTTCCGTCACCTTGATCTCACCCAACTGGCCAGACCACATGCTTTCATGTTTCCGGAGCATGTCGCGGATACGTTTGTGGTATGACTCGTCAACGGCGGACAAGTCAATTTCGTCGGCGGTGATGGGCTTCTCGTCCTCACCCATGTGGCTGCTGCGAAGGTCGCGCAGATATTCGTTGATGACCGATTCATCTCTCGCGTTAGCGTTGCGCTTGCGGTAGCGAAGGGCCTCTTTGTCGCTGCAGAAGCCAAGGAGCTCTGCATGCGAGATATTCGTCTCCACCAGGTCGGTGGGATTTGAGTTGGCAGTGGCTACGACCTGCCCAACTGTCAACTCCTTTGGGAGATCTCCGAAGTTGGCGACAAGCACCTTGAATGGCTTGTCGGCCACCACATCTGCCACGCCGTTACTGGCCAGGCACGTATGGTTCTGGTACAACTTGGGGCTCGGTTCCATGAGGACCGTTCCGGAAATGGTGGTACTCACTTCAACCCACGATTGAGTGCCCGGTTGTAATACGACAGGTCTGTGGACCTTGACGCGTCCTTGCGAGCGAATCGACTTCGCTGTTTGCGGTTCGGGTTCCGGAATGGACCCCTTGAAGAACTTCGACGGCTGATTGCCTCGAACGATGGGCACAGTAGACCCGTCGTCTAGTGTGACCACGCGTTTGCGTGGACGTATAGCGTCCACGTGCTTGTCTAAGAAATCGCAACCTAGGATCACGTTAGTTCCTAGGTTATCAACCACATTGAAGTTGACCCAATCGCTTCGACTTCCAAGGCGAACTCGAAGGCGGACCTTACCCAGGATAGACACTCGTCTATTACTGGCATCGCGAATGTCCGGTTGACCAGTGATGGGTTTCACTTGGTCGATTACTTTTTGGGGGAGTAGCTCCTTGCGAATGAAGCTAGACCCAGCGCCGGTATCTAGTACTGACGCGATAGTTGACATCGAGCGGCTGGTAACGCCGATGTAAGCGTTGACGCGGTAGTTTTGCCGCGTCATAACGAACACGGACAGAGGACTGTTCCTGTCAATATGCGGCCTGAAGGGGCGCGAAAGAATTCCCAGGCAAGAGTCGCCTGTTCGGGATCGTCCGAGGCGACTCCGACGGTCGTTTGGGTTTGATGGGGGCTCGGCTAGTCGTTGTACGAAGTCGGCAGGGCGCCGCAGTATAGACTTTATTGTTTGACCGAGCCCCCCGGCTATTTTTTCGGAGTAGCCGGGTTCGCAGGTTGGACTTGGCTAGCCGCCAGGCAACGTTTAGCGAGTTGGTACGTGCCGGTGCCGTTCGGTACGAGGCCCCGTTCGTGAGGCGAGAGTGCCTCATAATTCTTGACAATCAGCCCGAAGTCCAATGGATCGGCTTTGCAATCGGGGGAGATGTGCGTCCCCTTTTCAAAGCAACTGTAACAGATCAGAGGATCGTTACTCTTCCAACCCGGGCGATTACGATCCGTGCGACCGTCGCTATATGGTAGCTTAGGCGGGTGAACCATATACAACTCCCCTTGGTGTTGACCCTCCTGTTCCACGGTGGATGGGAGGTCACTTGTGTTATCGCTAACAGGCTGCGAGCCCGTTAGATTGTGCATTCCTTCGTTCAGCAGGAATGCACCTTGCCCACCAGTATCTTCGTGTCGACTGGCAGGAGCGGATTGGTCGAGAAGGTACGCCTGCGACGATGTTGCTGAGGCCTGGCGCCTAGGAACTTGTCGAACGGACGCGTGCTGCGCGCGTACTGTTTCACCCTCATCGCGTGCGTATTGTACGATAAGGTTGTATCGTAACAAGTGGCGCGGGATACTTTCGCGGTAACGAGCGACTCGCGAGCGGATGTCAGGCAGGAGACCGTTCACGAAGAACGTCGCCTTTTCGGACTCGGTAAACACATTACCGCACCGATAGATGGCAAGGCTTAGCCTGCCATTATACGCGAGCTCTTCTTCACTGGGCTTCTGCCGCAGTTCTTGGACACGGAGTACAGCTTCCCTCATGGCTCCGGGTGTCGCGTACGTGGTCAGAAGGAAGTGTACCGCTTCTGGCCACGAACCAACTCCTCCGGACCGGCCACTCGACTGCGCGGTTTGGAATGCGAGCGCAGCGTCTCCGGTCAGGAATCTGGGCAGGGCCACTAGGGCCTGCGCTTCGGTAAGTCCATTCAGATCCGCTTCCTCGGTGAAGCGGGTCAGGAAGGCGAAGATAAGGATCGGATCCTTACCGTCGAACTTAGACTGAGCGTCTAAGCATCGTTGCAGCGCCTTCGTGCGGCGTTGTCCGTCGATCATTACATCAACGTTGCGGTCGGGGCTGCGCTTTAGAAGACGATAGAACCTATAGTTCATCAGTCTGTCGAAGGTTGGATCCGACGGGCGGTCCGCCCGTAGGTTAAGGATCCGGGGTCCTGTCTCCCGATGGAAGAATCGGATCTTCTTCGTCGGGTCTGGGGGAGCGTTACGGAACTGCTCCCCATAATAAGCCTGGTCATCGTCCGACGAGAAGTCGGAGTCGGGCGACCGTGGATATGGATCGCGGTAAGCGGTACCGCGACCCGCATGGCGATTTACTTGCGCGGTCGGGACTTCACCCTCGACCGGTTCGACGATGCGATGCGAAACGTTGCGCTGCGAAACGTTGCGATGCGCGGGCTCGGTGTGCCCTGCGGCTAACTGGGACTCCAGTTCGCGGATTCGAGCGTCCCGTTCGTCGATCGCGACTTGGGCGGAGTGGTCTTCGTTGACCCTCGCGTCGCGCTCCATCAGGCTATTGTGATCGTGCCTGATGGTACCAACGTCGCGCGTTAGGCTTGCGACCGCGTCGGTAGTTGGTATCTGAGTTAACAGTTGCTGTAACTGTAACTCCTGTCGCTGTTGAAATTCGAGCTGGTCGACGCGTAGTTGACGCAGCTGATCCTGCAACGCTGCCAGTTGGTGCGGTTGGGCCTTGACGCCCGCCGTTTGATCCTCGACTTTGTCGCGGATCGCTTGAATTTCTCTGCGTAGGGGCTCCGTCTCCCCAACGCATATGCCTTGAACTCTCGCGAGCTCTTCGGCATCCACCTGCACGGTTGCGGATCCCGTGACAGGTGCCTTCGGGGCAGACGACGGTCCAGCCACCGGATTTTTTTCTTCGCGAGCGGGCGTGACGGTTGAATTAACTTTGTTAGTGTCGATATTGCTGGATCTCGACAGTAGTTTTTCGGGTTCAGGGAC
>JAAUYE010002694.1_pt1 | contig 10733 bp, 10 predicted proteins | sample 7278081 | NCBI WGS metagenome assembly JAAUYE01 (sample SAMN14350131, study PRJNA611818) | marine sediment metagenome | isolation source: surface marine sediment (0.6m) | place: French Polynesia: Moorea | collected 2018-08
AGCGCGCCCGCGGCCACGCCCTCCCTCACCAGGGCCGCCATCTGGGCCACGTCCTCGGGCGTGGCGGGCTCGTTGCGCGCTCCTCGCTCGCCCATCACGTAGGCCCGCACGGCGCCGTGGGGAACCTGGGTCCCGACGTCCATGCTGAAGCGCCGGCCCGCGAGCGCGTCGAGATACTCCGGGAAGCTCTCCCACGCCCACGCGATGCCCTCGTGCAGGGCGGTGCCGGGGATGTCCTCGACCCCCTCCATCAGGCCGATCAGGAAGTCTTCCTGGCCCGGCTGCACCGGCGCGAAGCCCACGCCGCAGTTGCCCATCACGACGCTGGTGACCCCGTGGTAGCAGGAGGGCGCGAGCTGCGGGTCCCACGTGGCCTGCCCGTCGTAGTGCGTGTGGATGTCGACGAAGCCGGGCGTCACCGCGAGACCCTCGGCGTCGATCGTCCTTCGGGCGTCCCCGCTCACCTCACCCACGGCCGCGATCAAGCCGTCCCGGACCGCCACGTCACCCATTTGGGGGTGGGCGCCGGTGCCGTCGATGAGGGTTCCGCCGCGGACGATCAGGTCGTGGGTCATGGGACGTCGGGCCTCGCTGGTCGGGGTGCTGTTGGAAGGGCGGGGGCGCCCGGGCGAGTCTACGCCAACCGACCGGACGCGCCCGAAGGCGCTCGACGCCGCGCGTCAGAAGGCGCGGGAGAACCCCGGCTCCCGGTCTGGTTTCGAATTGACCGGTGGCGCGCGCCGGTGTCTTGCCTTGACCCCGTAGGTGCCCGGAATTTAAGATCATTAATCCTGATCGAGCCGTGCAGGGGGAAGAATGGTGACCAAGCCCGTTGGGGGGTGGCGCTCGGCGCTCGCCTCGACTGCGATCGCGCTGCTGCTCGCCGGGTCCGCGACCGGCCAGGAAGCGGCGCCGGAGCCGGCACCGCCGGCACCCGATCCTGCGGCGGAGCACCGGGCGGCGCAGGAGGCCCTGGAGGGATCCCGTGCCGTTCGGCGTCAGGCGAACGTGGAGGGCGTGGCGTCGCAGCAACGGATCGACGAGATCAGCAACGAGACCGAGACGCTCTTCTCCCGCTACAGCAACACGCTGCGCCAGATCGACTCGATCCGCGTCTACAACCGACAGATGCAGGAGCTCGTCGACTCGCAGGAGGCCGAGCTCGCATCGCTTCGTGACCAGCTCGACCGCGTCGAGGTCGTGGGTCGCAGCGTCACGCCGCTGATGCTGCGGATGATCGACGCCCTCGACGCCTTCGTCGGGCTCGACGTGCCCTTCCTGATCGAGGAGCGCACCAAGCGCGTCGACAGCCTGAGGGAGCTGATGGCCCGCGCCGACGTGACCAACGCCGAGAAGTACCGGCGGATCATGGAGGCCTACCAGATCGAGAACGAGTACGGGCGGACGATCGAGGCCTACCGCTCCACACTCGAGCGTGACGGTCGCGAGACGACCGTGGACTTCCTGCGCTTCGGGCGCATCGCGCTGGTGTACCAGGCGCTCGACGAGTCCGAGTCGGGCGTCTGGGACCAGGAGTCGAAGTCGTGGAAGCCGCTCGACTCGAGCTACCGCTCGTCGATCCGGCAGGGCCTTCGCATCGCGCGGAAGCAGGCGGCTCCGGACCTGATCCGGCTTCCGCTTCCCACGCCCACGGACACGGGGAGGGAGAGCTGATGCGCCGCGGAGTGACGACGGTGATCGCCGTGACCCCGGTGATCGCTGCGCTCGCGTTGGCGGCGGCCCCCCGGGCGCTGGCCCAGGAGGCCGCGGCCGAGGGCGCCGAGCCGGCGGAGGCCGCGCCGGAAGAGGCGCTGCCTCCGGCGCCTCCGCCGCCGAAGGCCACTTCACTCGACGAGCTGCTCGAGCTCGTACGCCAGGGCTTCAAGGCCGAGCGGGAGGAGAACCAGCGCCGCGAGCAGGAGTTCCGACGCGCCAAGGAGGAGCAGGCCCGGCTGCTGTCCGAGGCCGAGGCCACGCTGGCGCGCGAAGAGGCCCGCAGCCAGCGGCTCGAGAACGTCTACAACGAGAACGAGGAGGAGCTGGCAAGCCTCGAGGAGCGCCTCACCCAGCGCCTCGGTCAGCTCGGGGAGCTCTTCGGCGTGGTGCGGCAGGTGTCGACCGACACGAGCGGCCAGGTCTGGGACTCGCTCACGAGCGCCGAGCTCGGCCCGCGCAAGGAGCTGCTCGACCGGCTGGGGCGCAGCAAGGAGCTGCCCTCCACCGAGGACCTGGAGCGGCTCTGGTTCGAGCTCCAGCGCGAGATGACGGAGCAGGGCAAGGTGGTGCGCTTCACGGCGCCCGTGCTCACCACCGAGGGGGACCAGGTGGACACCCAGGTGATCCGCGCGGGCCCCTTCAGCGCCATCGCGAACGGCAAGTACCTGCTCTGGGAGCCCACGGAGCAGAAGCTCCGCGAGCTCACGCGGCAGCCCCCCACCCGCTACCTCAGCACCGTGGGCACCTTCGAGGCGGGAGGCAACGGAGGCTTCGGGAGGCTGGCGGTGGATCCCTCGCGGGGCTCGCTGCTCAACGCGCTCACCGACACGCCCAGCCGCCAGGAGCGGATCCAGCAGGGGGGCGCCGTGGGCTACGTGATCATCAGCCTCGGCATCATCGCCGGGCTGCTCGGAGCGGTCCGCTGGGCGGCGATCACGATCACGGGACGCAAGGTGGCCGCGCAGCGGAAGCGGGACAAGCCCGACCGGGGCAACCCGCTCGGTCGCGTGCTCTCCATCTACGAAGAGAACCGCAATGCCGATCCCGAGACGCTGGAGCTGAAGCTCGACGAGGCGGTGCTCCGCGAGTCGGCCAGGCTCGAGCGCTTCCTGTGGGTGGTGAAAGTGGTGTCGGTGGTGGCGCCGCTGCTCGGCCTGCTCGGCACCGTGACGGGCATGATCCAGACCGTCCAGGCGATCACCCTGTTCGGCGCCGGCGACCCGAAGATGATGGCCGGCGGCATCTCCGAGGCGCTGGTGACCACGATGCTCGGCCTCACCACGGCCATCCCGCTGGTGCTGCTGCACGCCACGCTGGCCAACAGCACCCGGCGCATCACCGACGTGCTCGACGAGCAGAGCGCGGGCCTGATCGCCCTGCGTTCCGAGCAGGCCAATGCCTGAGTTCGAGGCCGTCGCCTCGGTCCGCGACTTCATCGAGACGGGCGGCGACGTCCTGCTCGTGATCGCGTTCGTCACCGGCGTGATGTGGACGCTCATCATCGAGCGTTTCTGGTACTTCCGCACCGCGCACCGGGCGGAGGTGCGCCGGGCCATCGAGGAGTGGGACAGGCGGTCCGACCACTCCTCCTGGAAGGCCCACCAGATCCGCCGCCTGCTGGTTTCGGAGGTGGACCTCAAGCTCAATCGGGGCCTCGCGCTGATCAAGACCATCGTCGCCCTGTGTCCGATGTTCGGCCTGCTCGGCACGGTGACCGGCATGATCGAGGTCTTCGACGTGATGGCGATCGCCGGCAGCGGGAACACCCGCGGCATGGCGGGCGGCGTCTCCAAGGCCACTCTCCCCACCATGGCGGGCATGGTGGCGGCGCTCTCCGGCATGCTCTTCAGCATCCAGCTCGAACGCTTCGCGCGCGAGGAGTCCACGCGCGTGGCGGACCGCCTCGAGCTGGTCCAGCAGTGAGGACGGAATGAGACGAAGAAGAAGCAGGGACGAAGAAGAGAGCGAGGTGAACCTGACGCCCATGCTGGACGTCGTGTTCATCATGCTGATCTTCTTCATCGTGACGGCCTCCTTCGTGAAGGAGGCGGGCATCGACATCAGCCGGCCGCCGGCGGCCACGGCCGAGCGCAAGGAGCGGGGCAACATCCTGGTCGCGATCACCGAGAACGACCAGATCTGGATCGACCGGCGCCAGGTCGATCCGCGCGCGCTCCGTGCGAACATCGAGCGGCTCCACGCCGAGAACCCGCAGGGCTCCGTCGTGATCCAGGCCGACAAGCAGTCCAAGAACGGCCTCCTGGTGCAGGTGATGGACGCGGCCCGGCTGGCGGGCGTCACGAACGTGTCCCTGGCGGCCGAGGTGGTGGAGTAGGCGGACACCGACGTGGCCACCTTCCGCTTCCCGATCGCCGTCGGCCTCGCCTGTGTGGTGACCTTCGGTCTCTTCTGGGCGATGCAGGCCCTGGTGGGGGTCAGCGGCAAGCTGCAGGAGGGGCGGCCACCACCGACCGTGGAGTTCGTGCGCCTGCGGCGCGACAGCGCGCCCGAGACCAAGAAGCGCGAGCCTCCGAAGCGCGAGAAGCCCGACCAGCCGCCTCCTCCGCCCGACCTCAGCATGTCGAAGTCGAGCCTCGATCCCGGCGAGGGTGTGGCCTCCATCGCGCCCGCCATCGACGTGGGCGACGCCCTGGCCGGGGGGATCGGCGCCGGCGGCGGAGCCGACCGCGACGTCGTGCCGCTGGTGCGCATCAACCCCGACTACCCGATGCGGGCGCGCCAGCGCGGCATCGAGGGCTGGGTCACCGTGGAGTTCACCATCAGCAAGGCCGGAACGGTCAAGGACGCCGTGGTCGTGGCCTCGCACCCGGGGAGGGTCTTCGACCGCTCCGCGCTCCAGGCGATCCGCAAGTGGAAGTACAATCCCAAGATCCAGAACGGCACGGCCGTCGAGCGTCCGGGAGTGAAGGTCACGCTCGAGTTCGCGATGGAGGACTGAGGTGTCGTCCCGACCGCTCACGCGCGTCCTGCTCGCCGCGACCCTGGCGCTGGCGGTCTCGCTGCCGGGCCTGGCGCTCGCCCAGTACCAGGGCGATGCGGGAGCCTCCGCCCAGCCCCAGGGCGAGAAGAAGAAGAAGAGGGAGCGCCTGTCGCGCTGGGGCTCCCGGGGAAGCAGCTCGCGCGACCGCGAGGGCGAGAGCTACCGCAAGGGGCCGCAGTACCAGATCGACGAGCGCACCGGCAAGCGCCTGATCGAGGCGCGCGAGCACCTGATGGCGGAGCGCTACGACGAGGCCGAGGCTGCGCTCGGCAAGCTGCGGATGCGCACCATGAACCCGCTGGAGAGGGCCCAGACCTACCGCATCCACGCCTTCATCGCCTACGGCCGCGAGGACATGGCCGCCGCGCGCGACTACCTCGAGAAGACGATCGCCGAAGGGGTGCTCGATCCCCAGGACGCGGCCGACGTGCGCTTCCAGATCGCGCAGCTGTGGCTCCAGGAGGAGAACTGGGCCGAAGCGGCCAAGAACCTCGAGGTCTGGTTCGATGTGGTCGAGTCGCCGAACTCCGCCGCCTACTACATCCTGGCCCTCACGTACTACCAGCTGGAAGACCTCGAGAAGGCCCTGGTGCCGGCCCAGAAGGCCGTGGACATATCCGACACGCCCCGCGAGAGCTGGCTCCAGCTCCTGCTCGCGCTGCGCCTCACCCGTCGCGAGTACGAGGCCTCGGTGCCGCTGCTCGAGGAGCTGGTGACGCGCTTCCCGAAGAAGGCCTACTGGCTGAACCTCTCCACCGTCTACGGCGCGCTCGGCAACTACCAGGAGGCCCTCGTTCCGCTCCAGCTCGCGTACACCCAGGACCTGCTCGACCAGGACGCGGAGATCCGCCGCCTGGCGCAGCTCCTGCTCTTCCTGGAGCTGCCCTACCGCGCCGCGCTCGTGATGGAGCGCGGGCTCGAGGGCGAGACGGTGAAGAACGACGTCGCGGCCTGGGAGATGCTCAGCAACAGCTGGATCGCCGCGCGTGAGTACGAGAGGTCGGTGGAGCCGCTGACGCGGGCCGCCACCCTCGCCGAGGGGGGCGACCTCTACGTGCGGCTCGCCCAGGTGCACCTCCAGCGGGAGAAGTGGGCGGAGGCGGCCGACGCTCTGCGTCAGGCCCTGAGCAAGGGCGGACTCCAGAACCCCGGCGACGCCCAGCTGCTGATGGGCATCGCGTTCTACAGCCAGAAGCGCCCGAAGCAGGCGAAGACGTGGTTCGGCCGAGCGCGCCAGCACTCCGCGACGCGCGACGAGGCCGAGGTCTGGATCAAGTACATCGACCGCGAGCTGGCCTCCGGGTAGGCGGCCCCGTGCCGAAGGCCCTCTCCTCCGTCCGCATCTGCGACTTCTCGGGCCAGCTCGCCGGCGCCGGCGCCACCAGGTGGCTGGCCGCCTTCGGCGCCGAGGTGATCCGCATCGAGGATCCGGTGCGGCAGGGCACCTGGGACATCCTGCGCACCATGCCGCCCTTCGTCGACGAGCGTCGGGGCATCGACTTCGGCGGCGGCTTCAACAACCACAACGTCGAGAAGTACGGGATCACGCTGAACCTGCGCACGGAGCGGGGCCGGGAGCTGCTCGCCGAGATCGTGCGCCGCTCGGACGTGGTGGCCGAGAACTTCGCGGCCGGAGTCCTCGAGCGCTGGGGCTTCGGCTACGAGCGCCTCCGGGAGCTGCGCGGCGACATCGTCTACGTCTCGAACTGCGGCTTCGGCCACACGGGTCCCTACCGGGAGTTCAAGACCTGGGGCCCGATCGTGCAGGCCATCTCGGGGCTCACCTTCAGCTCGGGGCTGCCGGACCTGGAGCCGGCCGGGTGGGGCTACTCGTACATGGACCACACGGGCGGCATGTACATGGCCATCGCCATCCTGCTGGCCCTGCTCCATCGCCAGCGTACGGGAGAGGGCCAGTGGGTGGATCTCGCCTGCACCGAGGCGGGCCTCACGCTCAACGGTCCGGCGATCCTCGACTGGACCGTCAACGGCCGGCCCCTGCGCCGGGACGGCCAGCCCAGCGGCAACCGCAGCGACTGGCCGCCGATGGCGCCGCACGGCATCTATCCGGCCCGGGGCGACGACGAGTGGGTGGCCATCGCCTGCCGCGACGACGCCGACTGGCAGGCCCTCGCCCGCCAGATCGGAGCCGACTGGGCGGCCGCCCCCGCGCTCCGCGCCCTCGAGGGGCGCCTCGCGGACCAGGACCGCCTCGACGAGCGCGTCGGCGAGTGGACCGCGCGGCGGAACAAGTTCGAGACCCAGCGCGAGCTCCAGGCGGCGGGGCTTCCCTGCGTGGCCGTGCAGCGGCCGGAGGAGCGCATCGAGCGGGATCCCTCGACCGCGGAGTGGGGCCTCTGGCCGCAGGTGCGGCACACGAAGATGGGAGACCTGCGCGTCGACGGCCTGCCGGTGCACTTCTCGAAGACCGACTGGGAGATCCGCCGCGGCGGTCCCTGTCTCGGCGAGCACACGGAGCACGTGCTGACGTCGCTCCTGGGCCTGAGCCCGGCCGAGGTGGCCGGGCTGCGCGACGAGGGCGTGGTGTGAGCGCCCTCGACGGGGTGCGCGTGGTGGAGCTGGCGAGCGAGCGGGTGGCCTTCGCCGGGAAGCTGCTGGGCGACATGGGGGCCGACGTGGTGGTGGTGGAGCCGCCCGGGGGCGACGCGACCCGTCGCCATCCGCCCTTCCTCGACGATCGGCCCGGGGCCGAGCGCAGCCTCACCTGGTGGCACTACAACACCAGCAAGCGGGGCGTGACGCTCGACTTCGACGACGCACGGGGGACCGATCTCCTGCGCCGGCTCGTCGCGACGGCCGACGTGCTGCTCGAGGCCGAGCCGCCCGGACGGCTGGAGGCGCTCGCTGTCGACTACGCCGACCTGGCGGCGCTCCGCCCCTCGCTCGTGCACGTGTCGGTCACCCCCTTCGGTCGCAGCGGGCCGCGACGGCACGAGCAGGCCACCGACCTCACGATCCTGGCCGGCGGCGGGCCGGCGTGGAACAACGGCTACGACGACCACTCCCTGCCCCCGATCCGCGGCGGCGGCAACCAGGGCCATCAGACGGCCTGCCACTACGCCGTGATGTCCGTGCTGACGGCGCTCCTCTACCGCGGAGTCTCCGGCGAGGGGCAGTTCGTCGACGTGAGCATGCACGCGGCGGCCAACGTCACCACCGAGGCGGGTTCGTACAACTGGCTCGTCGACCGCTCGACGGTGCAGCGGCAGACGGGGCGGCACGCGGGGCCCGATCCCACGCTTCCGAGCCAGGTGCGCTGCGCCGACGGGCGCTACGTCAACACCGGGGTTCCGCCGCGCTTCCCGGGCGAGTTCCGCAGCCTGCTGGGCTGGATGCGCGAGCTGGGCGTGGTCGAGGAGCTGCCCGAGGCGATCTTCCTGGAGCTCGGAGCCGAGAAGGACTTCATCGACCTGAGCCAGATCGGCAAGGACGACGAGGTGACGGCCATCTTCAGCGCGGGCCGCGAGGCGCTGAATCTGATCGCCTCGAAGGTGTCGGCCTACGACTTCTTCACGGGGGCCCAGCGCGCGGGCCTGGCGGTGGGTGTCATCTACTCGCCAGAGGCGGCCTACGAGGATCCGCACTTCCGCGCGCGCGGCTTCCAGGTCGAGGTGGCGCACCCCGAGCTCGGCCGCAGCGTGCGCTACCCCGGCGCGCCCTATCGGCTCGAGTCGAGCCCCTGGCGGATCTCGCGTCGGGCTCCGACGCTCGGCGAGCACAACGACGAGGTGTGGGGGGAGCTGGGCGTGGATGCGTCGGAGCTCGCCCGGCTGAAGGACGCGCGCGTCGTCTGAACGGCGACCGGGGAGGAGAGGCGATGCAGGCGTGGCAGGTGGTGAAGGCGGGGGAGCCGCGGGACGCCCTCGAGCTGCGGGACGGAGTCGAGCTTCCCCCGACCGGTCCCGGGCAGGTGCGGATGCGGGTGAGCGCGGGCGCGGTGGGCCTGCCCGACGTGCTGCTCTGCCGCACGACCTACGGCCTCACCCCTCCGCTTCCCTTCACCCCGGGCGAGGAGGCGGTGGGCGTGGTGACCGAGGTGGGCGAAGGGGCCTTCTCGCGCGTCGGCGAGCGGGTGATGGCCGTGTCGGCCTTCTACCTCGGCCATGGCGCCATGGCGGACGAGTGCCTGGCCGTCGGGGAGACGGCGCTTCCCGTGCCCGACGAGATGGAGGATGCGGAGGCGGCCGCCTTCTCGATCGCGTTCCACACCGCCTACGTGGCCCTCGTGCGTCGCGCGGCGCTCGCGCCCGGCGAGACGCTGCTCGTCCTGGGCGGCGCGGGAGGCACCGGCTCGGCGGCGCTGCAGCTGGGGAAGGCGCTGGGAGCCCGCGTGATCGCGACCGCCGGTGGGCCGGAGAAGGCGGCCTTCTGCCGCGACCTCGGTGCCGACACGGTCGTCGACCACCGCAGCGAGGACATCGCCGAGCGCGTGCGCGCTCTCACGGAAGGGAAGGGCGCCGCGGTCGTCTATGACCCGGTCGGTGGCGACGCCTTCACGGCGGCCACGAAGTGCATTGCTCGCGAGGGCCGCCTGCTCGTGATCGGCTTCGCGAGCGGCGGCTGGGGCGAGCCGGACTTCTACCACATGATCCACGGGAACTACTCGCTGCTCGGCGTGATGCCCGCGGGCTTCGGCCGCGCCTTCAGCGAGGAGGCCCACGCGTCGCTCCTGGATCACTGGCGCGCGGGCCGGATCCGCGTGCCCGTCGACGAGTCCTTCCCCTTCGACCGGGCCCCCGAGGCCTTCGAACGCGTCGCATCCCGCCGTGTCACCGGCAAGGTGGTCGTGCGGGGACGTTCCCGCTGAAGCGCCCAGCTCCCGAACCCCTCGGTCGCTCGCCGGTTTCCCGGTCGTGGGGACGTTCCTGCCGAACGACTCAGCCGCCCCTGAGGGGAGCGCTGCAGGCCCCGCAGCCGGACGGGTTGCGATTCCTGCAGCGCTGCTAGTCTCGCAGCCCCTTCCGGTCGGTGGAAGCGCGACGGGAGCACCCATCATGGCCGTCGGTAGCGAGCTCGAGGCGAAGTGCCGGAGGTGCGGGGACGTCTGGCACGTGGTGATTGCCGAGGCCGACGGGCGAATCGCGAAGGTCGAGTGCCGGGAGTGCGGAGCCCGGCACCGGTACCGACCGGTGCACGGCACGACCCCGGCCGGGTCCCGGCGTCGCCCGGGGACGTCGGCCCCGGCATCCCGTCGAGCACGGGATCGTACACCGGTGGTCGAGGCCGACATGACCCGACCGCCTCGGCCGTTTCGCACCTCCGACACGTACTCCGTCGGCGACCGCGTCGTGCACAGCAGCTTCGGCGAGGGCGTCGTGCAGGCCGTCACCGGCGCGACGAAGATCCAGGTGCTCTTCGATTCGGGGCCACGGACGCTCGTGCACGCGAGGAATCGGTAGCCGGCTCGGTCTCGGGGCGGGTGCGGAACTGATTGAAGTCCGGGGAGCGCTTCTGGAGGAAGGCGGTCACGGCCTCGACGTTCTCGGGCGAGCCGGCGAGCTGGAGCATGGCCTCGTCTTCGACCTGCCGCGCCGCCTCGATCCCGGCACGGTGGGCGACCTGGAGCGTGCGCTTGATCGCCCGGAGGGACGACACCGGCCACTGGGCGATCTCCCGGGCCTTCTCCAGGGTGGCGTCGAGCAGCTCCTCGTCGGGAAGCACGCGCGCCGCCATGCCCACCTCGAGGGCACGCTCCGCGTCGATCCACTCGGCGGTGAACATCAGCTCGGCCGCCCGCTGACGGCCGATCGCGGCCTGGAGCGTGTAGCTGCTGGCGATCTCGGGAACGAGCCCGAGGTTCGCGAACGGCAGCCGCATGCGCAGGCTGCGACCCACGTAGACCACGTCGCAGGCGACGGCGAGGGTACAGCCGCCGCCCACCGCGACGCCCCGCACCGCCGCCAGCAAGGGCTTGTCGAACGCGAAGATCTCGTCCACGCAGGCGAAGAAGCCGCTCGGCTTTCCGTCGTCGCGAGGCGTGCGGGGCTCGGAGAAG
>JAAUYE010043164.1_pt1 | contig 10712 bp, 8 predicted proteins | sample 7278081 | NCBI WGS metagenome assembly JAAUYE01 (sample SAMN14350131, study PRJNA611818) | marine sediment metagenome | isolation source: surface marine sediment (0.6m) | place: French Polynesia: Moorea | collected 2018-08
CAGCGCGTCGACCTGGCCGCCGGCCAGCGCGCCGTAACGCGGGGCGCCCTTGTCGAACGAAATCTGCTGGATTTGCATGCCGGTGGCATCGGTGATGAACTTCATCGTCACTCGCTCCATCGAGCCTTCCTTGGATACGTTGGCGATCGTGGCCTTGCCGTTTTGCGCGGTCACCCAATTGACGAAGGATTCCCAGTCGTTATAACGGGTTTCGTTGGTGCGGATGTAGATCTGCGAGAAGGTAATCTGCGAGGTAACCAGCGGGACCAGGTCTTCTGCCGGGTTGGGGCGGCTCGAATCGAGCGCGTGCGCGCTGGACGCATCGTCGATATGCTCGAGCACGGTGTAACCGTCTTTCGGCGTCGCCATATATGCGGTCATGCCGACCGTACCCGAACCGCCGGGCTTATGATCGCGGTTGATCGCGACGCCGGTCAGCTCGCTAACCGCCTGCGCCATGGCCTGGGCCACCTGGCCGGAACCGCCAGCCGGGCCGTAGGGCACGATCATGGTCAGCGCGCGCGCCGGGAAACCACCGGGCTTGTCCATGCTGCCCGGCATACTGTCGGTAGCGCAGCTGTGGCCCGCGGCGAAAGCGGATCCGGCGGAAAAGGTCAGGATGGCGAGCGAGGCAACGCTGCCCGCCAGGTATTTTTTCAGAGTCATTAGTGCTCCTCCAGTTGTTGTACTTATGTATTCGATTAATTATTAAAATAATCTCGGCCGGATGGTATACAAGCTTTTCAACCCTGTCTAGGGTACGCGATGACGTTGTCGACGGCCGATAATCTGAAATGGTGTCCCGAACGTATCCTAATATGACGAAACCAATGGTGAATTAACGAGTAATGGATTCAGTCACGCAAATGGTGCTGGGTGCCGCCGTTGCCGAGGCGACTATCGGGCGCAGGATCGGCAACCGGGCTATCCTTTGGGGTGCCGTCGCCGGCACGATGCCGGACCTCGACGTGTTCGTGCCGCTAGGCGACGTGGTGAAAGATTTCACCTACCACCGCTCGGCGAGCCACTCGCTGTTCGTGCTGGCGCTGGTGACGCCGCTGTTAGTGTGGCTGATCACTCGGATTCACGCCGATAGCAGGGAACTGCGAAAACGCTGGATGCTGACGATATACCTGGTGTTCGCGACCCACGTGCTGCTCGATAGCCTGACCGCCTACGGCACGCAGATTTTCTGGCCCATCGTCGACACGCCGGTATCGCTGTCAACGGTATTTATCATCGACCCGAGCTACACCCTGCCGCTGCTGATCGGGGTTATCGCCGCGCTGGTGATGACGCGCGACAGCGACCGCGGGCACCTGGTCAACCGCTTCGGCCTGATCGCGAGCACGGCCTACCTCGCCTGGAGCCTGGTTGCCAAGGGAATCGTAGATCGCAACGTCGAGGATGCGCTGGGCGACCAGGGTATTAGTTACCAGAAGGTATTCAGCACGCCCGCGCCGTTCAACACGCTGCTGTGGCGCGCTGTCGTCAGGGACGAGGGTGGGTATTACGAGGGCTATTACTCCCTGCTCGACGACAATAACGATATCCGTTTCAGCTATTTCCCGAGCCGGGAGGCGCTGCTGACCGAGATTGCGGATCACTGGCCGGTGCAGCGGCTGCAGTGGTTCAGCCGGGGATTCTACGCCGTCTCCGAGCGCCAGGGAGACATCGTTATCAGCGACCTGCGGATGGGATATGAGCCAAGTTACGTATTTCAGTTCAAGGTCGGTGAGATTTCCAACCCGCACCCGAAGCCGGTTGTCGCCGAGCAGATCAGTCCGGAGCGAGACCTCGGCATGCTGCAACTGGTCTGGGACCGAATCTGGGATCAGGACGTACGCCTGGGCCCGATCGAAACGAGCGGTTAAACTCCCAGCCGTTTAGCTTGTCAGACTCAGGGAAATGACCAGACAATTGCCAGTCACGCTGTTAGCCATCGGCCTTGCCGTCGCTGTCGGCATCGGTATTGGCAGCCTGCTTGCCGATGGCGCCGGCGGCATGCAAGCATCCTCCCCGGCGACGCCCGGTGATCAGCCGGTAGACAATCGTGATTTGGCAATCCAGGCTCCACAAGCTGCGAGTCCCGCGGATAGCCGCCTGGTCGAATTGAATCGCCTGCTGCAGGATGAAATTCGAGCGCGCCAGGCACTGGAGATGAAGCTCGAATCCCTGGCGCGGCAGGTGGCGGCGCTGGACCGCGCTGCCGCGGCTAGCGCTACGGCGGATCCCGCGGAGCAGCCGGCCGACGACGCGGACGAGCGCGACCGGGACTGGTTCGACGAGCAGGCGCTGCTGGATAACGGTATGGACAGCGGCCTGGTGAGCGAGCTCAAGGTTTTTTTCGAGCAGATCGAAATGGACCGGCTATACCTGCGTGACCGAGCGGCCCGCGAAGACTGGGACCGGGCTCAACTGCGTGCCGAACTGCAGGCCATCGAAAGCCGTGAAGAAGATCTGCGGCAGCGCCTCGGGGACGACGCTTACGACGCCTATCTCTATGCCACCGGTCAGCCCAACCGCGTGGCGGTCACTAGCGTGTTGGCCAGCGCCCAGGCCGGCCAGGCCGGTATTCAGTCGGGCGACCATATCCTGCGCTATGACAACCAGCGCATCTACAGCTGGATGGACCTGCGTGAGGCCACTACCAGTGGCGATATTAGCGACATGGTCGAGGTCGAGGTCGAGCGCGACGGGACGACGCTGCAGTTTTACCTGGCGCGCGGGCCGATGGGAATCCGCATGGATTCGCTCAGCGTGGCCCCCTGAACGCCCGAATGATTATCTAGTTGTAGGCGCGCCACAGCATCGAACAACCGGATACCACGAGGATACCGATTATCAGGTACTGGAAGCGCGCGTCGCTGATGCGCCGGCGGATGCGCTGACCGATCAGCAGGCCGATAGTGACCGGGATCGTCGCCAGGGCCGAATAAATCAGCATACGCTGATCGAGGATGCCGAACAGGTACAGGGTTACGGTCCAGGGGACCACCGCGCTGACGTAGAGAAAACTGATCGAGCTGACGAACTGGTTCTTGTCCAGGTTACGGATCGATATCAGGTAGACGATCAGCATCGGCCCGAAAAACGACGACAGGCCTCCGATCAGCCCCGAGGCGCCGCCGAAGAACAGGCCCGCGGGCTTGACCATCGGGTCCGGCAGGTGCAGGCGGAAGCGCGAACCCTGCAGCAGCGCGAATCCGATCACCGAGATGCCGACCACCACCAGCAGGGTCTGTTCGTCGATAACCGACAGGATTTTTACCCCGACCCAGGTGCCAATCAGGATCGCGAGGAAGGTCGGCCAGAAACGCGCTATCACCGCGGTGCTGCGCTCGGCCTGCGCGAACTGCCACAGGTTGGCGACGACCACCGGGATTGCCATGATCGCGATCGCCATCTGCGGCGGCAGCACCAGCGCCATCATCGGCACCGTCAGCAGCGGCGTGCCGACTCCGAGCGCGCCCTTGATGAATCCGCCACACCATAGCGCGAAGAAGCACCAGCCTACGATCCAGGGGGCGTACTCAGTGAGCAAATTGATAATCCTTGAACAAAGCGCCGCATGTTAGCAGTTTGCGCCGGATTGAAAAGCCCGCGCGAACAGACGGGAACTTGCGACGCGGCCCTGTTTGCCGGTTTGAAATCGGCGACGCTGCGGGTAAACTTGCGCGTTCCGTTGATATCCAGGGTTCGAAAATGGCCAGGCCGGCAGTATCCCAGGTGGCAAACGCCACCGACGAAGAAAAAGCGAGCGTCGCACAGTTAATCGAAAATGCGCGCGCGGCGATGCGGCAGTTTGCCGGCGCCGATCAGGCGCGGGTCGACGAAATCGTGACCGCGGTCGCCTGGTCGCTGTATAAACCGGAGAATGCCAGGCACCTGGCCGAGCTCTCGGTCAGGGATACCGGTATCGGCAACGTTGCCGACAAGATTACCAAGAACCAGCGTAAAACCTTCGGCGCATTGCGCGACCTGATGCGAGCGCGCACCGTGGGGGTCATCGAAAACGACACCGGGCACGGCGTCATCAAGTACGGCAAGCCGGTCGGCGTCGTCGCCGCGATCACGCCGTCTACCAATCCCGCGGCAACCCCGGTCAACAAGACCATGATGGCGCTCAAGGGCGCCAACGCGATCGTGATCGCGCCCTCGCCCGCGGGCTGGAGCAGTACCAATGCCACGGTCGAGCTGATGCGCGGCGCGCTCGAGAAGGTCGGCGCTCCCACTGACCTGGTGCAGATTCTGCCGCAACCGGTGTCGCGCAACATGACGCGCCTGCTGATGGAGCAGGCCGACCTGATCGTCGCCACCGGTTCGCAGAACAACGTGCGCGCGGCTTACAGCAGTGGTACCCCCGCGATCGGGGTCGGCGCCGGCAACGTACCGGTCATCATCGACAGCAATGCCGATCTGGCTGATGCCGCGCAGAAAATCTGTGCCTCTAAGACTTTCGACAACTCGACTTCCTGTTCGTCGGAGAACTCGCTAATAATCCTCGACGACCGCTACGACGAAGCGATCGCCGCGCTTAAGGCTGCCGGCGGTTACCGCTGTAGCGAGTCCGAGCGGGAATTGATCCGCGAGCGGCTCTGGGTCGACGGCAACCTGAACCGCGACCTGATCGCGAAAGACGCCGACGTGTTCGCCGCCGGCGTCGGGCTCGATGAATCGGCGCGGCAGGCGCGCTTTTTCATGGTCGAGGAGGAATTCGACCCGCAGTCCCTGTTTTCTGACGAAAAACTGTCGCTGGTGTTGACGGTGTACCGCGCGCGCGACTTCGACCACGCGGTCGAACTGGTAAAGAATATCCTGGAGGTGCAGGGCAAGGGACATTCCTGCGGCATCCACACGCGCAACCTCGATCACCCGGTGCGGCTGGCCGAGGAGATCGACGTGGTGCGCGTGCTGGTCAACCAGGCGCATACCTTCGGCAACGGCGGCAGCTTCAACAATGCCCTCAATTTCACGCTGAGCATGGGCTGCGGCACCTGGGGCGGCAACAGCATCAGCGAAAACCTGAACTACAGACACTTCATCAACACCACGCACCTGGTGACCACGGTGGCCGAGGACAAGCCCACCGAGGAAGCCCTGTTCGGCGCCTATCACGCGCGTTACGGCACGGATTGAAGATGGAGACCGTGCGCGCCTGTATCGAGCGGCATGCCGCCGACTCGCCGCAACGCGATTTTCTGATCGCGCCGGAGAGTGGCCAGCGGCTCAACTTCGCGCAGTTGAAGAGCGCGGTGGATGAAGTCGGCGAGCGACTCGATCGCCTCGGGCTCGCGGCCGGCGCCCGGGTCGCCTTCCTGCTCAACAACGGTTTCTGGACCACGCGCCTGTTTCTCGGCGTGATGGCGAGTAACCGTGTCATCGTGCCGCTCAACGCCGTGGCTGGCAGCGTGCAGCTGGTGCACGTGCTGGATCACTCGGACGCCGAGGTCGTGTTCGTCACGCCTGGATACCGCGACAAGCTCGACGAAATCATGGCGCAGGTCGAGCGGCCGATCCGCGTCATCGAAATGGACGACGCCGATGGGCCAGAGTGGCCGAGCGATACCGACCCGGTCGAGCCGCCGCCGCCACCCGGCCCCCAGGACACCGCGTTGTTGCTCTATACCTCTGGCTCCACCGGCCTGCCCAAGGGCGCCGTGTTGAGCCATCGCGCGGTGACCAGCGGCGGGCGCAACGTGGTCGAGGGTCATCGGCTGCGGCCGCAGGACCGCGCGCTCTGCGTATTGCCGGTGTATCACATCAACGGCGCCATGGTTACCGTGTCGGCGCCGCTCTACAGCGGCGGCAGCGTGGTCATGCCGCAACGCTTCAGCGCGACCGATTACTGGCGGCTGGTGGCGGAGCACCGCTGCACCTGGAGCAGTATCGTGCCGACCATCATCAAGTACCTGCTCGATCGCGCGGCGCAGGAGCCTTACGATTTCGGCAACGACGAGCGCCTGGCTGGCTTTCGTTTCGCGCGCTCGGCCTCGGCGCCGCTGGCCGCGGTAACGCTGGAGCAGTGGGAACAGACTTTCAAGGTGCCGATGATCGAAACCCTCGGCTTGACCGAAACCGCCGGCACCGTGGCCAGCAACCCGCTGCCGCCGGCGCCGCGCAAGCCGGGCTCGGTCGGGCTGCCGTTCGGTAACGAGATCATCATTGTCGACGAGCACGGCGCGGAGTGCCCGCCGCAGGTCGTGGGCGAACTGATCATGCGCGGCAGCAACCTGCTCGACCTGTACTACAAGAATCCGGAGGCCACCGCGGAATCGATCAGGGACGGCTGGTTTTACAGCGGTGATCTCGGCATGAAGGACGAGGACGGTTACATTTTTATTACCGGACGCTCCAAGGAGCTGATTATTCGCGGCGGTGAAAACATCGCACCGCGCGAGATCGACGACGTGCTGTACAAGCACGAGGCCATCCTGGAAGCCGCCGCGGTCGGCGTCGACGACGAAAATTACGGCCAGGAAGTGGTTGCCTGCGTGGCGCTGCGCGACGGTTACCAATGCAGCGAGGACGAGCTCAAGGCGTTCTGCGAAGCCGGCGTCGGCAAGTACAAGATGCCTAAAACCGTCTACTTCTTCGACGAGCTGCCGAAAGGCCCGTCGGGCAAGATTCTGCGCCTCAAACTACCCGAACTGATCGCAAAAAAGACCGCTGGCGAATAAAACGTCACCCCGGCCTCCGAGCCGGGGTCCATTCCTGCCGATCTCCGGAGCGTGCCATGTTGTTACTTCTACACCATGTCGCATCCAACTCAGTTGCACGGTCACGATTATCGAAATGGATACCGGCCTGCGCCGGTATGACACAAATGGCCAGGATGGCGGCATGCATCGGTATCGCGCCGTTGCCGAATGGGATCGTCACCCCGGCCTCCGAGCCGGGGTCCATTCCTGCCGATCTCGGGAGCGCGCATGGCTGTCGCCTTCAATCCCGGTCGCATTCGAGTCGATTGCAGGGTCACGATTATTGAAATGGATACCGGCCTGCGCCGGTATTACGACAAGTAGCCGGGATGGCGCCGTTGCCGAATGGAATCGTCACCCCGGCCCCCGAGCCGGGGTCCATTGCGGTAGCCGCGCTGCTATCTGCCCCGGTTGTCAGATCGGAAAATGCTGGCGCAGGGTGATCCTCAGCTTGTCGCGCGCCGGCTTCGATTGTTGATAAATCTCGTCCACGCGGTTGAAGTCGAGCACGCGGATATCCTCGAGCTCGGGGCGTACGTATATATGCGGCGGCCGCTGCTTCATTTTCTCGCGCAGGATGGCCGCCTGCGTGATCTGTATCGTGTTAAAAATGGTTTCGAAGTAACCGGGACTGTCGTCGGATTTGGGTCGACGGTTGCCGGAGACGTCGACCGCGATCACGATATCGCAGCTGTCGAACAGCAGGTCGTAAGGCACCGGGTTAACCAGCCCGCCGTCGACCAGCACGCGCCCGCGATAATGCAGCGGATTGAATAATCCCGGGATCGCGATGCTGGCCTGAATCGCGGGGCGCAACTTGCCGGATTCGAACACGACCTGCCCGCGTTGCCAGAAATCGGCCGCCACGATCTTGAGCGGGATAGACAATTGACTGAAGCGGGAAACGCCGATGGTTTGCTCGAGAAATTTCGCAAAAGCCTCGGTGTCGATCAAGCCACCGCGCCCGAGGCGCAGCTCGATGAAGTCCCACCAGCGGGCCACGTCCTGTCGGAACAGGCTGCCGAGCCAGGACTCGTTTTCCGATACGGTAAGCCGGTCGACCAGCTCGCGAATCTCCTGCGCCGTCATGCCCGCCGCGTACATCGAGCCGATCACGGCACCGATGCTGGTGCCGGCGATTTGCCGCGGGCGAATCTGCAGTTCGTCGAGCACTTCCAGCACCAGGATATGCGCCAGGCCGCGCGCGCCGCCGCCACCGAGCGCGATGCCGACCTTATCGCCATCCATCCAGCGATCGCAGCTTGCGAGCAGGCCGGAGGCAATGGTGAGCTTGAGAAAGTCGCGCCGATTCATGTCAGGGCCCAGTATATCTGCTCCGCCGGTCCTTCTCGACCATCGCACAGGCCTGGGCCTCGCCCAGATACTTTTTATCGTTTATATTTCTCCGTGACTTCGGTCTCGCCGTGTAAGCGAATTGCAGGTTAATCGGTCCGGTGTTTGCGTACCGCTGGTCGGCGCGTGCCAGACAAATATTTTATCGACTTGTTAAATTCGGGGAAGGCTTTAAGATGCCGGGTTATTGAACGGACTGCGGTTTCAACGTCGATAAAACAACAATCAGTCCGTTCCTGGCTGCTGCAGTAAATCAAAAACACTGAGCCGATGGCATTAAAACCTGTATGAAAGGATTGCTAGTTGTTCCTGTTCTGCTCTGCCTGTTGCTCGGCGCATCGGCGTTCGCCGCCGACTTTAACAGCGGTGTCGAATTCTACAAGAATAAGGACTACGCCGGCGCATTCGGCCAGTGGAAACCGCTGGCCGAGCTGGGTTATCCGGAGGCGCAGAATAACCTCGGCTGGCTGTACGAACACGGCAAGGGCACCCGGCGCGATCTCGACGCGGCCTTCAAGTGGTACCGGCTGGCGGCCAGGCAGGGGAACGCTGTTGCCCAGACCAACCTGGGTTCGATGTACGAGCGCGGCAAGGGCGTCAGCCGCAGCTATGAAGCTGCCTTACGCTATTACAACCGGGCGGCCAAGCAGGGCGACGCCGCGGCGCAGAACAGCCTGGGCAGCATGTACCAGAACGGAAAAGGGGTCGAGCGCGACAACAAGGTCGCCATCGAGTGGTACCGGCTGGCCGCGGCGCAGGGTAATTCGCACGCCGAGTTTAACCTTGGCACCCGTTATCACAAGGGGCTGGGGATCAGGCAGGATAACAAGACCGCAATCAAATGGTTCGAGCTCGCCGCGCGCAAGGGGCATGCCGGCGCCCTGTACAACCTTGGCTGGATGTACGAGAACGAGGCAGGCGTATTGCGCGATATGGAGAAAGCGATCGAATACTACCAGTCAGCCGCCAGCAAGGGAGAATCGCGGGCACAAACCAATCTCGGCACCCGCTATCAGCAGGGCAACGGGGTGCCGCAAGATTACAAGCTCGCACTGAAATGGTTCCTCGCGGCCGCGGGACAGGGTGACGAGGAGGCCCAGCTCAGTCTCGGAAAAATGTACCAATCGGGCCGCGGTGTCACGCGCAACTTCGAAACCGCGGTCAAGTGGTTTCGCCTGGCGGCCGAACAAGGTTACGCCACGGCGCAAAACCTGCTGGGTGCGATGTATTCGCGCGGTCTGGGTGTGGCGCAGGATCATGGACTGGCGGTGGACTGGTACCGTGCTGCCGCGGAGCAGGGGGATGCCACGGCGCAGTACAATCTCGGCGCGAAGTATGCCAACGGGGAAGGCGTCAGCCGCGATTACGTGCTGGCGCACATGTGGTGGAACCTGGCCGCGTCGCGCGACAATTACAACGCGCCCTACAGTCGTGAGCAAATCGAAAACGAAATGTCACCCGAAGAAGTGCAGACCGCGCGCCGGCTAGCGGTCGAGTGCGAGGCGCGCCGTTTCCGGGACTGTTGATCTGCATTTGCTAATCTCGATATCGGGATGTGCAGCGCCATGGCCGGGCGCTTGCTGGTTCGATGGCTGCCCTCTGATTCAGTTTTATATTGTTGCTCGTCAATGATTTTCTCTTTTGCGTCTGCCAGAATATTTTCAATTAAATGACAGGGTTTCGTATCGTCAACGGGTGAATAGTATGTTTTTACCGATCGAGTCCACATGAAACCGGTCTCTATCCTGATCGGATTTGCCCTGTTAATCGGCCCGTTCCCGAGCGTAGCCAAGTTCGAGGACCTCGAATTATTACCCCCGGCGCCGGTAACGCGCGTAGAGGAATACAGGGAACTCGACGCGTCATGCGTCGATGATCCGGTGCAGGGGCCCGAGCGGGGCAAGATCATCATCGACAACAGGGAAGCGCTGCGGGCTCGCTGGGTGATGATCGAGAACGCGAATTGCGAAATTTTAATCGAGTATTACACCGTGGCCAGCGATCGCATCTCGATTGCCGGCCTGGCTTTGCTGATCGAGGCCGCCAACCGCGGGGTCACGGTCAGGATACTGCTAGATGGTATCACCCACCAGATAAAGGACTCCCTCGCCGCCGCCACGGTTTACAACCCGCGCGCCCGGCAAAATATCGAGATTCGCCTGTTCAATCCGCTCACTTTATTTGCTCCTGGTACCTGGTTGGCCCGGCTGCATGACAAGGCCATGATCGTCGACGGTCACCAGGTCATCTCCGGTGGGCGAAACGTCTCCAATAAATACTATGGCATAGAGGAGGGCGGATTCTTCGATGCGGACGTTTACCTCGAAGGTCGCATCGGGGAGCATACGCGGAGCTATTTTTACAGTCTCTGGAACGGCGACCATGTCAGTCCTTTCCAGTTAACCAACAATGACTACGATACGATTCAACACTGTCGTCAAGACGCCTTTCGGTTTGACGATCAATGCCAATGGGTTCGAACCAAAAAAATCCCGCAGGTAATCGAATACATGGAGGCCCTGAAACAGGCTACCGAAAAACTGGAACAGGCCAGGATCGAGCACAGGAAAATTGAAGATGCTCAACAGCGTCTCACGAGAGAATTACAGGCGAGGAAAAACCCAACCGACGAGGAGTTAGGTTTCTTTATCGAACGGG
>JAAUYE010233041.1_pt1 | contig 10709 bp, 17 predicted proteins | sample 7278081 | NCBI WGS metagenome assembly JAAUYE01 (sample SAMN14350131, study PRJNA611818) | marine sediment metagenome | isolation source: surface marine sediment (0.6m) | place: French Polynesia: Moorea | collected 2018-08
ACCTTTCCAATTAGGGCGCGTTGATCCTCAATTGCAAGGGAAATGTAGGTGTAGTGGTTCGTGTCGTTGTCGGCGCCTTCCTGTACTGGTGTACCATTGACCGTCGCGATGTTGGTATCAGTCGTGGTATCGTTGTCGATGAGCTCGTCATCGGTGAAACCAGAGCCTGTGTACAGCGACAGGTAGAAGGTTCCAGCGGCGTCGCCGCCCGCCCAGGTCCCAGATGACAGGGTAACCTCTACCACCTTGCCGGTGGTTCCTGAGGACTGGCCGGACAGGACGTCGTCGTCGCTCGGCTCAGTCGACCCAGAATCGAAGGTTACGGCGTAGTAGGTCGCGTCCGAGGGGGAGGCCTGGCCGTCATACCGTTCGTACCCTTCAACCCGGTCTGCAGTGATACGCATCTGGTCCCCTGACACCGACAGTTCGTAGTTCCGGACAGCGTCGAACGTCCCGGGCCCGCGCGTCATGGCGGGCGTAGTGATGTCCAGGCCGCCGCTGAGCGGGTAGTATTGGTCCCGGACAGGTGGTAGCGAAGCTACCTGTTTACGGCGCTGCAGGAGCGTCTTCATGCGAGCGGGGCTCCAAGGCGAATGGCCGGAAGCTGATTCACTTCGAGCTGCCTCATGACGCGGTTACCCTCGGTCGTGGCCCGGACCATGACCTCCTGCGCAGCCTCGTAGCCGGCGTACTTCTCCATGGCGCGGTACATGATGATATCGTCGTACTGTTCAGGTAGGCCAGTGGGCACGTCAGCGTCCGCGGAGAACTTCTGTGCGCTGCGGTAGTAGTTCACCGTGGCCGTGTAGGCGTCGTTCGGCAGCTGGCCGAAGCGGATGTTCAGTTGAGGGTCGACCGAGATGTGCGCGGGCTGGCCCTGAGTAGTCCGGTTCTGATTCACCAGATAGATGGTCCGGAACTGGTACCAGTCGAGCCAGCTGAGCCAGTACTCTCCCCCGACACCAGTCGAGGTGAGGTACATCTTGGGTGGGTCCTCCAGGTCATCAGCCAACCAGCGATCGAAGTTGGTGATGGCCGCGGAGGTTGCTTCGTCAGTGAAGTCAGAAGCAGCGTACGACCCGTCACCTGCCGTGGTATCTACCGTCGCTGAGGCACGCATCCACAACCAGTTGTGATGCCGGTTCTGAATCTCGATCCAGGCCTGCTTGACCCAGTTGACCACTCGATTGAACTCGCCCGTCTGGCTTGCAACCGTGGTGAGCGTGCCCGAGATACCACATTCTCGGATAACGTCCTGGCAGATCTCCAGGTACGTCTTGCTGCTTACTGCCATGACTTCTCCTTACGGCTGCGCCATGATGGCGTTCAGCCACTGCGGGCCCAGTGGGTTGTCGTCTTTGACGATCTGGAACCCGTAACGAAGACCAGTGCGGGACGGGTTGCGAACAGCCTGGCTACCATCATCCATCCGGTACTCTTCGTTAGCGTAGTGGGTTGGGCGTGCACGGAGCAGACCCTCGACAAACTTGCGCGCGACGGTGTAGGTTTCACCTCGCTTGAAAATCTTGGTTTGCCCATTCACTCCGATCTGGAAGAGCTGTTCAGCGTTCGGATCGTGGGTCGTGTGGATCACGATGGTCACAGGCTCTTCGTAGAAAGCCAGAAGCGCCGCCTTCTCATCGAATGCCGGATTCTCCACGTCGGCGATATCGGTCTTGACGATGGTCTCGTACTCGTCTGGACCGACCCTCTTGTCCTGGATCACCGTCTTCGGGGCCAGTTCCTCAACGGCCTCGACGGGCTCGAACTTCAGGTTCTTCTTCACGGGCATGTTGCATCTCCTTCAAAGTTAAGGGTGGGGCCCCGAAGGGCCCCCAAAAAATCACCGTTATGACAAGGCTACAGCGCCTACGTTCTCAACGATGGTACCGGCACCGGCACTATCGAAATACACCACAAGCGCTTCGTTCGGCGCATTCAAAGTGGCTACGTTGTTGGTCCCGTCGAACGTCCCTGCGGTCAGAGTCAGCGTATGCGCAGCTGTACCGCTGGCAGACGTGTCTTTGACAATGAAGAGACCCTGATGGTTAGCCGCGTTTGCGAGCGTCGCGGCAACGACAACAGTCGCGTGGTTCAGCTCAACAGACTGAACTCCAGACGTAACAGTACCAGTTGCCGTAAGCTCCTGAACCCGTGCGGATACATCAGCCGCGTTGTTCAGCTCAGCAGAGGTAGCCGTCAGACCGTCCAGAGTCTTGAGCTCAGTTAGAGTGACAGTGGATTCCGTGCCGTCAGAGTTGCCGACCACGATACCACCGGAGTTCTTACCGAGACGAAGCTTGCCGCTAAGCAGCAGATTCGTCCACTTCTTCCAAACAGAAGCTGCCATGATACATTCCTCGTGTTTTAATTGGGACCGGAGTCCCCTTGATTAGTGAGGGCGGGGCCCTCTCAGGCCCCGCTCATGAACCGGCGTTGCACCGGCTATCGATTACGCCGTGGTGTCAGTGGGCGGACGAACCGGCAGAGACGCGACGTTCACGATGATGTCCGTCACGCCAGTGGCGTTCCAGTTGCTCGAACCGAAAGTCCAGGCGCTGGAGGTACCGGCGGTCTGGATGATCTGGTACGCGAACGGGCAGACCGAATCGGGCAGGTACGGGTACTCAGGCGCGCTGTCAGGGCCAGCGGGGGTCGCCTGGAACTCGTCGGTGTCGCCGTTGACTTTCTCGATCGGACCTTGGGCAACCTGGACGGTGCCGGCCGCATTGAGGGTCCACACGAACACACACCCTTCATCGGCTGCCAGCGCGGTAAACGCGGCACCGGTGTTCAGGTCGGTGGTAGGCGTGGTACCGTCGGTCACGGCGGCCTTCTGGTACAGCTTCCCGTCGATAGAGTAGTTGATGGCGACCGTGGTGTCGTACACGGTCTCGGCACCGGCGGCGGTAAGCGCACCGGAGATGTACGCAGCAGTCAGGCCGCGCGGCTGTTTGATGGTCAAAGGCATTGATGTTTCCTCGTAGTGGGCGGCGTAACCCAATCGGCCAGCAGGCAAGCCCTGCTACGCCATGTTACCGACCCGGTTCCCCGGGGCTTGCTCAGAATTCCAAACCGTCAGTATTCACATAAACCGACTCTGCTGGGATAACCAATGGTTGATCGATTGTAAAAGGTCCTGATGGTCTCGGACTAGGTGGATTATTGTTTTCTCTCCACTTGCTTAGTGTCAAGAACCCTTTACTTCTAATAGCCTCTTTTATCGTATTCCATTCTCCCTCAGATTCAATCTCTGCGTCATACGCCACATTAGTAGCTATGAAGATGACAACGATTATAAAAGGAGGCATAGCACGTCCCTTGCAGTTTTTAGTAGTGTAGGACCCGGCATTTAGCCGGGCCCCATAGCCCTAGCTCGCGCTAGCCTTAGATATCGGTGGCGCCGGCCTCGATGACCGCCATCCAACCGTCGTTCTGCACGAAGGCAGCCGACCAGAAGATGGCACCGATGTAGCCACGCTGCCCGTGAGGATCGTTCTTGTCCTTCTGGGTGTGCGGGATGTGGGTAACGTTGAAGCTCTCCATGCCGCGCAGAGCCACGTCGCCCCAGGCCTCCTCGGCCACGACGATCATGGGATACACGTCGATGTTCGAACCGGTAGTGCTCACCAGGCCGGTGGAACCGACGGCCGCGCCGCTGTCAGCAACCTCGTCCAGCTCGGGCGAGATGATGAAGCGATAACGGTCGGCAGAACCGAGCTCCAGCTCGTGGACAGGCTTCCGGCTACCGTACTCGGCCACGGGCGTGAAATCCGGGATCTCCCGAATGTCGTGCTCCATGTCGGTGTGGCAGAATACCAGGAACCCGGCCTCGACAGGCTTGGTCGCGTAGTTGGGGCCACCGGACAGGACGCTCGTGATGAGGTCCGCGCGGTTGGCCAGGAGGCTACGGCTGACCTTGCGAAGCAGGTTCAGGCTGATGGTCTCGTCCACGGTCGCCCGGGAGGTACCGCCAGCGTAGAACTTGTTGGTGCAGCCCTTGAGGGCGCCGTACCGAATCTTCTCGCGGAGAAGACCCATACGCTCACCGGTCTGCTTCTTCATCGCGTCCGGTACATTGTCCTCGTACAGGTCAGCGGTCTTGTCGCTGTACTGATAGAGGCAGCTGTACTGATTCATCTGAACGGTGATGTCCTGGGGCGCGATGGTCTCGGCCTCGGGAGTCACACCCTCAGTGGTCAGGTGCTCGGTCGTGGTCACGGTCCACCGGTTGATGGTGGTCGCGTTGGTGGTGGCGCCGCCCTTGGGCAGCCAGCGCCGGAAGATCACCGTGTCACTGTTGTTCTTGGGCATCTTGTGCTGGGCACCGGTGATACCAAGAACCTCACGCGGCACAGCGTGTTTCAGGATGGCGCCGGCCAGCTTGCCGACGCGGGGTGAGTGCTGATTGTAAGTCTGAATTGCCATGATTCTCTACCTTCGGCTTCCGCCTATGAGTTGAATCCGGCCAGGAAATCCTCCTCCTCAGTTGGGACGTGTTGCACAGGGGCAGCGCCGGTAGTCTGAGGAGCAACGGATCTCTTTAGCCGTTCCTCTGATTTACCTTTGTTAGCGGGTGCCGCGGGAGTCGTAGCCTCTTTGTAGAGGTCGAACATCTTGATGGCATCGGCTGCCTTAGATGAGTCAGCGAGCTTCTGAGTTTCCTCAGGCTGGCTTTCCCTCCAATGAGTGAACTCGGGAGTGTATCGCAGTTCTTCCCACCCCGGATGGGCTGCATCAACTTTCGCAAGCTCTCGGCCTTGCTTCACTGCGTCTTGAACCAGCGTAGCGACCTCCTGCTTCGTGAACGTGTCCGGCGCTACGGTCTCTGTCGGACCATAGTTTTCCGCCAACTCGTCCAGTGCCTCGGCCCACTCAGGAAACTCTGTCCTCAGTGCGTCGAGCTTTTCCGTTGAGCCTTTACGGCCCGTGGCGTCCTTGATCTGTGCGGCCGTCGGCGTGCTGTCGCCTTCTGCCGTCGCTTCCTGCTTCGCCTGCATCATCTGCGACTTGAGGCCGCCGATGTGCCCCTCCACGTTTCTCATACGCGAAGAGATTCGGTTCTCCATTTCCTGGAGGTGCTTCATCCATGGGGGAGTTTCACCGTCCTCATCCGGATCGGTGTCTTCCTCTGGCGGATCCCCGGGAGTAGTCTCCTCGGGCGTGGGCTCGTCGCCCTCTTCCTCCTCGTCTGCCTTGGGTGCCGGGTCGGCATCGGCCGGCGCGGGCTCTTCGGCAGGCTTTGGATCAGGGTCTACGTAGCCGTTATCCTCTTCGTCAAACGCCGCCAGGAAATCGGCCTCGTCTTGTTCGTTCTGGATTTCTGGTTCACCGTCCTCGAGTACAGCCTCGAGGTCGTCCTTCTTCAATGCTGTCTTAGGCATGCCTTCACCTCGTTACTTGTCTTCTACCACCTCTTCGAGAGTGGTCATCTTCTTCTTGGCGTACTCGACCGCGGCCTTGTAGCGCTTCTTGTCCTTCTTGATCTTGTAGGCGCATGCCAGGGTCTCACAGTCGGACTGCGCGCGGTAGTCCTCTTCGCTCATGTCTTCTGGATACATGGGTGGATTACTCCTAGTACTCGCCAGCTTGTACTTCGACAACGTAAATCTCCTCAGGGAGTGCTAGTAGCCGGCGCACTTCAGCTATCCGACCCCTGACCTGGGCCGTCTCACGTTCATTGAGGTCGTTCTCCAGCTTCCTCTGGAGCATGGTCAGCCTCGCCTCGTATTCCTGGACCAGCTTGGACCAGGTGGCCGTGTTCCAGTCGGCCCGGTTGTAGTTACCCTTGGGCATCGTGGTAGTTCGACGGGCATTGACCAGCGCGCCCGAGCGTCCCATCAATCTTCAGGGCACCAAACCAGATGAAGGCTTCCGCTCCCTCGATTTCGATCGTGGACTCAACCAGTTCACCATTGGTCATGCGCAGGAGTATGTCGGACTGTTTAACCCAGTCGGGCAAGTCCTCCGCACGTACGATGGTCACATCGTCTTGGTCCGGATCGTCTGTCACAAAAAACACTAGCCTGCCAAAGGTCTTCGCCTCCTTCAAGCCAGCTATCACGCTGCCTTCTAAGTTACTCATGAGTTACCTCAGTCTTGAAACGCTCTCCCAGGTGCCGCCCGGGGCGCGGGCTCCATCGGAGGTGTAGTCACCTGGGGAGCAGCACCAGCATTCGGGCCTTGTAGCGCGAGCTTTGTCTGCGTCCTCAGCTTCATAGCACTCTCCGCGAGCTTCGCTTCGATTTGAGACAGGGAGATGTCCTTCTCACCCGCCAATTTCATCTTCTCCATCTCGCGTTCCATCTCTGCTACGATGAAGTCGATGTGCCGGTCCTTGTCGGCTTCCGCGGCCTTGAACTGTGCCATGGCTTGTTCCAAATTAGCCTTGAACTGGATCTTGGCCATCTCAGCTTCTGCCTTGAGCTGAGCAACCTGGAGGCTCGTGTCCTGCGGGCCCTCTGCCATGTTCGCGACGACTTGCTGCCATTGCTCATCGTCAAACTCGAGGGTCTTCGGATCGAACTTCATGGCCTTCAGGAACTCCCTGGCCCACTTCTTGGGGTCAATCCCGAAGGCTGGTTGCATGACCATCTCACCCATCTGAACCACGTTCTGGTTCTGAGCATCCCGCTCGACCAGAGCCGAGGAACCCCGGGCTTCGATGGCGAAGTCGCCCTTCTCGTCTTCCTCACCGTACTGCAAGATGTAAGTGTAGTAGCGGCGGATATGCGGCTCTGTCAGCTTGTCATCGTACAGTCTGGCGATGCGTCTGAGAACAGACGACGAATTGTTTTGGAGCATCTGCATGCCCCCGACGGTCTCGGGCGTATACTGCCCTTCCTGGCCCTGCATCAGCATGGGCAGACCGGTAGTGATCTCTGCGAGCCTCAGAGCCAGGTGGACCACCCGCTCCAAGTCTCCCTGCAACATCGGTATCGTGATGAACTTGAAGGCGTTCTCGATACGATCGATGTCGGCTTCTTCGCTTGCCACCCAGATCTTCCAGGGAACAATCTCGGCCACGCCGTTCGCGGGCTGGATAACCCCCTGCTTGAAGACTAGCTGCGGCCCGCCGGCTCGGCCGGCGTTGTCCATCATGTTCCGGATGGCGCCTTTCAGCATGGACTGGCAGTCTCGAATCTGCCTGGCTACGCCTCTGCCCCACGGCATCCCCTTGCGAGGTTGCCAGGGCATCAGGTCGTAAGGGAACTCCCCCGTCTCGAAAAGGTTCAGCTCGGCCCGCACCACGCGGTTGTTGACCAGCGTGACCGCGGCCGGGAGCATTGGAAATTCGTCTGCTTCGTCCAGATCTGCACCCAGAAGCTCCAGGTCTTCCCGGTTCAGGTACAGGTACCCGTACCAGATCTCGTACATGTGTCGCTGATCTGGCTTGATGTGGTCAGCCCTGGCCACCTGTTCCGGAACCTTGTCGGACGCCCTGGTCGGGCCCTCTTTCAGTGCCTCGTTGATCTGGTAGTCGATGTAGCCCGGCCCGCCGCGAAGGTCGGCCAACGACTTCTGACTGATGAGGTCGCGCTCCCATGTGCTGGCTCCGGAGTGGATATCCTCACCGCAGCCTGAATCCGGGTAGAAGTTCCAATAGTCAATGCGCTTCGAGGCTGGTTTGACTTCCTCCTCGATGATCAACTCGCCATCCTTGTAGGCCACCTTCTTGCGCACGACCGGGTACGGCCCCTTAATGATGCCGGTGCCCACCTTGGCGCAGTCGTCAATGACCGCACGTAGCTCGGCGTTGAACTGACACTCCTTGTGCCAGTCGTCAATTCGCTTCTGCGCCTTCTCGGCAGCGACCTTGGCCTTTTGGAGCTGGTCGTCTGCCTTCTGCTGAAGTACCGCCAGGCGCTGGCCCTGCATCGGCTGGTTGCCCGGGAACTCCTGCTGGACAGCGGCCCTGATATCGTTCGGGACCTCGCCTTTTGACAGAGAGACCAGAGACGGGATGGGCGTCGGCTTGATTCCGAACGCCCGGTCGTCGGTGGGGATAAGCATGTCCCCTACGCGCGACGCAGCGCCCTCTGTGTAGGGGCGCGTGATATTCATGAACAGGGTTGAGCCCGTGTTCTTCTGAGCGCGGTCTCTGATATCCGGTCGGCCGACGGGCTTGGAGGACCAAGTCTTGTGGTCCTTGGCATTCTGCTCGTCCAGACCTTCGTAGAACTCCTCATCCTGGCGCCACTCGTCCTCGATACCGCTGTCCTGGCGAGATCGAATAGCTTCGGATCTGGACTTGACGATGGTCAGCTGAAGCTGCTCGAGCTTCTCGGCCAAACGCATTGCCTCGGTTTCGCTCAGCACTGAGGCGTCTTCTGGAATGATGGTCTCAACGCTTGGCATCGTCATGCCTCGTATGGACGGAGAGTAACGCATCTAACCGGGTAATCTTATTGTTCATCTCTCGTTGTCTACTATCAAGAGTGCTTAGAGTGGTATAAATCCTTTCCAGCTCTTTGTTGTGATGGTCGATTGATGCAGTAATATTCGCTTCTGCCCTAACGATATCGTTGACTGAAATAGGATCAGCATACAACGTTACCGCTCCAGCTGTGATAGCTCCCCCAGCGCTACCAGAGAACACTGCTACAATCCATGGGATTACCCTGAGCAGGCTTTTATTTGTAGTCATAGTTAGCCTCTCAAAAGGAAAGATGATTTCTACTGTATCTCCGTTCTAAATGTCTCCTGGTATGCTTTCATTGCACGTTCTTTGGCTGAAGAGATCTTGTCTTCGATCGACTTCAACGTATCAGTTGCCTCTTCAACTTCCTTCTTAACTCTCGACAACTCCAAACGCTCGTGCTCAAGTCTATCTTTCAGGCTTTGCCTCTCTGCCTCCATTTTCAACTTCGCCTGCTGAGCCTCTGTCTCAGCACCCTTAATCAACTCGGCTGCTCTAGCCTCAGCCTTAGCAGAGGTGGCGCTAACCATTTCTTGCATTTCTTTAAGCTTTTCGTTAGCTCGGTCTTCCGCTGCAGCTTGTCTTTCTTCAGCAACTTCCATAGCTTCCTGGGCTGATTTTACTTGCTCAAGTAAAGCTTTTAACTTAGTTGACTCTTTTGCATGTCTACTGCGAATTTCACCTTCTGCCTGATCAAGAGATCCTATTTCTCTAAGTTTGTCAGAAAGTTCTTGTAGCCATTCAAATTCTCGTGCTACTTTCTCAACTTTTTTAGTGATTCCTATAAGACTACTCATTATTAAGACCTCTTGTCAGTCTGTCTACGGCATACGAAGTAAACGTCTAGATCTGTGCTACCGTCGCCGGCAGTGACATGAGGTCTTACCCATTTCGTATTCTCAATAAGAACGTCGCCAAAAGCTGCTTGCTCATTATCAAGTGGGTTGTTGCTGTCCCCAGTCAATGCAAAGAAGTCCGCATCGGCGGATGGAGCAGGTAGGTTACTACCTTCTATTCCAATAGTTCCTCCTGTACCAAAAGTACCAACAACTTGAACACTTTTGTCTGCATTCTCTGGAGCCTTGAACGGAGTACCACTGTCTCCATTAGCCAATGCTTCGTAGAAGTAGGTAATTACAGTGTGATCACCATTCCACGAAACTGTAGGGTCTTTTATAGCCATCGATTATTCCTCACGTATCTAAATCTTTAACGTCTCCCACGACGTCTTGCAAAAATAATGTATTGATTTACTGCAATAATCGCAGCTAAGCCAGCTCCCCACCCTTCTGAAGCGAGAGTTCCGAATTGATTGGTTCCGAAACCTTCGAGAGCAAGCATTACTAACCTCCCCAGCAATTTACGGAATCCGCGCCTCCGAAGATATCATTGACTTCCTGAGCGCTCAGCGAGCCATCGGCCCATTTCGCCTCGCAATCAGGCCGGTGGAGCTGATCAAAATATTCCTCCATCTTCCGCTTCCACCAGGCACCGTAGAGGTATACGTCCCGAGACTGGACGGCAGCAACTAGGTCGTCCCGGTCCTGCTGAGTGGAATTCTGCTGAATCCAGTTAATGCCGTTATTCACTTTCGTGATACCAGTATTTTTGATAGCTTTGCAAACGAGTATGTCGCAGGTTCTTTTGATGATTGCTGCATCGGTGGCCATGTATGTTTCCTCAAGGTGTTTCGAATCGGTCCCTCCGGTTCACGCCGGCTGTACCATCATACGGGTTAGTTCCTGCCACGTCCTCATAGGCATCTGCCTCGAAGAGGACGGCGGTATCCCCGTCATTATAGAGTTCTACTTTTCCAGTGGAAGGATTCGTCTCGCGTCGGTTGCGCGCAAATTGCTCGATTCTTTCGAGTCTTGCAGCTTCTGCTGCAGTAAGAGCGCTGCCTCCTGTTGTGACAATTGTTGAGGCTGCTGATTGGATGACAAGCTGCTGTACCCCTGCGCTGTACGCAATAGGATCACCGCTGGGGCCTCCGACAAGATTTCCTTCCGAGACCGTGGCAACGTAGTTACCTGTGGGCCACTTAAGTTGCCAGTTCCCCAATAACTCGACGGTGATACCGACCGTGACTCCTCCCCCAAGATCTGTTTTGCCCTCTCTGTCAGCAATTTGGTCGTAGAGTATTCCTTGCTCAGTAGCTTCAGCTGTTGCAATCGAGTTAACGAGGGATTGAATTGTGACATCCTGACTAGGCTCCCCTTCCATATTAATTATTTCAGAGACGTAGTCGAAGTTATCAACGGCCATCTCTTTCTATCCTAAGTAGTATTTC
>JAAUYE010128280.1_pt1 | contig 10703 bp, 12 predicted proteins | sample 7278081 | NCBI WGS metagenome assembly JAAUYE01 (sample SAMN14350131, study PRJNA611818) | marine sediment metagenome | isolation source: surface marine sediment (0.6m) | place: French Polynesia: Moorea | collected 2018-08
TCTATATGAAAGGCAAATCATAATGATATTAACACTATGTAAGTCCGTTGATGGAGAACGCACGTATCAAAAAACCGATTTTTCAGCCTTCCCACTACCCTACCTGAACGACATAATCAACGTTGAAATCAAGGATCTTGAAGAACTTCACTCATTTTATTTGAAGATTGCCGAAAACCAGAATCTTACTCAGGTGATAGGAAGATGTGTCGAAAAGCAGAGAACGAACACGGACAGGAAGAAATATAATTTCGTCGAAGCTCCGGTTGACTACCTCATTTTGGATCTGGATAAATACGAACCGGACAATTCATTCATAAGAAGGGGAGTAGAATCGGAGCATCTTCTTACCGATCAGATGGTGGAACATGATGTCGAGCAGTTTATCGTTGAACACCTACCCCCTGAATTCCAACGGGTAAGCTACATATATAGATTAAGCAGTTCATTTTTCAAAGAGGGTGACACACGGTTACGGATGCATTTGATATTCTGTCTGGAAGAAGAAGTGTATCCTATGGATCTTGGGTTATGGATGAAAACGAATGAACTGCCGGTTGATAGCTCAGTTTATTTTAACTGGTCAAGACCCATATTCTCCGCTTACCCTGCCTTTGTACGACTCGTAGACCCCCTTAAACACATACCATTACAGAGAATCAGACTGATAAAGAAAGAACTGGAACTGGTACCCGGATGGAAACCGCTTGCCTTGGACACGCAACAGGCACGGGAAAGAAGACAGGCCGGGATAAAGGAAATCATCCCATCTAAAGATCTTCCCGGTGAAATGGGGGCGTTCAACAGATCGGAAGCAATCGAGACTATCCTTAATGAGATGGGTTATGTTGATATGGGGTCCGGCAGATGGATTGCTCCGGGGAGTGAAACCGGCGCACCGGGAGTAGTCGTGTTCGATAACGGATACTGCTTCTCTCACCATGAAGCGGATATAATAGATCAGATCAATCATGAGATATACGGTGGGAGGAAAACCGCATTCCATGCCTACTCTTTAGCTTTCGGATTGGCTAAACTTCAGGGTAACGATGCGTTGAGCAAGTTTAAGGCAAGGGTGCTGAACGCTTGCAGTAATGATGCGGTATACAATGACGAAGAAAAGAAACTGCTCTATAGTGGGCTTGAGTTCTTGGACCCGGCAGTAGGGTTTGAGGGGATAAATCGGCGCATTATAGACAATCTCATGATCAGCCTTGCGAACAGCTTTATCAATCCACTACTGATTCAGGACATATTCAAGAAGATAAAGACGCAGACCGGCAATAGAATAGGTGTGCAGGTATTGAATGATCAGTACACGCATATGTTGCGTAAGTTGGGAAACCTCATAGGGGATGTGAACATAAAAGCGGAACCGTTTCACAACGCTGAGATGATGTGCGACAGAAAAGAGATAATAGCGGAGGGAAGCAATCCCAAAGGCGGCTTTTACATCTATCAGGAGGGCAGAACATTGTGGAGCTACTGTGATAGGGATCTGGCAAAAGCCTATCTTGAGAGAATGTTCACAAACTGTCTGCCGGATAAGAATTATTTTAAACCTGCTCAACTGGAGCAGCAGGTAAAATACACACTCAACATGGTTGCTTCTAACGGTAACGGGTTTGTTCCCGGTGAGATATGGGCGTTTAGTGAAGGTCAGGCCGGGATCAGTCTTGAGTCGTGGGATAACGAGTATATAGATTGGCACCCGGATAAGGTTGTCCGTACCCTGAATAAGAATAATCACGTTGTGAAAACTCTGCCTATTACCTATGATCAATGGAATCTGACGAGCAAACAGAAGCCGGAACGGTTTCTTAACTTCATGAGAACAACTTTTGAGGATGATTGGGAACGGATTAACATTATGCAGGAGTGGTTCGGGTACCTGTTCGACTTCACATACCCTCATCAGAAGTTCATGTATATGGAAGGGTTGCCCGGTAGCGGAAAGTCCGTTATTTCTAAAATAATGGAGTCTGTAGTATCATCTCAGTACACTCTGTACAGTTCACTCAACAGAATAGCAACTGAATTTGGGTTAGAGGGTCTGCCAAATAAGCACTTACTCATTCTGTCTGAAGCAAGGTTTGCTGAGTATGCGGAGAAAGCGGCTTATAACGAGATTCTGTTGCGGATAACGGGAACGGATAAATTTGATATCAACAGAAAGCATATGAAAGCGATACAGACACAATCCCCGGCTAAAGTTATCATCATGAGCAATCAGACCCCCATACTGGCAGATGAAACCGGAGCATTACTGCAACGGCTTATTCTGATGAAGTTCAACAAGACATTTCGCAACACAGATCAGGAAGTATTTAACATAGAACGGGAAATTATAGAGCAGGAGTTGCCATCGATTATCCGGTGGTCGTTAGAGGGGTTGCTCAGATTGAAGGAGCAGGGCAGATTCTCTGAATCGAAAGTTAATCAGGAACACAGATTACAGATTGATGAAGCTGTATCACCCCTTAAGGTATTCATGGAGAGATACTTTGTGTATGATAAGGAAGCGGATAAAGATTTCTGGGTTACTGTGTCTAAATTCAGGTTGTTATTCAGAGCATTCTACAGCAGAGTGAGAAATCAAAAGCTGAATGACGGTGAAGCTCAGAAGAAAACGACAATCAATCAGATGCGTTCCATATTTCCTTACGTGCAGAAAACACACCTACGTTATGGACATGATCGTGAACGAGTTTACAAGAATCTCATATTCAAATACGACCCGGAAGAAATAAACTCAGAATTTATGCTTGATATAAGGGATCTGGACGATACGGAATAAATTATTTTTAAAAAAGTTGTTGACAACAAAATTTTTTTATGATAATAACAGAATCACGATCCAAAATGAAAGGCAAACATTCAGGATAAAAAGGAGATAGAATACAATGAGTGATAACGATCATGCCTATTTTGCCCCATCATTCTCTGACACATGGGTACGGTGCAATGGTGCCTTGAGTCTGTGTCACGATCTGCACAAGCAGGGTAAGATTGATCTGAACGAAACCACCGTGTACATGGAGCAGGGAACGTGGGCGCATGACATAGCGGCAGAGTGTCTTAGAAGGAAAATAACACCCCTTAATCTGATCGGCAAGAAGTTCAAGGGAGAAGTTATAACGGCAGAGGATGCACGGCAACTGAATATCTATTACAGGCTGTGTGAAGAAAGGATGAACAAACCCCGTACAAAGTATTTCATTGAAACCAGAGTTCATGCAACAGATGATGTGTGGGGTACGGCTGATTTCTTTTCTTTTGACTCCCATACCTTAGAAGTAATTGATCTTAAGTGGGGTAAAGGTGTTGTTAAGGAAGTGGTGGACAACTTTCAAGAGATGATATACGCATATGCCGTGGTGAGAAAGCTACAGAAAGCCGGGGTTGATATCAAAAATATCATCCTCTGGATAGTACAGCCACGGATACCCAATCTCCCCGTGAAGAAATGGGAGGTGTCTTTCGAGTACCTTTACAAATGGGTGTCCGATCATATGCTTAACGCAGTATTAAGGCAGAAAGCAGGGGATAGAACGATCACGCCCGGTCCTGAACAATGCCGGTTTTGCCCTGCTGCCAAACGTGGATGCAACCGATCGAATGAAGTTGCTCATCAGTTCTTTGAAGAATTCGTGGTACGTGATCAAGACCCACGAATACTACCCATTGAGAAAGTTATTCACGTACTGAACAATGAGGAAATGATTCTCAAAGGGATAAAGAACATCAGGAAGTATGCGGAGTCCGTATTAATGAAAGGAGGTGAGATACCCGGATACACCATGAAAAACGGCAGGAGCAATCGACAATGGATTGATGAATCAACCGTTGAAAAGATGCTCAAGCCGCACATACCGGAGAGTGAGCTATATAGTAAGAAGATGATCAGCATTGCCGGTGTGGAATCTGTATTAGGAAAGAAGCACCCTCTTATGGAGCATATCAACAAGTATGTAACCAAACCGGAGGGAAAACCAAAACTGTCAAAAGATGATGGATCTGGTAAAAAAGTGGCAACAATTCAGCAACATTTTCAAAACTTAATAGAAAACAAAGGAGAATAAATTATTATGAAAATCGTTTTAGATTCAAATGAACCAAAAGATATGGCAATGATTCAGAAGATACTCAACCCCATGATGGTAGCAGAACAGAAAGCTGTTGCTCCTGAAGTGGTGGAAACCATTACAGCAGCACCTGAACTGGCTGAAACCACTACAGCAGCACCTGAACTGGCTGAAACCACTACAGCACCGTCTGAACCGGCTTCTGCATCAAAAGCAGACCCGGATGGATGGATCAGGAAAGATCCTAACCCGGCTAACTTCAAAAAGGTGGACCCGGCAACAAAGAAAGCAACGGTTCTTAAAATGGGATTCACTCCCGGCACCACCGTTGCTGCTATTGCAGCCCATCTGGAATGTACGGAAGGAAACGTTCTGAACCATATGTCTCAACTGTACAACAAGCACGGGTTCGGGTATATGCGTAACACCAAAACCGGTGAAATCAGGTTCTTGGCACCTCCGAAAGAACAGGTGCAAGCAGCCGCCGTTCAGCCTACAGTACCGGCAACTCCGGCATCGGTTGAAACACCTGTTGTGGTACCTCCTGCCCCTGCCCCTGAAGTACCGGCAGAGGTGGTAGCTCAAACCCCTGCTGCTCCTGTTGCTACAGAAACACCCGGAGTAAATATCAATGATTTTGATGAACTGTTCTCCGGTTCTGAAGATGCTGCCGGGGTAACGGATTTTTTGCAGTAAGGGGGTGATCTGTTTTGACGCTACCTCAAGTAGACCCGAAAACGAAACCTAAAGCCATGAACTGTGACTGTGATTACTGCAAGGTCTATAAAGGATCTGTTAAGAAACCGGCTAAATGGGATCTTAAAAAGCAGGGCGATCATACGGCAGCAGTCTTCATCAACAGATGCAGCACACAGAAAACATGGGTGCTTGAACCATTTTCCTCCGGTCAAGACTTCATTAAGGCGTGTGTCGCATTGGAGCGTAACTACATGGGATTCAGCAGCAACTCTGTTAAAGAGAAATCTCTGGGTCTTAGTATGAAAGTGGTTACGACTTCTGAAGCTGCACAGTTCATGCAGGATCATTTACTGTCTCAGGATAAGTTCTTCTCTTTAGCCTATCTTGATCTGGTTAACCCCAAAGCTAAAGAATTGAGTATCCAGAACCTAATCATCCAATCTTATGAGATGCTTATGAAAGGTGGGTTCGTGGTTGCCCGTACCCTGAAGAAGAACAAAAGTCACACATCTCATGGAGCAATGATAGACAGTATTGTGGGGTTAACCTATATGGGATGCGTTATATCCTATGATACCAGCAAGCAACTATTGCTTAACTACATATGGAAAAAGGAGAAATAGTCATTATGAATGAAGTAGCAATTCAGAACGTAACAGTGGGTCCGGGTCTTTTCTCATGGGTATTCTTGCGTGAACCCAGACTACCCCGGAACCCGAAACCAGATGATATCCCAAAGTACCAGATAAGTTTGCTCTGGGATAAGGATCAGACCGCCATAACACAGAAAGTTCAGCAATGTATCATGACTTGTGTTCATAAAAAATGGGGTCCAGATAAGGCTAAATGGCCTCAACTGCAACTCTGTATATCAGATGGAGATAAATACCTTGCCAAACTGCCAGCAGAAAAACGTGCTGCCTTGCAGTACTATCAGGGCAAGATCTTCATGAACACTTCAAACGAGCAGCAGCCTTTGATGGTGGGTCCGACAAATGACCCCATCATCGATGCAAACCAGATCTATTCCGGCTGCACCGGGTATCTTCTGGTTAACTTCTGGCCTTATGACACCCGGAACTACGGGGTTACTGCGTTTGTACAGGGAGTAATGAAGATATCGGACGGTGAACGTCTGGACGGTAGGGTATCAACAGAACAGGTGCAAGCTCAGTTTGCACAGTTTGCCGTATCTGCACCGGCTGAAGGTGCGTCAGATGCAGATGTAGCAAGTTTCTTGGGTTAGGTGAATAAATGAGATTAGTTAAGTGACGCATCAAGAAAACGCCACGTCACTTAACTAATCGTTCGTTTTCTTGAGGTTTATGCGAATGTGGTCGGAAGCACATTAGACCATATTCAGGGTTAAGATGTACTTGTGGTAGAGAATACAATTATACCGCTTAATTCCACGTTAGCCGCAATAAGATAGGAGGATTTTTATGCTGATATATGACATCGAAATTAGAAAAGCAATCCGGGGGAAAAATGAGGAGTCAAGGCATGGTGTTGAATATTGCGAAGGATGGCATGATCACAAAGGGATGGGTATCTCCTGCGTATGTGCCTATGATTACGAACAGGATCGCTACCGGACGTTTTTTAAGGACAACTACGCTGAGTTTTTGGCCCTTGCGCTTACACACGACATCCTAATTGGGTTCAACAATATCGGATTTGATAACAAGGTTTTACTCGCTCAAGAATGGTTTCCGATGGAAGTAAATGGAATGCCTTATTTATGGGATGAAAAGTCTTATGATATCTTACGTGAAATATGGATTGCGGCTGGTCTTGGGCCTGAGTTTATTTACCCAACCCACGCAGGATATGGCCTTGATGCCGTGATCAAAGCAAATGCCGAAATACTCGGTGGTAGTTTTGGTAAAACAGGGCATGGCGTTATTGCCCCTGTTGATTTTCAATCTGGCAATTACGGCAGTTTAGTTGATTACTGCCTGACTGATGTGTGGCTTACAAAAAAACTTTTCGATTTGATTTATAGAGGAAGCATTCTGATTGACCCAAAAACAGGAAAAGATTTGATTGTCCGAACACCGGCACAATCGGCTAACCAATCGCTCCACGCAACCAAAGAAACCGGCGCGTGAGCTTCAACGTTAAATACTGTATTGCCGGGAGTGAAGCGTGACTGAAAACACCAATAAAAAAGAAAGGGGCGTGTCAATCGTTCAAATTAACTGCCATATACAATATATAGTTGTCGAAGCTACTAAATGTGCTGCTCCCGGCACACCTAATAAAAATGAAAGGGGAAAACGTTTTGAAAAAATTCTTGTTCTTAATCTTGGTTCTATGTTTACTTGGATGTAGTAACTACAGGGAGTTGATAAAAAGGATACCGGCTATCGAAGCGGAGAAAGCAACCTACAGCAGAAGTACTTTAGGTTCAAATGCTACAATAACCATAATCGGAGCTAAGAAAGAAGGTAATGAAATCGTAATTCAGGATCTGCATATCAATGAGTCTTTTCCTTTTGGATCTGTTGATATAACACTTCAGAACTACAGGAGGTTAATATCAGAATGATTCAATACAAGAAAGGATACAAATATCAACTGGCAGAAGAATACAATAGAGTCATACACTTACCGGACAAAGTACACATAAATACTGACTACATACTGATACTCAGTAGAGAATATCATCATGATCTGTATATTTATGCTGGTTACGCATGGGATGGTCCGTCTGGTCCTACATTCGATACTAAGAACTTCATGGAACCTTCATTAGTACATGATGCCCTGTATCAACTGATGAGAGAAGAACAACTCCCTAAAAGTTACCGGGAATTGGCAGACAAACTGCTTCAGAAGATGTGCATAGAGTGCGGTATGTCAAAGATACGGGCATGGTGGGTGTACGTGGGTGTGCGGTATGGTGCTAAGTTTGCGGCAGATCCAAAGAATAGGAAAGAAGTGATTACGGCTTAAGGGGTAACATGGAAAAAATAAGTGATAATCAATTAATACTTGAAGCTGTACATTGGTATTCCCGTATGCGCCATTCTTTTGCAAACGACATAGCTCAAAAAACTTACCGAAAGTCTGACGGATCTACCCCAACCGCTAAAGAAGTTAAACACGCTTTGTACATGACAAGACGTTGTGATGAAGTTCTGAATAGATTGTCAAAGGAGATTAAAACATAATGTATTATGTGATAGCGAAAACAAAAGAGCAGTACGATCAATGGCTTATTGACAACCATAAGATACACAACGTAGAAGCAAGACTTGTTAAGTCAATGATCATGCTTACCGGATTTCATTCTTCAATAGGTGTAAAACTCGTTCTGCTTCCAGATTGGGAGAAGTCAGACCTATTCAGCAACCCGTATGCTAAAGACGCAATCAATATGATAATAACCCATGAGAAAGACTATGTTGTACGGGAAGATGTTTGCAAAGAACATGGGTACGCTTTTGAAGATGGTATGTGTCCTGAATGCAGACGCATGAGGGATGGAACCAGCAATATAATATTGGAATGAATGAATCAATACACATAGACTTCGAAACTTTTAGTGAAGTGAACCTGAAGAAATACGGGATGTATAAATATGTAGAGCATCCGTCCTTCAGACCATTATGCGCTGCATGGAGTTTAGATCATGACAATGTATACATATGGAAACCTTCCGACAATTTTTTACCTGATACTCTTATTAATGCTATTATGTCTGGTGTTCCTATTCGTGCTTTTAATGCGGCATTTGAGAGAACGGTGTTTAATAAGTGCTACCGGCAATTCGGACTTGATAGACCTCCAAGAATCGAACAATACAGATGCACTCAGGCAATCGGAGCATACTTAGGACTCCCGTTAAGTCTGGATACCTGCGGAAAGGCATTAGCTCTGCCCATATTGAAAGATCCTGCCGGTAATCGTCTTATCAATATGCTCTGTAAGCCCAGAAAACCTTCTCGAAATAACCCCAAGAATCACTGGACCCCGGAGGAAAGACCCGATGCTTATGATGAGTTATACCAGTACTGCGGTCAAGACGTTCATGCTGAAATCGCTATACTGGATGCTTTACCACTTAATGATCTGCCCCATACGGAACAACTTCTTTACTGGCATACGCAAGTTATTAACGAACGTGGGCTTAAAATTGACAGACAGAATGTTGAAAACATTGTAGCACTCTTGAAGTGGTACCGATCGCATAAACTGGATGAACTGGCAAAGATAACCGGGAATCAGGTTACTTCAATAGATCAGCAGGAAAGACTTTTAAACTGGTTCAACAGCAACGGACTGAGCATATCCAACATACAGGCAGAAACCATAGAGAACAGTTTAGCTCTGCCGTACATACCGGATAAGGTACGGGCGGTACTGCAATTAAGGCGTGACCTGGCTAAAACTTCTACCGCTAAATTTGAAACCATGCTTGCTGCAATGTGTTCCGATGGTACAGTTAAAGGAACGCTGCACTACTACGGAGCAATACCTACAGGAAGATACGCCGGTAGGATCATTCAGCCCCAGAACCTCCCAAGAGAGAAGACTGAGAACCCGGAACCTGTGTTTGAAGACATAGAGTACGTAATGAGTAAGAGCTATCATGAAGAATCAGATCTAATGAAAATAGAAAAGAAATACGGGTCACTATTTTCTCTTGCTGCCAAACTTATCAGACCCGTAATCATACCGCATACCGGTGGTGAATTCGTAGTGGCAGACTTCAGTAAGATTGAATACGTCTGTCTTATATGGGCGGCAAAACAGATGGATATGCTCAAGGAATATGTCGATGGGTTTGATCCGTACACTTCTTTTGCATCGGATTATTTCAAGGTGCCTTATGCTGAAGTGAATGATGAGCAGTACCAGAAAGGGAAAACCTGTGTTCTGGGATTAGGGTATTTTGCCGGACCCGGAGCAATATCGGATGCATTCGATAAGTTTAGTGAAGCTGAAAACGCTGTGTCATTTTATCGTAGACGTTATAACATGGTGAAGAAGTTCTGGTACAACCTTCATTCAGCAGCTAAAGCAGCAGTAGTGATGAACACGGAAACAGAGTGCAATGGATACCGGTTTCTGTATGCTAAGAACATGCTCATGATGAAGCTACCATCCGGCAGATCGTTAGTGTATCAGAATCCGTCCGTATCTGATGATTACAGGCACCTTAACTATTGGGGTACATGGAAGTCAAAGCAATGGCTGAAGCAGGATTTAAGCCATTCTAAGCTGGTTAACAACGCTATTCAGGGAACGGCAAGGGATATCAAAGCACATGGGCAGCTTCAAGCGGAACGGAAGGGATACAAAATTATATTCGATGTGCATGATGAACTACCGGCAGAACGAAAAACAGGTGAGGGTGATCTTCAGGAGTATATCAGTATCCTAACCGATATGCCTGAATGGGCGAAAACCATACCGATCAAAGCAGGGGGTTACATTGGACAGAGATATAAAAAAGATTGAGTTAGCTAATGGATCTACTATTGAATTTGTAAACTCTGAAAGGGACAAAATAAACTCTATAAATAATAATGTATCAGGCAAAGAAGAAGATTACATAACCGCTACTGAAATAGAGCAACAGTATCAAGCATGGTTGCAAAGACGAGACTCCCTAACAGATGCATTACTTCAACCTATTGTAGATAGATGTATAGAAATATTAAAAAAGAAAGGCTTGTTGAATGACTGATGTGGATTTTATAGCAGAGATGATCCACTTTACGGATCAAGCGTATCTGTTGTATGACGGTGTTAATAAAATCTGGATACCCAAAAGTCAGATACTCAACTATGATGAGCTACCGGATAAACTGGAAAAAGGTGTAGACTATGAGTTCATCATTCCAGAATGGTTAGCCATAGAAAAGGAGGTAATTTGAAAGTAACGATTGAATTCAGCATAACAGCACA